>Ga0224510_10001209_pt1 | contig 17456 bp, 14 predicted proteins | sample SF_May12_sed_USG_FD_170161 | JGI IMG/M metagenome (GOLD analysis project Ga0224510, IMG submission 170161) | Sediment microbial communities from San Francisco Bay, California, United States - SF_May12_sed_USGS_4_1 | ecosystem: Environmental > Aquatic > Marine > Sediment | place: USA: California... | reverse complement strand
ATGCGCGAGGAGGAGTCCCGCGGCAAGGTGTTCTCGCAGCACCTCATTGAACGCCTCGACGAAACCATCAAGGCGGGACACCAGGCCATCGTGTTCCTCAACAAGCGCGGTCACGCGCGCTACGTGCAGTGTGGCGCGTGCGGCTGGCTGGCCATGTGTGTGAACTGCGACGTCTCGCTCACCTTTCATCGCGTGGACGAGCGTCTCAAGTGCCACTTATGCGGGTACGAACGAGGCGTGCCGACGCGCTGCGACAAATGCAACAGCCGGCTTTTGAACTATACCGGCGTGGGCACGCAGCGCGTGGAGCTGGACCTGAGGGCGCTCTTTCCCGGCGTGGGCGTGCTGCGCATGGACGCCGACACCACCAGCGGCAAGGAGGGCCACCGCAAGATCCTGGAGGAGTTCAGCACCGGGCAGTATCCCATCCTGCTGGGCACGCAGATGGTCACCAAGGGCCACCACTTTCCCGGTGTGGCGCTGGTGGGGGTGGTGAGTGCGGAGGAGGGGCTCAATTTTCCGGACTTCCGCTCGGCGGAGCGCACCTTCCAGCAGCTCACCCAGGTGGCGGGGCGGTCGGGACGCAGTGGCGCGGGCGCGGTGGTCATCCAAACGTATTCACCGGACCACGCCGTGTTCCGGCACCTGGTGGCCAACGACTACGACGGCTTCATGGACGAGGAGCTGCAGGTGCGGCGCGACCTCAACTACCCGCCCTTCGCGCGCATGGTGCTGGCGGCGTGCAGCGGCACCGACGCCGCCGTGCTGGGCGCGCTCATGCTGGAATGGGCCGAGACGGCCCGCGAGATGCTCGGCGGCCGCGTGGCCGTCCTGGGCCCGACGCCGCCGCTCATCCCCCGGGTGAAGAACCGCTTCCGCGAGCACATGCTGCTCAAGGGCCCCATCCGCCAGGCGGACAAGGACGCCGTGCTGGGGGCCTTCCGCCGGCTCACCGAGAAGCGTCGCGGCGCCCGCGCGGTGGACCTGCGCTGGGACGTGGACCCGGAGTCATTCTTCTAGGCCGGGGTTAAGCCCAAGCGGGACGGGGGTTTGGAACGGCCGGCGGCCGGAAATTCGCCTTGACACCCCGCGCGTGGTCTCGTTTAATGGAGGCGTACGGCAGGTCCATACCCCGTGCATGGATCCCCAACAACCCACCTCGGCGGCCCCAGGGAAAGAACCGCCGCCCGGGATAATCAACCAAGCATTCGAAATTAACGTCCCGCCAACCCGTTTGATGGATAGGGTTGCCCGACAAAGAACCGTTGAAGTAATCAGGTCGGCCTGCACGCAGGTTCCGACCGGGCTGTACCGCTAGGGAGGCAGCGCGCGATGATCCGAGTACGATTCCTTGTATCGATGTTGATTCTGGCCGCGGCCGTCGCCGTGGGCTGCCAGTCGGTGGCTACCACGAGCGCCAAGCTTCGCAACCAGGAAGGCAACTACGACCTGGCGATCCAGCTGGCCAAGGAAGGCCTGGCCGCCAATCCCAACGACGCCGAGGCGCATTTCCAGCTGGGGTATTCCTACAGCCAGCTCGACAGTGTGGCGCTGGCGTACGAGCACTTCATGAAGGCGGCGGAGCTCGACCCGAAGAAAGTGCCCAACTGCAAAGACAACATCCAGAGCAACTTTGCCAAGCACTACAAGCTCGGTCAGAGCGCGTTCAACCGCCAGGACTACAAGGCCGCCGCCGGCGAGTTCGACCTGGCGACGCAGTCGGATCCCACACAGGCCAACGCGTACTACAACCTCGGTGTGGCGTACGATCGCCTTGCCGAGGACGACTCCACCTATCACCAGAAGGCGCTCGACGCGGCCGACAAGGTGCTCGAACTGTCGAACCCCAGCGACGCCAACTACCCGCGCGCGCTGCAGCTTGCCGGCAGCCAGCTGGTGGCGATGGGCCGCGAGGACGAGGCCGAGAACCGCTTCCAGCGACTCATCGACGAGGATCCGGCCAGCTACGAGGTCATTCAGGGCATCGGCATGGACCTGTTGAATCGCCAGGAGTGGAAGGGCGCGTCGATCTTCCTGAAGATGGCGTCTGAGGCGCGCGCCAAGGTGGGCGCGGAGGACTTCGACGTCTATTACAACGTCGGCGTGGCGCTCTACAATCAGCGCACGGAGGATCCCGCCGCGATCACCGAGGCCATCTCGTACTACGAGAAGGCGCTCGAATTGCAGCCGGATGAGCCCACCACCACCTTCAACATCGTGGTGGCCTATTACGCACAGAAGGATTTTTCAAACTCGGCCCTTTGGGGCGAGAAGTTCGTCCAGTTGAGGCCAGAGGATTCACGCGGCTGGCAGTTGCTGGCGCAGTCCTACGGGGAACTGGGCGAAAAGGACAAGGCGGCCCAGGCGGGCAAGCGCTTCGCGGAACTCCGCGAGGCGGAGATGAAGGCCCAGCAATAGCCGAAGGCACACCCGCCACCGGGCCGAGTGGAACGCGACTTGCATTCCTCCCGGCCCGGTGGTGTGGCGGTCCTCCCCGGGCGACGCCTCGAAACACACCCAGGTTGTTACTCTCAAAGCGAATACCTGAGAATCCCGGACTTGAAACAATCCCTGCCCATGTGGCTGATGAGTAATCAATTCAACGGCGGAGCGTTGTCTCCGTTGACAGTACGAACCTCCTACCATTCGGGTTAGTTAAGCACCCGACCCCGCCATCGTGTCCTCTATTGGAGCAAAAAGAATGGATATCGCCGAGCTGAAGGGGAAGACCATCTCCGAGCTGCTCGACGTCGCCAATGCCCTCGAAATCGAGGGCACCAGCAGCATGCGCAAGCAGGAGCTTATCTTCAAAGTCCTGGAAGCGCAGACGCAACAGAACGGGCTCATCTTCGCCGAGGGTGTTCTGCAGGTCCTTCCGGAGGGATACGGTTTCCTCCGTTCGCCGGACTACAACTACCTCCCGGGCCCGGACGACATCTACGTTTCGCCGTCGCAGATCAAGAAGTTCGATCTGCGCACCGGGGACACGGTGTCGGGCCAGATTCGCAGCCCGAAGGATTCGGAGCGATACTTCGCCCTCCTTCGCGTGGAGGCGGTGAATCACGAACACCCGGACGTCGCCAAGACCAAGCCCTTCTTCGATAACCTCACACCGCTGTATCCGGAAGAGGCGTTCAACCTGGAGCACGATCCCGAGGATCTCTCCACGCGCTTGATCAACCTGGTGTGTCCCATCGGCAAGGGTCAGCGAAGCCTCATCGTGGCGCAGCCGCGCACCGGTAAGACGATCCTCCTGCAGAAGATCGCCAACGCCATCTCGGCCAACCACCCCGAGGTCTACCTGATTGTGCTGCTCATCGACGAGCGTCCGGAAGAAGTGACGGACATGGAGCGCAACGTGAAGGGCGAGGTCATCAGTTCCACCTTTGACGAGCCGGCCGAGCGCCACGTGCAGGTGTCGGACATGGTCATCGAGAAGGCCAAGCGCCTGGTGGAGCACGGCAAGGACGTCGTGATCCTGCTCGACTCCATCACGCGACTGGCGCGCGCACACAACGCGGTGGTGCCCCACTCCGGGAAGATTCTCTCCGGCGGTGTGGACTCCAACGCACTGCAGCGCCCCAAGCGCTTCTTCGGCGCGGCGCGTAACATCGAGGGCAACGGCAGCCTCACCATCATCGCCACCGCGCTCATCGAGACCGGCAGCCGCATGGACGAGGTCATCTTCGAGGAGTTCAAGGGCACGGGTAATATGGAACTCGTGCTTGACCGCCGCTTGAGCGATAAGCGAGTCTTCCCCGCAGTCGACATCTTCAAGTCCGGCACGCGTAAGGAAGAACTGTTGATCGAGAAGAAAGATCTGGACAAGATCTGGATCTTGCGCAAATTCTTGAACGACAAGCCCCTCATGGAGGCCATGGAGTTCCTCCTCGACAAGCTTGGCAAGACCAAGACCAATGCGCAGTTCCTTAAGTCTATGAATGCCTAGTGCAGGGTTTTTAGCAACTTGGGTCTGCGCAAAGAAGCGCCCTCCGGGTAACCGGGGGGCGCTTCTGCTTTGTGTGCCGGTGGCCAGAAAACACTCCACTCTCCCGGCGTGCTATGCGAGGATGGCGGCAGGCCGTGGAAGGAGGTGCCATCGATGGCTGAGAAGAAGCCGAAGCGAGAGTGTCCCGGGTGCGGACTGCTGATGCCGCGCAGTGACAAGGTCACCTACGATGGCTATTTCAACAGTTCTCCCGAGTGCTGGGTGGTCTTCGAGGAGGTCCTCGCGGTCGCTTCCAGCAAGGACACCTACGCGCCCGTCTATCAACTCATTGTCGATGCGTACGCCGCCCAGCACGCGGGTGGTAAGCATCCGGACCGGTCGGTGCTCGTGCACCTGGCCGGCCTCTACGCCGCCTTCGACCTGGAGGTTCCCTACAACGAAATTCCGCCCCTGCTGCAGCGCCTGGCCGCGCAGAACACCAAGTGGCCCCGCATGCGTCCACCGGAGTTTCCGTCCCCGCTGACCGTTCTGGAACTCGCGCTCGCCGAAGGGTCCGCCGATTTCATCACCCGCGCGGGAACCTGGGCCAACTCGGTGTGGAATTCGTGGGCGGAGCACCACGGACGCGTGGCGACGTTCGTCAACAACGCGGGAACCTGACCCGGCACAACACGGCTGACACGGGGCGGGGATCGTGCTATGAATTCATATGCCGCGCAGCCTTCCTGATCGAAAGGAGCACGTCATGATCCGGGTGCTCGCCCTCACGGCCGTTCTGGTCTTCCCGCTCGCCGCCACCGCCCAGCCCAACCCCTGCATCCAGTGTCACACCGATGTCACCCCCGGCATTGTGGGCGACTGGGAGCTGAGTGCTCATGCGGGGGAGGGTGTTGAGTGCAACGACTGCCACGGCGACCGACACTCCTCCGCGTCCGATGTCGACAAGGTGGACATTCCCACGCCGGAGACCTGCGCCACCTGCCACGAGGAGCGCGTGGCACAGTTCAAGCGCGGCAAGCACGCGTTTGCGTGGGCGGCCATGAAGGCCATGCCCACCGCGCACGCGCAACCCATCGCGCTCATGGAGGGCATGAAGGGTTGCGGGGGCTGCCACAAGATCGGCCTCAAGTCCGATGAGGACATGGCCGCCATCAGGAAGGAGGGCGGGAAGTTCGGCGTCGCCTCCTGCAACGCCTGCCACACGCGCCACCTCTTTTCGGTGGAAGAGGCCCGCGCACCGCAGGCCTGCCAGACCTGCCACATGGGATTCGATCACCCGCAGTGGGAGATGTGGTCCGCGAGCAAGCACGGGGTGCGCGCGCTACTCAAGCAGTCTATGGTTCTTCCGCAGTCCGCCGCCGGGCCCACCTGCCAGACCTGCCACATGCAGGATGGCAACCACGAGGTCCGCACCGCCTGGGGATTCCTTGCGGTGAGGCTGCCGTTGCGTGGCGGCAGGGAGTGGGAGGCGGATCAGACCACCATCATGCAGGCGCTCGGGGTTCTCGATCCCGACGGCAAGCCGACCGAGCGGCTCAAGGTGGTGGAGGCGGCGCAGGTGGCGCGGCTCACCCAGGAGGAGTTCGACGCCGAACGCGCGCGCATGCTCACCGCCTGCAGCGAATGTCACTCTGAGAACTTCGCCCGGGCCGAACTGGCCAAGGGCGACGACATGATCCGCGAGGCGGACCACCTGCTCGCGCAGGCCATTCGTATCGTTGCCGGTCTCTACAAGGATGGCACGCTCAAGAAGCCGAAGGAATACGCATACGCGTTCCCGGATCTGCTCGCGTTCCACGACGCGCCCACGCCCATCGAGCAACGGCTCTTCCAGATGCACCTCGAGCACCGCATGCGCGCGTTCCAGGGCACGTTCCACGCCAACCCGGACTACGCGTTGTGGTATGGATGGAGCGAGATGAAGCGCGACCTCACCGAGATCGAGCACATGGCAGAAGAGATGCGGTCCAGCTGGCGCTAGCGGGCGCGCGGGGAGAGCATGACACCGGGACTGTTCGAACACGGGCTCTTTGCCATCGTCACGCTGCTGATGCCATTGTGGGCGCAGCGGCAGTACCGCGTGCTTCTCAATGAGATCGAAGCGGGCAAGGCGGACGCGCGCGTCAACGCGTACCGCCGAACCATGGCGGTGGAGTGGTCGCTCGCAATCCTCGTGCTGGTGCGGTGGGGTGTGCGCGGCCAGTTGCCGGGTGTAATGGGCGCCGGCGACATCGGGACCGCCTGGTGGGTAGGAGCCGCGCTCGCCGCGATCGCGAGCGTCCTGCTCGTCCTTCAGACCGTCGTGGTCCTGCGCAGCGCCGAGCGTATCGGACAGGCGCGTGCCCAGCTGGAGCCGCTGCAATCCATCATCCCCGCCAGCGCGCGCGAGGGGCGCTACTTCTCGGCGCTGTCGGCGACGGCCGGCATCTGCGAGGAGATCGTCTACCGCGGTTTTCTCATTGCATACCTCGCGTGGTTCTTCCCGCTGTGGGCCGCGGTGGCGCTGTCCTCGGTGGTCTTCGGGCTGGGGCACGCCTATCAGGGCGCGGGCGGCATCGTCAAGACGGGGCTGGTGGGGCTGGCGATGGCGGGGCTCTTCGTTCTGACGGGTTCACTGTGGGCGCCCATCCTGGTCCACGCGGTGATCGACCTCAACTCGGGGTACCTGGGCCGGAAGGTGCTCGGCCTCCCGGCGGGGGCCGCCGCGGCTTCGGCGGCCCGCCAGGACTAAGAGAATCTCTCGGAGGCACATACGGCCGTCGCGCCCGCCCCCGTCGTCCTTCGGGCCGGCCGTTAACCCCTTGCGCGCAGGCCGCCCGACCCCGTATAATGCTTGTTTCACAGGCTTAAAATTTGCCGGGAGTTCAGAGGAAATGAAGAAAGAAATACATCCGCAGTACCACCCCGTGGTGTTCGTCGATCCGAGCGTCGGGGCGGAGTTCATCACCCGCTCCACCATGAAGAGCAACGAGACCCGTGACATCGACGGGGTCAAGCACTTCGTGGTTCGCATGGAAATCTCGTCCGCGTCGCACCCGTTCTACACGGGCAAGCGCAAGTTCGTCGACACGGCGGGCCGCGTGGAACGCTTCCGCGAGAAGTACAAGTACAAAGACGTCGGCGGGACGAACGAGTAGCCGCGACCCATCGCAGCACCCATGTCGGAAAAGCCCATCAGCGTCGGTGGCCAGGCGGTCATCGAAGGCGTCATGATGCGGTCGCCAACTTATTACGCGACCGCCGTCCGCACGCCCCAGGGGACCATTGTCATCCAGAAGACCCGCTTCGAGGCACTGACGCACCGCTTCAAGTTTCTCAACATTCCCATCCTGCGCGGGGCCATCGGTCTGGTTGAGATGATGTGGATCGGCATCTCGTCGCTGTCGTACTCGGCATCGCAGGCCGCGGACGAGGACAGCGATCCCAAGCCGAAGAAGAACGTGGGCACCAACCTCACCATCTTCGGTTCGGTGGTGTTCGCGCTGGGCATGGGCTTCCTGTTGTTCTTCCTGCTGCCGTTGTGGCTCACCGAGCTCACCGGCGTGCAGAACGGCATCGGCTTCAACCTCATCGACGGCGCCATCCGCCTGGTGTTCTTCCTGGGCTATCTGTTTCTGATCGCCCAGTGGAAGGACATGCAGCGCATCTTTCAGTACCACGGCGCCGAGCACAAGACCATCTACGTGTACGAAAATAAGCAGGACCTCACCGTGGCCAATGCGCGCCCCTACACCACACTGCACCCGCGTTGCGGCACCAGCTTCCTGCTGGTGGTGATGCTGGTGAGCATCCTGGTGTTCTCGGTGCTGGGCAAGCCGGACACGTGGGGCGAGCGCATGTTCCGCTTTGCCATGATCCCGGTCATCGGGGGCATCTCGTTCGAGTTCATCCGCCTCTCCGCCAAGGAGCGCTTTGCCCGCTTCCTCAAACCCGCCGTGTGGCCGGGTCTCACGCTGCAAAAAGTCACGACACGCGAACCGAGCGATGATATGCTGGAAGTCGCGATTGCGGCCCTGAACGCGTGCCTCGACTACCAGAACGTGCGCCTGGAGATACCCTCCAGCTAGCGTCGTTCGCCGCCGCATCGCGAAACGCGGCAACACTTCCATGGCTTCCAAGTACGATCCCATACTCGAGCGTTTCGACGAGCTGACCGGCCTGCTCTCCGACGAGAAGGTCATCAAGGACAACGCCCGCTGGCGCAAACTCGCCAAGGAGCGCTCGGACATGGAGGAGCTGGTGGAGGTGTCGGCCAAGCTCAAGAAGATCACCGAGACGCTCGAGGACAACTCGAAGATCATCAAGGCCAACGAGGACGCCGAGCTGGTGGAGATTGCGCGCGCGGAAATGGACTCCCTGGAAGCGGAGCTCGAGGAACTGGAAGAGAAGTTCCGTGTTCTCATCGTCCCCAGGGATCCCAACGACGACAAGAACACCGTCATGGAAATCCGCGCCGGCACCGGCGGCGAGGAGTCCGCGTTGTTCGCGGGCGACCTGCTGCGCATGTACCAGCGCTACTTCGAGCTCAAGGGCTGGAAGGCGGAGGTGCTCTCCAGCAACGAGACCGGCATGGGCGGCTTCAAGGAAGTGGTGCTGCTGGTGGCGGGGCACGGCGCCTTTGGACGTCTCAAGTACGAGAGCGGCGTGCACCGGGTGCAGCGCGTGCCGGCCACCGAGGCCAGCGGGCGCATCCACACCTCGGCGGCATCGGTGGCGGTGCTGCCGGAAGCTGAGGAAGTGGAGATCCACATCGAGCCCAACGAACTGCGTATCGACGTGTACCGCTCCAGCGGCCCCGGCGGGCAGAGTGTGAACACCACCGACAGCGCGGTGCGCATCACGCACATTCCCACCGGCCTGGTGGTGACCTGCCAGGAGGAGCGCTCGCAGATCAAGAACCGCGCGAAGGCCATGAAGGTGCTGCAGGCGCGGCTGCTGGACCGCGCGCAGTCCGAGCAGGACCAGAAGATGTCCGCCGAGCGCAGGAGCCAGATTGGTTCGGGCGACCGCAGCGCCAAGATCCGCACCTATAACTTTCCCCAACAGCGCGTCACCGACCACCGCATCAACTACACCACGCACACGCTGAACGCGGTGATGGAGGGCGACCTGGACGAACTCATCGACGCGCTGCACAAGGCAGATGTACTCGAACGCGCCGCGCAGCGCGCGCCCGCCAAGTGAGGCGCGGCATGCATCCCGCCACCGAGACCATCCGCGACCTGCTCAACCGCGCCGAAACGCATCTCAACAGGAGTGGCGTCCCCAATGCCCGCCGCAACGCGGAGTGGATGCTGTGCGCAACGCTCGGGGTCAGCATGCTGGATCTCTACGTGCGCTCGCGGGAGAGCCTGGGGCCGGAGCCGATCGGGAGCTACTGGCGGCGCATCGAGCGCCGCGCGTCGCGCGAGCCGCTGCAGTACATCCTGGGCAGCACGGAGTTCATGGCGCTGCCGTTCTTTGCGCGCCCCGGGGTGTTCGTGCCGCGGCCGGACACCGAAGTGCTGGTGGAACACGCGGAGAAGAAACTGCGCGCGCTGGCGCTGCACGAGCCGGCGCTGGTGCTCGACCTGTGCTGCGGCAGCGGCGTCATCGGGGTGTCCATTGCAAAACGCGTCCCCAACGCGGGGGTGACGGCGGTGGACGTGTCCGACGCGGCGGTCGAACTGACCGCGGACAACGCGGCGCACAACGAGGTGAGTGACCGGGTGCGGCTGGTACACGACGATGCCGTGGAGTATCTCGACAGCACCGCGGACCGCTTTGCGGCGATTCTATGCAATCCGCCCTACATCGCCTCCGGCGAGCTGGCGGGGCTGCCGCGCGAGGTGCGCGAGCACGAGCCCATGCTGGCCCTGGACGGCGGCGCCGACGGGCTGGATTTCTACCGTCGCGCAATTCCGCGAATGGTGCGATGCTTGCTCCCGAACGGATTCGTCATGGTGGAGATCGGCGACGATCAGGGCGCCGCGGTCTCGGACCTGTTCGAGGGCGCCAGCTTCACGAGTGTGCGCGTGATCAAGGACCTGGCCGGACGGGATCGGGTGGTCATTGCGTACTGATAAGCGCACGCGACTGCGCGCGGCGTTTCGCGGACACGGGGTCTCGGCGCCCCACCGGGCGCCTCGCCCCTCGGCACTCGGCCTCGCTCGCCTCGCCCCATCTTGTTGAAAGGGGCTCGGCACCGTGGCCGCTCGGCCTCCGTGACGGTCCGCTCAATCGCCGCGGCGCAGTCGCGCAACCGTCAAGAAAGACACGTATGGATAAATTTGTAGTACAAGGACCCACGCCCCTTTCGGGAACCATTCCCGTCAACGGGGCCAAGAACGCTGTGCTGCCGCTCATGGCCGCGGCGCTGTTGTCGCGCGGCACCAGCGTCATCGAGAACGTGCCCGACCTGCGTGACGTCACCACCATGGTGAAGATGCTCGACATCCTCGGTGCGAAGACCACGCGCGAGGGCAGCACCATGACCATCGACACGCGCGAGGCCAACGGCCTCGAGGCGCCGTACGAACTGGTGCGTACCATGCGCGCGTCCATCTATGTTCTGGCACCCACGCTTGCCATCCACGGCCGCGCGCGCGTGAGCATGCCCGGTGGTTGCGCGTGGGGCCCGCGTCCCATCGACCTGCATCTGATGGCCATGGAGAAGCTGGGCGCGAAGATCGCGCTCGAGCACGGCTACATCGAGGCCAGTTGCGAGCGCCTGCGCGGTGCTGAGATCGTGTTTCCCATTTCCAGCGTGGGTGCCACCGCGCAGACCATCATGGCGGCCGCGCTGGCGGAAGGCACCACCGTGCTGGAGAACGCAGCACTCGAGCCCGAGATCACCGACCTGGTGCACGCGCTGCAGGAGTGCGGTGTCGAAATCGAAGGTGCGGACACGCCGCGCATCGTGGTGCACGGCACCACCTCGGTGAAGCCGCTCGAGCACCGCGTCATCCCGGACCGCATCGAGGCCGAGACCTTCATGGGGGCGGCCGCCATCACCGGTGGCAACGTGCTCATCACGCACTGCAACCCGGGCCACATGCACGCGGTGATCTCCGTGCTGGAGGCGGCGGGCGCCACGGTGGAGGCCGGTGAAAACGAAGTGCGCGTGAAGGGACCGTCGCGCCTGAAGGCGACAGACGTGGTCACGCGCGAGTACCCCGGGTTTCCCACCGACATGCAGGCGCAGATCATCGCGCTGCTGTGCCGCGCCGACGGTGTCAGCACGGTGAAGGAGACCATCTATCCCGACCGCTTCACCCACGTGCCCGAGTTGCGCCGCTTTGGCGCCGACGTGCGCCTGGACGGCAACCTGGCCGTGATCCGCGGTGTGGAAAAACTGCAGGGTGCGCCGGTGATGGCCACCGACATCCGTGCCTCGTCGGGGCTCATTCTGGCCGCGATGAGTGCGCAGGGACAAACCGAGATCCTCCGCGTTTACCATATCGACCGCGGGTATCAGCGCATCGAAGAGCGCCTCAACGCCCTCGGCGCCCGCATCGAGCGCGCCAGCCAGTAACGTGAGCGGATCGCCCGGGAAGACCACCGCCCCGGCCGCGCGCCACTTCATCCTGGGCACCGCCGGCCACGTCGACCACGGCAAGACCGAGCTGGTACGCGCGCTCACCGGCCACGACACCGACCGCCTCAAGGAAGAGAAGGACCGCGGCATCTCCATCGAGCTGGGCTTTGCGCCCCTCGTGCTCGACGGCGGCGTGTTCGTGGGCATCATCGACGTTCCCGGGCACGAGCGCTTCGTGCGCCAGATGGTGGCGGGCGCGGGCGGCATCGATCTGGCCATGCTGCTGGTGGCCGCCGACGAGAGCGTCATGCCGCAGACGCGCGAGCACCTGGAGGTATTGCGCGCGCTGGGCGTGCGCCACGGCATGGTGGTGGTCTCCAAGTCCGACCTCGCCACTGACGACACCCTCCCGCTGCTGAAAGAAGAGATCGCCGAACTTGTGCACGGCACCTTCCTGGAAGACGCGCCGGTGGTGCTCGCCTCCGCGCGCACCGGCGCCGGCCTCGATGACATTCGCGCCACGCTCGCAGCGCTCGCGGCCCAGGTGGAGAATCGCAACGCCGCGGGGCCGTTCCGCCTGGCGGTGGACCGCGTGTTTCACCAGAAGGGAATCGGCGTGGTTGTCACCGGCAGTTGCTACTCCGGCCGAGTTACGGTGGGGGACGAGCTCGACCTGCTGCCGTCGGCAAAGCGCGTGCGCGTTCGTGAACTGCAGAGCTTTGGCGCCAAACGCAACGAGGGGGTTGCCGGCGAACGCCTCGCCATTGCGTTGCACGGTGTGAAGCTGGAAGAGGTGGCGCGCGGCGACATGCTCACCACGCCGGGCAAGTTCACGGGTGCCGACACGGTGGACGTGCGCATGACGCTTGCCACGATAGAAGATCTGGAAGTAAAGAACCGCGAGCGCATTCGCATCCACCATGGTGCGCGGGAACTGCTGGGCCGCGTGGTGCTGCTGGAGGGCGACGTGCTGCGCGCGGGAGAGTCCATGCTCGCGCAGCTGCGCCTGGAAAGTCCGCTGGTGGCGGGGGCGGGCGATCACTTCGTGGTGCGCAAGTACTCACCACCGCGCGTCATTGGGGGCGGTGTGGTGGTCGACGCGCACGCGGAGAAGCATCGCCGCGCCGACGCCGCCGCCATCGACCGGCTGCGCATCCGCGAACAGGGCGATCCCGAAACCGTGCTTGCCAAGGCAGCCGAGCGTGCGGGCATCGCAGGAATCGCGGAGGCGGACGCCGACACCGCCACCGCCGCGGCGCTGGTCGAGCGGGGTGATCTCGTCGCCATCGCGGGACGCTTCTATCACCACCACGCGCTCGACGCACTCGCCGCGCGCGCACTGGAACTGGCCGGCGCGCACCAGGCGCGCTTCCCGTTGCAGTGGGGACTGGGCAAGGAGGAGCTGCGCCAGCGATTGGCGTTTCCGCACCCCGCGGCCACCTTCAACCGCGTCATCGAAACCCTCGGCGCCACCCACCCGTTGTTCGTGCGCGGCGACCGCGTGCGTGCGGGCTCGGCGGACATCGAACTTCCGCCGGCGCTGGCGCGTGCAGTAGAGGAACTCGGCAATACCATTCGCGCTGCCGGTCTCGCGTTTCCCTCGCGCGCCGAGATCGAGCGCGCGTGGACATCGGAAACGCGCGTCCAGGATGCGCTGCAGTACCTGCGCGACGCGGGAGAAATTGTGGATGTGGGCGAGGGGGTTCTGCACGTTTCCGCGCTCGGGCAGTGCGTGGAAACGCTGCGAAAGTTGTTTGCCGGGCAAGGCGAGCTGGGGGTGGCGGATCTCCGTAACGCCTTTGGAATCACGCGCAAACACGTGGTGCCGCTGCTGGAGTTCCTGGACGCGCGGCGCATCACCCTGCGCCGGGGGGACGTGCGTGTGCCGGGCGGCGCGCTGGGCGAGGGGTCGGCCGCCGGGTGAGAACTTCCCGATCCCCCCTACCCGAAACGCGAGAAGTCTGCTATAGTACGCAGTAATGAAGCTCCTCCGCACAGTTCTGGCTGCGCTTGCCCTGATTGCGCTCCTCGTGCCGACCGTCGGCCTGGGCGATCAGTTGCCGGTCCCGCTGGAAAAGAAGCTCACGGCCGGCACCACCAATGTCACCTACCTGGGGCAGACGCTGCGGTTCACCACCTCGGTACCGCTGCTGGTCAAGTGCGACGCGGAGACCTCCACCCGCTTCAAGATGACGGTGACGCTCTACCCGGGCACACCGCTCCCCAACGGTCCCAACACCTACGCTGCCGAGAACCTGTATATCTACTGGTCCAACTTCGGGACCGATGTCTACAACGGCGGCGTTCCCTCGGGCGAGTTGACCACCTGGCTCAACACCGAGGGCGGCTTCGTCGACCGCTGATTTCGTAAGCTTTTTTTACCCCCCGTAAGATTTTTTAACGGTTTGCCCGCAGGCACCCCCGTCAACGGCTGTTGCTGTTTCGTTATTCCATTGTCAATATTGAAGTTAAGGCCCCATATGCGGGTCCCCGCAGGCGCGATTTGGCACACCAATTGCACAATGCAATGTTGACCAGCGTGCTGCGCTTATTGGAAGGGTGCTCCAGCAGGGGTGCCGGGATACAGGAAGAGGCAGCGCGTCTGGTTACGGAGGGCGGTGTCAAGGAGGCTGCGTATTCCTCTCTAGTTGGCGTCAGCCGGCCTGAGCGGGTGCCTTCCCCTGAGTGGCTCGCCAAGCCAGTGAATCATAGCCCTTGCCCTTAGCGTGATTCCGAGCGGCAACGCTCTCCGGAACGAAAAGAGGGAAGCACTTCGGTGCTTCCCTCTTTTTTTGTGCCCGCGGCAGAAGGAGTTGACCCGTTCTCAGATGCATGGCCATCCTGACCGTGACTCACGGGGCGACATTGAGCGTTCATGACACATCCAATCCAGGCGACTACTCGGTTCATCCATCACAGGCGGGAGCTCGCACCCCGAGGCTCCACGTTGACTGCCAGGCACCACGGTTCAAGGTCGCCTGGCCATCTCGGCACTTGCGAATACCAGTAACGGAGCTGTTCATACGTGATATGGAGAAGCGCCGGACCTATCAGGTGGACGGCGTGTACCTGGGTGTCAGCAACCTCAACTGGAGCCATGACTCGAGGACGCTGTTCTTTGGTGCGTCGTCTGTCGACGAGAACGGGGTGTACCGGGTCACGCTTCCGGACTAGTTTGACAAGATGCGGACCAGAAACACGTTCATTGTGATTGTTTGCGTCCTTGCGGCGGTTGGCTTGCTCGGCTGCGGCAGCAGCAAGCTCAATCCGGAGCGAATTAGTGGAACGGAACGGTACTTTCCCTATCTGGGAGAATGGATCTCAGTTTCCCCAGGTGAGCAATTCCTGATATTCGCAGAGGTCGATTCAACTTTGCCACCGCCGCCATATCGAGGTGAGTTCCCGTCGGATTTCCATCTCGTGACGTTCGACCTGAGGACAGGAGCGAAGACAAATCACGTGCTCGATGACATCCCGTCGGACGCGCTGACCGACTACAAATCGAACCCATGGCTTGGAATCATCTACTCCTTTGACCCGGTGGGGTGGAATGGAGGGACGTTTGGAATCAAGTGCCGGGATTGGCGCCAGCGCCCGTGGGTCGTGTTTATTCCGGGAGTTCCTGAAGCGCGGGTCGAAACGCGTCCGGAATCAGTGGGCTGCAGCGATTGTCCCCCTCAGGGAGCCGTGACGAAACTCTCTCAGTCTCGGGGTGTCGCGTTGAACATGGAACAGCCGGGTCGATTCAGTGCAGCGTGGCGGAATGGGAAATTGTCCGATGACCTGTACATGAGTCGCCGGCACGGGGATGATTTGGAGTTCGTTCGGGTAGGATCTGATAGGAAACAGAAGAAGGTGGCCAAGGCGGGGCGCTTTTTCAGTGAGACGGGCTACTACCAGACACGCGTCTCGCCGGACGAGCGGTACCTGGCGTACGCGGTGATCTTCCGGTTCAAGGTTCCCATTCCGACGGGTGGGGTTGTGGAGCTGTTCATACGTGATATGGAGAAACGCCGGACCTATCAGGTGGACGGCGTGTACCTGGGTGTCAGCAACCTCAACTGGAGTCATGATTCGCGGACGCTGTTCTTTGGTGCGTCGTCTGTCGACGAGAACGGGGTGTACCGGGTCACGCTTCCGGACTGAACCCCACCGCTGCGCTACGAGTAGTTACTCCTCTTCCCCCTCTGGTAGTTTGGGCGGGACCATCAGCATTTTTTCGCGTTCGCAGGTGACCTGGCCGGGGTTGGCGCCGCGGAATTTGCGCACGTACTTGCGCTGGGTGTAGATGACGGGGACGAGGCCGCTGTGGCGCGCCTTGGAGTAGTGCGCGGCGATGGACGCGGTGGCCTGGATGATCGCCGAGGGCGGGTTGCCCTTGCCGCCGCGCGACTTGAGGATCACATGCGAGCCGGCCACGTTGTGCGCGTGGAACCAGAGGTCCATGGGTGCGGCCACCTTAAAGGTGATCTCGTCGTTCTCGTGGTTGGAGCGTCCCACCATGGCGAACCAGTTGGCGTCCAGGTCGAACTGGCGGTAGGTCTTCTCCTGATCCTTCTTCTTTTTGGTGGCGCCGATGGGCGGCGCCTTGTCGTCGAGCTTGATCCCGAACTTGGCGCGAATGGCCTCCACCAGCTTGAGCGCCTCGGTGAAGGTGCGCGCCTGTTCGAGAAGGCGCAGGGACGCCTCGAGTTCCTCGCTCTCTTTTTGCACCAGCGCCAGACGCTTGGTGGAGTGCGCGAGACTCTTCTCCAGTTTCGACACGCGCCGGAAGCGCTTCTCAATCTGCACGTGGATGGGATCGGGCGGGTCGAGCTCGATGGCGTGGATTTTCTCGGCGTCGTAAAGGTCGGGAAGATCGACGTGCGTCGCGCCGGCGGGAATGCGCGTCTGGTACGCGGCGAGTGTTTCGGCAACGCGGCGTTCTTCGCCGTGCGTGTGGGCGGTCTCGATGTCGGACTCCAGGTTCATCGCCAGCCGCCGCAGCGACTCCACCTTGCGGCGCGCGGGGCGCGTGACGCGGCGGATGATGGTCTCGTGCGCGCCGTCCAGCACGCGCTGCCCCAGCACCTCGCACGCATCCAGTGCCGACGAAAACGGCCCCAGCACAACGGCGTTCTCCGTGTCGCGTGGTGGCCGGGAGCCCGCAAACGGCGCGGCCGAGCCGGGCCGCCCTGTGATAAGCATGCGGAAGGGCGGGTTGATGGGCTCGGCGGGGGTGACACTGGCGGGCACGTCGTCATAGCGCGTGGAACCGCGGCCCACGATTTCCGCGGCAACCCCGTCGCGCGACACAAATGCGGCCCCCGCCGACCCGAACAGCACCAGCGACAGGGTGAGGTGTTCGCGCCCGCGCGTGACCACGTCAATTTGCAGCACGCGGTTGCCGTCCGGGCAGGAGACCTCCTGAATCTCGGCGCCGGCCAGGCGGTCCATCCGCTCGGGTGCGCGCGCGCCCTCAAACGGCGAGCGGCGCCCCAGAAAACAGAACGGCCCCGGGGTTTCCAGCACCGCCACCAGGTAGCGGTCTTGCGCATAGGAGATGGCGAGCACGGGCGGATACCACAGCGGCATGCCGAGGTAGCACCCGATCATCTGCTCCCGGGCTTCCCGGGCGAATCGTGCAAGGAGAGACGCATTCATAAGCTGTTATCGAAGCGCCCGTTGTCGCCCATGTTCAAATTGACACCCCGTGGCGCGGTCCATAGTATAGGGACTCGTCGCGTGTTTTCAATTCAATCGAGGAAAAGACAATGCTGATCAGCATGACGGGTTTCGGAACCGGCGAGGCAACCTCGGGCGGCTCCACGGTGTCCGTGGAGATCCGCTCGGTCAACCACCGCTTCCTCGACCTCGCCTTCAAACTCCCCCGGGTGCTGCAGAACCGCGAACAGGACATCAAGGATCTGGTGCGCGCGCGCCTGGCGCGGGGGCGGGTGTCCATCACCATGTCGGTCGAATCGGCCGCGGCGGGCCGCGCGGTCACCATCA
>Ga0224510_10001206_pt1 | contig 17488 bp, 15 predicted proteins | sample SF_May12_sed_USG_FD_170161 | JGI IMG/M metagenome (GOLD analysis project Ga0224510, IMG submission 170161) | Sediment microbial communities from San Francisco Bay, California, United States - SF_May12_sed_USGS_4_1 | ecosystem: Environmental > Aquatic > Marine > Sediment | place: USA: California... | reverse complement strand
GCAAGTTTTGCAGGAGAAGATGCCAACAATTATCTGGAATGGCGGATAAACATTCACTCAAAGGCCCGTGGATTGTTGATGCTATTCTTATTTTCAGATGTTACAGAAATGGACGCACCAACCATTATCAAAGTAGGCTCACATTTTAAAGTTGCTAAAATTTTAGAACCAGAAGGAGAAAAGGGACTTTCATTTGTGGAATTAGCTCAACGTCTAGATGCAATTTCTTCAATGGAAGAAATTGTTGCGACAGGAAAAGCGGGAACAGTCTATTTATGTCATCCATTTATTGTTCACGCTGCGCAAAATCATTATGGGACAACGCCAAGATTTATGGCACAACCTCCCTTGCTGACAAAGAATGATTTTAATTTAAACAAAATAGATACTCTAATTTGTCCTGTTGAAAAAGCTATATTGATAGGTCTCAGAATGTGAAAGCGCTACCAATAAGCTTCAATGTCCTTCGTTGCCCAAGGCTGGAGGAATAAGCACCTATACTGAAGTGGCTGCAGGTCATCTTCCGGCTATTGTTATAACAATTGGAGGCTATTTAGGTATTGCCATTTTTGCCTGAGCAGCAGATCTTTCTTTGCTGGATTATACTTTTAATTTTCTCTATCCTGGCACATTGAGTCATGCTGGACTATGGGTTTACATAACCATTATAATCTTGAACATTCTTGGGGTTGACGTTTTTGCTACTACACAAAATTTTGTGGCTTATACTATGCTGGCAGCTCTTTTGATTATTGGTTTTGCAGAAGTAAGCAGTTCCGAAGCGCAGGATATTCCATTTGCAAACATCTTTGCAAACTTGAATTCATTAAACTGGGAAATCGTTCCATTAATAATGCTAGCTATGTTGGCTTTTCTGGGAATAGGATTTGTATGTCCAATGATCGAAGAAACTATTCAACCCGAGAAGAATGTGCCACGGGCAATGATTATTTCATCTTTCATTTTAACCAACAGCCTCACAAATTCAATTTCTTCAATTCTTCTGCCGCATAATCAACCGCACGGGCTGTAATGGCCATATAAAATAAAGATGGATTTTGCGTTCCTGTGCTGGCCATGCAGGCACCATCGGTGACAAACACATTCTTGCAATGATGCAATTGATTCCATTTGTTTAGCATCGATGTTTCAGGGTCGTTACCCATCCGAACACCACCCATTTCATGAATATCGAGACCGGGGGCTTGCATGCTGTCATGCTGTTCAATGTTGGTGCATCCCGCCGCCGCCAGCATCTCCGTACTTTGCGTTAAAAAATCCTTGACCATTTTTTCATCATTGTCGTCATAATCAACCGAGGTAACTAACAAGGGAATTCCCCATTGATCTTTTTGATCTGTGCTTAAACGTACATGGTTCGTTTCTTTAGGAAGGGTTTCTCCCTGCATCGACATGTAAACTTTCCAGTCGCCAGGTACTGCTATTGATTTTTTCAATTCGGCCCCGATTTCATTTTGAGTGTTTCCACGCGAACGATACGCCCCAACAAAAGTCAGAAAGCCGCCTAGATAATCCGTATCCTGTTTATGCAAGTTTCTGTAGTTTGCCATGATAGGCTTCGAAGGGCTCCGCCCAAAGTAATACTGATCATCAAAACCATCATACGAAGCGCTTAGGGATCCGCGGTAATTGTGGAAGATGATATGCTTTCCGAGAAGTCCGTTATTGTTACCTAGTCCATTCGGAAAACGTGATGAGGTGGAATTCAACAGAATCAGGTTGCTGTTTAGACAAGCTGCATTGACAAATATTATCCTTGCACTGAACTCGTGTGTTTCTTTCGTTAGGGCATCCACAATTCTTACCCCGGAAGCTTTCCCTTTATGTTCATCATAAATAATGGAGTGCACTACAGCATGTGGACGAATGGTAAGGTTGCCAGTTTTTTGTGCCCATGGTAATGTAGCCGAAACAGAACTGAAGTATCCACCATACGGACAACCACGGGCACATAAATCTCTCGCCTGGCATATTCCTCTTCCTTGTTTTAAATGCAGTGCAGTTGGTTGGGTCAGGTGGGCACCACGACCATGAACCATGAACCGGTCTTTATACTTCTTCCCCATTTTCTCCTTTAATTCTTTCTCTACACAATTCATTTCAAAGGGCGGAAGAAATTCGCCATCGGGCATCGCTTCCAGTCCATCGCGATTGCCACAGATGCCGGCAAACAGTTCAACATGTGAATACCAGGGCGCAATGTCTTTATATCGTATCGGCCAATCGATACCATAACCGTATCTGGCAGGTGCAGTAAATTCAAAATTACTCCACCGCTGAGTCTCTCTTGCCCACATCAGCGACTTGCCCCCTACTTGATAGCCGCGGATCCAGTCGAAAGGTTTCTCCTGTACGTAAGGATGTTCATGATCTTTCACAAAAAAGTGTTCAGTGGATTCTTCAAAGGCATAACATCTGCCTACTACCGGATTTTCTGCCAACACGTCCGAAGGCAATTTTCCGCGGTGTGGAAACTCCCATGGGTGTTTGGTAGCGCTAGGATAATCCTGGAGATGCTCAATATTCCGGCCCCGTTCCAGTACTAAGGTCTTTAAGCCTTTATCGCAGAGTTCTTTTGCGGCCCAGCCTCCGGAAATTCCAGAGCCGATAACAATGGCATCGTAGGTGTTGGATGAAATTGCCATGAATGGTGCTGATTGTTAATATCAGACTAATGTAATGTTTAGAAATCAATTACGCGTAAAGTGGCGGCAAAAGATTTTAAACGGTCCGGACAATATAACGATGCAAAAATTTGAAACATTGTATCTGGACAAGTATGCAACGGTTGAGAAACTTTCGATAACTGTTCCTTGAACTAAAATGCTTATCGCGATGATGAAGCTAAATGCCACGCGGGAACTTTTTGCACATAGGAACACGCTTGTGGTTCGAAAACTTCTTGCTTCCTCAGACTCTTTGTTGGTTTGGAACTTTAATGAGACGCGCTGAAAATGTCACTGGTCTTTTCGGGTTGATTATAACCCGACTGATAACAAAAGAATTGGATCGCAAGAATCCGACAACAGGTTTATGAAATCGCGGGGTGTATTATGAAATTAATGTTTTATCTTTCAAATAATGCTGGAGTGGTCCAAGTTTTGTTTTTCAAATTCCTGCCACTTCATAAACCCAATGCAAGAATTCTAAATTTACAACCCATACTAAACAAGGGAAGCTTATGAACACATGCAAGCAAAATACATCTGAAGAAATTAACAAGCGGTAGGCCTATCAATTTTAGCAGGTCGTTGGACTAACTGTTTTCGAGACGATTAAGACACGTTAAACAATTGGCAAATGGACAACGAAATTTTATTTACTGAGCGACAAAGATTTAGCCAGTGGTGGCTTTGGATAATCTTAATTGGCATTAATGGACTCTTCCTTTTTGGAGTTTTTAAACAACTGGTATTAGGCCAACAGTTTGGGAGTAAACCTATGAGCAACATGGGACTTTTATTCGCCTGGGGACTAACTTTACTACTGACAATTTTATTCAACACCTTTCGACTTGACACACAAATAAGAAAGGATGGAATTTACGTAAGATTTTTTCCTGTTCATTTATCATTCCGGCATTACGCCTGGGATAAAATCAAAAAATCATTTATACGGCAATACAGCCCAATTGGAGAATATGGCGGCTGGGGTTTACGACTTGGAATTTTTGGCAGCGGCCGAGCATTCAATGTGTCGGGTGATAAGGGTTTGCAGCTTGAATTCTTTGATGATAGAAAACTATTAATCGGAACAGCCAAGCCAGACCAACTAAACGAAATCCTTACTAAAATTGGGCAATTGAAACAATGACAATAAACCATAACGGCCAACGATGTACATATTCAATGGCATAGTAACGCGCTGGCGGCAAATGCTATTTTACAGAATGTCGTTGGAATACTTTTCATCTTAATCACGCTTTAAAAAACCATGAAAACAACAATGCTATATGAGCAACATAATTGAAACATCAAAAACTTTTGTACCTGTGGAAAGCATTGAATATGCAGACGGTTCAGTGGTAAGTAAAACCATTTTAAAGAAGCCGACTGGTAACATCACTCTATTTGCTTTTGACAAGGGCGAAGGATTAGCTGAACATAGCTCGCCATATGAAGCGCTTGTTCAATTGCTGGACGGCAATGCTGAGATTACAATTGGAGGAACACTTCACCATATTCAAACAGGGCAGAGTATTATTCTCCCTGCAAACATTCCTCACGCACTCAAAGCGAACGAGAAATTCAAAATGATGTTGACCATGATCAAAAGTTAATGGGCTCTCTGCCACCTATCTTACTACATTCAGATAATTATTTATAAGTTGAAATACGTAGTTTACGTTATAGAATTATCCAGGAAGGTATTTACCGAAAATGCTAAATTCAGGGCGGCCAATCCACAGTTCAATGGCGTGCTGCAATGTCTGTATGTGGGCATGACCAGCAAGACGCCTGCGGAACGATTCGCACAGCATAAGACGGGATACAGAAATAAGAAAGGCCACAAACTGTCTTCCAACATCGTGCAAAAATATGGCCTGTATCTGCGGCCCAGCCTGTACAATCATATCGATCCAATGACCAGAACAGAAGCCCTCAAGATGGAGGAAAAACTAGCGCTGGAACTCCGAAGAAAACGGTATGCGGTGTGGTTCAATTGACGCTTGCCACGTGCGATTCTCGCTTCTTACCCGGAGCGTAAGCTTAATGGCTGTCGCTCCAGCATTTTTTCCAGACAGTGTAAACTGGTTGTTCCCTGGATAGGAACAGCCAATCAGGTCTTCAAATCGATGGTCACGCCGGAAACAAAAGGCTGGTCATATAAACGTTTATTCTTGGCCTTGTACAAAGCGTTTGCAAGCGCCGCGAAAACTGGCGGGAACAATGGTTCACCGAGACCGGTCGGATCAGTTTCACTTTGTACAAAATGTATCTCGATAGACTTTGGTGCCTCACTATGCCTGATCATGCGATATTTATCGAAATTATTTTTTTCCGGCACGCCATTCTGAAAAGTCATTTCACCATAAAGTGCATTCCCAATCCCATCCACGATACCTCCTTCACCCATGTTGGTCGCTGCGTCAGGATTAACTACAATTCCACAATCCACTGCGGCATAAACTTTTTGTACAACAGGATTATTGTTCTTGATCACGATATCCAGCACTTCGGCTACGTACGAGTTGTGGCAGAAATAAGCTGATACGCCCCGATATACATCGGCTTGAGTCTCAAGCCATTTAGATTTTTCCTTCACCAATTTCAAAACTCCGGCATAGCGGTCCGCATCATAGTCGTTGTTTGACCCCACAGGATTATTCCTGGCCCGTTCCAAAAGTTCCAGGCGAAATTCAATGGGGTCCTTTCCCGCAAGTTCTGCGACCTCATCCAGGAAGGATTGCTCCGCTCCGGCAATGAAATTGGAACGGGGTGCCCGAAATGCGCCAATGGTAATGTTGGAGTCTAATTGCCAACCTTCTGCCAGGTAATTCTCTACGGCACCGGCAGGAAAACGATTTGCATGAACCGGGTGTTCGGGGATACCACCGCCACGCACCTGAAAACCAATGAGGTTGTTGTCGTTGTCCAGCGCAGCCTTGTAGGTAGCAACGTACGTAGGTCGGTAGATTCCATAGGTCATGTCATCCTCGCGGGTGTAAACCATTTTGACAGGGGCATTAATTTTTTGTGAAATGACCGCTGCCTCAACCATATGATGTCCGTAGGCTCTTTGACCAAACCCTCCTCCCATTCTTGCCAGTTTGATGTGGATCTTTTCTTTCGGTAGTCCTAATCGGGCAGAAAGGGATTGCACAATAAATTCAGGTGCCTGAATAGGGCCAAATATTTCAGCTTTTTCTGCTGTGACATGGGCAAAACAATTAACCGGCTCCATGGTATTATGCGCGAGGTATGGAGCCGAATAGGTTCGCTCAAGGATTTTGGCAGCCTTCTTGAAAGCTCCTTCAGGATCACCATCTTTTCGGAGCACATTCGCTGGCCTTTTCGCCATTTCGGCCATTTTCGCTTTGTGTCCTGTGGTGCTCTCCAGACCAGCAGGGATTTTGACTGTTTGTTTTCCTCCCCAGCCCTGGACTATTATATCGCTGTCGGAAATTTCTTCCCATTCTATTTTCAGGGCCTTTTTGGCATTCATAACCTCCCAGGTGGTACTCCCCACCACGACTACCAACTCCGTGAAGGTAGTCGTGTCAAAACCATTTCTTTCATAGTCGTCGGACAAAGTTTTGATGGTAAATACATCCTTGATGCCGGGCATGGATCTCGCTGCAGCATCTTCAACAGACTTCACTTTCAAGCCAAATGCAGGAGGATGGGCGATCATGGCAATCAGCATCCCTTGTTGGGTATAATCCATCCCAAACAATGGTTTGCCTGTTACGATATTCACTCCGTCAACGTTTTTCCTGGAGGTGCCAATAATTTTGAAGTCGCTGACCTTTTTCAATTGAACCTCCTCCGGAATGGGAACTCCTGCTGCCCGGGAAGCCATTTCACCATACCCTGCTTTTTTGCCGCTCGACTCGTGGTGAAGAATTCCGTCAGCGGTAGTAATCTCCTCAGCGGGGACACTCCACGCCTGCGCAGTTGCATTGATCAGCATTTGCCGTGCAGTCGCCCCTGCAGTACGAAGAATTTTCCATCCCTGACGGATCGACTGGCTTCCACCTGTAAATTGGCGTTCAAATCGTTCAGGAAAAAAATCGGCTTGCGCTACGATAACGTTTTTCCAGTCTATGTCTAGCTCATCGGCCAGGATCATCGGCAAGGATGTCTTGACATTTGATCCAAATTCCGGGTTGGGAGCCATAAGGGTGACTATTCCATTTTCTCCGATTTTGATGTAGCTGTTCAGCTCAAACCACGCTTTGGGAAGGGCCAAAACCCCATCCGGTGTAGGCTTGCATCCAGCCAACCAGCTAAAGCTTAGCATCATACCGCCGCCAGCAAGCGCAGAAACCTTTAAGAAAGATCTTCGGTTTATGGTTGTTTTCTCGAGTGTCATTTGTTGGGAAGGTTAAAGTGATTGAGACTTGGCAGCAGTTTTTACTGCAGCCCTGATCCGGAGATAAGTGCCACAACGGCAAATATTGCCATGCATAGCGGATTCAATTTCCGCATCGGTAGGATTTGGATTATCGTGTAGCAATGCAACAGCTGTCATGATTTGACCGCTCTGACAATAGCCGCATTGAGGAACATCATGCTCAAGCCAGGCTTTCTGCACCGGATGATCGCCATTTTCAGATAATCCTTCAATGGTGGTAATTGCCTTGTTTTCTGCCGATGAAACGGGTAGCTGGCAAGAACGAACCGCCATTCCCTCGAGATGAATCGTACATGCCCCGCAAGCTGCAATCCCACATCCATATTTGGTGCCTACGAGATTCAGGTGTTCCCGCAATACCCAAAGCATAGGCGTTTGGGGGTCAACGTCTACTGCCTGCTTCTTTCCGTTTACATTCAGGTTGATAACTGCCATGTCTTGAAAATTTATAGTAAAGAAGTATTTCTATTATTAAAGGTAATCATAAAGTTCCTATTATGATTAAGAAGGTCATACAGCTCGGCAGTAAGGAGCAAAAATAAAGTCGACTGATACATTGTTGGAAAACATAATTCAAAAAGCTTGATGTGTTATTTGCACTACTGGCCGGCTTTCTCTACACCCATATTTGCACAAATATATTTTTTTGAATCGATAATTTTCGCAATGAACGTTGCCATACTTTTTTGAGAAATGACGGAGCCTACTTTTATGGTCTTTACCCTACATTCGCAAAGCGGATGTTTCCAATGCTTGTACGAAAGGTTGATTATAATGCCGCTTGTTGGTTGCCTTGTACATGGCATTTGCCAGCGCACCGATTACCGGAGGAAATGCCGGCTCACCCATGCCCGTGGGATCAATTTCATTTTGTACAAAATGAACGTCAATCGATTTTGGCGCTTCGCTATGCCTGATGATTCTGTACTTGTTAAAATTATTCTTCTCCGGTAAGCCTTCTTTGAAGGTCATGGCACCATACAATGCATTGCCTATACCGTCTACAATAGCGCCCTCAGCCAGGTTAGTAGCGGCATCAGGATTCACTACAATACCACAATCAATCGCACAGCACACCCTGGGTATGCCAGGCTTGCCGTTTTCAAATGTCATTTCCAAAACCTGAGCGACATAGGTATTATGACAGAAGTATGCGGCAACCCCTCGATGGATATGGGGCTTTGCATTGTCCCAGCCGGATTTTTCGCGCACGAGTTCCAATACGCCCGCATAACGATTTGCCTCATACTCATTATTCTCACCTACCGGATTTTTTGAAGCGCGCGCCAAAAGTTCAAGTCGCAATGCAATTGGGTCTTTCCCTGCGGCCTCTGCCACCTCATCCAGAAAGGACTGCTCTGCTCCTGCTATAAAGTTGGATCTTGGTGCCCTGAAGGATCCGACGGTGATGTTGGAGTTTATGGACCAATCCTCGGCGAGGTAATTGTCTACTGCACCCGCAGGGAAGCGGTTTGCATACAACGGACTTTCAGGAATACCTCCTGCCTTTACATGAAAAGCGATCAGATTATTGTCCGCATCTAAGGCAGCCCTGTATGTGGCACTATATGTTGGGCGATAGATACCAGAGGTCATGTCATCTTCACGCGTGTATATCAGTTTAATTGGAGCATCCATCTTCTGGGAGATGAGCGCGGCTTCCAACAGAAAATGAGCGTAAGATCTACGTCCGAATCCTCCACCCAATCGTGTCATATGAATCTCGATATTCTCCAAGGGCATGCCGAGCCGGGATGAAAGTGCTTTCTCCGTAAATTCAGGTTTCTGAAGAGGGCCAACCAGCTCCGCCTTTTTCGCTGTGACATGAGCAAAAAAGTTCATTGGTTCCATGCAGTTGTGCGCAAGAAAGGGAGCAGTATAAGTACGTTCAATAATCTTCGCGGAATTTTTGAATGCTAATTCCGGGTTACCGTCCCTGCGAACCACGTTCGCGGACTTGGTCATCCATTGGGCCATATTAGCCATGTGTTCCGTAGTGCTCTCAAGGCCTGCTGGAATATCTACAGCCTGCGTACTGCCAAAAGCATTTCTTGATATCGTGTGATCTGAAAACGTTTCCCATTCAACTTTGAGCGCCTTTTTAGCATTCAGTACTTCCCAGGTAGTGTTGCCTACAACTGCCACTACCTCAGGAAATGTGCAAGTATCGAAATACTGTCTTTCGTATGCATCATCGAAAGTCTTAATGGTAAATATGTCTTTTATGCCGGGCATACCCTTCGCAGACGAGTCTTCAACCGATTTCAGTTTCATCCCAAAAGCAGGAGGATGTACAATCATCGCAATGAGCATTCCGTCACGCTTAGTATCAATTCCGAAGAGAGGTTTTCCGGTAATAATTTTTCTTCCCTCTACATTTTTTCGGGAAGTGCCGATAATCTTGAACTCCTTAACCTCCTTCACTTTCACTTCTTTCGGTACCTGGATTTTTGCAGCTGCTGAGGCCATCTCACCATAACCGGCAGATTTGCCGCTGGTTTTGTGGAATAGTGTACCTGCCTCAGTGGTGATCTCCTCAACAGAAACCTGCCAGGCCTGCGCTGCCGCTTCACGAAGCATCTGCCGCGCGGATGCACCCGCCAATCTAAGGCTACGCCAACCTTGCCGGATCGCCTGGCTACCACCGATAAATTGACGGGTATACAATTCAGTATTTAATGGCGCTTGTTCCACAATAACATTTTTCCAATCTACATCAAGTTCCTCAGCAACAATCATGGGCATGGAGGTCTTCACATTCTGCCCGCCTTCCGGATTAGGTGATATTATGGTGACTATACCATTTTCCCCAATTTTAAGATAGCCGTTCAGTTCAAACCATTCCTTGGGCATGGTCAGCCCGTCTTTAGGGTTCAATTGACAGCCACCTAACCAGCTGAAGCTTAGCATCAAGCCGCCACCCGCCAGAACAGATGTTTTTAAGAATGATCGTCTGCCTATTGATGTTTTGAAAAGTGTTTGTGCCATCATTTAAAAATTATGATTCAACAACCGGACTATCTGATTTAGATTTCAAGATCAGCTCTGATAGTTGAAACTGCCTTGAATTCCAATATAATCTAAAGTTAGCTCATTAATTTTTCTTAATGAACAATGTTTATGTGAACGGACTAAGGATTTTGGCTTATTCACAACCAGGTTTTCATAGTCACGTTGCACCTGTGACTTGAGCACGGCACGTTATTAATTACGTTATTAATTACGTTATTATTCACAGGTAACTCTAACTTGCACCTCCTGGAGGAAAAATTGTGAAGTTAGTGGAAAAGTAAATCTAACTGCATTTAAACTAACTGCATGAAACAACTCTTTATAAATCCTGACTCCAGAACCATTCGTGCCGGATGGCGGATATTGATCTTCATGCTCATTTTTGCAGTGATCATGGTAAGCCTGACGTTGGGTGCGCGTGCCATGCCGGGGGGCTTAAAAGGCGGGGGCACCTTATCGTACACATTGCTTGCCATCTCCGCCACGCTTGCAGCCTACATCAGCCGAAAATATATCGATAAAGCAAGTCTTTCATCACTCGGCCTTAGACCTGACAGGGCTGCTGCCCTCGATATTATTTCTGGTCTGATCAACAGTGCATTGGTAATGTCTGGCATCTATTTCACCATGCTTTTCACCGGGCTTATTGAATTCAAAGGCTTCAGCTGGTGGACTGATAGTACTGACATTAACGTCCGGTTTAGCCTGGCGGTAGCGCCAATTGTCTTAACCGTACTTTGGAAGTTCGTACTTGTCGCCTGGCATGAAGAGCTTACGTTTCGCGGTATGATCTTACAAAATATCATTGCGGGTCTGGGGCCTCTTTGGGCAGTTGTGATATCTACTGTCCTGTTTGGGTTGGCGCATGTAGGCAATCCGGATGCAACCGTTCTTACTACTTTAATGATTATTGTAATCACCTTACAATTGGTATATGCGTACTTTAAAACAGGTCAGCTTTGGTTATCCATGGGGCTCCACTTGGGTTGGAATTTCTTTCAGGCATCAATATTTGGTTTCTCTTCAAGTGGACAAGCTTCACCAACCATGATAACACAAAACCCCGCCGGTCCTGTCTGGCTAAGCGGAGGTTCTTTTGGAGCAGAGGGTAGCATTTTAGTAATCCCCTTTACTATTGGATCGCTTCTCCTTATTCACTGGTGGGTTCGCGCTACGCGTCCAAAAGACCGAAAAGGATTCTTCGATTTTTTGGTATAATGAATGTATTTTTCGATTTATTACAGCAAGAAACAGCTAAGGCCAGCACTATTTATGAATAAAAAGCAAGCCTGGAACGCCAATTTATCGTTTTCCACGTAATGGTACTGCAAACAAGGTAGGAAAATGAATCAGTCTTTAAACGCACATGATTTATGCCAAAAGGTAGCGGCGTGCAAACGATTGATCAATTTGAAACCTCAATTTACTTAAGCGTAACAATAGCTTAATAAAATGAATCCTAAGGTTGATGTTTATTTAAGTAAAGCCAAAAAGTGGCAGGTTGAATTGAAGAAATTGAGAATGATTATTCTTGATTGCCCGCTTGCTGAAGAGTTGAAGTGGGGTGTTCCTTGTTACACGTTTCACAAAAGTAACATAGTTCTAATACATGTGTTTAAAGAATACTGCGCGCTTTTGTTTTTCAAAGGTGCCTTGTTAAAGGATACCCATGGTGTTCTGATCCAACAAACGGAAAATGTGCAGGCGGCGCGCCAAATTCGGTTCACTAATGTTCGAGAAATAGTTGAGCTGGAACCCGTCTTGAAAGCCTATATTTATGAAGCCATTGAAGTGGAAAAAGCCGGTTTGAAGGTGAGTTTCAAAAAGACTAAGGAATTCATCATGTCAGAAGAATTTCAAAATAAATTAGATAGAATCCCTGCCTTGAAAACTGCTTTTGAAGCATTAACGCCAGGACGGCAAAGAGCATATATTCTCCATTTTTCAGCACCCAAACAATCCAAAACCCGGGCTTCAAGGATCGAAAAATGTATGCCACAAATTCTCAATGGAAAAGGATTAAATGATTAGTTTGAATGGCAGGGCGGTTGCAGTAATTTAATAAAGACTACACATCAGACAGAAAATATGGAAGAATCGTGGATTGAGAGATGGAACGACAGATATAGCAAGGAAGCCTTTGCTTATGGCGTAAAACCTAATGCATATTTAAAGGAAAAATTAGAAAAATTAAAGGTTGGGTCAATACTCTTCCCCGCAGAAGGCGAAGGTCGCAATGCTGTATTTGCAGCGAAACTGGGTTGGAATGTTTCGGCGTTTGACATAAGCATTGAAGGAAGGAATAAAGCCTTCCGGCTTGCAAAAAATAATGAAGTGACCATTGACTATCGGGTGGGCAAATTGGAAACATTGCATTATAAAACTGATCAATTTGATGCAATCGCACTGATTTATGCACACTTCCCGGCAGACATTAAATCCTTATACCACAGGACGCTCAACAACTATTTGCGCAAGGGCGGATTCGTTATTTTTGAAGCGTTTAGCAAAGCCCATATTCACTACAACGCCAAGAACGAATCGGTTGGCGGGCCGAAAGACGCAGCAATGTTATTTTCCATCGACGAACTGAAATCGGATTTTGCCAATTATGAAATCATAGAATTAGTAGAAAAGGAAATTGAATTAAAGGAAGGTTTGTTTCACAACGGAAAAGGCTCAGTGATAAGATTCGTCGGACGAAAAATGTAGACCACGCATAATACTTGAGGGATTCCCCGCATAATCCATAGCGTGGTGCCGTATTAATTTAATGGTTTAGAGTCTAACATAACGCGTGGATGATTAGTGCAGTTTTGTTTGTATTTATTGGAACAACGGTAAGAGAAGAAGGCCCTGAAATTAATTATGGATTACACAAGTCCGCCATCTATCAACATGCTAAACACAAAGATGGTAATGGGAAGCTTTTAATATAATTCTTCTTTCTTTGTCAGCATTTATAGCCTACGGCAGACATAATATGATTTAGTCGTGAATATTACAATATTGGAGAAGTCGCGAAAAGAAATTTCCCCGATTGTGTTTTGCAACAATAGAAGACATTATATTTTAGGAAGACAACGTGTGGGGCGGGATGACGGGCGGTGGGACGCAAACAGGATGTTTTGGGCCTTTTTCGCTGATAAAAAGCCCACCCGCCAATGCGGACAACAGTTTAATTCACACAACGCATAAACGTAATTAAATGCGCAACTATATATTGAAAAAAAAACAAATCATTTTCATCGTCATATTCACCTCCTTTGCATCCTGGGTTTACTATCAGCTCTTATATCAGCCTGAAATAATTGATGCTGATTACATTACCCTGGATATGGTATTTACGAAGCATTCGGCTGAAGTTTGGGGTGTAAAATTCAGCCCCAATGATTCGCTCATTATAAGCGGGGGCATTGAGGAGAATGCAAAAATATGGTCAAGCATTGATGGAAAACTCATCCATAACTTAAAACACCCATACGGCACGCCATCTGTTGATTTTAGCCCGGATGGAGAAATGGTTTGCACAGGAAGCTATGATGGAAAAGTCAGAATTTGGGATGTAAAAACAGGAAAACTCCTGCGCATACTCAACGGCCATGAAACAACTTTGTGGTCAGTAGCATACAGCCCCAACGGAGAACAGATTGCTGGCGGGGGTAGTGATAACAAAATAACGGTCTGGAATTCTCATACAGGTGAGATTCTACGTGAGTTTCGTGACGCTGAACATGATATTTGGGAAGTTACCTTCAATCCATCCGGAGAACTTTTGCTGGGTTCAGGCAGTGACAATTCGATTCGCGTTTACGAGATAAAGTCAGGTAAACTACTTAAAACGATAACAGGTCATTCACTAACGGTTTTATCTTTAGCATTTAGTCCGGACGGGAGCTTGTTGGCAAGTGGCGCGGATGACAAGATGGTTAAAATATGGAATACCGTTAACTGGGATTTATTGCATACCCTTAAAGGTGAAAACCAGGCTATACATTCAGTTGTCTTCATTGACAACAACCGGCTTTTGGCCGGTGGCACGGATAAGAAAATATTGGGGGAGCTGCTAGAGTATCATTTTGGATACCAGGGCTTAACGAAAAATATTGTAGCCACACTGTGGGATATCAAGAATGAGAAAATCCTGCAAACCCTTACTCAACATGATGATGATCTTGCTATCGGATGTGACGTTAGTCAAAACGGAAAATTGATCGCTACAGCCAGTAGTGATAAAACAGTTAAAATTTGGAATATCAAAAATTAAAATAATAACGTCCCGAGATTACTAAAGAGAACACACGGGGAAACTACGATGGTCGATACTTTCGGTCCATGCGCTTACAGGATATGTTTTGTGGCGATTACTTTGGTAACTTTACCTAGAAATTTGGAATTAACCGGATGGTAAACTTTAACACCAGAAACAGCCAGTATGAAAATAGAAAAGCTGTTTATCGAATACCTACCCTATTTTTGTCAACCTTAGGCAAATGAAAATCGGCATTACCGGAGCTTCCGGACATCTTGGAACCTCAATAGCTCCCCTACTTGAAGCAAAGCAATTCAACATTCGTGCGTTGATCCATACGCATAAACTATCCATTAGCCATGGCAATACTGAATCAGTGCATGGCAATCTTTTGAATAGTGATTCCTTGCTAAACTTTGTATCCGGTTGTGATGTCGTAATACATTGCGCTGCAAAGATTTCAATTAACAGCAACAATGATCCATCAGTTTACGCGACAAATTTTGATGGCACTGTTAATCTATTTAATGCGGCCAAACAAACAGGTGTAAAAAGGTTTGTCCATGTGAGTTCCATCCATGCCTATAATCAATTTCCACAAAATGAATTACTCACTGAAGCGCGAGGTTATTGTATGGATAAAGCTCCGCGTTACGATAATTCAAAACGGGATGCACAGAAATATGTTCTGCAACACGCAACGGAACAAACGCAGGTCGTTGTATTAAATCCGACTTCAGTTGCCGGTCCACCCGATTATCAACCTTCCCTTTTCGGTAAAGCCATTATGGATTTGTACAACCATAAAGTGCCTTCGCTTATTGATGGCGGCTTCGATTTTTGCGATGTGCGCGACGTGGCTGAAGGTATTGTCAACGCAATTGACAACGGTCGTAACGGAAATGCATATCTCCTTTCAGGCAAATGGCACCATCTCAGCGATGTCATTAAAATTCTGAATCATGTTAAAATCGAAAAACACAGCCTCCCAGTTTTGCCCGGCTGGGCCGGATTTGCCGGCTTACCGTTTATGAAATTAATTGCCAAACTAACCAATGAAGAACCGCTGTATACACGCGAATCGCTCGAAGCTTTATTGTATGGCAACAAAAACATTAGCCAGGCAAAGGCTAATACCGAATTGAATTATCATTGCAGGCCATTTGAAGAGACGCTAACTGATTTAATAAAGTGGTTTGAATCGAATAATTACCTGAAACCAATACAGACATGAATTACGAAACCTACCAGACAATAATTTATGTATGGATGGGCATTGGACTTGCAACATCTATTTTACTGCTCAAGATCACCGCACCCTACGGCAGGCATACTTCAGCCCATTGGGGACCTTTGATCAACAACAATCTTGGCTGGGTTTTGATGGAAGCACCTGTTATTATTGCGCTGATGTACTTTGTGCTGAACAACGTTCAAAACCAAAATGCTGTAACGTGGTTTTTGCTTGGCACATTTATGTTCCACTATATCAACCGAATATTCATTTTCCCGTTTCGTCTAAGAACGCAGCGAAAAAAAATGCCATTAATCATAGTGGCATCGGCTATTGGATTCAATTTGGTAAATGGATTTTTGCTCGGATATTACTTTGCGCATTATGCTGATTATTCCCCTAATTATTTTCTGCAGCCAAACTTCATAATAGGAATTCTATTCTTCATAACCGGAGTTTTCATAAACTGGGAATCGGACAGTATTCTCATTAATCTTCGTAAACCTGGTGAATCGGGTTACGTGATTCCGCAGGGATGGCTATTTGACTATATCAGTTGCCCCAATTTCTTTGGCGAAATAATTGAATGGGCCGGTTTTGCGTTGATGTGCTGGAATTTACCGGCGGTTTCATTTCTGGTTTGGACCTGCGCAAATCTTATTCCGCGGGCTTTGTCGCATCACAAGTGGTATAAGCAGAATTTTGAATTCTATCCCCGTCAACGCAAAGCCATTTTGCCTTGGTTGATTTAAAAGATTGAATCGCATCACATGACAATGCTATATATGTGATCCTAGGCCAGTAACCCGTTAAAAAAAGGTAATTAATAGTCCTAAACATTATCTTTAACATAAGTTGACCATCTTTAACGCAACCATCATCATGCAAAGCATCGAGAGACTCCTTTCCATAAATTCAAATTATATCCTTGCAGGGCTAATAGTGTCTTTTTTTCTAATGGAAACGATCTTGAATCGACCCGTTATGTTTAAAACTAAAATCCAACATTTGCTCCGCAATCTCCTATTACAATCGACTGTTATCGTCATGGCCTCATCCTTTGCTTTGATAACTGTTTTAACATTTGACTGGATTGGAGCACATAAGTTTGGATTGTTTTACTGGACAAATGTTCCTTTTTGGTTTATAATAATTGCCGGCATTTTTGTTCTTGATATGGCGGATTATTGGATACACCGGGTCGATCATACTTACCCACTGCTATGGAGGCAGCACCGTGTTCACCATAGTGACACTTCCATGGACGCATCAACAGCCTTAAGGACATTTCCCACCGATAATATCTATTTTATTTGCGGTGAATTATTGTTCGCCGTCATATTTGGCCTTGACATTCTCTCCATAAACATTTTTTACTTTATATTTCTCCCGGTATCCTTTTTCCACCATTCAAATCTCAAATATCCCGATTGGTTAGATAAAGGATTTGGCTGGTTGATTGTCACGCCAAATTTTCACAAAGTTCATCATGAGCAAGACCAGGCATATACAGATACTAATTATGGCTCTTTATTCATCATTTGGGATAGGCTGTTCGGCACCTTCAGGACCAAGTCCGTTAAGGATATCAAATATGGCCTTAAAGAATTTGAAGGCGATGAAAAGCAATCTGCTTTATTCCTGATCAGAAGCCCTTTTGTCACCATAAAACGCAGCCCTGGTAAGGACTATCTTGATCATAAATAAATAGTGCTGTTGGCAGCCGCTTAAATGGATAAGATCACTTGCATCTGAAAACCACAATTAACGATCACATAAGATGAGCGTGCCAATAGATAAGACGCGTAAAAACAGTCCTTTCATTAATGGCGGTCTATCATGAACATAGAACTTTACCTGAATAGAATTGGATATTCAGGAAGTGTGAATCC
>Ga0224510_10001204_pt1 | contig 17499 bp, 15 predicted proteins | sample SF_May12_sed_USG_FD_170161 | JGI IMG/M metagenome (GOLD analysis project Ga0224510, IMG submission 170161) | Sediment microbial communities from San Francisco Bay, California, United States - SF_May12_sed_USGS_4_1 | ecosystem: Environmental > Aquatic > Marine > Sediment | place: USA: California... | reverse complement strand
CTCGCGGGGGAGGTTCAGTGCCCAGAGTCGATTCAATGCCAGCAGCGTGGTCGCGGCGTCCGAGCTGCCACCGCCAAGGCCCGCAGCCCAGGGCACCCGCTTGTCGATGCAGATATCGGCCCCGAGCGGCGTGCCGCTGGCGGCCTGGAGCGCTCTCGCGGCCCGCAGCACGAGGTCGTCGGCGGGCAACGCCGCGCCCAGGTCATGGCGCCGCAGCGCGCCATCGCTGCGGCGCTCGAAATGCAGGATGTCGGACCAGTCGATCAGCAGGAACACCGACTGCAGCAGGTGGTAACCGTCGGCGCGGCGCCCGACGATGTGCAGGAACAGGTTGACCTTGGCGGGCGCCGGGACGTCCAGCAGCGCGTCCAGGCTCACGACCGGGGCTCCAGCCGCACGCGGACACTGAGCTTCGGGTCGCGCTCGCGGGTGGCCACGATCACGCCATCGCCGGCATAGCGAGATAAGTCCACCGCCCAGCCGAGCTGCTCGAAACCGTCGGTGCGGCTGGTGCTCGCTGCCCCAGGCCATGGTCGGCCGCGCAGCCAGTCGACCAGCGCCGCCAGTGGCAGCGGCTGGCCGAACAGCGACTGCGAGAGCGCATCGAGCGACACGAAGTCCTGGCTCGACTCGCCGGTTCGCAGGCGGGCAGCACCCGGCTGCCATTGCGCCTCGCCCAGCGTCGTGCCCAGCGGTCCGGTCAGGTGCAGCTGGCCGCGCTCGGCGTCGCCGCGCAGGTCGAAATCCGCACTGAAGCTGTGTGCCGGCGCCTCCACGCGAAGCGCCAGGCGGCCCGACAGGTCGGTCGGCGCGCGAGGTACCATGGCGGCACATCCCGCGACGCCGAAGACCGCCGCGGCGAGCCAGGCACGCCGCATCACAGCCGGACCTGGAGCCGATTCAGCGTTTCGCGCAGCACCTCGTTGTCGGCGTCGCGCGAACGACCTTCACGCCACACCCTGCGCGCTTCCTCGCGCTGCCCGCTGGCCCAGAGCACCTCACCCAGGTGGGCCGCAATCTCGGTGTCGGGGCGAGACGCGTAGGCGCGCTGCAAGTGGACCAATGCGGCGGCATTGTTTCCCAGACGGTACTCGACCCAGCCCATGCTGTCGGTGATGAACGGGTCGCTCGGCGCCAGTTCGAGGGCCTTGTGGATCAGTTCACGCGCCTCGGGAAGGCGCTGGTTGCGCTCGGCTAACGAATAGCCGAGCGCGTTGTAGGCGTGATGGTGATCGGGCTTGAGCTCGATGACCTTGCGCAGCACGCGCTCCATCTCGTCCGTGCGGGCGAGCTTCTCGGCCACCATCGCCTGCTCGTAGAGCAGGTCCGTGTCGCCCGGAAAGCGTTCGTTGGCAGTGACGAGGACCGCGTGCGCGTCGGGCCAGCGCTTGACTTCGCGCAGCACGGTGCTTTCGGCAACCAGCTTGGCACGCGCATCCTCGGGCTTGCGCTCGGGCACCTGCTGCACCATCGTGCGCGCCTCGCGTACCTTGCCCTGCTTGGCCAGCAGCGTCGCACGGCGGGTCTGCACCTCGAGCGCGCGCTGCGGGTCGTCGATCTTGTCGAGCCAGCCGGAGGCGGCCTTGGCATCGCCTCGCATGTCGGCCGCCTGGGCCAGCATGAGCCAGGCCTGGGTACGGCCGCCGTCGCCCGCGTTGGCGCCATCTTCGTCGTCGTCCCCGTCGTCGGCGCCAACCGCCGGTTCGGTTGCGCTCGTGCGCAACTGCAGGAATCGCTGGATCGAGGTGTCGGCATCGCGCGGCTGGCGCAGTTCGAGCTGCAACGCACCCAGGCTCAGCCATGGGCCGGGCAGTGAGGGTTGCTCGCGCGTCACGGTGCGCAGCTGCGATTCGGCCTCGACATAGCGTTGCGCCGTGCTCAGCACCCGAACGTACGCCATGCGCACCGCAACCTCGGCCCCAGGTCGTTGGAGGAAAGAGGTGACCAGCTTCTCGGCCGCAGGCAGTTGGGGTGGCGGGCCCGCCATCAGGTCCAGCGCGAGCAGCGCCGGCCCCGGCGCGGCAGGGTCGTCGGCATTCGCGCGCTCGGCGAGCTCGAGCGCGCGCGCGGTCTCGCCGGCCTGAGCCCACCCGCGTGCGCTGGCCACGCGGGCGGCAGTACGCGTGGGCTCGGCATTGATGAAAGGCTTGAGCGCTTCATCGAGCTGTTCGGCGGCCTGCCGCTTGTCGCTCGCGCGCGCGAACAGGCGCGGCAGTCCGGCGATCACGCCACTGACATCGGCGGGCGGGGTGCGCGCCAGCAATGCCTTGATCGGCTCGCTCAGTTCACCGCCGCGATTGAGCGCGGCAAGGATCTGGAGTTCGAACCGCAGCGCATCCATCGACTCGGGCACCGCCTGGCGCCAGGCGCGCGCCGCGGCGATCGCCTGGTCGCCCGATCGCGCTTGGAGCGCCACCTCGACGGCTCGCCGGAACGCGGACTCATCACCCGTGCGGCGCGCGACGTCGATGAACTTGGCATAAGCGGCGCCGGCGTCACCGGCTCGCAGGTCCATCTCGCCCAACAGCAATTCATAGAACAGCGGCGCGTCGAGGGCTGAATTGGCGGGCTGCGCAGCCTGCGCCAGCGTGCCGCTGCTGGGCAGCACGAGCAGGGCACAGATCGCGAGGAGATAGCGTCGCTTCATGGTCGCAGCCATTCTAGGCACTTGGGGCGAGCGCGCCGCGTGAAGGGTTGCAGTCCATGAGCGCTTCTATGATCCCGCGATGCCCGAACTGCCCGAGGTCGAAGTCACGCGGCGCAGTTTTGCCGACCGCATCGCCGGCGCACAGGTTCAGTCGGTGCGCCTGGGCGCACCGCTGCGCTGGCCGCTTGGCTGCCCACCGCGCCGACTGATCGGCTGTCGCGTCGGCCGGACCCAGCGGCGCGGCAAATACCTCTGGTTGCCATTGCAGCGCGATGGTCTCCCTGCGGGTGGGCTCCTCATGCACCTGGGCATGTCGGGTTCGCTCGCCTTCGGTCCTGCGGGCGCCAAGGTCGGCAAGCACGACCACTTCGATCTGGTGACGACGCGGGGCGTGCTGCGCCTGACCGACCCGCGTCGATTCGGCGCGGTGCTGTGGTCGAGTGCGCTCGACGCGCCGCCGGCGGCACCCCTGCTCGCGCGACTCGGCGCCGAGCCGTTCGACGACGCACTGACGGGCGAGCGCTTCCACGCCGCGCTGCGGCGCCGCCGGACGACGATCAAGGCGGCCTTGCTGGCGGGCGACATCGTCGTTGGCGCCGGCAACATCTACGCCTGCGAGGCGCTGTTCGACGCCGGGATCGATCCGCGCACGCGCTGCGACCGGATCAGCCGTGCGCGCGCCGAGCGCCTGCTGGCGAGCGTGCGCGCCACGCTCGCCAGCGCGCTCGCGCTCGGCGGCTCGACGCTGCGCGACTTTCGGGACGCCCACGGCATGGACGGCCGTTATCAGGCCCAGGTACGCGTCTACGGCCGCGAGGGCCTGCCCTGCGCCCGCTGCGGCCATCCAGTGCGTCGCGTCGTGCAGGCCCAGCGCGCGACCTACTTCTGCCGGTCCTGCCAGAAGCGCTAGGGACTGTCCACGCTGCTCGGTGGGGACAGACCCTGGCAGCGTCGCCTGCGGTGCGACAGCCGGCCGCGACAAGCTGCACGACTGTTGCGTGGGCGCTGTCAGCAGATGTTTCCCCGGACCGGCCCGCCGGCACCTTGCGCTAGCATCGTCCGCCTCACCTTGCCCATGGACGCCCACGTCGCCGAACCCACCCTGGCCGGTCAGCTCGATGCGCTGGCGGCTTGGCGCCGCGCCCTGGACCGACAGGTCGCCGACCTGTCGCGCTTCCTGCACGAGCATGAGGTCGGCGACGAGGCATGCGATCGCCACATCGTCGCGCTGCGTGAGCGGCTGGCCACGGACCGCCTGTGCGTGGCTTTCGTGGCCGAGTTCTCGCGCGGCAAGTCCGAACTGATCAACGCGATCTTCTTCGCCGACACGGGGCGTCGCATCCTGCCGGCCACGCCGGGGCGCACCACGATGTGCCCGGTGGAGCTGGGTCACGATGCGGGCATGCCCCCGGTCCTGGCGCTGCTGCCGATCGACACGCGGCTCGAGGCGCAATCGCTCAGCGACCTGCGCGCCAAGCCCGATGCCTGGACCACGATCCGCCTCGACCCGCATTCGCCAGAACGCTTGGCCGACGCCCTGACCGAAGTGATGCGCACCAAGGCGGTCACCGTGGAGGTGGCGCGTGCGCTCGGGTTCTGGCGTGATGACGATCCGGACGACAACCCGCCGATGATCGCCGAGGGTCTGGTCGAGGTGCCTGCGTGGCGCCACGCGGCGATCAACTACCCGCATCCGTTGCTGCAGCGCGGGCTGGTCGTGCTCGACACGCCAGGCCTCAATGCGATCGGCGCCGAGCCCGAGTTGACGCTGTCGCTGTTGCCCGCGGCTCATGCGGTGGTCTTCATCCTCGGGGCCGACACCGGCGTGACCAAGTCCGACCTCGCGGTCTGGCGCGATCACCTCGGTGGCCAGTCGATGGCGCGCTTCGTCGTGCTCAACAAGATCGACGCGCTTGCCGATCCGCTGCTCACCGTCGACGCGGTTTCGGTCCAGATCGCTCAGCAGGTCGCGAGCACCGCGCGCACGCTCGAAGTCGATGCCGACCGCGTGTTCCCGCTGTCGGCGCGTCAGGCGCTGGCTGGCCGCATCGACGGCGACCCGGGGGCGCTGGCCGCCAGCCGGCTGCCCGCACTGGAGGACGCGCTCGGCCAGCAGTTGCTGCCGCACCGCCGCGAGGTGATCCAAGCCCTGGTGACCGATACCGCATCGGCCGTCGAGCAGCAGGCCACGCGCCGCCTGTCGGATCAGCGGCGCCAGATTGCCGAGCAGATGCTCGAGCTGCGCGGCCTGCGCGGCAAGAGCAGTGGCAAGGTGCAGGTGATGATCGAGCGCGTCGACGGCGAGTTGCGCGAATTCGAGCGCTGCACCGAGCGCCTCGTCGCGATGCGAGCGGTGCACACACGCATGCTGCGCGAGCAGCTCGCCGGGCTCGCCAGCGATGCGCTGCGCGACGAGATCTCGCAGATGCAGGACGAGGCAAGCTCGACGCTGTTCAACCTCGGTGCACGCAAGGCCTTCCTTGCTCTGTGCAACCGCCTGCGCCTGCGGGTGACGAAGGCACGCGAGCGCGGCAGCGAGATCCACGACATGCTCAATGCGAGCTTCCGCCAGCTCAACAGCGACTTCGGATTCGCCCTGAGCGTCTCGCGCCTGCCGTCGCTCGAGCGCACCGACCACGAGCTCAACCTCATCGAGCGCAGCTATGTGCAGTACCTGGGTCTGTCGCACGCGTTGCGGCTGGCCGAGCCGCGCTTCATGGAGCAGTTCAGGCGCATGCTGCTGTCCAAGCTGCGCATGACCTTCGAGAACGCCAGTGGCGACATCGAGTTGTGGCACAAGTCGGCGTCCAACCAGGTCGACTCGCAATTGCGCGAACGCCGGCGTGCCTTCAAGCGCCGCCGCGAGAGCCTCGAGCGCATCCAGCTGGCCGCGGGCGACCTCGACGCACGCATCGCCGACCTCGAGGCCCAGGATCAGCGCCTGCAGGTCCTGGCCGCGCGCGTGCGCGAGCAGCTCGCCGCGCTGCGCGACGCTGCGGCGTCGGGTGTGCATGCGGCCGGCGACGAGCCCGAGTCCGGCGTCGCCGTTCTGCCATCGCGGTCCGCGTCCGCATCGCGCAGCGTCGCCGCCGGTTGATGCCGGCCAGGACCCGCGCGGGCGCGCCGGTCGCCGAGCGCGTCATTGCCTGGCAACGCCGGCACGGCCGTCATGACCTGCCCTGGCAGACGTCGCGAGATCCGTATCGCGTCTGGCTGTCGGAGATCATGTTGCAGCAGACGCAGGTCGCGACGGTGCTCGACTACTACCCGCGCTTCCTGGAGCGCTTTCCCGATGTGCGCACGCTCGCCGCGGCGCCGCTGGACGACGTGCTCGCGCTGTGGAGCGGGCTGGGTTACTACAGCCGCGCACGCCACCTGCACCGCTGCGCGCAGGCGATCGTCGCCGGCCATGGTGGATCGTTCCCGCGCAGCGCTGCGGCACTCGCGGAGCTGCCCGGCATCGGCCGATCCACGGCGGGCGCGATCGCCGCATTCTGCTTCGGCGAGCGAGCGGCCATTCTCGATGGCAACGTCAAGCGGGTGCTCACGCGCGTGCTCGGCTTCGACGCCGACCTTGCGCGGGCGGCCAACGAGCGCGTGTTGTGGCAGCACGCCGAGGCGCTGTTGCCCGCGCGTGATGTCGACCGCTACACGCAAGGCCTGATGGACCTCGGTGCCACGCTGTGCACCGCGCGTGCGCCGCGCTGCACGCAGTGCCCGCTGGCCGAACCCTGCGTCGCGCGCCGGCAAGGCGATCCGTCACGCTACCCGGTCAAGATGCACCGGCTCGAACGCAGGCAACGCCACAACGCGCTGCTGTGGCTCGTGCAGGGCGACCGGCTGTGGCTCGTGCGTCGGCCCGATATGGGCGTGTGGGCGGGGCTGTGGACGTTGCCGCTGTTCGACTCGATCGACGACGTGTCCAACGCCGCCGAGGGCTGGCCCGGCCGCGGCGAGGCGCTGGCGCCGATCGATCACGCGCTGACCCACTTCGACTGGCGCCTCGAGCCCTGGCGGCATCGGCTGCCGGACCGCCTGGCCGTCGCGCGACGCGAGCGGATCGAATCATCGCTGCCCGAAGGGCGCTGGTTCACGGTTGCCCAAGCGCAGGCCCTCGGTCTGCCTGCGCCCATCCGCAAGCTCATCACACGCTGAACGGACCGGCACCGCAGGCCCGGCGGACGCCGCAGATCCGGCCCCGGCGCCGCGGAGCCGGTCAGCCCACCACGCCCTTGCCCTTGAGGTATTCATGCACCAGGCGCAACCTCGCCTGCGGGTCGGGCAGTGTCATCAGCTTCTGCTTGGCCGCGAGCGAAATCGGCAGGATCTCGCACCAGCGGTTCGCAACCCAGCCCGCGTCGTCGAGCTGAAACGGTTCGGCGAACGGCGCGTTGCCCTGCTCCCTGAGCGACGCGATCACCTGTTGCAGCGCTTGCACCGTGGCGAACAGCGCCGGCTCCGGCGTCTGTGTCTCGTCGGCGGCCAGCGCCTCGATGTCGGCCAGCCACAGGCCATCGGGCTGCACTCGCGCCGCGCCGATGATCTGGAAGCGCTCGGCGCCACGGCAGCGCACGCGAAGCAGGTTCGTGCCCTCCGCGTCGACCTCCTCGATATCGGCCATCGTGCCTTCGGTCTCGAAACGCACGCCGTCGCGACCCGACTCGCGGCCCTCGGCCAAGCACACGACGCCGAAGCGGGCCTGTTCGCGCAGGCAGCGGCCGACGAGGTCGAGATAGCGGGCCTCGAACACCTTGAGCTGCAGCAGCGCACCGGGGAACAGCACGCTTCGCAGCGGAAACAGCGCCACGGTGCTCGAACCGCTCACGCCAGCGCGTCCTGCTCTCGATGCCGCAACAGGGTCGCGCTGCGTGACGCGAACCGCACGGCGAGCTGTTCGGCCGCCCAGACCGACCGGTGCTGGCCACCGGTGCAGCCCAGCGCGACCGTGAGGTAGGCCCGGTGGCCGTCGGTGAACGCATCGAGCCAGCGGGCCAGGAACGCCTCGATCTGCCCCAGCATCTCCAGCGCCTCGGGTTGCGCGGCCAGGTAGTCGGCCACCGGAGCATCGCGTCCCGTCAGCGGACGCAGCTCGCGGATGTAATGCGGGTTCGGCAGCACGCGCAGGTCGAACACGAAGTCGGCGTCCAGCGGCACGCCGTACTTGAACGCGAACGACTCGAACACCAGCGTCAGCCCGCGGCCGCGCACGCCCACCGCGTCGCGTAGCCAGCGCGCCAGCTGGGCCGGCCGCAGCTGGCTGGTATCGACGACCACCGAGCGCTCGCGCAGCCCGGACAGAAGCTGGCGTTCGATCTCGATCGCGTCGACCAGTGCACGGGGTGAGCTGTCGGCGGTCGACAGCGGGTGCGGGCGGCGCGTCTCCGAGTAGCGCCGCACCAGCGCATCGGTGCTGGCGTCGAGGAAGAACGAGCGCAGTGCCACGCCTTCGCTGCGCAGCGAATCGACCAGCGGCGCCAGGTGCGGCAGCGAGCCTGCGCTGCGCACGTCGACCGCGATCGCGACGCGCCTCGCGCCACCTTCGCGCCGGTGCTCGACCGCGATGAACTCGCGCAGCAGTTCGGGCGGCAGGTTGTCGACACAGAAGTAGCCCGCGTCCTCGAGCGCGTGCATCGCCACCGACTTGCCCGATCCGGAGATGCCGGTGACGAGCACCAGATCGTGCGCCCGGCGCTCGACCTCGGGTTTCATCCGCGTCGCCTCGACTTGGCCGCCTTGGGCGGGGCCGAGTCGCCTGTGGCCTGCACCAGCAACTGCTCGGCGTGTGCGAGGCTGGTCGCCAGCCGGTCGCCGCCGAGCATGCGCGCGATCTCGGCCACGCGCGCCTCGCCCGTCACCGGCCGCACGTCGCTCGCGGTGCGGCCCGACGACGCCACCGCCTTGCTGACGACATGGTGCGCGTCGCCGCAGGCGGCCACCTGCGCGAGATGCGTCACGGCCAGCACCTGGCGATCGCGCCCGAGCTGCTTCATCAGACGGCCCACGGTGTCGGCCACCGCGCCGCCGATACCGGCATCGACCTCGTCGAAGATCAGCGTGGCCGCGCCGTCGCCATGGCGTGCGGTCGTCACCGCGATCGCGAGCGCCAGGCGCGACAGCTCGCCGCCCGACGCCACCTTGGCCAGCGGCCGCGGCGTGCTGCCGGCGTGGCCGGCCACCCGCAGCTCGACCGACTCGAGCCCGAACGACTGCGGCTCGTCCTGCGGCAGCAGGGCCACCTCGAAGGCGCCACCGGCCATGCCGAGCGACTGCATCGCCAGGGTGACGGCCTGGGCCAGCGGTCGCGCGGCCCTGTGGCGCTCGCGGCTCACGCGCTGGGCTTCGGCACGCCAGGTGCGTTCGGCCTCGGCCTGCGCGTGTTCGAGCGCGTCGAGGTCGGCGGCGGCGTCGATCGACGCGAGCTCGTCACGCCAGGCCTGCCACTGGGCCGGCAGCGCATCGGGCGCCTGCCGATACCGGCGCGCCAGACCGATCCAGGCCGCGAGGCGCGCGTCCAGCTCGGCCAGCCGGCCCGGGTCGAGATCGGCGCGCTGCAAGTAGCCCGACAGCGAGTGGGCCGCGTCCTGCAGCTGGGCCTGGGCGCTCTGAAGGACCTCGGCAATCGGTGACAGTCGCGCATCGAAGCGCGCGACATCGGTCAGCGCATCGGCGGCGCGCTGTGCCAGCGCCCCCGCATTGGTGTCGGCGTCCGACACCGCGTCGAGCGCGTTGCGGGCGGCCTCGATCAGCGCCTGCGCGTGCGACAGACGCTGGTGCTCGGCGTTGAGTTCGTCCCACTCGCCGGCCATCGGTGCCAGCCGGTCGACCTCGCCAATCTGCCAAGCGAGCCGCTCGCGTTCGCGCGCCAGCTCGGCACCGCGCTGGCGCGCACGATCGAGCGCCGCCGCCGCTGCGCGCCACTGCTGCCACAGCCGCATCAGCGGCGCGTTGTCGATGCCGGCCTCGGCGTCGAGCAATGCGCGCACCGCGGCGGGCCGCGTCAGGCTCTGCCAGGCGTGCTGGCCGTGGATGTCCACCAGCGCGTCGGCCGCCTCGCGCAGCTGGGTCACGGTGGCCGGGCTGCCGTTGATCCAGGCCCGGCTTTTGCCCTGCACATCGATCGTGCGGCGCAGCAGCAGCGTGTCGCCCGATTCGAAGCCGGCCTCGTCGAGCCAGGGCGCCAGCGCGGCGGGCGCATCGAATTCGGCGGCGATGTCGGCGCGCGCCGCACCTTCGCGCACCACGAGCGCCTCGCCGCGCGCGCCGAGTGCGAGCTGCAACGCATCGATCAGGATCGACTTGCCCGCGCCGGTTTCGCCCGTGAGCACGGTGAAGCCGGGCCCGAACTCGACTTCGAGTGCGGGGACGATGACGAAGTCCCGGAGCGACAGGCGGCGCAGCATGTCAGCGACGCGCTCCGCAGGCCACAGCCTCGACCCCGGCGCCGCCGCGGAACCGGCTTTGCCGCGCCGCTGGCGGTGCCCCCCTGGGGGGGAGCGTCGAAGGTTCCGGGGGGGTCATACCACTCCCTCGTACCAGCGCAGCTTGCGCCGCAGCGTCGCGTAGTAGCTCCAGCCCATCGGGTGCAGAAAGCGCACCCTGTGCGCCGAGCGCTTCATGCGCACCTGGTCGCCGTGCAACAGGCTGGCCAGACTCTGCATGTCGAAATTCACCGACGCGTCACGGCCGGCCACCACAGTGATGCGGATCTCCTCGTCGTCCGGCAGCACGATGGGGCGGTTGGACAGCGTGTGCGAGGCGATCGGCACGAGCACCCAGCCGCCGATGCCCGGGTGCAGGATCGGCCCGCCGGCCGACAGCGCGTACGCGGTCGAGCCGGTCGGCGAGGCGACGATCAGGCCGTCGGCGCGCAGATTGGCGACGAACTCCTCGCCGATGTCGACCCGCAGCTCGACCATGCCCGCGGTCGCGCCGCGACTGACGACCACGTCGTTCATCGACAGGCCGCTGAAGATGCACTCGTCGTCGCGCCAGACGCCTGCGTCGAGCATCGAGCGATGCTCCTCGGTGTAGTCGCCGCCAAGCATCGGGGCGAGTGCCTCCTGGTACTGGCCTACCGGGATGTCGGTGATGAAGCCCAGCCGCCCCTGATTGATGCCCACCAGCGGGATGTCGAAGCGCGCCAGTTCGCGCGCGATGCCGAGCATCGTGCCGTCGCCGCCCACGACCACCGCGAGGTCGCACCTGCGACCGAGCTGCGCCGCGTCGACCGTCGCGTAGCCGTCCATGCTCGTGGCCTGCGCCGTGGCACGCTCGATCGCGACCTCCAGCCCCTCACGCACGAGGAACTGGGCCACCTCGTCGAGCAGTTCGCGCATGCCCTGCGCCTGCGGCTTGCCGACGATGACGGCGTGACGGAAGCGCTTGGGGGACGCCATGCGCTGCATCATAGGGCGGCCGCCGAGGGGGCGCGCGCGGTAAATTCCGTGTCCATGGACGAGCGTGCCAGATCCCTGCTGAAAACCCTGGTCGAGCTGTACATCGCCGACGGCCAGCCGGTGGGCTCGCGCACGCTGTCGCGCGCCTCGGGGCTGGAACTGTCGCCGGCGACGATCCGCAACGTGATGTCCGACCTCGAGGAGCTCGGGCTGATCGCGAGCCCTCATACCAGCTCGGGGCGCATCCCGACGGCACGCGGCTACCGTGTCTTCGTCGACACCATGCTCACCGCCCGGCCGTTCGACGTCGATGTGGCGGTGGCACGCGAGCAGCTGCAGCCCGATCAGCCACAGCGCGTGATCGCGCACGCGGCGCAATTGCTGTCGCAGCTGTCGAGCTTCGTCGGCGTCGTGACGGCGCCGAAGAAGGCGAGCGTGTTCCGCCACATCGAGTTCCTGCGCCTGGGCGAGCGGCGCGTGCTGCTGATCCTGGTGGCGCCCGACGGCGACGTGCAGAACCGCGTCATCGTGACGGCCCACGACCACTCGCAGGCCGAGCTGATCGAGGCCACGAACTTCGTCAATACCCACTACGCCGGGCTGACGCTCGATGCGGTGCGCGAGCGGCTGCAGCACGAGGTCGAGGCGCTGCGCGGCGAGATCGCGACCCTGATGCAGGCGGCCGTGCAGATGGGTGGCGAGGCGATGGCCGACAGCGAGCCGGTGGTGGTGAGCGGCGAGCGCAACCTGCTCGCGGTGCAGGATTTCAGCCACGACATGGGTTCGCTGCGCAGGCTGTTCGACCTGTTCGAGCAGAAGACGCAGCTGATGCGCCTGCTCGATGTGAGCACGCGCGCCGAGGGCGTGCGCATCTTCATCGGCGGCGAGTCGGGCGTGGTGCCGTTCGAGGAGCTGTCGGTGGTCAGTGCGCCCTACGAGGTCGACGGCCGCGTCGTGGGCACGCTGGGTGTCATCGGCCCCACGCGCATGCCCTACGACCGCATGATCCAGATCGTCGACATCACTTCACGCCTGGTGACCAACGCGCTGAGCGCGCCCAGGTGAGGGCGAATTCGACCCGTTGCGCAAGTTCATCGCCCCCGACTCGTCGCCTACAGGCGGGGACGCTCAACGTTCGGCGTCTGCTGCGTCCGCCATTGGCCGTCAGTGGCTCGCCGGGGTAGGCAGCGTCTATCTCTTGGCGACGACCTGTGCCAGGACAATCCGGCCGTCTTCCAGATTGCGCCGCTGGTTCTGCGCCATGGCCTGAAAGTCCGATCCGAGCAGCACATGAAAGCCGAGCGGCGGCATGCCCTCTTTGCGGATCTTCTCTGCCAGCGCGACGAACCAGGCACGCGCGGCATCGGTTGTATCCAACCATGCCGCGATGGTGAACCCGGCTTCTTCGAGGAGGCTGCGCAATTCGTCCGGCGTCACGAGAAAGCTCGCCGCAGCGGTACGTGCCCAGGGAACCGGGAAGAGCACGGGGCCGGATGGCCCGGCAAGAACGTCGTAGATCGCGAGCGTGCCCCCTGGCTTGAGGACGCGATGCATCTCCCTGTATAGCCTCGGCTTGTCCGGGATATTCATCGCGGCATGCTCCGTCCACACGATGTCAAACGAAGCATCCGGAAACGGCAAATTCGTTGCATCGCCTTGGCGATAGTCGACGAGTTCGGCGAGGCCAATCCGGTCCGAAAGCATTGCAGCGGCGATGCAGTACTCCTCGGTGAGGTCGATGCCGGTGACATGGCAGCCGAACTCCCGAGCAAGGCAACGGGAGGTTCCGCCAACGCCGCTGCCTACATCGAGCACGCGTTTCGAGGAGTCGACCCGCGCAATTCGAGCCAGTTCGAGCGTCGCTGCCCGACCGCGAATGTGGAATTCATCGATGGGTGCCAGGTCTTCGGGCGTGAGCCGGTTCAGGTCTTTGCCGGCCTGTTCGAGTGCAGCGAGGATGAGACCACCCACACCGGAACGGGCGTAGTGCGCCTGGACGGTGTCGTTGACTTGCGACGGGTCTGTCATCGTTGTCCCCTTCGTTGCGCTGCCTATCGTCCGCGGTGAGCGGCTCGCAATGGCACTGTGCCGCGAGGTGCACCATGTTCTAGGGCACTTCGCGGCACAGTGCCGTTGCGGGTCCGTTCGACCAAGAGGTTCGGCGTCACTTCTGCGGCACGAGCTTTACCTGAAGATCACAACCGACGGCCTGCGCATAGCGCCTCAACGTGCCTAGCGAAGGCGCGTGCTTTCCAGAGCTTTCGAGGCGAGAAACTGCACTCTTGGTGGTTCCCATCCGTTCGGCCACAGCGTCCTGAGTGAGGCCAGCGCGGGTACGGGCTTTGAGAAGTTGATCGATGACCTGGTACTCGATCTCAAGCTCGACATAGGCTTCCTTGAAACCCTTGCGGCCACTGGCCTTGGCCAGGAAGGCCTTGTGATCGTGACGAACAGGGGTGTGCTTGAGTTCAGTCATTGGTCAACTCCTTCATTCTCTTGCGAGCTAGCCTGAGCTCCTTGTCTGGGGTCTGTTGGGTCTTCTTTACGAAAGCGTGCACTAGAACTACGCGTTTGCCAACCAGGAAGCAATAGAACGCTCGACCGATACCGGATCTGCCGCGAGGTCGCAACTCGAAGAGCCCATCACCCATGGCCCGAGAGTGAGGCAATCGGAGGTTCGGACCGTACTCGATGAGTAATTCGACGAGGTGCGCGTAGTCAGCGAGCACATCGACCGGCCAAGCCTCGATCTCGGCTAGGACCCTTGGATGAAAGTACTCAATCTCGTACGCCACGTCGCAATGTTAGCAAAGATGCTAACCCGCCGCAAGTGGGGCACTGTGATGCCGAACTTAGTTCTAGGGCGACGGCGGTTGCCGCACAGTGCCAACTTGCCTGCAAGAGCAGACACGCCCGTGGCACCGCACTGTGCCGCCAGCCTGCATTCTGAACAACCGCGACCAGCGCGTTTTTTTTTGCCAGAATAGGCCATGAGCGTTCGGCCACCAGCGACCGCGACGTGACACTCCTTGACGCGCAGCGGTCGTCGACCCTCCCGGCAGCAACCTCGGCGACTGCCGAGCTCGGTCAGGTGGAACCTCGCGGTAGCATCAAAAATGACGCCCGAAAAGCTGCGCGAACTTCAGGCCCCGATCAAGGCTCGCTACAAGGAGCACCCAGAAGCAGCCGTGCACAAGTTCCGCGCCACGGGAACGCTGCTGACCGACCGACCTTCGGTGCGCATCGAAACCGGTTTCGCGCGGTACGACGCCGGATTGCACGAAAAGGCTGGCGGCGGCAGTAGCGAGGCCTGTTCGGGTGACTTGTTGCTGGAGTCATTGGTCGCCTGTACCGGCGTCACGTTCAATGTGGTCGCCACCGCAATGGGCATCGGCTTTCGTTCGGCACAGGTCATGGTCGAAGGCACGGGCGACTTCCGCGGCACGCTTGGGCTGGCGAAGGACGTGCCGGTGGGCATCACCGACATCCGCCTGCGCTTCGAAGTCGACACGGACGCCAGTGACGAGCAACTCGCCACGCTGCTGAAGTTGACCGAGCGGTACTGCGTGATCTATCAGACCTTGCGCACTCCGCCGCAGCTGTCGGCCACAGTCCAGCGCAGCAGCGGCTGACGGGCTTTCTGCACATCGCTTGGTGGTTGGCGTGCGCGCGAGTGCACGGTCCCGCTCAGGGGACCTCGCGCGAGCGCTGCAGGAACTCCAGCAGCAGCGCATCGACCTGCGCCGGCTGTTCCTGCTGCACCCAGTGCCCCGCGCCCGGCACGAGGTGCACGCCGAGCCATCGCGCGCAGGCCTCGCGCTGCATGCGCTCGAACGCGCCCGGGTTCTGGAAGATGCCCCAGTCGGCGGCGCCGGCGATGTAGCACGCGGGCGCCTCGATGCGGCGGCCGTCGAACAGCGTCAGCTCGACGAGCTGCGCTGGGTCGGTGATGCAGCGGTACCAGTTCAACCCACCCTGGAAGCCGGTGCGCTCGAACTCGGACGTGTAGACAGCGAGCTCGGCATCGGGCAGCCAGCGCTGCGGCGCCGGGTCATCAGCGGCAGGCGCATGCGGCGCGACGGCCGCCGGCATGCCCAGGCCGGCCGGCATCACGTAGTAGTGCGGCAGCGTCGCCAGCTCGGTGGCACTCCAGCCCTTCAAAGGACGCGGGTCGTTTTGCGGCCAGTCGGCACTCTTCACGTGGTAGTACGCGCGCAGGAAGCGGTGCAGCCCCTCTGGCGGGTGGTGCATGTCGAGATCGGCCTGGGGCGTCGAGTAGTACCACTGGTAGTGCCGCCGCGGCGGGTCGAGCCCGGCCAGCGCCGCCGGCACGTCGAGCGGCGGTGCGGCGCCCAGACGCGGCGCGCCGCCGAACGGCGCGCTCATCAGCGCGACGGCACGGAACACGTCCGGTCGCATCAGCGCGCAACAGCCAGCGACGAAAGAGCCGAAATCATGGCCGATCACCGCCACGACCTCGGCCAGTCCAAGCGCGCGCACCAGGGCGAGCGCGTCGCGCGCGAGGTGGAACAGCCGGTACGGCGTGAGGTCGGCCTCGAAGCGGCCGTCCCAGCCGGTGGTCCGGCCGTAGCCGCGCTGGTCGGGCGCGATCGCGTGGTAGCCCGCGGCGGCCAGTGCCGGCAGCTGGTGGCGCCAGCTGAACGCGAGCTCCGGAAAACCATGCAGCAGCAGCACCACGGGCCGCCCAGCAGTGCCGGCCTCGAGCAGGTGCATGCGCAGGCCGGTTGCGGTGTCGACGAAGCGCGAGCGCACGCCGGGCACGACAGGCGATTCGGTGTAGGCCAGTGGTCCGGCGGTGCTATTCATCGCGTCATGGCCAATAGGAACTCTGGAGTTCCATCTTCTCTCGCTTGGCGGCGTGGGACCAGCGCGTGTCTCTCCGGATGAATGGCCTGGCGCGGGATTGACGATGTCGCTGCCCACACGCCCGTGACAGGGTCGCTGCCATGGTTGAAAGTCGGGCGTTGCGGCAGTTCGCAACCGCGGTGAAGTATGCGTGCTGTCGCCCGGGTGGATGAACTCGCCAATCAACAAACCGGCCCGTCAGCCGCGGCCAGATCGAATCGCCCTTGTCGAGCACGACCGGGAACTTGCAGTCTCGGCCAAGACCCGCGGTAGCGTGCCGCCTGTTGAATGGTCCGTTTGGCACATTTCGCCGACATGCGCTTAGGCGGTTCGAACGCCAGCGGCTCACAATCGGCCGGTCTGACGCCACCGGTCCGAATGGCCATGAAACTCACCGCCGACGCCCGAGGCGTCTACCCCATCGCGCCCACCCCGTTCCACGACGACGGCCGCATCGACGCGGCGTCCATTGACCGCCTCGTGGACTTCTACCTCGGCATTGGGGCGACGGGACTGACCGTGCTCGGGCAGCTCGGCGAGGCCGCCAAGCTCACCCACGCCGAGGGCGTGGACGTAGCGGGCCGGATGATCCGGCGCGCTTCGGGGCTGCCGGTCATCGTCGGCGTCTCAGCGCCCGGGTTCGCGGCCATGCGCGAACTCGCACTGGAGGTCCTGGCCGCCGGCGCGGCAGGGGTGATGATCGCCCCGCCGAACACGCTGCGCACCGACGACCAGATCGTCGGCTACTACCGGCAGGCCGCAGAGACGCTCGGGCCCGACGTGCCCTTCGTGATCCAGGACTACCCGCTGACCTTCTCGGTGCAGATGACGCCCGAGGTCATCCGCCGCATCGTCGACGAACAGCCCTCCTGCATGATGCTCAAGCACGAGGACTGGCCGGGGCTCGAGAAGATCAGCGCGCTGCGCGCCTTTGAGCGGGAAGCAAAGATGCGTCGCATCGCGATCCTGTGCGGCAACAACGGCCTGTTCCTCGACTACGAGATGGCACGCGGCGCCGACGGTGCCAACACCGGCTATGCCTTCCCGGACATGCTGTGCGACGTCGTGCGGTTGGTCGCAGCGGGTGAACGGGAGGCCGCGCACGACCTGTTCGACGCGCACCTGCCGCTGCTGCGCTACGAGCAGCAGCCCGGTGTCGGGCTGGCCGTTCGCAAGTACCTGCTGATGCGCCGCGGCCTGCTCGCCAGCGCGGCCTTGCGGCGACCCGCACCCGCACTCACGGCCACGTCGCGTGCCGAGGTCGAGCATCTCCTGCGCCGCTTGGCGCGCCACGACGCGAGGGCGAGGCTGCCTGCCGCAGGCTGAGCGCCGCGGGCGCGTTCGTGACAGACCGGACACGCTGCGCAGCGGCCACCGATCCTCGTGGACTTGATGCCTGGTACGGATCGCCGCGCCGCCTTGAACTCGACGCTCGCGAGCGACCGCCCGTGGCCGACTGCAGAAACCTCCGGGCCGGCTCCGCCCGCCGGCAATACCGCCTCAGGCCGGCAGGAAGCCCTCGATCGACAGGTAGCGCTCGCCAGTGTCGTAGTTGAAGCCGAGCACGCGCGCCTTGGCGTCGAGCTCGGG
>Ga0224510_10001202_pt1 | contig 17510 bp, 11 predicted proteins | sample SF_May12_sed_USG_FD_170161 | JGI IMG/M metagenome (GOLD analysis project Ga0224510, IMG submission 170161) | Sediment microbial communities from San Francisco Bay, California, United States - SF_May12_sed_USGS_4_1 | ecosystem: Environmental > Aquatic > Marine > Sediment | place: USA: California... | reverse complement strand
ATATGCCGTTGCGTGACGTGGGCGATCTCGTGCGCCAGGACCGACGCGAGCTCCGATTCGCTCTCGGCGGCGACCAGCAGCCCCGTATGCACGCCGACGAATCCCCCGGGCAGCGCAAAGGCATTGATCGCGGCATCGCGCACCGCGAAGAACTCGAACGCCTGGCGCGCATCGGCAATCGACGACAGCAGGCGCCGCCCGAGGCTGTCCAGGAAATCCGAGATCTCGGCGTCGTCCACGTACGCCGGGTCGCGGTAGCGGATTTCGCGCACGATGCTCTCGCCGATGCGGCGCTCGACCTGTGGCGCGATGGCCGCGCCGGCCGCATCACCGAGCTCCGGCAGCGGCTGTGCCGGCGCTCGCGCCGCGAAGGCCATCAGCCCGGCGAGCGCGAGGGACGTGAAGCGCATGCGGATATGATACCGTCGCGTCCTCTAAGTTCCGGTGCAGGCATGAAAGCCAACCCGAAACCCCGGCGCGGGCTGACCCATTTCGATCGCAGCGGCCGCGCGCACATGGTGAACGTCGGCGCCAAGGCGCGCACCCACCGCGTGGCGGTGGCCTCCGGGCGCATTCTCATGCGTGCGCCCACCTTGCGCCTGCTCGCCGCGGGCCGCGCGGCCAAGGGCGACGTGCTCGGCGTAGCGCGCATCGCCGCCCTGCAGGCCGCCAAGCGCACGCCGGACCTGATCCCGCTCGCCCATCCCATCGCGATCACGCGCGCCGCGGTGGCGTTCGAGCTGCAACCCAGGCGCGGCGCGGTGGCGATCCATGCCACGGTCGAGTGCCGCGGCCCCACCGGCGTGGAGATGGAAGCGCTCACCGCCGCTGCGGTCGGCCTGCTCACGGTGTACGACATGCTGAAGGCGGTGGACCGGGGCATGGTCCTGACGGATGTCCGCCTGGAGGAAAAGCGCGGCGGGCGCTCGGGCAAGTGGCGGCGCGCGCCTTGAATCTCCTGCGCGCCGGCCTCGTCGTCGCGGTGCTCGCCGCCGCGGCCGGGGGCTACGCCTGGCTCAGAAACAGCCAGGACGGCGCGCAACCGCAGTATCGCCTGGCGCGCGTCGAGCGCGGCCCGCTGGTCTCGGCGGTGGCGGCGAGCGGCACGCTCAATGCCGTCACCACGGTGCAGGTCGGCTCGCAGATCTCCGGCCAGGTGAAGGAGATATTCGCGGACTTCAACTCGCCGGTGAAGCAGGGGCAGATCATCGCCCGCATCGACCCGGAAACCTTCGAGTTGCGCGTCACGCAGGCTCGTGCGGACCTCGACGCGGCGCAAAGCGCGGTCGCGGTGGCGCGCTCCGGTCTCGCCGCGCAGCGGGCGGAGCTCGGGCGCGTCAAAGTGACGCTCGCCGACGCGCAGCGCGATTACGAGCGCAAGAAAGCGCTGGTGGAGAAGAACTTCATCTCGCCGTCGGAACTCGACAAGGCGCGCACGCTGCTGGAGGCGACGCGCGAACAGCTGAAGGCGGTCGAGGCGCAGATGGGCGTCGGCGACGCGCAGGTGAACAGCGCGCTCGCCACCGTCAAGCAGCGCGGGTCGCTGCTCAAGCAGGCGCAGGTGGATCTCGAGCGCACCATCATCCGCGCGCCGGTGGCCGGTACCGTGATCCTGCGCAACGTCGACGCAGGCCAGACGGTCGCCGCGAGCCTGCAGGCGCCCGTGCTCTTCACCATCGCGCGCGACCTGCGCGACATGCAGGTCGAAGCCGCAATCGACGAGGCGGACGTCGGACGACTGCGTCCCGGGCTGCCGAGCACCTTCACCGTCGATGCGTTCCCGCGGCGCAGCTTCACGGGCGAGATCGTGCAGATCCGGAAGTCGCCGGTGAACGTACAGAACGTCGTCAGCTACACGGTGGTGATCTCGGCGCGCAACCCCGACCTCGCGCTGCTTCCGGGCATGACCGCCAACGTACGCATCGTGGTCGAACAGCGGGAGAACCCCCTCAAGGTGCCCAACGCCGCGCTGCGCTTCCGGCCCGCGGGCGCGGCGGAGCCCGCGCCCGCCGCCGCGACGACGCAGGCCGGTGCCGGCCAGGCGCTGCAGCAGTTCCGACAGCGGCTGGTCGAGGCGGTGCAGCCCGACGCGTCGCAGCTCGCCCAGCTGGAGGAGATCTTCAGCGACCTGCGCCAGAAGGCCGCCCCGCTGCGCGAGCTCACCGACGAGGCCGAACGGCGCCGGCGCTACGAGCGCCTGCGCGTCGACATGCGCGCGCGCGTCGCCGGAATCCTCAAGCCCGAGCAGCGCGCCGCCTACGAGCGGCTGCTGCGCGAGTACGCCGGGCGCACGGCGGCGTTGGCCGGCCGGGTCTGGGTGCCGGACGGCCGCGGCGCCCGCGCAGTCGAGGTACGCCTCGGCCTGAGCGACGGCCTCGCCACCGAGATCGTCGACGGGCCCCTCGCCGAAGGCAACGAGATCATCGTCGGGCTGGCGGCCGACAAGCGCGATTCGGGATTGCCGCGCCTGCGGCTTTTCTGATGGGGGCGGCGCTGATCCGCACGCGCGACGTGGAAAAGGTCTACCGCGTCGGCGACAACGAAATCCACGCGCTGGCCGGGGTCAGCGTCGAAATCGAACGCGGCGAATGCCTGGCCGTAATGGGGCCCTCGGGCTCGGGCAAGTCCACTTTCATGAACCTGCTCGGCTGCCTGGACCGGCCGAGCGCGGGCGAGTACTGGCTCGACGGGCAACCGGTGTCTGCGCTGGCCGATGACGCCCTGGCGGCGGTACGCAATCGCAGTATCGGCTTCGTGTTCCAGAGCTTCAACTTGCTGGCTCGCACCAGTGCGCTGGAGAACGTCGAACTGCCCCTGCTCTATGCGGGCACCGCCGCGCGATCCAGGCGCGAGCGCGCACTCGAGATGCTGGCGCGCGTCGGCCTCGCCGAGCGCGCGCACCACCTGCCGCAGCAGCTCTCCGGCGGCCAGCAACAGCGAGTCGCCATTGCGCGCGCCCTGGTGACGCGCCCGGTGCTGATCCTCGCCGACGAGCCGACCGGCGCCCTCGATTCGCGCACCAGCCTGGAGATCATGGCGCTGTTCCAGGCGCTCAATCGGCAGGGCATGACCGTGCTGCTGGTCACGCACGAAGCGGATGTGGCGCGATTTGCGCGGCGCGTGCTGCGCTTCCTCGACGGCCGCGTGATCGCCGATGAGGGCAATGCCGTGCCCGCGGACGCGGGGCGCCTGCTGGCGCACGAATCGGCGGCGGCCGCATGAGCCTTGGCGCGCTCCTGCGCGTGGCGCTGCGTGCGCTGGCGGTGAACAAGCTGCGCAGCGCGCTTACCATGCTGGGCATCATCATCGGCGTCGCGGCGGTGATCGTCATGATCGCCGTGGGCGCGGGCGCGCAAGCGCGGGTCGAGGAGCAGATCCGCTCGCTCGGCGCCAATCTGCTGCTCATCCTCTCGGGCGCGCGCACCCAGGGCGGCGTGCGCCTCGGCGTGGGCTCCAACTACACGCTGTCGGAGGAAGATGCGATTGCCATCAACCGGGAGATCCAGGAAGCCCGCGCGGCGCCGGCGCTGCGTGGCGGCGCGCAGGTGATCTGGGGCAACAGCAACTGGGCGACGCAGATCTATGGCACCACGCCGGAGTACCTGGAGGTGCGGCAATGGAGCCTGGAAGCGGGCCGCATCTTCGAGCCCGCCGAGATGTCGGGAGCGGGCAAGGTCGCCGTCGTCGGGCAGACCGTGGTGCGGCAATTGTTCGGAAACGCCGATGCCATGGGTCAGGTGGTGCGCATCAAGCGCGTCCCCTTCACCGTTGTCGGGGTTCTCGAAACCAAGGGGCAGAGCATGATGGGCACCGATCAGGACGACGTCATCCTGGTGCCAATCGCGACGGCGCGCAGCCGCGTCCTGGGATCCGCCAGCCTCGCCAAGCAGCGCGCGGTCAGCACGATCTGGGTCAAGGTGGCCGATGGCTACGACACGCGAAAAGTCGAGGCGCAGGTGCGCGATCTGCTGCGGCAGCGGCACCGCCTGCAGCCGGGCGCCGAGGACGACTTTTCGCTGCGCAACCTGGCCGAGTTCATGGCGGCGCAGGAGGCCTCGAGCCGCGTGCTCGCCCTGCTGCTCGCGGCGGTGGCCTCCGTGTCGCTGGTGGTCGGCGGCATCGGCATCATGAACATCATGCTGGTGTCGGTCACCGAGCGCACGCGCGAGATCGGGCTGCGCATGGCGCTCGGCGCGCGCACCCGCGACATCCTGGGCCAGTTCCTGGTCGAGGCCGTTACGCTGTCGCTGATCGGCGGCCTGGTGGGCGCGCTCGCCGGCATTGGCGGCGCGATGGCCGTGGCCCGGCTGGCCGGCTGGCAGGTGGTGCTGCCGGGCGGGGCGGTGGCGCTGGCGGTGGTCTTCGCATTCGTCATCGGCGTGTTTTTCGGTTTCTACCCGGCGCGCAAGGCGGCGCGGCTCAATCCGGTGGAAGCACTGCGTTTTGAATGAGCCGCGCGACGCTCCTGCACGCAACGTTCGCCCTCGCCATCGCGGCGCTCGCCGCCGTCCTGTATGGGCCGTTCCTGGGCAATCCGCTGGTGTTCGACGACAAGATCTTCTTCTCCGGCCGACGATTCGCCTACTACGCGACGCATCCTCTCGGACTCGACCTGAGGCTGCCACCGTACTTCTCGCTCACCATCACCCAGGTGCTGTCGGGCAGTATCGTTGCCCATCGCGTGATCAGCCTGATTTTGCATATCGGTGTCGCGCTCGCGCTGTACAAGCTGCTGCTCGACTTGCAGAGGACGACGCTGCGCCCGGCGGACGAACGCGATTTCGCACTGCGCGCCGGCATCGGCGCGGCAGCCTTCGCCCTGCATCCCGTGGCCGTGTACGGGGCCGCGTATCTGGTCCAGCGCAGCATCGTCATGGCAACGCTGTTCGGACTGCTCTCGGCCGTCCTTTTCCTGCGTGGCGTGCGCCGCGGCAGCCATGCCGACGCGATCACGGCGGCGCTCCTGTACACGCTGGCGGTCCTTTCCAAGGAGCATGCCGTGCTGCTGCCGGCGGCGATCTTGCCGGCGCTGGTGCTTGCGGGAACCGCGAGACGCTTCGCCCTGAGGCACGCCGCGATCTACCTTGCCGCCTGCGCACCGGCGGCCCTGTTCGTCACGCTGCGCAGCCTGGGCGTAATCGGCGGCGTCTACGAAGAAGGCGTCGGCGCCATTGCCGAGCAGGTGAGTGCGGCCTCGGGAGAGGACATCCTGCAGCGCTCACTGGCGCTCAGCGCGGTGACGCAGGCGGGCCTTTTCTTCCAATACCTCGGCGCGTGGCTGTGGCCCAGCCCTGCGGCGATGTCGATCGACGTGCGCGTGGATTTCGTTGCAGGCTGGAGTGCCGGTTGGATCGCGGCGAAGATCGCCGCTTTCGCGGCAACCGGCGGGCTCGGCGTCTGGTTGCTCCTACGGCGCGGGGCTGCAAGCCTTGCGGGGTTCGGCCTGCTCTACGCCTGGCTCCTGTTCATTGTGGAATTCGCCGCCGTGCGATTCCAGGAACCCTTCGTGCTGTATCGCAGCTATCTCTGGGGGCCCGGCGTGCTCTGCATCGGGGTAGCCATCTTGTCGCGCCTGACACGCCCGGGCGTGATCGCCGCAGGCGCACTGGCATGCGCAATCCTGGGCTACGCGGCGCATGCGCGCCTGGTCACGTTCTCAGACCCCCTGCGCCTGTGGGAAGACGCCGCAGCGAAGCTGCCCGACCGCCCCGTGCCCTGGGGATCCCGCACCCTCTACAGCCTCGGCCGCGAGTATCTGTACGCCGGCCAGCCCGACAAGGCCATCGCCGCAACCGAGCGCTGCATGCGGCTCTATCCGAAGACCGTGCAATGCGTCTACGCACGTGGTGTCGTCCATCTGCAGATGCACGAATACGCGCGTGCCACGGAGCATCTGAATCGCGCGCTCGCGCTCGAGCCCGGGAGCGCCATCATGCACCACCGCCTCGGCCTGGCGCTCGAGTGCCTGGGGCGCAACGAAGATGCCGAAGCGAGCTACCGGCGAGCGCAAGCGCTCGGCTATGGCGGCGGACTGATCGAACTGCAGCGCCTGCAGGCGCCCGGGGCGAGAAGAAGACCGCCGGCGTGCGGCTGACCGTGCTCCGCTACTCTGGCACGGCGCGACGCGCGAGCGCCTCGGCCACTCGCGCGATCGCTCCGGACCAGTCGCCGTCTCGCTCCTGGCGAAAGAGCCGCATGCTCGGGTACCACGGCTGGTCGTCGCGCTCGAGGTGATAGCGCCAGTCGGGCGCATAAGCGACGAGAACCCACACGGGGACGCCCATCGCGCCCGCCAGGTGCGCCACCGAAGTGTCGATGGTAATCACGAGATCGAGGCCGGCGGCGATGGCGGCGGTGTCGGAAAAATCCTTGATGCGCGCGGCCAGGTCGACCAGGCGCATGGAGTCGGGCGGCCGTGCGGCTTGCGCCGCCGCGGCCCCGACCTGCAGGCTGTAGAAGTCGACGCCGGGGACCCGCGCCAGCGGCGCCAGCAGATCGAGCGATAGCGAACGCTTGCGGTCGTCCCACTGCTGCGGGCGACCGGCCCATACCAGGCCGACCTTGAGGCCGGACCCGGCGATGGCAGAGCGCCACGCCGCGACGCGTTCCGGGTCCGCAGCCACGTAGGGGCCACGCCAGGGGATGTCATCGAGCGTGGTGCCGAAAATCGCCGGCAGGCTCATCAGTGGAGCGTGGACGACGAATGGCGGCAACGATTCGCCCTTCGCCAGCACCCGCCCCAGGCCCGCCGTGCCCCGCAACAGGGTTGCGAGCTCAGGCTGGCATTCGAGAGCCACGGACTCACATCGCTCGGCGGCAAGCGGCGCATATCGCGCGAACTGCAGTGTGTCGCCGAGGCCTTGTTCCGCATGCAACAGGAGCGTGCCACGCTCGATCCGGCGACCGTCCCAGGCCGGCTGGCGAAACCTGCGCATCGGGCCATTGAACGCGCCGATGCGCCAGCGCCATTCGTATTCGCGCCAGCCTGCGCGGTACTCTCCGAGCAGCAGCAAGACGAAGGACCGGCTGAAGTGCGCCTGCGGGAGATCGGGCGCGAGCGCCAAAGCACGCTCGAACGCCGCCAACGCATCCTGGTACCGCCCGAGCTCGCGGTACGCGTTGCCGAGATCGTTGAGCGCCATCGCATCGTCCGGATGTGCTGCGGTATGCCGGAGATAGACCGTGACCGCACGCTCGAGCGCGCCCGCATCGCGCACGATCGAGGCGTAGTTCTGGTTGGCCTGCGGCAAGCCCGGGTCCAGGTCGAGCGCCCTGCGGTACGCCGCAAGCGCCTCCTGCAACTTGCCCTGCATGTGCAACACGCAGCCAAGGTTGTTGTGCGCGCGCGCATGATCGGACTGCAAGGCGATCGCCCTGCGGTAGCTCGCTTCCGCATCGGTCAGGCGACCCGCCTCCTGCCACAGCCGCCCCATGACATAGTGCGGCGAGGCGGCGCCCGCATCGGCCGCCTGCGCGCGCCGCGCCCATTGCAGTCCCTCCTCCGTGTTGCCCGCATCGGCCGCGATTGCCGCCAAGAGCTCAAGCGCGCGCGGGTCGCGCGGCGAGCGGCGCAGCAGTCGCAGGCCCAGCCGCCGCGCGCGGTCCGGGGCTCCCGCCGCGTACGCGGCCTGCGCCTGGGACAGGAGCTGGCCGGCGGGTCGCGCTGCGGCGCCGAGCGCCGATCGAATCCAGGCCAGCATCGCAGGCATGATGCCAAAAAAAAAGGCGCCCCGCAGGGCGCCCTTCTTTTTTCTGCTAACCGCTGATCAGCTGCCGCGGCAGGAGCCCGGCAGGTATTTCGCGCTGACGTTCGTACCGTCAACGGTCGAACCGCAGCGCCAGCCGAACAGGCCTTCGCCCATGTTGGCGGTCGTCGCAAGCGTCACCGCGTCCACCACCAGCGGCGCCAGGGTCACCACGCTGCCGTCGACCAGGTTGGAGACGCCAGTCACCGTCGCCGTCACCTTGCCGTTGTCGTCGGTGGCGATGGCGCCCACGTATTTCGAGAGGTTACCGCCCTCGCAGCCCCAGTTGCTGCCTCCCGGCGGCGTGCCGCCCGTTTGATAGACTTCGGTGATGGAGGTTCGGCAGGAGCTCATGGCCAGCAGCACTTCCGACATCTTCGCCCGGATGGTGTAGTCCTGGTACGCGGGGAGCGCCACCGCGGCCAGAATGCCGATGATCGCAACCACGATCATCAACTCGATCAGCGTAAAGCCCTGTTGCAGGCGTTTCATGCATATCTCCTTAAAGTGATCGCGGCTGAGCCGCTGCCCAGGATCAAGCAACCGGCGTGCCAAGGGGATAAATGCCAAGTACCGCACGGATTCCGGGGGAAACGGACGCCGGAGGTGCCCAGGATGGTCCGTGCCTGACAGGTTTGGTCCCGGACGGTCCCCGGCGTCCTGATGCATAGGAATCCGTGGGCCGCGCGGCTACGCGGGCTCCTGAAGCGGCTCACGTTCCGCGGCCACGCTCCGGCTGGCGCCGCACGTCGGCGTGCCGAAGCGCTCATTGCCCGCGGCAACGCCGCGGAACGCGAAGGACGCGTCGATGAAGCCTGCCGGTTCTATCGGGATGCAGTCGCCGCGGCGCCCAGCCACGCCGCTTCGCACCTCAACCTGGGAATCGCCCTGGAGGCGCTCGGGGATGTCAGCGCCGCGGTCGACGCCTATGAGGCCGCTCTGGCCATCGACCCCGGCAGCGCCTACGCGAGCTACAACCTCGGCAAGGCTCGGTTCGTGCAGGGTGACGCGCCGCGCGCGGAAGCCTTGCTGCGTGCGGCGCTGGCCGCCCGACCGGATTTTCCCGAGGCGCTGGTGGTGCTTGCCAGCATTCTCGAGGCCCGAGGCGACCTGAGCTCGGCTGCCGCGGCCCTGGAGTCCGCGGTGACCCTGCGCCCGGCTTATGCCGGTGCGCTGCGCAACTACGGCATGCTGCTCGAGCGACTCGGGCGCCCGCGCGAGGCGGAGCAGGTCCTGCAGCGTGCGGCAGCCGCGGACCCGGCGAATGTGCAGGCGCATTACCGGCTCGGCAAGCTGCTCGCGGACCGCGGGGCGTGGGGAGACGCGGCGGCCTGTCTGGCGCGCGCCCTGGAATTGAATCCGGACTACGCGGACGCCCACCTGGGCATGGGAAACGTATTTGCGGGCGCGGGCCGGCTGGAGGAGGCCGCGGAGTGCTTTCGCAAAGCGCTCGCGCTCGAGCCGCGCATGCTCGACGCGCAGATCAACCTGGCGAACGTCCTGAATGACCTGGGACTGCGACACGAAGCCCTCGAGCACGCCGAAGCCGCGCTCGCGCTCAGCCCGAATTCGGCCGAGGCGCGGTGGGTGCGGCTGATGTGCGGCGTCCCCGCGGTGCGCGCGGCCGACGATGAATTGGCCGGACTGCGCAGGCGCTTCGCAGCAGACCTGGACGAGCTCGACGGCTGGTTCGAGCCGGGGCGCACGGCCAACGGCCACAACGTCGTCGGAATATCGCAGCCGTTCTGGCTCGCCTACCAGGAAGAGGACAACCGGGAGCTGCTGCGGCGCTACGGCAGGTTGTGCGCGCGGCTGATGGCCGACTGGCAATCGCGACAGGGTTTCGTGCCGGCGCCGCGCCGCGCGCCAGGGCCGGTGCGCGTCGGCGTCGTGTCGCAATACTTCCGCAATCACTCGGTGTGGAACGCGATCGTCAAGGGCTGGTTTCAGCAGCTCGATCGCGAGCGCTTCGCGCTGTCGGCCTTTTGCCTCGGGTCGCCCGAGGATGACGAGACCCGGTACGCGAAGTCGCGCGCCGCCCAATTTGTGCAGGGCGCGGGAGGATTGCGGCGATGGGTCGATGCGATACTCGAGTCGCAACCCGACGTGCTGATCTATCCCGAGATCGGCATGGACCCGATGAGCCTGAAGCTCGCCAGCCTGCGCCTGGCGCCGGTGCAGGCTGCGTCCTGGGGACACCCGGAGACGACGGGATTGCCGACCGTCGACTGCTACCTGTCGGCCGAAGCCCTCGAGCCCGCGGAGGCGCAAAAGCATTACACGGAGCGCCTGATCGCGCTGCCCAATCTCGGCTGCTACGTGCAACCCGACGATCTGCAGCCGCTTGCGGCGGACAAAGCTGCGTGGGGCCTCGAGCCCGGCGTACCCCTGCTCGTCTGTCCGGGCACCCCGTTCAAGTACGCGCCCGAGCACGATTGGGTTCTTGCGGACATCGCCCAGCGCCTGGGGCGCTGCCGGATGATCTTCTTCGAGCATCGCACGCGCACGCTGTCGGCTTTGCTGCGCGAGCGCCTCGTGGCTGCCTTCGCGAGCCGTGGCCAGGACTTCGCGCGCGTCGCACTCTTCCTGCCTTGGCAATCCCGTAGCGCGTTCTATGGACTGCTAAGGAGTGCCGACGTCTTCCTCGACACCATCGGCTTCTCCGGCTTCAATACCGCGCTCCAGGCGGTGGAACGCGCGCTGCCGATCGTGACGCGCGAGGGGCGCTTCCTGCGCGGTCGGCTGGCGAGCGGCATTCTGAAGCGCATCGGCCTGCCGGAACTGGTGGCCGCCGACGAGGCGCAGTACGTCGGCCTGGCCGTGAGGCTGGCGCAGGACGCCGGCTATCGTGCCGAGATCAGGCGACGGATGGAGGCCAGCCGGCACATGCTGTACCAGGATCGCGCGCCGATACGGGCGCTCGAGGACTTCCTCGCTCAGGGGCTGTAGCCGGGCACCTTGGCTTCGTCGACGTCGTCGATCTGTTCCTTGTCGAGGAACATCTCGGCGTAGCGCAGGTAGATCTTGCGGCGCACGAAGACGTCGAACAGCGCGGGGTCGATGTGCCCGTTGAGGCTCATGCGCCCCAGGATCTCGAGGGATTCGGACAGCGTCTTGCCCTTCTTGTACGGGCGGTCCTTGGCGGTGAGCGCCTCGAAGATGTCGGCGATGCCCATGACGCGCGCCTGCACCGACATCTGCTCGCGCGTCAGTCCGCGCGGATAGCCCTTGCCGTCCATGCGCTCGTGGTGCCCGCCCGCGTATTCGGGCACGTTCTTGAGGTGCCGCGGCCAGGGGAGCGCTTCCAGCATCTTGATGGTGGCGACGATGTGGTGGTTGATGACCTGCCGCTCTTCCGGCGTGAGCGTGCCGGCGCGGATGGTGAGGTTATTCAGCTCGTCTTCGCTGAGGAACTTGGCCTCGTGCCCGGAGACGTCGGTCCAGCGGTACTCGGCGATGCGTCGGATGCGCTCCACGTCGTCTTCGCGCATGCGCTCGCCGCCGATGTTGGCGGCGCGCAGGAACATGCGGTCCTCCTCGATCCGGCGCAGTTTCTCGCGATAGCGCATGCCCGCTTCGGGCGTGCCTTCCTTCAGCATCGCGATCTCGGCATCGCGCTTCAGGATCTCGAAGCGCGTATCGAGGAGGTGGATGCGGTCGTAGATGCCTTCGAGCTTCGTCGCCTTGTCCACCACGTGCACCGGCGTGGTCACCTTGCCGCAGTCGTGCAAGAGGCCGGCGATCTTCAGCTCGTAGCGGTCCTTGTCCGTCATCTGGAAATCGCGCAATGGGCCGTCCGTCGTTTCGTTGACGGCTTCGGCCAGCATCATGGTGAGCGCCGGCACACGCTGGCAATGCCCGCCGGTATAGGGCGATTTCTCGTCGATCGCCGTATTGATGAGCGCGATGAAGGACTCGAACAGTTGCTCGAGCTGGTTGATGAGCATGCGGTTGGTGAGCGCGATCGCCGCCTGCGAGGCGAGCGACTCGGCCAGCCGCTGGTCGGCGGGCGAGAACGGGACGACTTCGCCGGTCTTCGGGTCCTGCGCGTTGATCAGCTGCAGCACGCCGATGACCTCGTGCTCGTGGTTCGCCATCGGCACGGTGAGGAAGGACTTCGAACGGTAGCCCGTCTTCTTGTCGAAATTGCGCGTGCCGGTGAAGTCAAACCCGTCCGCGGTATAGGCGTCGGCGATGTTCACCGTCTTGCCGGTCAGCGCCGCGTACGCGGCCACCATGCTGTGATTGGGCTTGCCGTCCTTGCCCTCGAGGTGGATCGGATAGAACGGAATGGGATTGCCGGTAGTGCCGCCGAGGTACAGTTTCAGGCTGCTGGTGCGCACGATCTCGAAGCGCAGCGTGCCGTCCCCGGCAAGGCGGTAGAGCGTGCCGCCGTCGGCGCGGGTAATCGATTTCGATGCCGTGAGGATGGCCTCGAGCAGCCGGTCGATGTCACGCTCCGCGGACAGCGACGTGCCGATGGCGTGCAGCTGCTCGAGACGCTGCACGAGGTCGTCGGCCGCGGTGCGTCCTTCGGCCCTGAAGCCCAAGGCCTGGGTGCTGTCCAGGGTGCGGTTCACGCGCTCGCCGCCCGGCGCCGCCCTATTTGATGCAGACAGAGCGGACTTCTTTGATGTGCGTGATTCCCATCAGGCACTTCTCCATGCCGTCCTGCTTCAGCGTGCGCATGCCCTCCTCCAGTGCGATCGCCAGCATCTCGGCGACGCGCGCATGCTCCTGGATCGCCTTCTTCAGGCGATCGGAGGCGAGCAGCAGTTCGTGCAGGCCGCAGCGTCCCTTGAAGCCGTTGCCGCCACATTTGTCGCAGCCCACCGGCTTGTAGAACGTGAGCTGACCCCTGTCGTTGCCATAGTGCCGCACCCAGTCCTTGTACACCCCTTCCATCGCGCCCTTCGGGTCCGCCTTGAAGCGCGACGTCGCCTGCAGCTCGTCGCAGTACTCGCGCAGGAACGAGGTCAGTTCGGCCGATTCCGGCGTGTAGGCCTGCTTGCAGCTGCACATGCGCCGCGCGAGGCGCTGGGCGAGGATGCCGAGCAGCGCGTCGGAGAAGTTGAACGGGTCCATGCCCATGTCAAGGAGGCGCGTGATCGACTCCGGCGCCGAGTTGGTGTGCAGCGTGGCGAACACCAGGTGGCCGGTGAGCGAAGCCTCGATGCCGGTGCTGGTGGTCTCCTTGTCACGCATCTCGCCGACCATGATGATGTCGGGGTCGGCGCGCAGGAACGATTTCATGACGGAGGCGAAATCCAGGCCCGCCTTCTTGTTGACCTGCACCTGGCGCAGGCCCTTCTGCGTGATCTCGACCGGGTCTTCGGCCGTCCAGATCTTGGTTTCGGGCGTATTGAGGAACTTGAGCACCGAATGCAGCGTGGTGGTCTTGCCCGAGCCCGTGGGGCCGCAGACGAAGAACAGTCCATAAGGCTTGCTCACCGTCGTCTTCAGGTTCTCCTCGTTCGTCTTGGTGAAGCCCATCTTGTCGAGCGGGATCGGCTCGCCTGCCGCGAGAATCCGCATGACGATGTCCTCGACGCCGCCCGCCGTCGGGATCGTCGCCACGCGCAGCTCGATGTCGAGGGGCCCGAATTTCTTGAACTTGATCTTGCCGTCCTGCGGCCGGCGCTTCTCGGAGATGTCGAGGTCGCACATGATCTTGATGCGCGCTGCGAGCGCCGAGCGATAGCTCGCCGGTACCTCGATGTACGGCCCCAGGTCCCCGTCCTTGCGGAAGCGGATCTCGGTCTTCACCTTGCCGGGATAGGGCTCGATGTGGATGTCGGACGCCCCCTGGTTGTAGGCGTCGATGATCACCTTGTTGACCAGTTTCACCAGCTCGTTGTCGGCCGCCGCAGACACCTCGTCACTGCCCGCCCCTTCGACCGCGCCCTCGCCCTCGTCGTCCAGGCTGGACAGCATGTCGCCGATATCGCCGCTGTCCAGCGATTCCGCGCCGTAGAACTGATTGAGCGTTTCCTTGAACTCCTTCTGCGTGGTCACGCGGTACACGATCTTTGCTTTCGGGAACACGTTGGACACGATGCGCGAGCTGCGGATGCGCTCGGGGTCGAGGCACAGGACGATCAGCCCTTCCTTCGTGTCGTCGATCGGCAGCCACTGGTTCTGCTCGACGTACTCGCGCTTCAGGTTCTTCAGCAGCTCCATCGGCTTGACGCGATCCTGCTTGTAGGCCTCGTAGGGCACGCCGAAGAATTTCGACAGCGCCGCGCCGATCGCCGGGATCTTGACCTGGAACTCCTCGGCGAGCACGGCCTCGACATCCACCGCCTTCTTGCGCGCCTGGCGCGAGGCGAGCTCGAACTCGCCCGCCGAGAGCACCGCGTCCGAGATCAGGTAGTCGTACTTGGTCTTGACCTGCTGCGGCTTCTGCCGCTGGCGGAACGCGATCGCCAGGGTCTGCGACAGCTCGCCGACGCCGTCCTCGGTCAGCGGGCCGAAAGGCACGCCGGCCCTGTTGTTGATGATCTGGATGACGCCGATCAGCTCCTGGTTCTGCCCGTCGACGATCGGCGCCACCAGCATCTGCTTGGTGCGGTAGCCCGTGCGCTTGTCGACTTCCTGCAGGAACCTCAGGTTCGGGTTGAGCGCCTTCAGCTCGGCGTCGTCGTAGACGTCCCTCAGGTTCACCGTCTTCTTGGCGAGCGCGACATAGCCGGCGATCGAGTGCTCGGCGATGGGCAGTTTCAGGTCCTTGAACGAATTGAGGCCGGTCTTCACCTTGGAGACGATGGCCTGCTTGTCCTCGTTGATCGAGTAGATCGTCAGGCGGTCGGCGTTGAACAGCACGCAGATGTCCGCACTCACCTCGAGCATGATCTCGTCGATGTTGCTCGTGGCGTGGATCTTGTTCGTGACCGCCTGCAACTGCTTCTGGAACGCGAGCCGGACACTGACGTCCGCCTGCGGCGCGGCGTGATGGCTGAGTACGGCGCTCATCGTGGACCCCTCAATTCGAGCTTGCGGGCTATGCTATCTCCCGGGCAGCAAACATTCAACCGCCACCCCCCTGATTTTTAGGCGGTTTTTCACGTCTTCGCGAAAGCGGGCGGAGTCAAAATTCGAAAATCTGATTGTTCTGCAGCATGCGCGGCTGCAGGCGACCCGACGATTCCTCGATTTCCTGCATGGTGAGCTCGGTCTCGCCCGGCTTGAGATGGGTGACGTAGACCTCGGCGTCGCGCTCGAATTTCACCAGCTCTTCGGCAAGCATCGACGGGCAAAGGTGCTTGGAGAGCTCCGCGAGGTGGCGCTCCTTGTTGGCGAACGCCGTCTCGATGATCAGGTATTTCAGATTGTCGATGCGGTTCACGATCTCCCACAGCGCGTCGTTCGGACCGGTATCGCCGGTGAAGACGAGGCTGCCGCTGCCGCTATCGAGCAGGTAGCCGACCGCCGGCACCGTATGGATGGCCGGCAGCGGCGTGATGGCGCGTCCCGCCAGGGTCACCGTGCGGCCCAGGGTGATCTCCTCGTAGCGCATGAAAGGCGCCTCGGGCGAAGGGATTTGCGTGAAATCCGGCCAGATCTCCCAGTTGAAGATGTGCCGCTTCAGGATGGCGATGGTTTCCGGCGTCGCGTGCACCAGGATCGGTTTGGCGCGCATGCCCCCGACCGTGTCAGCGATGAAGGCGATCGAGGACACGTGGTCGAGGTGCGAATGGGTGACGAAGATGTGATCGACGAGCGAAAGCTCCGCCAGCGACAGGTCGCCCACGCCGGTGCCCGCGTCGAGCAGCACGTCGCCATCCACCAGGAAGGAGGTCGTACGCATGTGGCGCCCGCCGATTCCGCCCGAGCAACCCAGGACCTTGAGCCTCATCGGCGCACCCTATTTCTCGTCGAACGAGGTGACGCCATCCCAGCCGGCGGGAGGCGGCGACCGGCGGAACTGCGTGACGCGCTCGGCGTACAGGGCGTACAGCTCGCGACCCGGATGCATGCGCTGCAGGTTGAGCAGGCTCACCTCGACCTGGTCCCACTGCTGTGCGCGGTAGGCGCGCAGGGTCTGGTGCCACAGCTTGATCTCGTCGAGTTGCGCACGCTCCACCTCACCGTCCAGGCCAAGCGGCTCATAGATGCTCACCGCTTCGTCCTTGCCTTTCACCTTGATGCGGTCGATCTCCTTGAACACCACGTCCTTCACCAGGTTGCGCGTGGGCTCGCCCACGAGGATGCCCACGCCGTAATACTTGGTGCGCCCTTCGAGCCGCGACGCGACGTTCACGGGATCACCCATCACGGTGTAGGCGCGCCGCACCTGCGAGCCCATGTCGCCAACGCGCACGTTGCCGCTGTTCACGCCGACGCCGATCTTGAGCGTGGGCCAGCCACGCGCCGCGAATTTCTCGTTCAGGGTCTTGCGTTCCTTCTGCATGTCGAGCGCGGCGAGCACACCGTGTCTCGCGTGCTGCGCATCGTCCACCGGCGCGCCCCAGAACGCCATGATGGCATCGCCGATGTACTTGTCGAGCGTACCGTGGTGCCGGCTGCGGATGATGCTGCTCATGTCCGTCAGGTATTCGTTGATGTACTCGCGCAGTTCCTCGGGCTTGAGCGTCTCTGAAATGCTGGTGAAGCCGCGCACGTCCGAAAACAGGATCGTGAGCTCCGCGGCGCGCGGCTCCATGTTGTATTTTTCCGGGTCGCGGGCCATGCGGTCGACGAGCTCGGGCGGCACGTACTGCCCGAACAGCTCGGTGAACTGGCGCTTGGAGCGCGCCTCCACGAAGTAGCCGTAGGCCATGTTGACCGTATACAGCGCGACGGTCATGAGCAACGAGGCCGCCAGCGGCAGCACCATGTCGGCCTCGGTCCAGATTGCGACATTCAGGCCCGTGACAGCGACTATCCCCGCCAGGATGGCGAGTGTCGCCCACAGCGGCGCCAGCATCGGAATCAGCAGGGAAAGCGTCACGCCGCCGAGAAGCAGCAGCACCACCTCGGCACCCAGCATGTAGGGGGGCTTCAGCTTGATCTTCTTGTCGAGCATGCCCGCAATCAGGTTGGCATGCACCTCGACCCCGGGAAAAACGTTGTCCACGGGCGTGGAGCGCAAGTCGAGCAGGCCGGGCGCGGTCGTGCCGACCAGCGCGATCTTGCCCTTCAGCCGCTCGGGCGGCACGCGCCCGGCGAGCACGTCGGCGAGCGACACGTAGGCGAAGCTGAACTTGTGGCCCCGATAGGGGATCAGCGCGCTCGCCGTTTCGTCGACCGGGATGGCGAGCGGTCCCACCTGCAGCCACTCGAGCCCGGTGTAGCCGCGCTGCAGGAAGCGGTCGGGCGCGTAGCCGGGCTCGACCTTCGGAAAACCGAGGATGGTGCGCACCACGGCGAGCGACAGCGCCTCATAGTACGCGCCGTCCAGCTCGGCAATCATCGGCACCCGCCGTACCACGCCGTCGGGATCGGTGATCGGGTTGAAATGCCCCGCACTGGCGGCGTTCTTCGTGAACTGCTCGAGGTTGCCGCCATAGCCGATCCAGGAAGTGAACGGGATGTTGCGCCCCTGAAACGTGCCCTTGGGCAGCACCGGCTCGGGAATCGCGGCAATGCGCTTCGCATCCTTCTCGCTGTTCAGATAATAGCCGAGCACCACCGGCTTGCCTTTGATCGCCTGCGCGAAGCGGCCGTCATTGTCGAGCGTCGGGCGCAGCGCACGGTACGACTGAAGGAACGGCGGCAGGTCCTTGAGCGGACCCTGCGCCAGCTCGTCCAGCACGCGGATGCCCG
>Ga0224510_10001201_pt1 | contig 17529 bp, 18 predicted proteins | sample SF_May12_sed_USG_FD_170161 | JGI IMG/M metagenome (GOLD analysis project Ga0224510, IMG submission 170161) | Sediment microbial communities from San Francisco Bay, California, United States - SF_May12_sed_USGS_4_1 | ecosystem: Environmental > Aquatic > Marine > Sediment | place: USA: California... | reverse complement strand
CCATGCCATTACGACGTCACGTGCCGACACGTGCCCCCGTATCCCCGCAAACAGATTCTCACCGAAGGTCGCGTAGCGATAGCCGGAAGCGCGAACGGCTGCAGTCACGTCGGTACCGCACGGCGTGTGCGAGAACTGACTACACGATGCGACTCCCTGACCTTTGAGCGCGGCAGCGCGGCGCAGTGCAGGTCGTTGCGTGAGCCGGCCGCGGCGATCCTGTGCGCGGGCCCAGTTGACAAGACAGCTGATCGCCCGGGCTTGCGCGGCAGGAGCTGCGGCTGCGTCGTCCGCGGCCTTACATGCCCCAGACGGCGCCAGATACGCGTTCCACCCACGCCCCGCCCCGTCGGCACGACCAACGACGAGGAGCGCCGCCAAGAACACCAGAGTTGTCGCCGTCGCGATGAGGCGGACCGGAGCTGCCGCAGACGCAGAGGTCACGGTTCGCACCGTGCCCCAATACCGATCCGGATCCTTGCCCTGATCGGGGGGTACCTCGTCCCCCGAGTCAGTGATCCTGCCCTCGCCACGGATCACTCGGCGACTCTATCTACTCCCCCTGGTTGGTGAGAGCGCCATGTAGCCGCTGCAAGGAGCCCGAGCGCAAGAGTGGGCAGCACGGTCAGCGCGCGATAGAGGAGCGTCGCCGTCACCGCCTCGGCGTTGGGAGCGCCGAACGCGACGAGCGCTCCGGTAAGTCCGATCTCAACGATCCCCACGCCGGCGGGCGTCAGCGGAATCGCCCCCAGGATTCGCACGAGCGCCCACGCAGCGAAGGCTTCGACGACCGTGATCTCGGACGCGGTCACGCCGACGACCCGCAGGCACACGACGAGCAGCACAAACACGGTCAAGTGGCCGGCGAGCGTCCCGAGCGTGATGACGTGCCACCGCCGACGAAGAAGGCCGAGCGCCTGGGTGCGAAACCTGACGAAGCTTTCGCCTCCCCACGAGACGGGCTCGCGTCGAACGAGCCGCTTCAGGCGGTTCACGATCCGAGCCGCTCTCCCGCCGATGCTTCGAGCCCGGCGCGGCCGGGACAGCGTCAGCCCGAATGAGACGAGGACGACGACTAGGATGACAACGGCGACGATCGCCGCCGTTCGAAGTGCAGGGTGATCCTCGTCGGCAGCGGTCAGCAGCGCGAGAGCGACCACCGGAAAGGCGAGGTTCGCAAGTTGGTTCCAGATCCCGGTGACCGCCACGGCGAGGCCGACCGGCCCCGATCCGAACCCCCACGAGCGGAGCATCGAGTATGAGCCCGCCATCCCGACCGCTGCGCCGGCCGGCGAGACGATCGCGAGAGCCGTCGATGCCTGGGTCATCGCCATCGCCTGGCGGTAGCCGAGCCCTGGTAGAGCCGCCATCCAGGGTGGTGGGAACGTTGCGAGGTTCAGCAGCGTCGCACCGACCAGAAGCAGCCAGTCCCGCCAGTCGAGCTCGCGCAGCACGTCGAGGACTTCTCGATAGTCCGCGATCTGCGGGAGGAAGAACACGAAGACGGCGACGACCACGGCGATCGTTCCGACTCCTCCGAGGAGTCGCTTGTGCGTCTTCGTCAAGCGCCGCTTCGGCGGGGCCGTGCCGTCCGACATACGCTGGAACCTATCGTCCTACCGACACCGCAACGGAAGGAGTCGCACCATGAAGTCCGTCCGACGTCTCACGATCACCCCTGGAACCGCGCTGGGACTCATTGCTCTGTTCTTCGCGCTGGGCGGCTCCGCGTTCGCTGTCGGCGAGCGCATGCAGGGCCCGTCCGTTGCCCAGAAGCGGTGCGCGAACGGAGCGGTGCGGGGTACTGCGACTGTCACCGGAGTCGCGAGCCAGGGCATCGCAAACCTCCCTGACAGGTTCACGAGCGCCGGCAACCTCTTCTCACGCAAGTTCAACTGCACCGGCAAGGCAGTTCAGGTGCGACGCGTGGAGACCGGCGTGTTCGAGATTCGCTTTGTCGGAGTCTCAGGGGCAAGCGGGGTCGGAAGTGCGACCGGTGACGCCTACGCCACGGTCGAGCCCGCGGCAGGCGGTGCCTTCAAGGTCACCATGCACCCGGCCGGACGCGACGACAGGGTCGACCTGCCTTTCACGATCGTCGTCGTCTAGGCCGCTACGGAAGGCGGGGGGCGACGACCGCGGAGAGGACTCCGGCCACGAGTAGAAGACCTGCCGCGATCGCCACGAACAGGAAGGTGATCTCGCTCTTACCGGGCTCGCGGCCGAGCCGCGAGCCGAGGTTCCCGTACGCCCTCTCCAGCGTCTCGGCGGTTCGTGCTTCCGAGAACTGACCGCCGGTTGTCTCTGCGATCGCGCGCAGCGTCTCCGGATCCGGTGGAACGGGGATGAGTTGCTCTCCACCCTGTCCCGGCGCGAACCCGAATCCGAACTGGCCGCGGTCGATCACCCCAGCGGGAGTGCCCAACGCAATCGTGTTGACGGGGAAGCACGCTCCCTTGGCGAGCGCTGCGCCCTCCAGCGGTTGCAGGACGCCGCGCGTCTGCGCACCGTCGGAGAGAAACAGGATCGAAACCGGGCTCTCCTCCGCGCATCCCGTTGCCTGGGCCAACGTACGAGCCAGTTGGGGTCGACCCGCCGCGATCTGGCCCTCCGGCGGCGGCTCGCCAGTCGCCTGCCGCCCGAGCTCGACGGCCGTTTGCAGAGCGTCTCCGATTGCCGTTCCTCCGAAGACGAGAAAACTGTCGATTTCGTCGACGGCCGTCTCGACGAGCTCGTGGTCTCGCGTCGGCGGCGTCGCCACCTGCGCCTCGCCTGCAAAGACCACGAGCCCCACCCGCAGCCCGTCCGGCGCCTCGTCGAGGAACGTGCGGAGTGCCTCTTGGGCTGCTCCGAGCCGCGTGGGCTCGACGTCTTCGGCCTGCATCGATCTCGACGTGTCGACGACCAGGATCACCGTCGCACGCTCCTTTAGAAGCATCCGCTCGACCTCCGGCCGGGCCAGAGCCAGAAGGAGCGATGCGAGCCCGACGAGAAACAGCGCGGGCGCGACGAGCCGCAACCACGATCTGCCCGAGACGACCGTCGCCAGGACGTCCAGGTTCGGATACCGCACCGCGTAGCGCATACTGCGCCGCTCCGCGAACATCCAGATCCCCACGGCGACGGCGAGGAACAGCAGGCCGAACAGCAGCCACGGACTCTGGAAGCTCATCGCGTCCTCGCGCACACTGCGTGGACCTGGACGACTGCCCGCACGCCTGCAAGCTCGGCGTCGCCGCGTACCTTCACGACGACCTCGCGACCTTGGATGGACTGGTCCGCCGACAGTCCGTCGACGAGGCTGGCGCTCGGCGGCGTCCTAGTCGAGAAACCGAACGCGTGCGAGGCACCGACGAGCCGCTCGCCGACCGTGCAGCGCTGCGTGACAGTGGCCGTGCCGGGCCGCACCCGAACGGTCTTTACGCGCCTCGTCGTCGGCCGCCCGGGCGGGAACGCGCTCGCGGATGTCGGGAGCCGAGCACCGCCGCCGGCGCCGGGCATGCAACCGATGAAGGGCTTGAAGCTAGGGGCCCGCGCCGAGGCTCCGACGTACGTCGCGACGAACACAGCGGCTCGCGAGGTGCTGATTCCTGGGTTGACCGGGCTTCCGAGCGTTCCCAAGAAGCTCACGTCGATCGCACGGTCGCTGAGCCGCGCGTCGAGCCCGCCGACCACATGTCCGCGCGGACATGTGAGCTGGTACTCGACTCGGGGTCGAGGCACACGGCCCGAGGCCGGGACGACGACCCACGGGCCCGCGACGGGGACACAAACCATCAGGCCGTCGCACTCATTCGCACCTCCGGCCGGGGAGGCCACTGCGAGCGCGGCGGCGAGAACCGCGAGCATCGCGAATACGCGAACTGCCCTCACGGAACCCTTCGAAAGAGCAGTGCCGAGATCGTGCCCGCGATGAGCAGGAGCGCAACTGCGGCCGCAGCGAAGACGTCCGTGATCTCGCGCGTCTCGTCGCGCGTACCCAGCCGAGACCCGAGGTCTGCGTAGACCAGGCTCAACTCCTCGCGGTCACCCGCCGCGAAGAGCTCGCCGCCAGTTGCACTCGAAATCTGCTCGAGGGTCTGGGGGTTCGGGGGCACGCGGGTGATCCGGCGCAGGCCACCCGTCAAGGTCTCCTCGAGCACGCCGTCCTGCGTCCCCACGAGAACCGAGTACACCGGGACGCCCAGCTCCTTGGCCTTTCGTGCCGCCTCGGCCGGTTCGACCCGGCCTCCGTCTCTCGCGCCGTCCGAGATCAACACGATCGCTCTCGGCGGCGGTGGCTCGCCAGTCTCCACCTGCGGCTGCCCGACCTGGAGCGAGAGCGCAACCGCATCGCCGATCGCCGTGCCTTCGCCCGGGAGGAGAGAGTCGAGAGCAGCCTCGACCAGCATCCTGTCCTCTGTCGGAGCGACACCCACGGCGGCTCTCGTGGCGAACGAGACCACGCCAACCCGGAACTTCTCGGGTACGTCGGCGAGAAAAGACTTTGCGGCGGTGCGCGCGGCGTCGAGCCTCGTAGGCTCCACATCCTTCGCCTTCATCGAGCGGGAGACGTCGAGAGCGAGGACGATGGTCGCCTCCTCGCGCGGGACGCTCACCGTCGCGTGCGGCCGCGCGACGCCGACGACCATCGCGGCGAGAGCGAGGAGCAGCAGGACGATCGGCAGCGACCGCACCCTGCCGGGCGCACGGTCGACGACGTTCGGCAGGAGATCAGGATTGCCGAAACGGGCCTGCGCCTCCGTACGTCGCCGCTCCGCCCAGCGGTACGCCCCGAAAGACACAGGAACGAGCAGGAGTCCGACGAGCGCAATCGGCCAGGTGAAGGTCATCTCCGACTCCGGCGGAGGAATACGACGAGCGCGCGGAGCCAGTCGCCTGAGGTGGTGAGCACGACGTGCCGAACGCCTGCCGAGCCGAACGTGCGCGCAACCTCGGCTCGCTCCGCGGCAGCCGCGACGGCAAAGCGCTCTCGCAATCTCCGACTGCGCGTGTCGACGCGAAGCTGCCGACCCGTTTCGGGGTCGACGAGCCAGAGCAACCCGACGTTCGAGAGCTCTTGCTCGCGCGGATCCCGGATCTCGACCGCGACGACGTCGTGGTGGCCCGCGAGCTCCAGCAGCGGGCGGCGCCAATCGCGCGCTCCGCGGAAGTCCGAGACGACGACCACAAGTGACTTCTGGCGCGCCAGCGCTCCCGTGCTGGCAAGTGCCCCGCCCAGCGAGGCCGGACCCGCCGCATCCTCTTCAGACTCGCTTCGCAGCGCCGACAGCAGCCCCACCAGGCCTGCTCGACCCTGGCGCGGCGGCAACACGTGCGGCGTGGCGCCGCCTCCGAACGTCACGACGCCGAGGCGGTTGCCACGGCGGGTCGCAAGATGCCCGAGCGCGACGGCGACGCCCTCGGCAACGTCCGCCTTGCGGCGATCCGCGGTTCCGAACTGCATCGACGCCGAGATGTCGAGCGCGAGCCACGTGACCAGCACGCGCTCCGCGAGATCGACTCGGACGTGCGGATCACCCGTGCGTGCCGTGACGTTCCAGTCGATTCGTCGGACATCGTCCCCGGGGACGTACGGCCGTACCATCGCGAGCTCGGAGCCCGTGCCCAACAAGTTCGAGCGGAAATCTCCAGCGAGGAGTCCCTCCACCCTCCTCCCGATCGAGACGTCGAGAGCGCGGAGAAGACCCTCGGCCATAGGCCCAGGCCCAGGGCGCGCCGGCGTCGGGCGCGAGAGCAGCGCGCTCGCGGATCTCACGCTGCGTTCACACGCGCCAGGTCGAGTTGCGGTGCGGTCACCACCGCGAGCACCTGCTCGAGGATTGCGTCGGGGCTGACGTCCTCGGCGAGCGCCTGGTACGAGAGAACCAGGCGATGCCTGAGAGCGTCTCGTGCGAGCGCCTGGAGATCCTCGACCAACGCGTACTCACGCCCCCGGATCAACGCAAGCGCCCTCGCTCCCTGTACCAGGCTGATCGGGCCGCGCGGACTGGCGCCGTAGGAGATGTAGCCGGCCAGTTCGGGCAGGCCGTGCGCCGCCGGCTCGCGAGTCGCGGTCGCGATGTCGACCGCGTAGCTCACGAGCGACGGGTCGACGTAGATGTCGGTGACGGCACGCTGAAGCGCCTTGAGCTCGTCGAGCGCGAGAGCCTGGCGGAGCTCGGGCGTTTCGACGAGTTGGCGCTGCACCACGGTGAGCTCCTCGTCGTGCTGGGGGTACCCGATCAAGACCTTCAGCATGAAGCGGTCGATCTGGGCCTCCGGCAGCGGGTATGTCCCTTCGGACTCGATCGGGTTCTGGGTCGCCATCACGAGGAACGGATCCGGCACCGGGTGCGTGTCGTGACCGATCGTCACCTGGTGCTCCTGCATCACCTCGAGGAGCGCCGACTGCACTTTCGCCGGAGCACGATTGATCTCGTCGGCGAGGAGAAAGTTGCAGAAGACAGGCCCGAGCTCGGTGTCGAAGGTGCCGTCACCGGCCCGGTAGATCCGTGTCCCGACGAGGTCGGAGGGCACGAGATCGGGCGTGAACTGCACACGCGCGAAGGATCCCCCGAGAACGCCCGCCGTCGTCTTGATCGTCAGCGTCTTGGCAAGCCCGGGAACGCCCTCGATCAACAGGTGCCCCTGCGCTAACAGGCAGACGAGTACGCGCTCGAGCATCGCGTCCTGCCCGGCGATGATCCGCCGGATCTCGAACAGCGCCTGCTCGAGCTGCTCCTTCGCCTGTTGCGGGGTCGGAACGGCGTCCGCCGGGTTCTGCTCGGTCATATCGGTGCCCTTTCCTCGCGTCTGGTCTTCCTACGGCCACATACGAAAGCACGCGGAGCTGAGGTTTGGGTAAGAGCTCGGTGAACACGCGGTTCAGCCTGCGTCAGTGGCAGGACGCGGTGCCGCCGTCGGTGAACGTGCCGACCACCGCCACAAAGCGCCAGCTGTACCCGCTCGCTCCGAGCGCCAGCTCGAGGACTCCCGCACTCGTCACAGTCCGCGCCTCGCTGTTGGCACGAACCGTCGGGAACGTCCTCAGGTTCTTTCCCCCGCTGCCGACGACGAATTCGCGGATTCCCCGCGTTGTGTCGAGCGTTCCGTCCGCGCTCTGCGGAGCGAAGCGCTCGTAGTCGTGGTCGTGTCCGACGAGAACGACGTCCGCGCTTGCGTCGAAGAGCGCCTGCCAGAACGCCGTGTACGTCCCGTCGCTGCCATGCTCACCCGACGAGAACCTCGGGTGATGCCAGAACGCGAGCGTGCACGGCGCGGCGGCGTGCGCAGAGAGATCGGCGCGAAGCCACTCCTCCTGTGTCGACCCCGCGCCGCACCCGCCGACCTGGGCGCAGTTCGAGTTCAACGCGATGAGGTGCCAGCCACCCAGATCGAAGCTGTAGTACCCCTTGGTTGGATCACCCGCGGCTGCACCGAAGTACTGGTAGTACCCCGCCGCGCCGCTCGTTCCGTACTCGTGGTTGCCCACCGCCGGGTGCGTGATCGCCTTCACGCGCCCCCAGGACGGATCGTAGGAGGCGCCGAACTTCGAGAACGCTCCGTCCTCGTACTGAAGATCTCCGAGCGCGAGCACGGCCTCATACCCTGCACCGACGAGGAGATCAGAGGTGGCGCGCTGACGACACTCGAGCCCGACTCCCATGCCCGCGTTGAACGACGAGCTCGCGGGATCGCATGCGATGTCACCGGCTGCCGCGATTCTGATCCCGGTCACGCCGCCGTCGTCGTCGAGAATCGAGCCGAGCCCTGAGCCGTCGGCGATGGTTGCGCCCGAGGCGTTCGAGAGCTTGAGCGTGAACGTCTCGTCCACCTCGTCGACGGTGTCTCCGACGACCTGGACGACCACCGTACGCGTCCGGTTTCTCTTCCCGAGAGAGAGCGTGCCAGAGGTCGCCCCGAAGTCGGCGGGTGCGGTCGCCGTCCCGTTCGCCGTGGCGTAGAAGACGGTTGCGGCAACCTTCGCGGGCCCGCTCAACTGAACGGTGAAGCTCAGCGAGGTCGTGCCGGTGTTCCCTTCGAGGACAGCCGCGTCGGAGACCGTCAGCGTGCCCGACCCTCCTCCAGGGCGCGCACCGAGTGCGGCGCCCCCGACAAAGGCGAGCAAAAAGGCAGCGGCGGCGAGTGTCACGACGCGTCTCCGAAGGGAGCGCATGCCCCACATCTAAGCGCCGTTTCGCACTGAGTCAATGAACCTAGCCCACGCGCCCTTCGAGATCGCACGAGTACGATCGCAGCGCATGGCAGCGCCGCCCGCCATCGAGACCGCCGGGCTGTCGAAGACATACGGCGGGAAGGTGCACGCCGTCGTGGATCTCGACCTGCGTGTCGAGCGTGGCGAGATCTTCGGCTATCTGGGGCCGAACGGTGCCGGTAAGTCCACGACGATACGCCTCCTCCTCGACCTCATCCGTCCGACTGCAGGTCGTGCGTGCGTCCTCGGGCTCGACACCCGAGTCGAGGGGGTCTCGGCGCGCAAGCATGTCGGCTATCTGCCGGGTGACCTGCGCCTGGCTGACCGCCTTACCGGCCGCGCACAGCTCGACTCACTCGCGCGTCTTCGCGGCCATGTCGACCCAGCACTTCGAGACGAGCTCTGCGAACGGCTCGGCGTCGTCCTCGACCGTCCGATCCGGCAGCTGTCGCGAGGGAATCGCCAGAAGATCGGAATCGTCCAGGCCTTCATGCACCATCCGGAACTCGTCGTACTCGACGAGCCGACCGCGGGGCTCGACCCGCTGCTTCAGAACGAGATGCGCGCACTGCTCCGCGAGACGGCGGAGCGCGGGGCGACCGTCTTCCTCTCCTCGCACTCGCTCGACGAGGTGCAGCACGTCGCGGACCGGGTGGGAGTCATCCGGTCGGGAAGGCTCATCGACGTCGACGAGGTCGAGGGCCTTCGCGAGCGCTCGTTGCGACACGTCACGATCACGTTCGACGAATCTGTCGACCCTTCAGACATCGGGTCCCTTCAGGGAGTCCGGGTCGTCGATGTCGATGGTCCGGTCATCCGACTCTCCGCGCCGGAGACCACTATGGACGCGCTCGTCAAGCTCGTCGCTCGGTACTCGGTCGTCGATCTCGTGTCGCAGCCGGCCGATCTCGAGGAGATCTTCCTCGAGCTCTACCGGGAGGCCGACGATGGCCGCTGAGCTGCTTCTCCGCGGGTTGCGCGATCATCGCCGAGCGCTTGTCGGCTGGTGCGTCGGTATCTCCGCCTACATCGCGCTCGTGGCCTCGATCTTTCCGTCGATCGAGAGCTCTCCCGAGTTCAACGACCTCGTCGAGAACTACCCCGACATCTTGAAGTCGCTGTTCGGCCTCGCCGAGGGCGGGAACATCACCTCGGGCGCCGGATACCTCGACGTCGAGCTCTTCGGTCTCATGCTGCCGCTCCTCGTCCTCGTGCTCTCGATCGCGTCCGGCGCGCGGGCGTTTGCGGGAGAAGAGGACGCAGGCAGGCTCGAGCTCGTTCTCTCCTACCCCATACGCCGACGCAACGCCGTGCTGGCGAAAGGCGCGGCGGTCGCCGGCGAGATCGGGATCGTGTGCACCGTCGCCGGCCTCACGATCCTGGCCTTCGACCCGCTCGTCGGGCTCGACCTGTCGCTGACGAAGCAAGTGTCCGCCATAGCGTCCGTTGCCGCGCTCGGCCTTCTGTACGGCTGGCTCGCGCTTGCGGTCGGCGCCGCGGTGCCGAACAGGGCGCTCGCGATCGGCATCCCCGCCGGTGCAGCGGCGGCCGCCTATCTCGTAAGCGGCCTGCACGGACTCGCGGGGTGGCTCGATCCCTTCCGCTTCCTGTCGCCCTTCTGGCTCGTCGGTTCCTCTCCACTGCAGAGGGGTGCCGACAGCTGGGGCATCGTCGTAGTCGTCGTGGCCGGGGTCATCGCCCTGCTGGCGGGCTCGTTGCTCGTCGAGCGTCGCGACCTGGAGACGCCCTGAGTCAGACGAGCTGCTCGACGCACGCAACGGCCTTCACAACCCCGCCGCTGACGAACGCCAGCCGGTACCGATCCTGGTTGACGTCCTCCGCGAGCTCGACGTCCTCGTCGAGATCGATCGGGTGGCGGTAGTCGAGACGCGCCCGGACGGGCAGCCTCACATCGAGTTCCCGCCGCTGAAGGCAATGCTCGACCGCGCTCCAATAGACCGCGTTGTTGACATGCCCCAGAACGTCGAGGTCCGTCACCCGCAGGGGCCATGGGATGCGCGGCGCGTCCTCGGGCGGATCCGGGAGAGTGAGCCGCGTCGAGACGCTTCGCCCCCCGGCTGCCTCGGCGTACGCGTCGAAGCCCGCTCCGATACGGGCCGGGCGCGCATCGGGCCCGAGATGGATCCACACGCTGTCGACCTCGATAGCCCCGCCTCGATCGCCGACGAGCGACCACCGCCTCCCAGCCGCGAGTCCGGAGAAGCCGCTTCCCCAGGTGGCGATCTCGACGAGCCGGTCGTCGAGACAGGAAGCGACGACGTCGATCCGGATCGAGCGCAGCACCCACAAGTGCTCCGGCGCGCCCCAGCCGGTCTCTTCGACGTCATCGGTGGCTGCGTCCTGGAGGTACCGCGCGACGGCGTCGAGTCGCAGCCGGCCAGTCGCATCCATGTCGGAGAGACGAATGCGGGTGCTGGTTCGGAAGATCCGGCCCGAGCTCGGTTGGGGGACGAGCGGCTCCACGACGGCGCACCTTACGCCAGGTCGAGGATCATCCTCCCGAGACCGTCGCCCAGCTCGTACTCGACATACCCGAGCCTCGCGTATAGACGCTTCGCAGGGTTCTCGGCATCCACGCTGAGCGAGATTCGCGCAACCCCTTCGCGTCGAGCTCGCTCGTGCATCTGCTGCATCAGGCTTCCACCAACGCCACGGGCGCGAGAGCCCTCGACGACCGCGATCGCAAGCTCGGGGGTCTCGTCGTCGACGTATCCCTCGCCGTGCTCCGACTCGGTGAAGTGCCGGTACCAGACGGCTCCGATCAGCCGTCCGCTCTCCTCCGCAACCAGAGCAGTGTCTCCGTCGCGACCCCAGTTCTTGTGGAAGACCACGACCTGTGGATGCTCGAGAACCCACTCCTTCGGCGGCAGCTCGACGTCCGGCCTCCACGCAAGTGCCGCATACAGCATCTCCTGCAGGAAGGCCGCTTCCTCACTCGCCATGTCCCGGATCACCAACACGTCTCCTCTCTTGGCGAGAGCCCGCCTGAGTCGCCCCGAGAACGGACTCCCTACAGGCGGTACGGGATGATGTCGTTGTCGATCGGCAGCCGGTACTTGTCAGGATCGTCGTGCTGGTAGGGCACCGACGGAAGATTGACGAATGCCGCCTCACGGTCCCCGACGTTCCGGACACCGTGGTACACGCCAGCGGGAATGCTCAACAGCGCCCGGTCGTGCTCGCCGAGATGAAGCACGTTCACGCGCCCGAAGGTATCCGACTCCGTGCGGCCGTCGTAGAGAACGATCTTCAGCACCCCTGCGTATGCAAAGAGTCTGTCGTTCTGGGTTCGGTGCACGACCCAGCCTCGGACCTGCTCCGGTCTTATGGTCACGTGATAGACGTAGACGAGCGGATCCTCGGTGAATCCCCAGCGGACGTCGAAGATCTCGCTGAGCGTCCCGCGCTCGTCTGCGTGGGTCGGGGCACGTCGCAGATGAACACCTGCGATGGGCTCCTGGATCAGCTCGCCCTCGACTGTGACCGATCCGACGTCCTGTCGCGCCTGGTCCAGCCCTTCGATCTCCGCACGGCCCACAGCCACGCGCGAAGCCTACAACTGGAGGTCGGTTTACGACCGGTCGCGACACCTCGCGCGGAGCGCCCGTACCGGCTTGAGCTTCGCGACGGCCCGGCGCGCCCGCCACCAGCGCGTCCGCTGTATGCGCTCGAGCTCCCGCTCGAGGCGCACCGACTTCAACTTGAGCCTCTCGGCAGCCCGGCGGGCTGCGGTCGCCACCATCGCATCGAGCACCGCCGGAAACTGAGGGTCGCGAATCCGCCCTTGCCAGACCTCGAGCTCCGCAGCGCGCTCTTCGGCGGTCATGTGCGTGCGCAGTGGGCTCGGGAAAATCAGCGAGGTGAGGTGGTCGCTCGTAACGCCCGTGAATCCCGGGATCGTGAGGAATTGCTGCCACATATAGATGTCGGTCGCGATGTCCGCGGGTGCCGGACGCCACCCATACGGAAGTCGGTCGTAGGCGTCCCTCGTGTGCGCTGCTCTTGTCAATCCTCCGCCGCCAAGCCCGGCGGCCAGACGCTCGACGAACACGGGATTCCCGAGATCGAACGCGTTATAGCGAAGACTGCCGTCGGCCCAAATGTTCACAGGTAGGTCTTGGGCGAAGTCCGCCCGCTCGAGAAGCGCCCGCATCTGCGCCACGTGTCCTGGAAGAAACAGGTTGTCGTCAGCCAGATAGCAAACGATCGGCGCGGTCGACTCTTGAAGCGCCTCGTGCCGGAGCCGTTCACCATTGCGCTGGCCTTTGCGTCTATCGAAGAACCTCACACGGGGATCAGCGAGAAACGGCTCGAGCGCGGCGCGCGTGTCGTCCTCGACGCCGTCACCGACCACGAAGAGCTCGATCTCGACCCCCTCCTGAGCGAGGGCGCTTCGTACTGCGTATGGCAGAAGCACCGCGTGCCGGAACGTCGGAATCAGGATCGTCGCGTCCATCACGACCTACGTGCCTCGATAGGCAATTGCGTGCTCGTCACATCGACTCCGGGGCCGACTGTAGCGCTCATGCGCAGGGCCTCCCTTGCGCTCCTTCGCTATCGAGCTACAGGGTGGAGGCGATGGGTTCGACACGAGCAAAGATCCGCGTATCAGAGAGCAAGTCGCGCGCTCCTGCCACCCAACTGCGACCCAGCTGGCCATACTGAACGAGTGATCCCGATCGCCTTGCTGCTCGGCATGCTTGTCGGCCGGTGGTGGTTCGTTCCAGCGGCAGCGCTCGCTTTGGTCGTCCTTCTTCTTGTGATGAACGGCCTCGAGCCTGCCGACATACCTATCGCGGGAGGCTTGGCGATGGCCAACGCCGCCGTAGGCGTCGCCTGCCACAAGCTCGGCGCCGGAACGCTCCGATACGTTCGCGGACAGTCCGTCTGACAAGGACCCGGCCGGGAGTGGAGGCGATGGGTTCGAAAGGCGCGAAGATCCGCGCAACAGAGTCGCCGCCCGGCGTTCATGCAACCCGGGTGCGACCCGCCGGCCTGCGAGCGATGTTCCGACGCTCAGCTCGCTTCTGAGCCCCCGTGCTTCTTCGCTGCTTTGGCTTCCGCCATATCCTTCCGCGCAGCGATGAAGCCCATTCCGAGACGTCGCGCGATCTCCACTAGGATCCCGATCCCCACGAGGACGTAGAACGCTGTGAAGACCTTCAGCCAAGCGTCGGTGATGGTCAGATCGGGGTCCGCGATGCTCGACGTCGTCAGCGTGGCGACCGCGAAGTAGAAGCCGTTCACCAGACTCCATCCCGAGCCGAACGTGTACACCATCGTTCCGACGAGGACGAGGGCGATGGCAGCCGACAATATCCTCGCGAAGTCCTCCTCCCGGAGGGCAAAGCGCAGTGCGAGGGCGAAACGGCGAAGCATCAGCAGAGCCGAGATCACTGGGCACCAGGTTCACGGCCTCCGAGTCCGATCCTTCCTGCGGCACCCCTGGGCGGGCATGGAGGCGGCGGGAATCGAACCCGCGTCCGCGGTCGCACCGTACAGAGCGTCTACGAGCGTAGTTCGCGCTTGATCTCGCCCGGCGGCCGGTTCGCGAACGACCAACCGTCGAGCCAGCCATCCTGAAGTGTCGCGCTTTGGGCGATTGGCTCTCCCTCAGCGCCTAGCCCGATTGTTGGCGCCGATTACCGGGTCTCGGGCCCAACCCGGGTCGACGTCGCCTTACCTAGATTCGACTAGGCGGCGAGTGCGAGTTCGTTCTTGTTCGCACTTGCTTTGGTGCCGGTTGATTTACGAGGCCAACCGGCGACCTCGGCTCGCAGCTCTGCCGGAGAACCGACCACGTCGAAACCTGATCGCCCCCGTATGTGTGTTCAGGTTTTCAGGATAGCTGCCGATATGCGGACCGGCTCGTATGCGGCACGACGTGGCTTGTCGGGTCTAGAGAGGTTCAACTGAGGCGAAAGGACACACGTGGCGTTGATGATGGAGGAGAAGTACGACGACCTCGCCGACCTGCGCGAGCGGGCGAAGGCTGAGGTTTCGAAGGTCGTAATCGGGCAGGATCGGACGGTCGAGCTGCTCCTCATCGCAGCCGTGTCACACGGCCATGTACTTATCGAAGGACCTCCGGGCAGCGCGAAGACGCTTCTTGCTCGCGCGGTCGCGCACATGCTCGGAGCGTCCTTCAAGCGAATTCAGTTCACTCCTGACACAACGCCCGCGGAGCTCAACGGCGTAAACACGATCCGCGCCGGCGAGCACGTCTTTCTCCCCGGCGCCGTTTTCACGAACGTCCTCCTCGCCGACGAGATCAACCGTACCGCCCCGCGCACGCAGGCTGCGCTTTTCGAGCCGATGCAGGAGCGTCAGGTCACCATCGACGGCAAGGCGCACAAGCTCCCGGATCCGTTCCTCGTGATCGCAACTCAGAACCCCCACGAGCATGAAGGCGTCTACCCCCTCCCCGAGGGCCAGCTCGACCGCTTCCTGTTCAAGATCACGCTCGAGTACGCCGACGCGGAGAGCGAGCTGTCGATGCTCAACCTCCCGCACAACGGCCTCGCCCCGGACATGCTCGGCGAGGTTCGCCCGCTACTCGGCGTCGTCGGTCTGGACAAGGCTCGCGAAGAGCTCAGCCACACCGTCGTACCCGATTCCGTTGGTCGCTACATTGTCGCGGTCGGCCGTCGCACGCGCGAGCTTCCCGGCGTCGAGCTCGGCGTCAGCTCCCGCGCCATGATCCATCTCGTGAACGCCGTCAAGGCGAATGCCCGCTTGAACGGACGCTCGACCGCCACGATCGAGGACGTCCGGGAGATGGCGCCGTACGTGCTGCGCCATCGCATCGTCGTCACCGGCGACACGACTGTCGACAACGTCCTGCTCGACGCGATGGCATCCGTGCCAACTGCGGTAGCACCCCCCGTATCCCCGGTTTCCTAGTTCTCAGCACCTCCGGGGTTGACGCGCCGCTGGGGCGCATCGATAGTGGGATAGTGAGGTTTGGGCTGGGGAGCCCGTAGGAGCCTCGCTCAGGCCGCGCTAAGCTTGGCGGCACCACTGGGAGCGAACGGGGAGGGTGAACGATCGTGGCATTGATAGTGGAGGCACCGTACGACAGCCTCGTCGACCTGCGCGAGCGGGCGAAAGAGGAGATTTCGAAGGTCGTCATCGGGCAAGACCGCGCCGTCGAGCTTCTGCTCGTGGCGGCACTCGCGCGTGGGCATGTGCTTCTCGAGGGCCCGCCCGGCAGTGCGAAGACCCTCCTCGCGCGCGCGACGGCGCACATGCTCGGTGCGCGGTTCAAGCGCATCCAGTTCACGCCGGACACGACTCCCGCCGAGCTGACGGGCATGAACATGATTCGCGCCGGTGAGCCCGTGTTTCTTCCCGGCGTCGTTTTCACGAACGTCCTTCTTGCCGACGAGATCAACCGCACCCCGCCCCGAACGCAGGCAGCGCTGCTCGAGGCGATGCAGGAACGGCAGGTCACCATCGAGGGCAGAGCACATCGTCTTCCGGATCCGTTCCTCGTCATCGCCACCCAGAACCCGTTTGAGCACGTAGACATGTTCGAGCTGCCCGAATCGCAGCTCGATCGTTTCCTGTTCAAGATCGAGCTCGACTACGCCGACGCGGAAAGCGAGTACGAGATGCTCGATCTCCCACACAAGGGTGTGGCTCCGGACATGCTCGGTGAGGTGCGCCCGCTTCTCGGGGTCGTCGGCCTCGACCGGGCCCGCGAGGAGCTGGACGCGACCGAGCTCCCGGAGGCGATCGGTCGCTACATGGTGGCGATTGCCCGCAAGAGCCGGAATATCCCCGGCGTGGAGCTCGGTGTGAGCTCGCGCGCCATCATCCATCTCGCCAGCGCCTCAAAGGCCAACGCTCGCCTGGCCGGGCGTGACGAGGTCACGGTCGAGGACGTTCGCGAGGTCGCGCCGTACGTGCTGCGACACCGACTCATCCTCGAGGACGGCGTGAGCGAGGACGACGTGCTCCGCATCGTGCTCGAGCAGGTTCCTGCGCCCGAGCGTTCGATCGCATACCGGTAGCGCCTACGTGATTCCGCAGAGGCCGGGCATGCCCGGCCTCTGCGGCAACCAAGGCGAGGCAAGCCTCGCCGCTACGTTCTCGCGGCTGCCTCCTCGAGCGCACGTCGCGTGAGCACGCGTGCGAGATGCAGACGGAAATCCGCGCTCGCCGCGTGGTCGGACGGGGGGTCCGTGCCCTCCGACGCGACCGCTGCCGCATCTGCGATTGACGCCCCGTCGGCTATCGCCTTTTGCGACGCCGCTGCGTGAAGCGGAGTCCCACCCATGTTCGCAAGGACGATAGACGCCCTGTCGATCGATCCGTTCGTGCGCTCGACGACCGCCGCGACCGCGACTGTGGCCCAATCCTGGGCGCGGCGACTCATCTTCTTGTACGACCAGCCTCGCTCAGGACCCAGCTTCGGTACGCGGATCTCCACGAGCATCTCGTCCTGTGCCAGCGCGGTCTGGAAGACGCCGGTGAAGAAGTCCCTGGCCGGAATCGCACGGTCACCGGCGGGCCCACGTGCAACGAGCTCGCCGCCCAGCGCGAGGATCACCGCCGGGAGGTCGGATGCCGGATCGCCGTGAGCGAGGGAACCTCCGATCGTCCCGCGATGGCGAACCTGCGGATCGCCGACCTGCCCGGCCGTATACGGGACGATCGGACAGTGCTCCTGGAGCGCAGACGAGTCTGCGACGTCCTTGTGGCGCGTCATCGCGCCGATCGCGATCGAGTTGCCCTCCTCCTGGACGTACGAGAGACCGGCGAGTCGCCCGACGTCGATGAGACACGCGGGCCGGGCCAGGCGGAGCTTCATCGCCGGCAGCAGCGAGTGGCCGCCGGCGAGGAGCTTTGCCTCGTCACGCTCGCCGAGGAGTCCGATCGCGTGATCGACACTCTCCGCGACCTCGTAGGCGAATGCAGCCGGGATCACGACCTCACCTCCTCAATTGCGCGCCAGACTCGCTCCGGCGTGGCCGGCATCTGGATGTCGGTGACGCCAAGATGCGACAGTGCATCGACGACTGCATTGATGACCGCGGGAGCGGCTGCGATTGTGCCGGTCTCCCCCACACCCTTGACCCCGAGCGGGTTGTCTGCCGCGGTTTCGGTGCGATCCGTCTCGTACGACGGAAGCTCCGCGGCCGACGGGACGAGATAGGTGGTCATCGTCGTCGTCAGGAGGTTCCCCTCCTCGTCGTATGCTCCTTCCTCGTAGAGCGCAGCGGCGATTCCCTGGGTCACGCCACCGTGCACCTGCCCGTCGATGATCTGAGGATTGACGGGATTGCCGACGTCGTCGACGGCGACGA
>Ga0224510_10001199_pt1 | contig 17553 bp, 20 predicted proteins | sample SF_May12_sed_USG_FD_170161 | JGI IMG/M metagenome (GOLD analysis project Ga0224510, IMG submission 170161) | Sediment microbial communities from San Francisco Bay, California, United States - SF_May12_sed_USGS_4_1 | ecosystem: Environmental > Aquatic > Marine > Sediment | place: USA: California... | reverse complement strand
AGGTTGAGAAACCAGGTCAGCCTCCATTTTGCAGCACGCAGTGAAGAAGCCCGGCGCACCCAGCGCAGTAACTCTTTGATCCTCCAGGCCTCGGCTGTCTTGAGATCCATGGTCACCAATTCCGTCAGGGCATCCGTCTGGCGGTCCGTGAGTTGCGCTTCGGCAGCCTTGAGCGTTGCCCATTTGGTCGCCTTGGGCATTGCAACCTCTTTTGTCTCATTCCGGCGGACCTCATCAACCGCCTTGTTGAAAAGCTGCACCACATGGAACCAGTCAACGGTGTGCTCACTGTTGACAAAGTGTGTCTTGACGCCGGAAATGAAGGCCCCAGACATGTCCGAGACCACTTCCACGACGTTCTCCGTCTTGCCGCCGTGGTCAATCAGGAACTTCTTGAACTCCGCCATGGTTGCTTTGCCTTTGCCGGGCGTGGCGAATACAACGGGATGCTCCTTGCGATCCAGATCAATAAACACCGTGACATATCGATGGCCGCGTCTGGACTTAGTTTCGTCCAGACTGAACGCCTTCAATCCTGCCAGGTTCATCCGCGACAAGGCGCGGTTGACATAATGCAGCACAATACGCCACAACCGCTTGTCGGACATCTCCATGATGCGTGCCGAAGTCAGCACCGGCATCTCTTTGACCATGAGCATTGCCGCCTGCTCGAACAGCAAGGTGAACTTGCTCCCTTCCCGCGCCCAAGGCACCGTAATCGGCCGAACTCCATGCTCGTCACAGCGGGTTCTAGGAACCGAGGCCGTGATGTAGCAATGATGCTGGAAGAAGTTGAGATGTCGTCAGGTCAACTCCTTGAAGTCATGGGCCTTACACTGCTTCCCGCAGACAGGACATGGGAATTCGGAGCCCCTGCCGGCCTTGAGTGTGAGCCGCAACTCATGTGGCTTTTTCTCCGTATCAAGAACCTGGCTGACAATTTCCCACGGAGAAGCCAAGCCAAGACCCAATGCTATGATATCATTGCCATTCATAAGACCCTCTCGACGTTTCGTGTGAATTTGTGACAATTTACTTCAAATCCACACGAAACGTCGAGGAGCCAAAGATTTCAGGTGTCGCATGTCTTCTCGCGGACATCATGAACAGGGGCTGTAGTCACGAAAATGGGATAGGCAAAGGTGGCACCGCGACGGAAGACTATTTTGATGTCGAGGCGCTTATTCTACTTGGTAGATATAGCGACAATACTGAGTTTGATGTAAAATGTACTGGAATTTATGGAAGCTGGAAATAGTCTTTTTAAAAACAAAACATTTAGGGAAATTATGTCATCTGAATTCCTTTATAAAGAATATGAGTGCTGTTTCGAGCAGCTTCGTTATTATGACACGCGACATTTTGATACACTGAAATACATTTTCACACTAAGCTCGTCAGCCTCTGCTGCATTATTTGCCCTTTATAATCTGTTTAAGCTAACATCTAAAGAATTTTATATATTTCAATCATTATTAACCTTAATTGTATTCGTTTCCACACTAATCCTTTATCTAACAATGGTAAGGAATAGATTGTGTTTTGTGCGTGTTGCCAGGCAGTTAAATGCGATAAGAGGTTTTTTGCTAGAGACTGAGGCCATGGGATTTACAAATAATCAACTTTATACATCAACAAACACTGAATCTTTTAAGTTGTCGAGCATCCATACTCTGCAATTAATAGGTGGTGGGGTGTTTCCCTCTCTTTTTTCAGCAGTAACGGCGTATGGTATGTATCCTGCTCTTGGTAAGCAATCTTCTGAGTTGACTGCGATATTTACATTTTGCATCGTGTTTTTAACTCAACTCATAGGTGCAGGTATCTATTTAAATAATATAGATAAAAAGACGTCTGGCAATGTCGTTCAATAGTCAAGGGTGTGAGACTCTTTTCAGGATTGGCCAGATCATTATATAACGTTATCATCGAACAAAAAAATTATGAAGCGAAAACGTTAGGTGAACAGATTGACAAGGCGGTTAAAAAGTCTGGCTGGGAATTTGAAGATGTTGCCGATTTCATTGGTGTGTGGCCGATCACACTTCGAAGGTGGAGGCAGGGGACTCACTATCCGACAAGGGTTCGTCACAAGAAAGCGCTTTCCGCGTTTCTTGGTGAAAAATTAATAGGGAAATTTTGAATTTACAAACTGGAGTTTGCAAAAAAAAATATTACCAGTAATACAGATAAGTCGGGTAAGATACTGCAAAATCAATCAATATGAGAGTGATGATCAAATGGCTATCTATGCAATATGGAACAACAAGGGTGGGGTTGGGAAGAGTTATCTAACTTTTCAGCTAGCATCAGAATATGCAAGGCAAAATCCAAGTAAGAAAGTTTTGGTTGTAGATTTATGTCCGCAAGCCAATTCATCGTCCATGCTTCTTGGAGGCATGATTGCAGGCGAGCAAAAGTTAACCGAAATTCACACCTCTCAACCAAGACGTACAATTTCTGGTTATATTGAAGATAGAATCCGTAGCCCTTACATGTCACCAAGTTCGGGGGCTGGATATATTACACAAGTTTCCCTCCATAACAACAGGGTTCCGTCAAACCTGTATTTGGTTGTTGGTGATGAACAACTAGAAATCCAGGCGTCAAGAGTGACAAGCGCTACTTTTCCGGGTCCTCAGGATGCATGGAGAATTGTTCATTTATGGATTCGTGACTTAATTACAGACATACAAGCATCGTGGAACAACGAGGATTCTTGTGTGTTTATTGACTGCAATCCTAGCTTCTCAATATACACGGAGTTGGCATTGACTTCGGCGGATAGATTGCTCATACCATTTTCTGCTGATGGCTCGTCTAAGAGAGCAGTGAAGGCAGTTCTTTCCTTGGTTTATGGGGTTAGAAGGCACTTGGGCGATCCGCAGTCCGATTTCTACTTAGAGTCAATAAGATATCGGATGGCGTTCCCTGATATATATATGTACATCGGAAATCGTTTAACGCAAATGAACAGTTCGTCTGCTTCCGCGTTTAAAACCGTTGTGAATGAGATTGGGGATGAAATATGGGGGGTTTGGCAGTCTTCACCGCAGGAGTTTTGCATTCATCCTAATGGTTCTCCAACCCCTAGCTCAAAAAAAGCATTCAAGGCGATGTTTCAGTATGAGGTAAATGATGCCAATACTGCATCCGTTGTATCGGGAGCCCTCGGAATACCAATTGCATCGCTAACAGCAGGCCCAAAACGTGTTGCAGGACGTTCTGTAACAGTGAACCAGTCTCAACTAGATAAGCAAGTTCCCAATATTACTCAGCTAGTCAAAGACATTGAGTGATATAATTAGCCCTGCCATCATTTTTTGCTTCGCCACTCCCAGGGCGGAATAGGGGCTGAATCCCGCCAAAGGCCCCATTGAGCCTTCATGGCTTGCCCCTGCTCGGCCTTCCAGTCTCGGCATTCTGACCGACGACAATACTGCTCATACACCCACGCATAACCGTTTTTGACCATCGCGCCATTGATCACGGCGCCATCTGCTCTGACAATCCCCACCGTGCGGCCGTAACGGTCAATGTCCACTGGTTCGATGTCAATATTTTTCCCTGTGACCATGGCTTGCAATTGGCTTTTGGCGGCTTGCCCAAAGGCCTGCTTCTTTTCTGGGGCGTCAATGCCATAGAGTCGAACTTTCACCTGCTGACCATTGTGTAGAACTTTCACGGTGTCGCCATCAGTAACGGCAACGATCTGTCCGGGCCACGCGAATGCATTGCCCGCAATGACAAGGTGGAAAAACGATACAAGAAGAAAAAAACTACGTGTCGAGTTGCGTGAAAACATCAGCTCCCCCTCTTTTTTTATGCCTCAGTAGTCTGCCGTCCTGCCCGCCTAGTGCTATGTGCTAATTTAAAGCCCCCGCCCGTTCCATCTGGGGCTTTTTTCTTTGAATTACTTTCCCCCCGAAAAATCGTATCTTCAGTATTTTTTTCGTATTGATTAATCACTCCCTTTAAATCAATCTGTCTGTTAGTGTTGTAGATGAAAAAATTCAGACTTAACAGGGAAAGTTTTGTGCCATTTTTTGTCTATTTTCTCTGCTAGTATGATTTTCGGCAAGATATAAAGAAATCGTTGAATGACTTGTTAGCTTTTGCAATCATGACACTGCCAAAGGGAAAGCAGGGGAGCTACAGATGATACTGACTGACAACGAGACCAAAGTCGATCTTCTCAACAATGAAGCGATCGCGGTGACGATCATTAAACTCCTGCGAGATCGGCCTGATCAGCCAGTGACTGTCGGCGTCCATGGTGATTGGGGTGCTGGCAAATCGAGCGTGTTGGAGATGATCGAGGCTGGCTTCGAAGGGGAAGCAAAGGTCCTCTGCCTTAAATTCAATGGCTGGCGCTTTCAGGGATTCGAGGATGCCAAAATCGCACTCATTGAGGGTATCGTTACAGGCCTCATCGAAAAACGTCCTGCTCTCACCAAGGCCGGTGCAGCGGTCAAGGATGTTTTTCGCCGGATCGACTGGCTCAAGATGGCCAAAAAGGCTGGCGGGCTCGCCTTTACGGCCTACAGCGGAATCCCGACACCGGACCAAATTCATACAATCGTCGGCATGTTGGAGGGCTTTTTCGTCGATCCGGCAAAGCTCGCCGACAAGGACAATATCGAAGCAGCCATCGTGGGTGTGAGAGGCCTTTTGAAGCCAAAGGGAGAAGGCGATTCAACCAACGTTCCCGAGGAAATCAATGCCTTCCGAAAAGCTTTCGACGATCTCCTTGAGAGAGCAGGCGTCGAGCAACTCGTTGTCCTCATCGACGACCTCGATCGCTGCCTCCCCGACACGGCGATTGAGACTCTCGAAGCCGTGCGCCTCTTCGTTTTCACGTCGCGTACCGCCTTTGTTGTTGCTGCCGACGAGGCGATGATCGAGTATGCGGTCCGCAAGCACTTTCCCGATCTGCCGGACACCACAGGTCCGCAGACATACGCCCGTAACTATCTTGAGAAACTCATTCAGGTGCCCTTTCGCATCCCGGCGCTCGGTGACACGGAAACGCGCATCTATGTCACGCTCCTTCTGGTGGGCGCCGAACTCGGCGAAAAAGATGAGGCGTTCAATACCTTAATAAGCGTCGCCCGTGAGCGACTAAAACGGCCGTGGACGTCGGGTGCTCTCGATGCGGCGACCGTCCGGACTGCGCTCGGCGAGAAGGCTTCGCGCGCCAACAATGCTTTAGCGCTTAGCGATCAAATCGGACCGATCTTGGCCAATGGCACGAAGGGCAATCCTCGTCAGATCAAGCGCTTCCTCAATACGCTTGTCTTGCGACACCACACGGCCGAAGCGCGGGGGTTCGGAGACGATGTCAAACTGCCGATTCTCGCCAAACTCATGTTAGCCGAGCGCTTCCTCCCGCGACTTTTCGATCAGATTGCCGCGGCTGCTGCCGCAGCGCCGGATGGGAAATGTCCGGATCTGGCCGCACTCGAAGCGGCGGCGACCACAAAAGAAGTTGCGAAGAGCGCGGCAAAATCTGAGAAGACCGCTGGCAAGGGCACGGCCAAGCTGGAGGCCGTGAAATTGTCCGAGAGCGTGCTTCTCAGCGAATGGCTTTCCTCGCCAGCCATCAAAGCCTGGGCCGCCGTACCTACCGCGCTCGGTAACGAAGATCTTCGCCCCTATCTCTTTGTCGCCAAGGATCGGAAGGATTATTTCGGCACCGCATCGGTGCTCGGTCACTTAGCTGCCGTCGTCGATCAGCTCTTCGGTGGCAAATTCGTGGTGCAGAGTCTTGATGCCGATCTCAAGCGCCTCGCTCCGCCAGAAGCTGCGCAAATCTTTGAATCCGTGCGTGGTCGTATCGTCGGCGGAGACAGCTTCGATACCGAGCCACCCGGCGTAGCGGGATTGGCGGTGCTCGTCAAGGCTCATCCGACGCTTCAGGGAAGCCTCATCGATTTTCTGGAGGCATTGCCACGAGATCGACTCGGACCATGGGTTTGTAGCGGTTGGGAGGGTGTCCTCAACGATCAAGACTCGGTAGAGCGTTTCAATCATCTCCTTCAGGTGTGGTGCGAAGATGGTAGCCAGATGTTGAAAGCGGCAGCTGGCGGCGTATTGCGTACGCGACAGCGATCAAGCATAAGGGGGAGCAACTGATGGGCACATCCTCCCCATTTGGTGGCCAAAGAGGCCGCACCCCTCTCGTTCCGAGTTGGCTTGGCGGTGACGGCGCGCCGACGGCTCCGGGCGGGGCTTCTCCCGACGGTGGGCCACCAAGCAATCCGCCGACTGATGCTCCAGCAGATGGCGCCCAGGCACCCGGCGCACCACCTGTTCCGCCGGCGAGACAGCCCATGCCCCCCGTTGGCGACCCAACCCGCTTTTCCGCTGCGCGCAACAACTTTTCGCGTTTCGCCGGGTCTGGCGGCAGCGACCGCAGGAGCCTTGGTCGGGCGATCTCGCACTATGTTGGCTCATCCGCAGGCGGAGCACGTACGGCGGCTGCGAGGATGGGATCGGCGCGTGGAGCCGGTAGCCGTCTCCTGGGGTTCCTGTCCGACGCGGTCACGCGTGGCGCCACCGACGCCCTTCGCGCGCTCAATCTCGAGGCTCTCGCCGGGCGCCCGATCGAAGATATTTTTCTCGGTCTGTCGGACTATGTGTGCCCTGATGGCGGTTCGATCGACGAAGGTATAGCGCGTGAAGCGTTTATTGAGACAATTACTGACCTTGCGAGTGCTGGCATAACAGACTTCGATGGGCTCACCGTAGATCAGATGCAGACCGTATTCGAGCTTTACGCGACCAACGCCATCGAGGCGCGGCTCTGCAATGATATTGGCTTGAAGGCAATCATCTTGCCTTCAGACAGCCGCGAAGCCGCACGCGTGCAGACACAACTGAAGGACTTTATTCGCCGCGGAGTAGCGGATGCGCTTACCTCGGCCCATACCGCAGTAGCCACGCTTACACCGGACCGCGTGCTCCAATTTGTTGAGCGTGTCTATGAACAGTCGTTCGGGATTTTGCAGATCATGGGCGACGCAGAATCGGAGGGCGCATGAAACGACACGTCATTATAGGTCGATACGGTCCTGAGGACCGCAGTCGATTCCCACTCGGCGAAGGCGAACTCGGAACCCGACTTGATCTGGTCGTCGGCGAGCAATCGCTTAATCACGGCATTGGCCGTGCGCTCGACGATTTGGCACGGCTTGGCGTCTATCCCTCCGAGATCGGCATTGATGTCCTGATCTTGGCCGCGCATGTCCACGCCGCCGATACTCGTATTTCACGGACGAGTGAATCCCAGGATGGATGGACGCGTGAAATCCGGCTGATCGTCCCTGTTTTTGATCCAGAGCGCTGGACAGCCGTTGCGCCGACTTTTGTCCGGATGCTGAACTTCCTCACCGGCGATCGCTGGTCGCTCGCCTTTCGAACTCGACCGCGCCGCTTCTCTAGGATCGCGCCAGTACGTCCTGCGCAGCTCTTCGGTCCTCCGTTCGACGATCTCGCGCTCTTTTCCGGCGGCTTGGACAGTCTCATCGGAGCAATCAACGCCCTCGAGGAAGGCCGGACACCACTTCTAATCAGTCACGCTGGTGAAGGCGCAACGAGTGACGCACAGTCCACGCTCTTTGACGCGTTAAAGATGCACTATCGGGGTCGCGCCTTCGATCGCTTGCGCCTCTGGATGGCCTTCCCAGATGGCTTCATTCCCGACTCGGCTGGAGAGGACACCACGCGCGGCAGATCTTTCCTTTTCTTTGCCCTGGGCGTTTTCGCTGGCAGTGGCCTCAATACGCCATTTACTCTGAAGGTTCCCGAGAACGGCCTGATCGCCGTGAATGTGCCGCTCGATCCACTACGTCTTGGCGCGCTAAGCACGCGTACGACCCATCCCTTCTACATCGCCCGCTGGAACGACGCGCTCCAAGGACTTGGCCTGAATAGCCGCATCGAGAACTCCTATTGGGACAAGACTAAGGGCGAGATGGTGGCCGCATGCGCCAACGGCACCTTGCTACGCCGGCTCATTCCCTCGTCGCTTTCTTGCGCCTCTCCGGCCAAAGGGCGCTTTCAAGGTCTTGGCACACAGCATTGCGGCTATTGCCTGCCGTGTCTCATCAGGCGAGCGGCGCTTGTTGCGGGATTACGCCCCGATCCTGACCCGACTGTCTACACGGTCGACGACCTGACAGCCCGCGTGCTCGATACGCGTCGGTCAGAGGGTATCCAGATTCGCTCCTTCCAGCTTGCAGTTGAGCGGCTTCGCGCTAAACCAGAATTGGCGCCGATCCTTATCCACAAGCCAGGTCCACTCTTCGATGAGTCGCCGGCGCATCAGGCAGCCATCGCCGGTGTCTATCGGCGTGGTCTCAATGAGGTAGGTGCCTTGCTGGCTGGCGTAAGGACGCGGCCGGGATGATCGATGACGTTCAATCCGGCGGCGTGGACTTTCACTGTCATCTCGATCTCTTTCCCGACCATGAGGCCGCGATCACTAGAGCGGAAGCTGCACGCATCTACACGCTGACCGTCACGACGACGCCAAAAGCCTGGATGCGCAACCACGAGCTCACGCGCGGCACCCGCTATGTTCATGCCGCGCTCGGCTTGCATCCGCAGCTCGTCGCCGAGCGCGCCGGCGAACTGCCGCTATGGGAACGTCATCTGCCTGAGACCCGCTATGTCGGCGAGGTTGGCCTTGACGCCGGTCCACGCTTCTATAAGTCGCTGGAAATTCAGAGGCATGTGTTCCGCACAGTCCTTGAGAAATGTGCAGAAGCTGGCGGGAAAATTCTCTCCGTCCACAGCGTGAGGAGCGTTCCCGTAGTACTCGATATGATCGAGCGATATCTCCCGCGGGATCGTGGCGTCGTCGTGCTTCATTGGTTCACCGGCAGCAAAAGTGAGGCGAGGCGAGCAGCCGCGATAGGGTGTTATTTTTCCGTCAATGCCGAAATGACTCGCTCGGATCGCGGTCGCTCCCTTGTAGCGGACCTACCGATGGCTCGCATCCTCACAGAAACGGATGGCCCTTTTATCAATATCAACGGGCATCCCGCTGAACCAACCGACATGCGTGTGACAATTGAAGCAATCGCCCGTGTTCGAAATGTGCCCGCACATGAAATCGCTAGGGCAGTTCAGATCAACCTTCAGGCCCTGCTGCGCTGATCCAGGAAATGTCTGTCTTGGGGCACTAGCAGGCAATCAGAGGTGAACAGTCAGCAGATTATTGCCAGCGTTAAGTGTATTCTGATATTAACTAGCTTTAGAGAAGGAGAGTAGGGATGACTGATGAACTAGATATTTCACCTGAGGGTATCCGTGCGCTAATCGAGGTAATGGCTAAGCCGATTGACTTTGAATCCCTTGAATCTGAGGGGCTATTAAAGAAGGAGGGGGCTTGGTATAGACTTATTAAGCCAACTGATCTTCCTGGGCATGTGTCGCGAAAGATCATTGCGATCAAGACAGACGACAGCGGTGCATTCGCCAAATTTGAGAGTGAAAAGCCCTACCAAAAGATGAAGGAGCGACTCAAGTGAGCTTGTGGACGTAACATGACATATGATGCTTATTGTCAGTCATGCGCTATGCGCGCAATCCAGTTGAACGTTTACCTCCCCCAGCTTGAAAAAATTCTTGAAGGGGAGGCTCCAGGCCTGCAGCCAGGACCTCCTTGGGGTTTCAATCTGGAGCTGGCTTCAGCCTCTCTTCGGCGCATCTTTCCCGTTTCCTATCAAGAAGGTCTCTGGTCAGAAGAAAAGCTATCGATTCGGCGATACTCCCCCATCCTATCCGGCATGAAGGATACACGCGCCATCTGCTCTGGCAATCCCCACGGTGCGGCCGTATCGGTCAATGTCCACTGGTTCGACGTCAATCTGCCTTCCGGCGACCAGTGCTTGTAATTGGTCTTTGGCGTCTTGCCCAAAGGCCTACTTTTTTTCTGGGGCGTCGATTCCATGGAGTCGAATTTTAACCTGCTGCCCATCGTGCAGAACCTTCATCGTGTCAACGTCAGTGACACCCGCAATCTGAGCTGGCCAGGCATAGGTGAAGCTGCTTGTTGCCACAGTTTTAAGATGATGGTGAGCAGAAAGAATATTTTGAGGCGTTGAGGTCGTCGCATTGTTAGCGTGTATTGGATTCTTGCTTGTATATTGCTATTTCAAGCATATACAAATATTGCTCGATTCTTTGCGTAAGAAGATGTCCGCGTATTGATACTGTATACAGTAAGAGCACCGTCATGGATAATAAACTGCTTCCCCAAATTGGATCGTTTTATTGAACTTGATTCCAGGCGTAATAGAGGGCGATAAGTCCGGGTATTGCACCTGTTTTGTTTATTGCGCCGGGCAACAGCACCTTCGGTCTTTTTATGTCAAGCATCACAAAAAAATGAGTTGATACGGAAATGGCCCACCTATACGAGCATTGCTACGACTGTGAGCGCTGGATCGGAAGAGATTGGGAAGAAGTCCACTTGTGGCTTGATGAATTTTTTGTAAAATTCGGTCCGGCTCACCGCTGCCACCGTCACCATCTTGAGGGGATCGAGGAGGTCCAGCAGCAATGGGGTGATGAAGCCGCACTTGCAGCCAAGATCCATATCCTCGTGGACTGCTGGGGGCTCCCCAGCAAGGCCGACTATGAAAATCGTTTCGTCAATCAGTTCGGCCAAGAAGAAGACTCGACTTGGGAGGAGGCATGGAAGATGATTCAAGAGATCCGGAACAAGTATCCTGCCAAGAACAATTGATTCAGCCTTTGACTTTGTGCGGGGGCTGCCCGGCACAGTATTTGGTAACAAAATCTCCAAGGGCCGGCCAGAAGCTTACGCCAGCCTCCCCGCTGCCCTCAATCCAACCCGGCAAACAGCTTGCTTTGGAGTCGTAAGTAATACTGGACGTAACTTTGCGTGATGTTGGGATTAAAAACTGACCTCAATCCCATGCAGGACAAGGGGTTACTCATTTATGGAACGGAAAAAGCCTGGGGTGATGTTGGGCTTAAAAATAGACCGCAATCCCTTGCCAGATAAGGACTTTACCAAAAAGACAAGAACCTCTTCCACAAGGAGATATTGTGGGGCAAAATTAAGAGAAATTAAAAAAGGCGGATGGGACACCCAAACCGCCTTTAACTTCTCAGCATTTATTTTCTCCACGCCGGACCGCGCTCAACACATTGCAACGCCTCGTGCAAGCTACCAAACCGCCCCCAGAAGGTTGGTCGATCCCAGGCACCACCATCTAGACAATAAACGCTATAGTACACGCTTTCCGGCCATTGCTCGGGATCTTCAATTTCAACTTCGATGTATGGCCTTCCCCACCACTTATTTCGTTGCGCAGCTGGACGTTTTTGGATATCCATGCACTCGAAGTTTTTCGGCAATTTGGGGTTTATCAGCACGCAACCGAAACAATTTTCGGCCTGAAACTTGGTTTTGCCTATAACAAAAGTTTTCATGTTTGGATTCTCCTTTTTCCCTGCTGCTAAATGAGATGGGAGCCAGGACAGCCAAAAATAGCCATTCAAGGATGGCAGCATCCTGCTCGGGATCCCCGGTCACTATCAGCTTCATTTCCGTAAATTTCTTCATTTCCATGTCAGTTCCCCTCTCATTTTTGGGTGGTGGGCGGCACGCTGACCGCCGCCCTGTATTGCGTATCAATCTGGCCTCCATTGGCCCGGACCCCTTCCGCAAGGATTCCGGCCTGCAGCATTTCTTGACGTTCAAGACGCAATTCCTGGCGGTGCTGCATTTCAAGCATCCGGGCAAGCATGAAGGCAATCTCTCTATTCACAGCCGCTGGCGACGCCGCCAGCATCTGGGAGTACCATTCCGGGTTATTGGCTCGACGATCCACCTCGGCCTGCTGCAGCAGGTAATAACTCGCCTTACCGGAGTTAATCGCGTCCTCCACCCCCTGAGGAACAGAGACCCCAGGCATTTTTGCCCAGATATTTTTGATATGATGAGCGAGTGAAACACCATCCACCTCGGCTGGCGCCCGCCAAGCCATCGCCTCCGTGAAGCTCTGGGCCGCAAGGCCCAGCTTTGCTTGTTCAGCCAGCCGCATGGCTTCATAACTTCGACCTTGGTCGGTGTTCTCAAGATTCCCGGGGAGGACAGGCCTTGGAAGAGACTGCACAATATTTGACGAATAGGCCCGAGCCGCTTCGGTTTGCTGCTGATTGAAAACATAGCTCTGATTGCCCGGCAATCCCGCCCCGTGGGTTACAGATCGTGGATCAATATCCGCGTCCGCCATCGCGGAGACGGAACCACAGCGTTTTTGTGAGACGTCGGCTGGCCCGCAATATTTTTCCCGGTGCCGCGAGTATGTTGTATACGCCGCCGCAGCTGGGGAGCTAGTATTTCTGCCCCGCAACCGGAATCCGGCATGTTCGGCGGCCCCGACTCGATCCGTACTTCTTGCCGCCGCTCCTGAGATAGCGGCAGATGTTAGAGAGTCACAAGGATTCGGCGGCAAAATGCCATAATCCTGTTGTGCCCGGGCAGCGTTTTCCGATCCAGCCAGGGCTACTCGTTTTTTATCTCTGTTGTCGGCCACATCGCCCGACACTCGAGTTGCCTCGCCTTTGATCGCGTCGGCGGCGGTCGCCAGGGCCTCTTTCAAATCTTTTTGCATGGCATTGATAGCCCCTGTGATTGCTTGGCTGGCCTGGTTGATTGCGGGCACTTCGCCGCAACATCCGGCCAGGGCGGAATTGGCTGGCGACAGGGCAGCCAGCAGAGCCAAGCCGGCGGCATATTTTTTGAGGGTTTTCATTTTTTTGACCTCGTGAACTGGAACATTTTCTCTTCGGTTCGAGAAAATCCGGGTCCCGCACCATCAGATAACGAGCAGTTGCACCTACAGGTCTGCATCAACGACGAAGAAGAAAGGGGAGTTGGTTCCTCCGGAAAACATTCGCATTCGCAATGGTCTACGCCTACTTTCTCGGTGATCAAGATAGTCACCTCCTCCTTTTTCATTTTGCTCGGTCCAGCCATGGCTTGACTGCCGGAAGCCAGAATCATCATTGTCGCTATTACCGCCATTGCGCCTTTCACAAATAAAGCTCTTTTCATTGGAATATCCCCCGGACATAAGATGGAATTTCACTGATTGCGTTCGAGATGACTCCGCCCGACGATTTTTTTACAGCCACATCTGCTCCTGGAACACTGACCGTGTTGGGTTGGTAGGCGCCGAGCTGGCTTGCCCCAGGCAACCCGACTTGCGCACCACCGATGTTGCCCGGCAGCATGACCGATTGTTTCATGGATCCGGCCGCCTGGTTGTAAACCGAATCAACGCTAGTACATGCCGCTTTTGAGACACCATCCAGGGCCTGTTTTGCCAAGTCACTCATCGATGGAATGCCCAGCATGCCGCCGACCTTCACATCCTTGTACTTCTCCAGACAATTTGAGCTGGAGGCATTGGTGCCGGTGCCAGGCTGGCCCGCCTGCCCAGGGGAGCCCCCTTCGAGGGTCGCGGCAGATGATTCTGAAAAATCTTTAATGGCTCGATCTCGGGCGTTTTGGGCCATTTGTTGCGCCCGGACCATCAGCTCCGGCCGGATCGACTCGCAGTCTGCCGCCAGAGTTGGCGCTGCAACAAAGAGCGCTACAGCTGCGGTGAGGATGACCTTTTTCATGCCGTGGCCTCCCGTGCACGAATAAATTGCAGCTCTGCCTTCGCAAGCAGGTATTTGCGGGAGATCCAGGCCACCAGAACGGCGGTCATGAGCAACATCACCGGCCCAGGAAAAATCCAAGCATGGGCAAAGAGTATGCAGCAACCAATTAAAACAGACTTAAGCCTTGTTGCACGATGAGAGAGAATTACCAGACTCAGGTTGAGGGATTCAGAGTCTGGATCCAGCAGATCCAGCTGTTTTGCTTTTTTCCATCCTCGCCACCCCGCCCAGACCAGGACAGCGCCTGCCAATGTCACGGCGAAGTAGAAAAAAGGATTTGCTTCCGCCTCCCGACCGGCAGCCATCCGGACCACGAAGTTCCAGGGGGCCGTGATAAAGAAATTGGCGCCGGTGATGATTGCCGGCAGGGAAAGGAAGTAAAGGGCTTCCATTGCTGCTGTTTTTTCTTTTTCCATTTCTTTCTCCACTGTGTTATTTTTTCTTGACGCCCATGTGCCAGCTTGTTAAGTGAAAAGGAAATCATTTTCCCTGTGTGCATGGGTAGAAAGAAAAAACCTGGCACGACAAAGGCCGGCTGGATGTATCTTCCCTGCGTGCAGGGGTTGAAAGAATGAGAGAAGAAGCCCCGGCCTGAAACCGGGGCTTTCTTGTTTCTGGGTTGTCGCTCCGGGTCATTCTTCTTCCGCCTCTGTCCTCTCCATCAGCTTCAGATACAATTCTTCAGCAATGTCATCTGCCTGGTTGAGCAAAAGTTTCTTTACTTCCTCCAGGTCATTTTCTGTAACTACAAGCTCGCCATCCTCATCCCGATTCAGCAGATCGCCCATCCCTTCCCCGCTGAAGGCAATTTCGCCGCGATGTTTCAGTTCCCAGGGGGCGGTGATGCTCAAGGGATAGAGAACATATTCATCCCCTGCGTATTCCCAGGCAATATCAGCGTTGCCGTTGGTCACATTCGTCAGATCAGTTTCCTGGACAAATGCCTCTAATTTCCGCCGCAATTCTTCTTTCGTGGGTACGGTGCTCATAGTCTTTCTCCTTGTGGTTATTTTGGGGGTTCTTCCCCTATGGAAAAACATCTTTTTCCTCCCTCCCCTCACCCCCAGCGGGGGAGGGGGGAAAAAGATTCAACCTCGGCTTGCTGACTTCCGCTGCAGTCCCAGACTTCCAGACCGACACTGAGTTCCCCGGCAGGGCGAGGGAGCGAGCGGCGTGACACTGGCGGCTTTTTGCCGGTGGCGCGCCGCTCGCCGCCCTGTTCGGCCAATATCCTTAAAATCCCGGAGGGGTCGGGGGGCCAGGGGGCGGGTAGGGCTTGCCCTCCCCGACTCCCCCTGAAAATCACCCCCTGGGCGATGGACTTTTCCTCTGCTGCTGTGGCTGGCTTTTTTTGACGTCCGTCAGCTCGGCTTCCGGAGCCGGTGAATGATCATCGCCCGCCTCTACCGCTGCGTCTGAGGCTGTGCCTGGGGCCGGGAGATAATTTTCTCGATCTGCCGCCTCTCCGTTGCCGATGCTCTCCTCCACATCACGTGAAACATCTCCGCCGCCTTGACAGTCATCGGATCCGGCCTGCTCCGCTGCCAGGCAAGCCCGAAAATGCCGGCGGAAATCGCTGAGCTCAACAATACTGACAGGAGGCACAGGACGAAGTACCGGCGAACCGTCGGGATCTGCGACAAGTCCCGACGTATCGCTGCCCGCTCGCTGGCCACGGCCTGCGCCATCTGTTTCTCCATCTGCAGCAGGGATCCCTCGACCTCCCGCCGAATGCCCTTCGCGGCGGCTGTCATCTGGACGGCTGCCGCTCTGGACTCGTCCGTCCCGGTTCGCAGCCGCTCCACCAGAGCCGCCAGGTCCTCCATGGCTTTGCGGGTGATCATCGCGTGATCCGTCGCCTTTCCGAGTCGCTGCCGCAACGGCTCGGTCTGCGTCACGATCTCCCTGGCGGCCTGCGTCGGCAGAGCCCGCAGCAACCGCAAGATCTCTTCCCCTTGTTCCGCTGTCAGCAGCAGGGGCGGCGGTGTCTCCGCCGGCGGCCGGGATATCTGTTGCGACGGGGGCATCTCTTCGACCGGCTCCACCAATTTCAGGGGTTGCTGTTGCTGCTCGACTGTCTCCTGGGATTCCTCGTCCATCAGGAACTTGATCTCCTCGTCCATTCTCTGCATCAGGCTCATGTACTGCTACCTCCTCTGGCAACGTATAACCGGGTTGTATCTCTTTGTTTTGTTGAACTGGCCCGATGGAATCCGGTACTGGCGGACCGCCGTGCTTTTCCCGCCAGGCAGCCAACTCGATCAGATCCTCGGTGGTCGGCTCATACCCTACGATTTCCAGGCCCATCTTAGAGCCTGCCAACCATGCCTTGCGGCGAAACTCCTCCTCCCCCTGGACCTGGAGGGGAGAGCCAAAATTTTCTGCTGCGGTGAGCAACGCTGCCCGGATCGTCATGTCGTGGCGGGAAAATACGGTGACCTGTTCACCCTCTATCCGGAACACAGCTATGTCTGGACGGTTTTTCCTGACCCAACTGCCATCTTCCTGGCGGACAAAATAGAGGTCCCGTTCTTTGCCCGGGTCAACCTGTCCCCGGGCACGGTGGATCTTCGGGTTTTCGGTAGTCTCCGGCCCGGCGGGGCCGATACTGCCGGCTTTCCGCGTTTCCGCAGCTTCTTTGCGTAGCTGAGCCATCAGCTCGGCATCGCGGCCATGGTCATATCCAGTGTTTTCCGCGATCCGTTGCCATTTGTAGGCCTTGCCAAGTTTTGTGCCGGAAAAAGGATCACCGCCTTTCAGTCGGAAAGAGATGCCCCCCACTTGGCCGGTCTCGCCATTGGGCAGCACCTGCACCTGCATCTTGCCCAGCCGGGTAACGAATGTGGGGAAGTCCCTGCAATCACGAAGGGCAGAATCGATCTTTTTTTGCAGCACGCGCCGATCCGGCACCTGGCCGGTGCGGCGGTGGCGGCCGATTTCCGACTTCGACAATGATTTTTGCTCGCCGCCCTCCTCAAATCCAGGGGTGAGAATAAGTCCATGCGCCTTTTCCAACTCTTGCGTGACATTGATGGCTTGTCGCGCATCATTGCCCCCGCCCCAGCTCGACGCATCAAGTGCCACACGGGAGACAACCAGATGGATGTGATCATGATCGGTGTCTATGTGGCGGGCACAGTGCCACATCCGGATATCAGGATCGAGCCCCATGCGGGACAGAAAATCCCGTGCGATCTCGGCCCAGCGCTCATCCGGCAGCTTTTCTCCTGGCGGCAATGAAAGGGAGCAGTGCCAGACCGGCTTTTTGATGTCGGGCCGCAATTGCCGCGTGACCGCAAACTGACGGGCCAGATCTCGTGGATCGGTGCCCAACACATTGCCGGCGCCGAGGACCGGAACAGCACGGCCCGGGTGATTGTCCTCGCCGGGACCGTGGATATAATTAATCACGCCACGGAATCCGGCCCCGCGGCTGACCTTAGCTTTCATTAACATCACCCTCATCGTAGAGAGACGGGGAAAAAAGATCCTGCCCCAGCAGCCGGCGACGAAACTCGGCCAGAGCATGGGATATTTCCTCGAGTTCAGGTCCCGGCCCTGCTTCCAGTCCGGCAAGGTGCAGACGGTGGGCAATCTGGTTGAGATTCGCGCTCACACGAGCAAGATCAGACCAAGCCTGCTGGTTAATGAGTGGCACAACCAACCGCCGCGGCGCGGACTTACCAAGTCCTGCAGCCCGCAGAAAAGAAGGAATCAGTTCGGTTCCGCCGGCGCGATCCGCGAGTTTATCCAGCTCCTCAGGTCGCACAAAAATGGTGATACGACGGGAGCGCTTGGCGTCCTGGGCCAAGGGTGCCGGACCTCTTTTTCTCTTCTCTG
>Ga0224510_10001198_pt1 | contig 17554 bp, 11 predicted proteins | sample SF_May12_sed_USG_FD_170161 | JGI IMG/M metagenome (GOLD analysis project Ga0224510, IMG submission 170161) | Sediment microbial communities from San Francisco Bay, California, United States - SF_May12_sed_USGS_4_1 | ecosystem: Environmental > Aquatic > Marine > Sediment | place: USA: California... | reverse complement strand
CGCGCAACCCGTCGAGCAGGTGGGCGCCCGTCATTCGCGCCTGCGCCTGCAGGCCCTCCTCGTCCACGATGCGCAGCACCTCGGTGCCCACGCGGCAGGAGAGCGTGCTCCCGCCGAAGGTGGAGAAGAACTCGATCCCGTTGTCGAACGAGCGCGCGATCGCCGCGGTGGTCACCACCGCGCCGATCGGATGGCCGTTCCCGAGCGGCTTGCCGAGGACGACCATGTCGGGCAGCGCCCGCTGCTGTTCGAAGCCCCAGTAGAACCCGCCGAGGCGGCCGAGTCCCGTCTGCACCTCGTCGGCGATGCAGACGCCGCCCGCCGCGCGGACCGCCTCGTACACCGCGGGGAGATAGCCGGGAGGCGGGATCAGCTGGCCCGCGACGCTCGGGAAGGTCTCGGCGATGAACCCGGCGAGCCTGCCACCGCGCTCGCGGATGCGCGTGAGCGCCGCGCCGAGCTCGGCCGCGTATCGCACGCCGGCGTCCACCCCGCGGTGCGCGCCACGATACGTGTCCGCGACCGGCACGACCTGCACCCAGTCGGGTGCGCCGCCGCCGCCCGGCTGGTCGAACTTGTACGACGAGACGGCGATCGTGCCCGTGGTGTTGCCGTGGTACCCCTGCGCGGTGACCACCATGTCGCGCCCGCCGGTGTGCGTGCGCGCGAGGCGGAGCGCGAGCTCGTTCGCCTCGCTCCCCGAGTTCACCAGGAAGACGTGCGTGAGATGGTTCGGCAGCTTCGCGAGCAGGGTCTCCGCGAACTCCACCTGCACCGGGTGCAGGTAGCGCGTGTTGGTGTTGATGCGCGCGAGCTGGTCGGAGGATACGGCGCGGATGCGCGGGTGCGAGTGTCCGACGTGCGGGACGTTGTTGTACGCGTCGAGGTAGGGACGCCCCCACTCGTCGAAGAGGTGCGTGCGCCAGCCGCGCAGCAGGAGGCAGGGCTCGGCGTAGCTCAGCCGGAGGTTCGTCGCGAACCGCGCCTGCCGCGCCGACGCGATCGCCGCCACGGGGAGCGGGTGATACGCGACCGGCTCCTCGGCCACGCCGAGGAGCACCGCGGGATTGGGGCAGAGCGCCGTCCAGAACGGCAGGTCGTCGGGGTCGGCCACGCCGGGCCACTGGCTGCCCATCACCGAGGGATCGAGCAGGAGCTGCAGGTGCAGGTGCGGCGACCAGCCGCCGTTCTCCGGCACGTCGCCGATGGCCGCGAACGGCGCGCCACGCGCGATCCGCTGGCCGCGCGTGAGGTGCTCGAGCGACGTGCGCGAGAGGTGGCCGTAGAGCGTGGAGAACCAGTCCCCCTCCGGCGTGACGTGCTTGAGGACGACGAGCCCGCCGTAGTCGAGGCGGTCGCCGCGATACTCCACCGATTCGACGAGCGCCTCGTAGGGCGCGTGGATCGCGGTCCCCGGCGGGAGGAAGAGGTCGAGCCCGAGGTGCACGGTGCGCCGGTCGGCGTGCCTGTGCGCACCGCTGCGGAACGCGGGCGCCGTGTAGACGAGGCGCGGCTCCCCGTACCGGCCGATCCAGACGCTGTCGGGCCCGAACTCCTCGCCGATCCCGGTCGCCTCCTCGGCCGTCATATGGAAGGGGTCGCGCGGGACCGCGGAGTCGATGACGGCGAGCGACCCCACGAGCGCCTTCGTGAGGTCGCTGCGCACGACCGGCGCGAAGGTGCCGCGCGCGCTCGCGAGCCAACGGCCCGCGCGTCCGGCGCCGTCGGTGGGCGGGAGCCCGCAGGCGAGCCGGAGGCGCACATCGGCCGCGGCCTTCGAGGTGCTGCGCGTGCGCTCGAGCAGCCGCCACGCCGGCGCCTCGGACACGGTCACGTACGCATCCCCCGGCCGCGACCGGGCCATCATCGCCGAGTTCACCACGCTCACCGCGAGCCGGGCGCGGAGCAGGGGCCAGAGCAGGGAGATCTGCCCCGCCGTGAGCGGCGCGACGGCGTGGTACCCGGCGACGAGCGCCGCGAAGGCGCGCTCCGGATGCTCCTGCTCGAGCGCCACGTACGCGCCCGCGATCGCCAGTTCCGCGACCACCGGGCCGCGGGTGACGTCGCCGAAGTCGATGAGCCCGCTGATGGCCGGGCGATCCTCGGCGTCGAGCGCGACCAGGATGTTGTGGTCGTTGAGGTCGTTGTGGATGGGTACGACGGGTTCGCGCAGGAGCGCCGGCTGGACCGCGGTGTACGCGGCGAGCGCCTCCTCCACGATCCTCCGGCGCGACGCATCCGGGATCGCCGTGAGGCGCTCCCGGATCCAGTCGGCCTTCCGCAGGTCCCACTTGAGTTCGCGTTCGAGCTGTGGGTGGGAGAAGTCGGCGAGCGCGCCGTCGAGGCGGGCGAGGTGGCCGCCGAGTTCCTCGATGAGGGCGAGCGGGTGCGGCCGGAAGGTGGCGTAGTTCACGCCCTCGAGTCCCGTGAGCAGCCAGAGCATGCGGTCGCGGCCGTCGGCGTCGGGCCGGGAACACCAGTGGGCGCCCTGCTTCGTCGGCAACACCTGGGGCACGGGGACCGCCGCATGCGTGCGCACGTGGGAGTGCGCCGCCGCGAGCAGGTCCACGAACCCGGCCTCGCACTCCGCGCGCATCACCTTGAGCACGGCGCGCCGTCCGGTCCGGGTGGTCACGCGGAAGTTGAGGTCGAACTCTCCCGGCAGGGGTTCGAGGTCGGCCTCGATCCCCCACGCGTCCTGGAGGGCCTTCGCCCAGTGTGCGGTGCGCGCGGTCATCCCCTCAAATATCGCCGACGCACCGGGCCCGTGTAGATTCCCGCCGCGCCGCCACGTGGCCCCTCGTCCCGGTGACCCGATGCCCGACCGCCAGCCAACACCGGGCGCCTCGCGCGCCCATCCCTTCGTCCCGCTGGAGTTCCAGCGGATCCCGCTCGAGACGTCGCGCGCGCGTGCCCGCGCGTTCCTCGAGACGATGGACCGCCGCCGCACCACGCGCCACTTCTCCACCGATCCGGTGCCGCGCGAGCTGATCGAGCTCGCCATCCGCACGGCGGGCACCGCGCCGAGCGGGGCCCACCAGCAGCCCTGGACCTTCGTCGCGGTCTCGGATCCCGCGCTCAAGGCCGAGATGCGTCGCGCGGCCGAGGAGGAGGAGCAGGCGTTCTACCGGGGCCGTGCGCCCGAGGACTGGCTCGAGGCGCTGGCCCCGCTCGGCACCGACGAGCACAAGCCGCACCTCACCGACGCCCCCTGGGTGGTGGTGCTCTTCCGGCAGTCGCATGGCGTGGACCCCGATGGCTCGAAGCGCACCTTCTATTACACGCAGGAGTCGTGCGGCATCGCGGCCGGCTTCTTCATCGCGGCCGTGCATGGGATGGGGCTCGTGACGCTCTCGCACACGCCGAGCCCGATGGCGTTCCTCGGTCAGCTGCTCGGCCGCCCGGCGAACGAGAAGGCGATGCTGGTGATGCCGGTGGGGTATCCCGCGCCGGACGCGAAGGTCCCGGACATCAGGCGGAAGGCGCTCGAGCAGATCGCGGTCTGGCGGTAGGCCGGGCCGGGACTCGTCACGTCGTGACGCCTGTCACGGCCGGAGGGGTACGGGAGTCTACACCTTGAGACTGCCGCGGCCACTCGGCGCGGCACCACCGTGCACGCCATTCCCGGACCACCGATGATCCCCTCCGCCCCGCGACGCGCGAGCCTGCGTCGCCCGCGCATCGTCGCCTCCCTGCTCGCCCTCGCGGGCGTCGCCGCGTGCGACATCCCGTCGTCGGCGCCGATCTTCCAGCAGACGTGGATCGTGCCGACCGACTCGACGACCATCGGCGTCTCCACCTTCCTCCCCGCGGGGGTCTCCGTCTCCGGGGGTGGCGCGCCGAGCTTCCTCCTCACCACGCCCTCCACGGCGGTCAACACCACGCTCGGAGCGCTCTGCGGCCAGCCGGCCTGCCAGTCGTCGACCACGGTGAGCGCGCCCACGCCGGCGTTCACCTCGCCACCGGGGCTGCTCGGCAGCACCGTCGCCCTGCCCAGCGGCGTGAACAGCGCCACGGTGACCGGTGGCACCCTCAATGTCGTGATCGTCAACAACCTCGGATTCGACCCGCTCCGGCCGAACGGCACGGGCACGGCGCCGTACGGGCGGATCATCTTCACGATCTCGAGCGGCACCGTGGCCCGCACCGACACCATCGTCGGTTCGCCGACCGTGGGCGTCCCGAACGGCACCACCACGACGCTCGTCGCCACGCTGCCGACGGGGGTCTACGCCTCGTCCGTCTCGGTCAACGTCACGCTGGTCGTGCCCGCCGGCGGCACGGCGAGCCTGAACCGCAACAACGCCTTCGCGCTCACCTCCACGCTGCAGAACTTCGCGGTCTCGCAGGCGACCGTCGTGGTGAACAACGTCGCCGTGAACACGAGCCCGACCTCCTTCAGCTTGAGCGACGTCGACCTCTCGAAGGAGGTGCAGTCCGGCGGCGTGTTCCTCGACATCGACAACCCGTTCACGGCCGCGGCGGCGCTCGACCTCGTGCTGGCCGCTCCCGCGCAGGGCGGGGCACCGGCGGTGAGCATCAGCAAGCCGATCACCATCCCGGCACAGCCGACGTCCTCCACCAGCGTGATGCTGAGCCAGTCGGAACTGCAGTCCCTCCTCGGGAAGACGGGCGTCAGCGTCCGCGTGACCGGCACCGCCAACGGCACGGGGGCGGGCAACACGACATCCCTCACGCCCACGTCGCACATCACGATCCGCACGCGGCTGCAGCTCGTGCTCAACGTGGGGGCCTGACCATGACGCACTCCTCGATGCAGGTCCGGGCCCTTCGCTGCCGCATCGCCGCGCTGGCGGTCGCGGCCGCCGCGCTCGTCGCGCTGCCCGCTGTCGCCGCGGCCCAGGGCAACGCCTCCTCGGCCGCCGCGGGCATGGGCGGCAACTACACCGCCCTCGCGCGCAACTTCAACGCGGTCGCCTGGAACCCCGCGAACCTCGGGCTCGACGGCAACTCGTCGTTCTCGATCGCCCTCTCGCCGCAGTTCGGCGTCGGCACCGGGCCGATCACCCTCAAGGACATCAAGGACTACGAGGGCGTCCTCGTCCCCGACGCGATCAAGCAGGCCTGGCTCCAGAAGGTGATCGACAACAACGGACAGAGCGTCGGCGGCAACGTGGACGTGAACTTCCTCGCGCTGTCGATCGGCCCCATGGCCTTCTCCGCGTCGAGCACGATCAACACCGACGGCCAGGTGCCGGCGGCGGTCGCCGAGCTGATCCTCTTCGGCAACGCCGGGCGCACGGGCACGGCGCAGGACTTCACCGCCACCGACCTCGCGCTCGATGCGAACGCGACCTCCACCTTCGCGGCGGCGTACGGGCGCAGGCTCGGCATCATGCCCATGGGCGAGTTCGCCGTCGGCGCGACGGTGAAGTACATCATCGGGCACGGCATGGCGTCGCTGCGCGACAACGGCTCCACCATCACGTCGAACCCCATCCAGGTGGACCTCGACGCACCCGTGGTGCTCACCGACACCGCCTCGAACGGCTTCCGGAACAACGGGTCGGGCCTCGGGCTCGACGTCGGCGCCACCTGGACGCTCGGCAACCTCCGCCTCGCGGGCGTGGTGAAGAACGTCGTGAACACCTTCGCCTGGAAGACGGACCAGCTCTACTACATGCCGATCAAGGCGACGTTCACGCAGGACAGCAGCAGCTCGCAGGTGGACACGATCCTGCCGCTCTCCGCGGCGCCGGCCGCCCTGCGCGCCGAGCTCGAGGGCCGCATCAAGGCCACCACGCCGCAGCCCACGCTCGTGCTCGGCGGCGCCTACACCGGCTTCTCGCGGCTCACGCTCGCCGCCGACCTGCGCACGCGCTTCGGCGAGGGGATCGACCTCGGGCCGCAGACGCAGTTCGGCGTGGGCGCCGAACTGCGGATCATCCCCTTCGTGCCGCTGCGGGCGGGCGTCACGGCGCTCTCCGCCGGCATGCGCTACAGCGGCGGCATCGGGCTCGAGTTCGGCGTCGTCAACCTCCAGGCGAGCGCCGCGCTGCTCACCGCGGACGGCCGCAACGACACGACGGCCGGGTTCACGCTAAGCTTCGGGGGTCGCTGAGCCGGGGCGCCTCCACGCAGGGCTCCGGTGCGGCGGCCGCTCCTCCCTCCGCCACCGACCCGCTCACCGGAGTCCCGATGCCTGCGATCCCCGTGGCCCGCCCCGCGCACGCCGCGATCGGCGCGCTGCTGGCCCTCGCCCTGCCCTGCCTGACGCCGGCCGCGGCCGCGCAGGCGGTGGAGTACCGCTCGCCCGCTGGCGTGGAGTACCGCTCCCTGCCGGACACGGGCGCCGTCGCGCGGGCCGAGCGGGCGCTCGCGGCCGAGCCCGGGAACCCGGCGCGGTACATCGCGGTGGCGGTCGCGCAGTCGGGCCTGCGCCAGTTCCGCGAGGCCATCGCCACGCTCACCCGGGGGCTCGCCGTCGCACCCGACGACCCGATGCTGCTGCGCTGGCGCGGGCACCGCCACCTCTCCGTGCGCGAGTTCGACCGCGCGATGGCCGACCTCACGCGCGGCTACGGGCTCGACAGCCTCAACTACGGCATCCTCTACCACCTCGGCGTGCTCCGCTTCGCGCGCGGCGACTTCAACGCGGCGGCCGACGCCTTCCGCCGGGCGCAGCCGCTCGCACCGGAGGCCGGCGAGCTCAAGGGCTCGACCGACTGGCTCTGGATGTCGCTCTCGCGCGCGGGCCGGGAGGCCGAGGCCGCGGCGATGCTCGCGCGGCGGCCGGATTCACTGCCCATCGCGAATGCGTACGCCCAGCGCCTCAGGCTCTACCGCGGCGAGATCGGGCCCGACGCCGTGATCACGCCGGCCGACACGGACGACGTGACCCTCGCCACGCTGGGCTACGGGATCGGGAACTGGTATCTCGTGCGCGGCGACTCCGCGAGGGCGCGCGCGTGGTTCGAGCGCTCGGTGCGGTCGGGCGGGTGGGCGGCCTTCGGGTTCATCGTCTCCGAGGCGGAGCTGCGCCGGATGCCATAGCGCGCGCGTTCAACACCGGATTCCTCACGCGCGTTCCCACAGTGCGCGGCGCGCTGCGCGTCGCACCCACCTTCACTTCGGCACTCCCCCATCATGCGCTCGACGCTCCGCGCCCTGGTCGCGCTCAGCGCCCCGCTGCTCCTCACGCCGGCGCTCGGCGCGCAGGCCACGCCCCCCGATTCCGCGCGCCGGACCCTCGACTCCGTGGTGGTCACCGCCACGCGAGAGCCGCGCTCGCTCACGCTCACGCCCTTCGCGGTGTCGGTGGTGACGCCGGGCCAGTGGCAGGACCGCTCCGGATTCGGGCTCGACCAGGCGCTCGCCCAGGTGCCCGGCGTCTTCGTGCAGAGCCGGTACGGGACGAGTGACATCCGCCTCACCATCCGCGGATACGGCGCCCGCGGGGCGGGGGACCGCTCGAATGCCGGGACGTCGCGCGGGGTGCGCGTGCTGCTCGACGGGATCCCGGAGACCGAGCCCGACGGCCGCACCGCGTTCGACAACGTGGACCTGGCCACCGTCTCGCGGATCGAGGTGCTGCGCTCCAACGGGAGCGCCGCCTACGGGAACGCCGCCGGCGGGATCGTGAGCCTCAGCACGATGCCCGACTTCACGCGCGACTTCGCCGAGTTCGGCCAGCAGTCGGGGAGCTTCGGGTTGCTGCGCACCATCGCGCGCGCGGGCTACGGCTCGGGGAGCGCGAAGGGATGGGTCTCCCTCACGCGCACGACGTACGACGGCTGGCGCCGGCACTCCGATGCGAACCGCAGCCAGCTGGTGGGCGGCGTGGTGGCCCCCGTGGGTGCGCGCGGACGGCTCGGCGTGCAGCTCGCCGCCGCGAGCAACCTCTTCCGCATCCCGGGGCCGCTCACGCCCGCGCAGTTCGCGAGCGACGCACGGATGGCGAACCCGACCTACCTCGCCCGCGACGAACGGCGCTACAACCGGCTCATCAGGATCGGCGTCACGCTCGACCAGCCGATTGGCGAGGCGCAGGACGTCGCCGCGATGCTCTTCGTGAACCCGAAGTACCTCCAGCGCTCGGAACGGAACACCTTCCGCGACTTCACGCGCTACCACCTGGGCGGGAGCGGGTCGTGGGGCGTGCGCTTCTCGGCGGGCGGCGTGGGCCATCGGTTGCGCACGGGGGGCGACTTCGCGTTCCAGGACGGGAGCATCCAGTTCTACGACCTCTCGCCACGGAACGGGCGCGGCCTCAACCTCCGCGCGAACAAGGGCGAGGGCGCGCAGAACGCGGGCGCGTTCGTGCAGGACGAGATCGCGTTCGGCGACCGGCTCACCATCGTGGTCGGCGCGCGCTACGACGACCTCGCCTACTTCTATCGCGACTTCATCGACCCGGGCATCGACGCGAGCCGGCGCTTCACGCGCGTGACGCCGCGCGGCGGCTTCTCCTGGCAGGCGGGTGCGGGCACGAGCGTCTACGCGAGCTATGGCGCGGGGGTCGAGATCCCCGCCGGCAACGAGACCGACCCGCCGCCCACCGGTGTCCCGAACCCGAGCACCGCGCTCAACCCGCTGCTCGACCCGATCCGCTCGCACACCGTCGAGGCGGGGATGCGGCGGCGCGCCGTGTTCGCCACGGGAGCCCTCCACGCCCTCTCGCTCGACCTCGCGGTGTACCGCACCATCGTGAGCGGCGAGCCGGTGCCGTACGACGGCGGCCGGTTCTACCTCACGGCCGGCAAGGTCCAGCGCCGCGGCGTGGAGCTCGGCGTGGGGAGCAGCTTCGCGGGAGGCCTCTCGGCGCGGGTCTCCGGCACGCTCTCCGGCAACACGTATGATCGCTACACGATCGACTCCACCTACCTCGGCGCACCGGGCGCGAGCGCGGTGCTCGATGGGAACCGCGTGGTGGGGCTGCCCGGCGTGGTGCTCAACGGCACGATCGGATGGCGGCCGCCGGCCGCGGGCTGGCTCGCGGTCGAGGTCGGCGCGCAGGGGAACACGCCCTACTTCGCCGACGACCGCAACAGCGTCCGCGTGCCGGGGAACACCGTCTGGCGCGCCGCGGTCTCCGCGGAGCGCACCTTCACGAACGGCGTGGAGATGCGCGGGTCGCTGAGCGCCGAGAACCTGCTCGACCGGCACTACGTGGGGAGCGCGTTCATCAACCCGGACTACGCGTCGGGGGCGCCGCTCGTGTACGAGGCCGGGCTGCCGCGGGCGGTGCTCCTGGGGCTCACCTTCCGGCGGACCCGTTAGCGCTCAGCGGTACCCCACCGCCTGCAGCTCGAACAGCCGCGCGTAGCGCCCGTTGGCCGCCAGCAGTTCGGCGTGCGTCCCGAGCTCCGTCACCCGCCCCTCGTCGATCACGGCGATGCGGTCGGCCACGCGCACGGTGGAGAACCGGTGCGAGATCACGATCCCGATCCGTCCGCGCAGGTTCGCCTTGAGTTCGGCGAACACGGCCGCCTCGGCCTCGGGGTCGAGTGACGAGGTGGGCTCGTCGAGGATCCAGACGTCGGCGTCGCGGTACATGATCCGCGCGAGCGCGAGGCGCTGCCACTCGCCGCCCGAGAGGTCGTGCCCGCCCTCGAAGAGGCGCCCGGTGCGCGAGTCGAGGCCCTTGGGGAGCTGGCTCACGAGGCGGTCCGCGCGCGCGTCGCGCAGCGCCTTCCGCACCCGGTCGTCGTCGCTCGGCCGGTTCGGGCGCCCCATCGCGACGTTCTCGCGCACGGTGAGCTCGTACGTCGCGAAGTCCTGGAAGAGCACGCCGATCCGCTCGCGGAGCACGTCGGGCGCGAGTTGGCGCAGGTCGAGCCCGTCGAGCCGGATGCTGCCGCTGTCGGGGTCGTAGAACCGGAGCAGGAGCTTCACGAAGCTGCTCTTCCCCGCGCCGTTCTCCCCCACGAGCGCGATCAGCTCGCCCGGCGCGATCTCGAGCGAGAGGTGCGAGAGTGCCGGCGCGTGGCCGCCCGGGTACTGGAAGGTCACGTCGTCGAACACGATGCCACCGGTGAGGCGGTGCGGGATCCCGGCCGGCTCGTCCGGGACCTTCACCAGCGGCTCGATCGAGAGGAAGGAGAAGTAGTCGTCGAGGAAGGTGGTGTGCTGGTCCACCGCGACGAAGGTGCTCGAGATGTTGCCGAGCGTGCTGGAGACGGAGCCGAAGGCGCCGATCACGAGCACCACGCCGCCGGGGTCGATCGCCCCCGCCACACCCTTCCACGCGACGAACGCGTAGGCGAGCGCGAGGCTCGTGCCGGTCACGAGCCCGGTGAGCAGCGAGGTCTGCGCGCCCGTCCGGTACATCTTCACCCGCTGCGCGAAGAGGTACTCGGAGACCTGCCGGTGCCGCTCCAGCAGGTAGTCGGCCAGCACGTAGGCGCGCACCTCCTTGGTGTTCCGCGGCTGCACGAGGAGGTCGCCGAGGTAGTCGCGCTCCCGCTCCTCGGGCGTCTCCTTGTAGTAGTACTCGTACATCTTCGTCGTCACGCGCCGGTCGAGCAGCAGGGCGAGGAACGACGCGGCGAGCGCGAGCACCACGAGCAGCCAGTTGAGGCTCGCGAGCAGCGAGGCCATGAAGAGGATCGTCGCGACGTTGCCGGAGAGCCCGAGCACGCTCCAGGTGAGGTCGCCGGGCCGCCACGAGACGTCGCGCTTCGCGCGCGCGAGGCGGTCGTGCCAGTCGGAGTTGTCGAAGTGGCCGAGGTCCACCTTCGACGCCTGCGTGAGGAGCCGCCGCTCCGCCTCGAGCTGCACGCGGCGCACGAAGAGGTCGCGGCCGTATCCCATGTACGCGCCGATCGCGCGCTGCGTCGCGGTCACCACCCAGAGGCCGACCACGAGCCCGACGATGTCGCGGAAGCCGAGCGAGAGCGAGCGGGCCTCGGCGATCCGGTTCACCAGCGTCGCCCCGAGCCAGACGGCCAGCGGCGGCATCGCGGCATTCACCATCCCGAGCGTGGTGAAGCGGATGAGCGACTCGGGCGACGCCGCCCACGCCAGCCCGAGTCCCTTGCGCAGGTTGCGGCTCACCCGCTGCGCGCGGCTCAGGGCCCCGGTGGGTGTCGTCTCCATGGGGCCGAATGTATCGTGCGGGGAGACCTACTTCCATTCGAGGCGATCATGGCGGGACGCGTGGTGGTGATCACGGGCGCGAGCAGCGGGATCGGGGCGGCGCTCGCGGAGCGGGCGGCGGCGGCGGGGGATGCCGTGATGCTCGTGGCGCGCAACGAGGCGCGGCTCCGCGGGGTCGCGGCGCGCTGTGGCAAGGAGGCGCACGTGCACCCCGCCGACTGCACCTCGCGCCTCGAGGTGCGGCGCGCCGTCGCGGCCGCCGTGGCGCGGTTCGACCGGATCGACGTCTGGGTGAACAACGTCGGACAGGGGATCACGCGCCGCCCCTCCGAGCTCAGTGAGGAGGACGTCGAGCTGATGATGCGCGTGAACGTGCACACGGCGCTCTTCGGCATGCAGGAGGTGCTGCCGCACTTCCGCGACCGCGGCACGGGGCACGTGATCAACGTCTCCTCGATGCTCGGCCGCGTCCCCTTCGCCGTGCACCGGTCGGCGTACAACGGGGCCAAGCACTTCCTGAATGCGCTCACGGCCAACTTCCGGAGCGAGATGCAGGAGGCGCACCCCGGGATCGTCTTCTCGCTCGTCTCGCCCGGCGTGGTCTACACGGACTTCGGGAAGAACGCGGTGCACGGGGGCCCGGACTCGCGGAGCTTCCCGCAGGGGCAGAGCGCCGAGGAGGTGGCCGACGTCATCCTGCAGGTGATGGAGACGCGCGCCCCCGACGTCTACACGCGGCCGGGATCGCACGACCGGGTGGTGGACTACTTCGACCAGGTCGGCCGCGACCCCGCGTGAGCCGGCGCACGTCGCGTCCGCGCCCCGGCGCCGGAGGCCCTCGCCGGATCCCGTCAGCGCGCGAGCAGCACCGCCGCGAGCGCGACGAGGCCCGGCAGCGCCTGCAGGTACAGGATCGAGCGCTTCACGCTGAGCCCCCCGTAGATGCCGGCGACCACCACGCAGCAGAGGAAGAAGATCGACACGTCGGTCCGCGCGCCGAGGACGCCCCAGAGCAGCCCCGCGGCGAGGAACCCGTTGTAGAGCCCCTGGTTCGCGGCGAGCGGGGCGGACTGCGAGGCGAACTCCGGCTCGAGCCGGAAGAGCTGGCGGCCCACGTGGTGGTCCCAGAAGAACATCTCCAGCACCAGGAACCCGAGGTGCAGGAGGGCGATGATCGCGACGAGGACGTCGGCGAGGATTCGGAAGGCCATGGGGAGGGGTCGGGGACCCGCGTAAGGTACGCGAAGGTCCGCGTGAGGGCTCCTCCGTTGCCGCCGCTGGCCGCGGGCGGCATCTTCGGCCATGCGAACCCTCCTCCGTGGCACCCTCGCGCTCCTCCTGCCGGCCGCCCTCGCCGCGCAGGCGCCCCCGCGCCAGACCGACGCCGACGCCTACACGCGCTACGAGCTCCTCGCCCCCGGCTCGGCGAAGTTCCGCATCATCTATGAGGTCACCGCGACCACGCCCGGCGCGACGCACTACTACAACCCGATCCGCACCGGGAGCGTCGCCACCGACGAGTCGGTGATCGACCGCGCCACAGGCAGGCCGCTTCCCTTCGAGGAGGTGGGCGCGGCCGAGGCGCGGGCGGGGGGCGTGCGCAGCGGCGACAGCACGCAGCGCTACATCAAGGTCACCCTGCCGCGCCCGGTGCCCGGCGACGGCGGCGAGGGGCGCATCCTGATCCTCAAGACCTACGAGGACGCCACCAGCTACTTCACCCGCGGCGACACGATCGTCTTCTCGCGCCCACTCGGCATCAAACGGAACGCGGTGGTGCTCCCCACCGGCTACGAGCTCGTCTCGTCGAACTATCCCGCGCAGGTGCTGCAGGAGGCCGACGGCCGCGTGGGGATCAGCTTCTGGAACGCGACGCCCGCCGAGGCGCCCGTGCTGGTCCGCGCCGTGCCGCTGCGGCGCGCGATCGGCGGGGGCACGTCGGCCGTCGCCGCGCGACTCGGCGAACGCGCGCACCAGGACCGCGAGATCGTCTACTTCCTGCAGCAGCCCGAGACGCACGCCTTCGACCTCCACCACGACTACACCGAGTCGCGGCCCGGGACCAGCACCTACCTCAACATCGTGCGCGCGGGCAGCAGCGTCTCGGGGCCGAGCGCGCGCAACCTCGACACTGGCGAGCTGCTCGCCTGGGTGGTGCTCAAGGGCGACGCGATCACCCGCGCCGGTCTCGACGTGTCGAACGTCACGCCGGCGACGGAGGTGGTCGTGTTCCGGTTCCCGCCCGTGAAGCCGGGCGAGTCGCTCCGGCTGCGGATGTTCGAGACCTACACCGACAGCGTGCGTTACCGGCTCGTGGGTGACGAGCTCGTCTGGGACCGCGCGTTCGGCCGTCCCGCCAACAGCGTCGTGCTTCCGATCGGCTGGGTGCTCACCAACAGTTCGATCCCCGCCGTGGTGAGCACGCGCGACGACGGCCGCGTGCAGCTCGACTTCATCAATCCCCGCCCCGACGAGATCCAGGTGCTGATCACGGCGCGGCGCCGCTAGGCGATCGGCTTCCGCGCCGCCACGTGCACCGCCGGCAGCCCGAGTGACTCGAGCAGCCGGTTGAACCGCGCGAGGTCGTCGGCCTCGATCCGCTCGAGCAGCTGCAGCTGCGTGTCGAGCCTCGCCTTGAGCCCGTCGTACACCTCGCCGTGCGCCCGGGTGGGCGCGTACGACCCCGTCTGCAGCTGCATGTTGAGCGTGATGAACTTGTTGTAGAGCTTCACCGGCATGTCGAGGGTGCACTGGTCCACGTGGCATCCCACCTCGTACAGCTCGGCGCGCACGCCCTCGAGCTTTGTGCGCACCGCCTTGGCCGAGTCGCCGAGCATCCTCGCCATGGTCGTGTCCGTCGCACGCTTGGCGCGGTCGTCGAGCTGTGCCTGCAGGTCCTCCACGCGCTTCACGTTGTCCACGATCTCGTTGATCCTATCCACGCTGCGCCGCGTGGCGGTGTACTGCGCCACGAGGTCCGCGGTGCTGGTGGCCACGCGGGGGTCGGCCACCACGGTGAAGCGGCGCGACATGGTGTCGGCGCCGACGATGAGCCGCACCACGTACTCGCCGGGCGGCACCCAGGGTCCGCGCAGCGTGCCGAAGTCGATCACGGTGTTCGGGAGCTTCCGCGCCGCGGCCGTGTGCAGGTTCCAGACGAACCGGTTGGTGCCCGCGCGCGTGCGCGGCATCGAGTCGGCCGGCGCGTACGAGAGACTGTCCGCGGTGGCCAGCGAATCCGCGCTGGCGAAGGCGCGGAGCAGCGTGCCCTGCGCGTCGGTGAACTCGAGGCGCACCTTCGCCTTGGCCGGTTCGCGCAGCCAGTAGTCCACGGAGACGCCGCCGCGCGGGTTCTCGCCGGTGCCGTTCCCGCCGCGCGAGCCCTCCCAGAGCATCGCCGTCGCCGGCTGGAAGAGGTGCACGGCCTTCCGCGTCACGCTGTCGGCGAGCTGCCGGAGGGGCGAGAGGTCGTCGAGCACCCAGAAGGCGCGCCCGTGCGTGGCCGCGACGAGGTCGTTCCCCTGCACCTTGAGGTCGCGCACGCTCGACCGCGGCAGGTTGAGCTGCAGCGGCTGCCAGCTCGCGCCGTCGTCCAGCGACACCCACACCCCGTACTCCGTGCCCGCGTAGAGCAGGCCGCGCCGCATCGGGTCCTCGCGCACCACGCGCGTGTACGCGGTGCGCGGGATGCCCCGCGTGATCGCCGTCCACGTCCGCCCGTAGTCGGCGCTCTTCCAGAGGTAGGGGGCGAAATCGTCCTGCTGGTAGCGGTTGGCGGCGACATACACCACCGCCGGGTCGAAGGGCGACGCGTCGATGTGGGCCGTGCGGGTGAACGTCCCGTATGCCGGCGGCGTGACGTCCGCCCAGGTCGCGCCCCCGTCGCGCGTCAGGTGGATCCGCCCGTCGTCGGTTCCCGCCCAGAGCACCCCCGCCACCTTCGGCGACTCGGCCAGTGCGTAGATCGTGCCGTACCACTCGGCGCCCGTCATCTCGCCGTGCACCGGTCCGCCGGTGTGGCCGAGGGTCGCGGGGTCGGCCTTCGAGAGGTCGCCACTGATCCGCTCCCACGTGTTCCCCTCGTCGCGCGAGCGCCAGACGTGCTGCGACGCGATGTAGAGCGTGCGCGGGTCATGCCTGGAGATCAGCACGGGGAAGGTCCACTGGAAGCGCTCCGGCGCGTCCTTCGCCGCGTAACCGTCCCAGTTGATGTCCGTCACCGAGAGGTCGCGCTCCTGCCGGCGCTCGTGGTCGTAGCGCGAGAACATCCCGAGGTAGCAGCCGCCGTAGGTGATGTTCGGGTTGCGCGGGTCGGGCGCGACGGTCGCGTTCTCACAGCCGGCGACGCTGAAATAGTCGCGCACGCCGATCCCGCCGTCGTCCGACCGTGACGCGATCGAGATCGCCGAGTTGTCCTGCTGGCCGCCATAGATCCGGTAGGGGAACTGGTCGTCGGTGATCACGTGGTAGAACTGCGCCGTCGGCTGGTTCTGCTGGCTCGACCAGGTCTCGGCCCCGTTGAACGTGACCGAGGCGCCGCCGTCGTCGCCCAGGATCATGCGGCGCGGGTCGGCGGGGTCGATCCAGAGGCGGTGCGTGTCGCCGTGCTGGATGTTGACCTCCTTGAACGTGCGGCCGCCGTCGATCGACTTGAGCACGGTCAGGTTCATCACGTAGACCACGTTCTCGTCCTTCGGATCCGCGGTGACGCTGGAGTAGTACCAGCTGCGCACCCAGAGGCGCGCGTCGTTGTTCATCCGCTCCCAGTGCTCCCCCGCGTCGTCGGAGCGGAAGAAGCCGCCCGTGGAATCGGCGGCCTCGATGGAGGCGTAGATGCGCTGCGGGTTCGACGCCGAGACGTCGAGCCCGATCTTCCCGAGCGGCCCCTTGGGGATGCCGGGGGCCTTGGAGATCTCGGTCCAGGTGTCGCCGCCGTCCACGGACTTCCAGATCCCGCTGCGCCCGCCGCCGGCGAGCATCGACCAGGGGGTGCGCTGGAACTTGTACATCGACGCGTAGAGGATCCGCGGGTTCGACGGGTCCATCGCGATGTCGTTCGCGCCGGTGGAGTCGTCGATGAAGAGCACCTTCTTCCAGTTCTTCCCGCCGTCGGTCGTGCGGAAGACACCGCGCTCGGGGTTCGGGCCGAAGGCGTGGCCGATCGCGGAGACGAAGACGCGGTCGGGGTCGCGCGGGTCGATGACGACGTCGGTGATCTGGTGCGTCTCCGCGAGGCCGAGCGGCGTCCAGCTGTTGCCCGCATCAGTGGAGCGATAGACGCCGGTGCCGAAGGTGAGGTCCTCGCGGAGGTACGATTCCCCCGTGCCGACGTAGATCACGTTGGCGTCGCTCGGCGCCACCGCGATCGCGCCCACCGAGGAGATGTCGGTCCTGCCGTCGGTGATGTTGTCCCAGGACTGGCCGCCGTTCGTGGTGCGCCAGACGCCGCCGTTCACCGAGCCCATGTAGAAGAGGAAGGGCTTCGCGTAGTCGCCGGCGACGGCGACGGCGCGGCCGCCGCGGAAGGGGCCGACGAGGCGCCAGCGGAGCGCCTTGAGGTCCGCGCTCGTCGCGGTGGGCGAGGAGTAGAGCGCGGGGTCGTAGTTGGGCGCCGCGGGCACGGCCGCGGGCATCGTGCGCGCGCGCTGGGCGGTGGCGGGGGCGGCGAGGAGCAGCGCCGCGGCGAGGGCGGTGGAGGCGATACGGAGGGTCGTCATGGGAGGGAAGATGGCGAGCGCCTCCCGTACGCACCACTTTTTCGGCGTTCGCCTTGCGCACTGATCGCTGGAGGTGACGGATGGCCTACGATGAAGCCCTCGCGGAACGCGTCCGGCAGGCGCTCGCCCCCCGCCGGGACGTCGAGGAGAAGCGGATGTTCGGCGGCGTCTGCTTCATGGTCGGCGGGCACATGGCCGTGGGCGTGGACAAGGACCGCCTGATGGTCCGCCTCTCGCACGAGGAGACCGCGCGGCGTCTCAACGAGGCACACGTCTCGCCGATGGACTTCACCGGGAAGCCGATGCGTGGGTTCCTCTTCGTGGCGGCCCCGGGCGTGCGCACGGCGGCGGGCGTGAAACGCTGGGTCGAGCGCGCGGCCGCGCACGCCGGGACGCTGCCCGCGAAGAAACGGCCGAAGGCGCGGCCGAAGGCGCGGCCGAAGGCGCGGCCGAAGGCGCGGCCGAAGCCACACGCGAAGAAGAAGTGACGGCGACGCCGCACTCGGCGTGCGCGACGCACGCCTGACGCCGTTGGCATCCGCCCGTGCGCGGGGCGAGCTTTCATGATTCGGTTCGCGCACTGACCCTCGGAGCAGACAGATGGCGTACGACAAGGCACTCGCGGAACGCGTGCGGAAGGCGCTCGCCGCGCGCAAGGAAGAGCAGGAGGACGTCAGGGAGAAGCTGATGTTCGGCGGCCTCAGCTTCATGGTCGGTGGGCACATGGCCGTGGGGGTCGAGCAGGCGCGGCTGATGGTGCGCCTCTCGCAGGACGAGGG
>Ga0224510_10001196_pt1 | contig 17565 bp, 15 predicted proteins | sample SF_May12_sed_USG_FD_170161 | JGI IMG/M metagenome (GOLD analysis project Ga0224510, IMG submission 170161) | Sediment microbial communities from San Francisco Bay, California, United States - SF_May12_sed_USGS_4_1 | ecosystem: Environmental > Aquatic > Marine > Sediment | place: USA: California... | reverse complement strand
CGCGAGTCGAGATTGATTCTGATGTTGCCGTCAAGGCGCGTCGCGCCGTAGAGCGTATGCTCGCAATAAGCGGCGCGAAAATCGCAGCGTGAGTAAAGTGATTCGCCGGGCAAAGGATAACGCCGACGTCATCGTAGTCGGTTCCGGCTTGGCGGGCCTTGCCTGCGCGCTGGCGCTCGCACCGAAACCCGTCACAGTCATAACGAAAACGCCAACGCTGGCAGGCGGTTCGAGCCTGTGGGCACAGGGTGGAATTGCGGCCGCCATCGGACCAGGCGACTCACCTGAGCAGCACGCGCTCGATACGCTGTTGGCCGGTGCGGGACTCTGTGAACCGGAGCCGGTACGCGAACTGACCCGTGATTCGGCGACCAACCTGCAATGGTTGCTCGAACTCGGGGCGCCGTTCGATCGAGTTGCCGATGGTACCGTGGCACTGGCGAAAGAGGCGGCACACAGATTGCCCCGTGTCGTGCATGCCGGCGGAGACAGTACCGGTCTTTACCTGATGCGGACCTTGATCGACCGGGTTGCCCGGACACCATCGATAAAAGTTATGTCGGATACGTTTGCGGGTGATCTGCTTGTGAATCGCGAACAAATTGAAGGTCTGACCGCTTATTCCGCGAAATCGGGGTGGATAACCCTGAGGTCATCGAACGTGGTGCTTGCCACCGGCGGCATCGGTGCGTGCTGGATGCATACGACAAATCCGCTGGATGCCTGTGGTGATGGACTGGCCATCGCGGCGCGCGCCGGAGCAGTTTTGGCCGATCTGGAGTTCATGCAATTTCACCCGACCGCACTTGCCATTGAGAACAAAGGTGCAAGCCTGCCGCTCCTGACCGAGGCGCTGCGAGGTGCGGGGGCTTTGTTGCTGGATGAGTCGGGCTCCCGGTTTATGCAGCACGAACACGCGGCGGCGGAATTGGCGCCGCGAGACGTAGTGGCACGAGCCATTCATCAGCGGACTATCGCTGGTCAGCACGTTTACCTCGATCTGCGGCCGGTGTTTGCGGCCGGGCTCGATGGTTCTTTTCCGCAGGCCATGGCTGTGGCCAGGAAAGCGGGCTTTGATCCGCGACGCGAGCCCTTGCCCGTGGTCGCGGCGGCGCACTATCACATGGGCGGGATACGGACAGACAGCAAGGGTCGTACTTCGCTGCCCGGCCTGTGGGCTTGCGGTGAGGTGGCCACAACCGGCGTACACGGTGCCAATCGGCTGGCGAGCAATTCTTTGCTGGAGGCGTTGACGTACGCGCGACGTGTCGCCGACGACATTCGTCACTCACCAATGCTCACCGAGGCCGCTTTGGCATCAACGCCGATGCTGTCTGCGCTCCCGCGGGATGCCGACCGACGTGACATCGAGACTGTTGTGCTCGAGACGCGCGCATTGATGTCGAAACATGTCGGAATCCAACGCTCGGGTGAAGGCCTGCAAACTGCGGCGTCGCGCCTGCTGGAGCTGGAAAGGAAATTGACATCGTCGAGCCGACCAAGCGATTCGGAAAGACTTCGCGAGCAGGACCTGGTCAGACTGTGGGGGGAAACGCGAAACCGTCTGCTGGTCGCACGCCTCGTTACGCACGCTGCCTTGCGCAGAGAAGAAAGTCGCGGCGCTCATTGTCGCTCCGATTTTCCGGCAGCAAGGCCCGAATGGCAGCACCGGAAAGCGCTGACTGTTGCAGAACTAGCCGAAGCGCATTGACAGATCGATAGCCTGAATGTTTTTTGTGAGCGCGCCAATCGAAATAAAGTCCACGCCCGTTTTCGCAATGGCCGAAACATTCTCCAGCGTGATCCCGCCGGAGGCCTCCAATACCGCCCTTGGCTGGCCTTCCGCGCAATTGATGGCGACTGCCGTCTCAAGCATCTCGAGTGAAAAATTATCGAGCAACATTCGTTCGGCGCCGGCCGACAAGGCTTCATGTAGCTCCGCGATGGATTCCACTTCGATCTCGATCGGAAAGTCCGGTTGCTGCTTGCGGCACGCGGCGATCACAGCCCCGATTCCGCCGGCACCCCGGATATGATTCTCCTTGATGAGAATGGCGTCGAACAGCCCAATCCGATGATTGCGGCCGCCGCCGCAGCGCACCGCGTACTTTTGCGCAAGACGCAATCCTGGCAATGTTTTGCGCGTGTCGAGAATTTGGCAGTCGGTATCCTGAACGGCCCGAACATAGGCTGCAGTCGCGGTGGCGGTTGCAGAAAGCGTTTGCAGAAAATTGAGTGCCGTGCGCTCGCCGGTCAGCAATGAGCGCGCCGACCCGTGCAACTCGCAGATGATCGTATTCGCAGCAGCACAGTCGCCGTCGTCCAGCCGCCAGTCGATTTCGAGCGACGGGTCTAATTGTGCATATACTTCATCGAGCCAGGGTCGCCCCGCCAGCGTCATTTTTTCCCGGGTGATGATAGTTGCGCTGATGATGCTTGATTCATCGACGAGCGCGGCAGTTCGATCGCCATCGCCGATGTCTTCACGCAAAGCGCGCGTAACGGTTATCCGGATATCGGCGAGTAATTGTTTGTCTATATTAAGGCTGGTCATGAGTGCTACTGATGTGAATTTGTCTGACAGGTTCGGACACGGAGCTTAGCATTATGTGCGGTCGCTACGATCAGCTTATTCTCGAACATGCGAGTTCTCCGCGTCGCTTCGGGCACCTTGAGGCAGCAACGAATGTCGGTACTCGCGTGAACAGGCTTTGCGGAGATAAGGTAACCGTGGAGCTTCGACTATCCGAAGAAAAGATTGTGGACTATGCATTTACGGCCGAGGGCTGTGCGATTTCGATAGCCTCTGCATCCATACTTGGAAACTTGATACAAAACGGGACCGTCCGGGATGCAACGGACTGCAGCAGAGCGCTTCGACAATTGATCGAGTCCGATCCTGAGACTGACGTGAGTCCGGATCTGAAAATACTCGCCGATGTCGGCAAGTGGCCGGGCCGGAAAAATTGCGTACTGCTTGCCTGGCAAGCACTGGATGCCGCTATTCTCGCCCAATGACGGTGTCGACAAATCCAGGCATTTAGTCGTTCCCTCAAAGGGCTCTGACCCCTTTGAGGAGGGGCGACAATGTGAGTAATGGAACTTTGACCGCCGGTGGGGCGTTCTTTTGCCAATTTACCTCATGAAGATCTTGCCGGATGATCAGTTCAGGCAAAGACGCTGTGCGGGAGGCAGGTACAGTTTCGCCACCGTCCCGCCGCCTTCTCTTGGCAGTAGTTCAATTCTCCACCCATGTTTGACTACGAGCTGGCGCGCGATGGCAAGCCCAAGGCCGCTGCCTCCGGTCCGCTTGCCGCGCCCTTCATCCAGGCGTTGGAATGGTCGGAAGGCTGCCTGCACCTGGTCGGCAGGAATGCCGGGACCGCGATCGGCGATCTCGATGGACACTTCATGAGCGCTGCAATTCAGATTAATGTCAATTGGCTCGCGCCCCCCATATTGCACAGCATTCTTCAGTAGATTTGCGAGCACACGCTCCAACGCGGCGGGATCCGCAAAATACACGCATGGCGGATCGTTGCGGTGCAGTCGCAGCTCGGTACCGTCGCGCTTGAGGTCTGTTGCCAATGATTCAATTATCTGCCACAAATCGACTTGTACCGGGCATTGGTTCTCTATGCCTTGCGAAAATTGCAGAAATTGCCCGATGAGTTTATTCATCGCGTCCAGATTGCGGCGCAGCCTCGAAACGAGTTTAGGATTCGGGTCTTCTTCCAACATCTCGGCGACGATTCCAAGCCGAGTCAACGGCGTTCGCAGGTCGTGTGATATTCCGGCAATCATCACTGTTCGATTTTCCGACATCTCCTTCAGGTCCGACGACATTTGATTGAACGTTCGCGCCAGGGCAGCAATTTCCTCGGGCCCATCTTCGGCGAGCGACGGAGGGTTTCGCCCACGACCTAATTTCTGTGCAGCCGCAGACAAGCGATTCAACGGCCCGACAATTCTGCGCACCTGAAAGAGGCTGGCAAGAAACGTCAATATGGCGCCAACAGCAACCGCCATAATCAGGACGATCGGCGGATTTGTACCCACTCGCTTTTTATCGAAACCAATGCGATATATTTTGCCGTGCGCGGGGACGTCTACCCAGGCCAGTGGGTCCGCTTCGGACTCGAAGATGGGCAGCTTTTCGCCCGCTCGTTGTGCCAGCGATTCGCTAAAATAGGGATAGTACGATTCGGCAAACGATGGTTTCGATAAATTGCCCGATTGCTGGGACACAGTTAATCCGTGATCCTGCAGTAGTTGTTGATGGAGCTCCGCATGCATGTCCTCCGGCAAGCTCTGTAAGGAATGCGCGGCCGACACGATTACTGCGGCGAAATCGTCCGCGTATCGCTGCGTCATCGGTATCATTATGAAATAGACCGCGGCACTCACCGAAATGACAGTGAACAGCAACAGTGTCAGTGCAATGGTCATCACCGTGTGTCCCAGGAGAGAGCGGGGCCACAATTTCATGTGTCTTTGCCTTCGGGCGTAAATTGATACCCAACCCCCCAAACGGTACGAATAAATCGGGGTTTCGCCGGATCGTCTTCTACCTTGTGCCGCAATCGGGTGACACGGACATCGATGCTGCGGTCAAAGGGGTCTCGGTCGTCTCCGCATAGTAGATCCATGATCAAATCCCGGCTAAGAACTTGCTCCGGGCGGCTCGCGAAGACTCTCAGCAGGTCGTATTCAGCTCTTGATAAGTCCACCTTATTCGCGTCCCGATACAGTGCATGCTTGTCCGGGACCAGGCGAAACGGCCCGAACTCGAATTCTGCACTGGCGACGCGCTCCGACTGAGGTGCCGGCGATTTCCGCCGCAACACTGCTCGGACGCGTGCCAATAGCTCGCGCGGGCTAAAGGGCTTCGGCAGATAGTCGTCCGCGCCAATTTCAAGCCCGACAATGCGATCGACCTCCTCGCCGCGGGCAGAAATTATCACTATTGGCATCCTGTGATCGCTGCCCAGGCGGCGCGCGATTGAAAGCCCGTCCTCGCCGGGCAGCATCAGGTCGAGAATCACGAGGTCGGCCGAGTTCTCGGCCAGCCAAGCGTCCATTGCGACACCATCCACGACGGAAGCGACCCTGAAGCCTTGCGCGCCGAGATAGATCGTCAGGAGTTCACAAATTTCCATGTCGTCATCTACGACCAGCGATTGCGGCTTGTCGGTTTGCTTTCGATGTTCGTCGGGGTTCATAAGTTACAAGCCGTAACAAAAAAAAGTGTCCTCGAAATTCGCCGGTAACACTGCTGCGGCATCCTGCCTACCGTGGGCGGATTATACGCCCACAACATCTCGATGATGAACTTCGAGGAGGTAATGATCATGAAAAGAGTAATATTTATTGCACTGGCTAGTGCACTTTGGGTTGCCGGCTGTAGTGACAGTACGAACAGGGCTACAGATCCTGATCCTGTAACAGCAACGGACATCGTAACGGTCGGGGCCATATCGGGCTTCGGCAGCGTAGTTTCCAACGGCATTGAATTCAATACCGACTCGGCGACAGTAACTATGGATGGCCAACCGGGCATTCTTGCCGATCTTCGAATTGGAATGGTTGTCTCCATTCGCGGTTCGATAATGGATGCAACCGGTGTTGCGACAGCGAGCGCAATCAATTTTTCGGACGATGTTGAGGGCCCTGTTGGGAACATCAACATGGAAAGCAACAGCTTCGTCGTTTTAGGTCGAACAGTCCTTTTTGACGAACTCACCGTATTCGACGACGTAACGCTTGACTCGCTTGCCGCGGGCAATGTTGTACAAGTGAGCGGTCAATGGCGCAGTCAGGAAAGGATCCAGGCGACGCACATTGAGCGCAAAGCCAATGCTTATGTTGCCGGAATGCAGATGGAGGTCAAGGGCGAGATCAGCGGACTCGATATAGGCTTGCAGCGCTTTAATATTGGCACGCAAGCCTGCGACTACTCCGCGGCCATGCTAGATCTGGGTGGCGCAAGCCTCGCCGACGGACTGTATGTCGAGGTATCCAGCACTTCGCCGCTGTCGAACGGAGACATGGTGCTCGACAGGATCCAGGCTCGCGATCGTGATCGCGACAGAGATCAATTATGCGATTCCGGGTGCGATTTCGATCTGGACGGCTACATCACGTCATTCGTCTCAGCCACGGAATTTGATGTTGATGGTTCCCCTGTTACGACGACGAACACCACAATCTATGTGAATGGCACGGTGGACACCCTGGCGCTTGACGTCAAATTGGCGGTCAGCGGGACAGTCGATGCTGCCGGAGTTTTGGTTGCCGACAGAATAGTATTTCACCTGCCATCGCTGATTGAAATTGAGGCAGACCTGGAAGCCGTCGATACGACTAACGCAACACTGACTGCCCTCGGTGTTGTCGTCACAACGAATGAATCGACATTGTTCCGTGATCACAGCGATGCGGAAGTACGCGAGTTCTGGTTGGACGATCTCGCCATTGGCGATCGGATCGAAGTACGTGCCTACCTGGATGGCGGGGCTGTAATCGCGACCCGTGTGGAACGCGACAACGCGGATGACGGCGTCACGCTCAAAGCACCTGTCGAGGCCATTGACCGGCCCAGCGTCACGCTGCTCGGAGTTACAGTGACTTCAGACGACGACACGGTCTTCCAGAATACAGCGCAAGAAATAATCGATGTCGACGAGTTCTTCTCGCTGGTAGCTATCGACAGCTTGGTGAAGACAGAAGGTAGCTATGACGGCACGTCGATTCTTGCTGAGAAGTTGTTCCTTCGAGAATGTGCGGACAACTGCCTGTGAGCCTCTGGACGAACATGGCAAGTAATGAGCGCGAAGCTGCGGTTGCAGAAGTGTGGCTGCAACCGCAGCAGACACTGCTGCGGCGCCCTGCCACAGCAGGCGAATATTTCCCACACAAGTTCATAAATGATGAGCTTCAAGGAGGTAGCCATGAAACAGATAATTCCCCTATTGAACAGATCACCGCGATGGTGGCCTGTCGTCGCGGCCGCATTAACCATCGCATTAGTCGCTGTGAGCGGCCCGGGCTTCGCTGCCAAGGGTGGCATTAAAGGGCCTCCCACGGGCGGCGAGTCATCCAATAATTTGTCACTCCCGTCAGTGCAAACTGAATCAGCGAATTCAATTCAGGCGAACTGGACGATGCCTGTCGAGCCGGTGCTCGGTGTTCACTATTCATACGGTTGCGCTCTGCCGGAAAGCGATGGCCAGTTCAATTATCCCAATACGTCCTGCGTGGATAACTTGACTAACCCGTCGGAATACTACACGGCCGAACAGTGCACTGATGATCTCCAACCATCGCCATGCCAGGGATATCCGGTCTCCCGGATTTACTGGCAAAAAGTCGACGTCAACGAATGGTGGGCTGACGACGATGGCATATTGCAGGAAGAGCCCAATTACGCATCCGTTTCTCATGTGGATTGGGGAGACGCCCTTGAGGCGGTTTCCTGGAACGAGCGTTCGGTCATTCGTGTTGAGACGCAGCCCTATAGCAGCACAATTCCGGGGTTTGACCCGACGATATTGACCTGTGAGCAAGCAGCTATTGCTGCTGGCCTTGACCCGGCAACCGAGTGCAAGGTTGGCTTCCAGATGTGGCACGTTTCCGGCCAGGGCATCACTGAGCATTGGGGCGTTCGCGCCGATGAGGCGGCAGTTTCCTTTAACTACGATTCACCGTTCCAGATTATCAAGACAATCAACGCGCGATTGAATCTGACGAAACTGGAGCCGGGCGCCGCGACCTGTTCAATGCCAGGTGGCAATCCGGGCGACGAATCTCCGCTCGGGGAGAATGGTGTTTGGCTCGGTTCGGAATGGGCTGATACCTGCACGTATTCTGATGCGCCTTACAGCGTGGAAACGAGTGTTGGCGGCAAGTATGTCTACGGCTTCAACTGGCGGATGAAGAACGTCGAACTTGATTCGATCTGCCCGGGATATTTGAAGACCGGATTCTGGCGCCTGACGTTTTATGCGCCGGAGGATGTCATTTTTGACGATCCCGCAGCTCCGAATGTTGCACCGCCGGCAGTGCCCACCAAGGCACGTACATTGCCGCGCACGGAGTACATCACCGAACTGGTTCCGCCCGTCATCGTCGCGCCCTCTGCTGAGGATGAGGATCCAACGGCGGACGACAGGCTCTATCGGCCGGTTGTGGACGCTGTCAATAACCTGACCTACCTCGACATCTGCATTATCGGCAAGGAAGGCGGTGGCGGTGGTGGTGGCGGCAAGCCTGGCAGTGGTGGAAAGCCCGGTGGCGGCAGGAATAACTAGCCACTAAGCCAGACAGGCACGTTGCGTCATAAAGATCCGGGTAGGGTGGTGATCTTGCCCGGATTCTCCCGAAAAAAATAACTCGGGGACAACAATGAAATCCAAATATCAACAACTGCTTTACCTGGCGATAGCGGCATTGCTGGTATCAAACTTGGCCGCTGCGCCCAAAGAAGAGTCGGGATTTGAATGGACTACCGTCGTCAACAATAACGACTTCATGCCACCGCTCGGGCTGCGAAATTTCAACAGTTACAATCAGCCCTCGGTAAATGTGCTGGGGCAGGTGGTCGTCCGTGCTCGTAGCCGGGGCGGACCTCCGCTGGGTCCACCAACACACGGCATATACCTGCGCGATATGTCCGAGATTGATAGCGAGGATATCAGGATTCTCGACAAGACCTCCCACGTTCCACAGCCCAATAATCTGCAAACGACCTTCGTCGAAACGCCGTCATTTCCGCGCATCGACATGCTTACGGACACTATTGCCACTCGCGGTAATCATCAGCCGGTGCACCGGTATCACCTCGGCGACGGAACCGAAACCCGGACCGGGACCACGGGAATTTATACAAATCCTTTCGGCGAACTGATTACCGGCGCCGCCAAACTCGGTGACGTACCGGAGTTCGATTTTCTGAAAGCCCCTGAATTTAGTGGAATTCGTTTTGAAGTATTCCCGGGTGCGCCGTCAGTGACCGACGGCAATACCATCGTGTTCAAAGGAAACTACACGGTTAACGGTATCGGCAAGACCGGCGTCTACTATCGTGACCTCGAAGCTGAGCTTGCCGGTGGCACATCACCTGCAGTATTGATTGCCAACAATACGGACACACTAATCCCTGGAACTCACACAGTATTCGGCTCTACGGCGCCGCCGAATGCTGCCAATAGGATGGTCGTGTTCGCGGGTTTCGATGATGAGTACGCGCCGACGTCAGGTGGTATCTACCTGGCCCCACTGCAGTTTCAGCCACCGTTGCAGGCCCTGGTTCAGATTGGGGAGGCTGTTCCCGACAAGTCTATTAATGGCAGTTTTAGTGCTCTCGGCGAGGGCATTGCGTTCGACGGCCGGCATGTTGGCTTTTGGGGGGCATGGGGAAGGCAAAACAAAACTGTACGCCTATATTGCCCGAGCGAAGGCAACAGGGATCGTATCGACTATTGCAATCAGGAGCTGATTTGCGAAGCTACTGGTGAGGTGTTCGGAGATCCAAACAGCATCTGCGACGAAGCCAGTGACCCGAATTTCGGTGTCAGTTGTTATGTCGACAAAGCAGTGCCATTGAATCAGGGCATCTTCGTTCACGACATAAAATCGCGCAGCACGCATCTGGTGGCAGGCACAGGTTCGCGATTCGATGAGTTCTTGTTCTGGAATTACTCCGGCAAGGTCCCCTGCACGGGCAGCGGTCACTCCGATGAAGGTGCCGAAGACGACGGTGAACCGGTGCGCTGGCGATCCTCAGCATTCGTCGCCGTTTCCGGAGGCAATGGAGCGGCGTTCCACGCTGCTTTCAAAGCGACAACAGTCGATCGGGTTGATGGCATATATCTGGTAAAAGGGCCAGGGAAATTGGCGGTCTCGACGGTGCTCGATACGACCATGGATGGGCAAGCACTCGATCCTGAGGCGCCGGCCGGGTCGACGATCATCGATCTGGGTCTGGAACGCGAAGGATTACGTGGCGACTGGCTGGTGATTAATTCGAGCATGGGTGCCGAAGGAGCAGAAGAGGATGGCATGTCCGGCATCTACATCACCAAAGTAAAATAGTACCTGCCTCCGATAAATTCGCCTGCAATTTGCGCCGCGCTTCAGGCTGCCGTCCTCGGTCAACTTGCCGATACAGCCCTAGGTAGAACACCGTATCGTTGCGCCTGGCGCTCGGCGATACGCTTGTTATCCAATCCAAAATGGCGGTTTCTCAACTCAATGAAACAACTAATTGTGGACAGGTCTTTCAACAATAACGTCGCCCGGATTCTGCGCAATTGTGCCGATCAGCTTCACCAACAAGGTGCAAATCCATTTCGCGTTAATGCCTACGTTCGTGCCGCGGAGACCCTGGAATCTGAAGCCAATGATGTGCGCGAAATATTGTCCGATAAGGGACATGAAGGATTGATGGAGCTGCCGTTTATCGGCCGCGGCCTGGCGTCATCCATCGCACAGATCATTCGCACCGGCCGGCTTGCGCAGCTTGATCGGCTGCGCGGCGAGGCCGATCCGGAGCAGCTGTTTCAGACCGTGCCTGGCATCGGTCCGAAACTCGCGACCGCTATCCATGACGACCTGCATGTCGATACACTCGAGGCGCTCGAAATCGCCGCCAACGATGGCAGATTGGCGACTGTCCACGGTATCGGACCGCGGCGTGCCGCGGCCATTCGTTCGAACCTGGCTGCCTTGGTCGGGCGCGCGCGGGGCAGCGGACACGTAGCAAAGAAGTCACCGCCCATTGGAATGTTGCTCGATGTCGACCGGGAGTATCGCCAGAAGACCGAAGCCGGCAAACTGCCAAAGATCGCGCCCCGCCGATTCAATCCGGAGGCGAAGGCCTGGCTGCCAGTCCTGCATACGGACCGGCAAGACTGGCAGTTCACCGCTTTGTTCTCAAACACGGCCAGGGCACATGAACTCCACCGGACAGACGACTGGGTTGTGCTCTACTTCCATGACGGCGATCACAGCGAAGGCCAGGTTACCGTCGTTACCGAGACGCACGGGCCGCTGCAAGGACAACGAGTCGTCCGGGGACGGGAAGCTGATTGTCGCAAATTGCTGCTCGGCCACCAGTCATGAACGAACAGAGAGAAAGGGTTAGTTCGACGCACCCGTACATTCTGCAAGATGGTCTGTTCAATCGACTGGTCTCGCTGAGACGGTGGTTTCACCAGCATCCCGAAATCGCATTTGAGGAAGCCAACACCGCCGGGCGAATCATCGCCGAGCTCGATCGTCTCGGTGTTGCATATGACTATGCAGGCGTCGGCCATGCCGTCATAGGCCGAATAGCGGGGCAGGATGCAGGCCGAATGGCGATTGGTTTGCGTGCGGAGATGGACGGTCTGCCGGGCAACGAAAGCACGGGTGCAGTCTACGCGTCCGTTAACCCTGGAAAAATGCATGCTTGCGGGCACTGCGCGCACATGGCTATGTTGATCGGCGCGGCGAACCTGCTGGTCAGGGATTCACCCCCGGGACCAGTGACGCTCATCTTCCAACCAGCAGAAGAGCGCGGTGGCGGAGCAAGAACTGCGATCGCCGATGGCGCACTGGGAAATATGGCGGCGATATTCGCCGGTCATGTCACACATGAATATGTAACCGGCCAGATCATGGTGCGCGACGGCTTGGTTACGGCACAATCCGACCGTTTCGTGATTCGAATTCGCGGCAAAGGGGGGCACGGCGCACGCCCGCACGAGGCAATTGACGCAATCGTTGTGAGCGGATTCCTTATAACTGCCTTGCAGACCCTGGTGTCTCGCGAGACCAATCCGTTCCATCCAGTTGTCGTGACCATTGGCAAGGTTCGCGCCGGCTCAGCGGCCAATGTAATCGCCGAGGAAGCGGAACTGGAGGGCTCGATACGTTCATCGAAGCCGGAAGTCAGGAAGCACATCCTCCACGGCCTGGAGCGAATGATCGGCGCGGCCGCCGAGCTTCATAACGCCAAGATCGAAATCAGCTTTGCGGCCGGCTATCCACCAGTAGTCAATGAGACGGCGGCGACCGGTGTTGCACGTGCAGCGGCGATTGACCTTATCGGTGACGGGAATGTCGTCGCTGCCGAATTCCCAAGCATGGGTTCCGAGGACTTTTCGTTCTACCTCGAGCATGTGCGCGGCGCCTTCGTTCGCTTTGGTGCACGACAACCCGACTGGGAGCCGATCCCGCTGCACAGCCCCGCATTTGATATCGACGAGAACGTTCTCGCCATTGGTGCGCGTTTCTACGATCGCGTCGCCAGGTTGGCGCATGACCGTTTAGCCACTCATGTCAATTGAGTTCAGCGCTTGCGCTTGCCCGACCGTCGGCGTCGAATGGGAGTTACAACTCATCGACCCGTTGACGCTGGATCTGATCGACGGGATCTTGCCGTTGATGGAGTTCTTCCCGGCTACCAACTACGTCAAGCCGGAGTACATCCAGTCTTGTGTCGAACTAACAAGCTGTATCGCAGAGAACAGCACTGAAGCCGTCGCACACATCCAGCAGACGCTGGCGAATGTGCTGCAGCGCTGCAACGCACTTGAAATGGCTGTCTGTGGTGCCGGAACTCACCCGCTTTGCCGACGACTGGCGTTGATAACGCCGAAGCCGCGCTACATGCAGCTTGAAAAAAGGGCTGGCCACCTGGTGCACACACAAATAACGTTCAGCACGCATGTGCACGTTGGTATGCGCTCCGGTGATGAGGCGATTCACGCGATGTCAAATCTAATCCCCGCGTTGCCAGCGCTCATCTCGCTGTCCGCCAACTCGCCGTTCTGGCGCGGCCACGAAACGGGACATGCCGCCTACCGGCATCGGATCCTCGCCGCGGCACCCAACTATGGCTTGCCGGTCGCTTTTCAGGACTGGGCGGATTTTGACAACTTCTACAGCATCTCGACGAAGGCCGGGGCGATCCGGCACTTCAGCGACATTCACTGGGATATTCGCCCGCATCCCGATTTCGGAACCATTGAAATACGTGCCATGGATGCGGCGTCTGATATGCGGACCCTGCATGCCCTGGTTGCATTCGCTCGCGCGCTGGTGGTGTGCATGTCACGTTCAACACGGGAGGAGGTGAGCCGAATACTTCCGCTTGAGCTGCCAGCCTGGATCCAGAAAGAGAATTGCTATCGCGCCAGTCACCTTGGTCTCGACGCCTCATTCATCTACGACAAATGCGGCGAGCAGCGGCCGATGCGCGGGCAAATCGAGACTTTGATCGACTTCTGCGAGCCGGTTGCGAGGGAAATTGGCGAGAGTCGAGGCCTTGCGCTGGTGAGACAGGTCCTGATCGAAAAACCTGGCTACGCACGGCAGTTGGACGCGTATGCCAGGAGTCACTCAACGCGAGAAGTGGTTGAGGATTTGGGCGCCCGGTTACTGGGGTCGGCAGAATACGTTCCGGTTGCCGAAAAAGGGCTCTGACCCCTTTGCGGGCGTGAAGCCAGATAAATCCCCGAATGACGAGCTGCCATTGCGAAGTCAGCGAAAAAGGGCTCCGACCCCTTTGGGGGGGGCACGAGGCTAGGTAAAACTCCGAATGGCGAGCTGCCATTGCGAACTGAGAGTATATTCACGGTGTTGACTCTGGTGCCACAGGCACGGTTAAGGGAGGGTCCGCAATGCGCTACACACATGCGATGCTCGCAGCAGCACTTATTCTTTTCGCGCCCCTGGCTTTCGGCGGCGATTATCAAAAAGGCCTGAATGCCTACAATTCTTCCGACTACGCCACGGCGCTCGCCGAGTGGCAACCCCTGGCCGAAGCCGGCGACGCCGGTGGCCAGTTCGGACTTGGCATGATGTACGGTAACGGATTTGGCGTTGACATGGACGACGCACAGGCGATCAAGTGGTATTCGCTCGCGGCCGAACAGGGTCACGCCCAGGCGCAGTGCAACCTCGCCGTCATGCATCAGAATGGCTGGGGTGTGCCGCAGAGCGATGCGGAAGCGGTGCGGCTCTATACGCTTTCAGCGGAACAGGGCATTGTCGAGGCGATGATGGCGCTGGGTCGGTTCTACGCAATGGATTTCGCGCCAGACTACGATCCCGTGCAGGCTTACAAATGGTACAGCCTCGCACAATTGATGGGTGACCTGGAAGCCGGGCCCAAGGGTGACGAGCTTGCGGCAGACTTAAGTGCTGAGCAAGTGGCGCAGGCCAATGCTCAGGTCGACCAGTGGTCCGATAAAAACGCGCGATTGATCGCGTCGAAACAATAGGGACCCGAATTTTCTTCAAACGGCGTCCGGCTGCGCTTCGGGCGCCGCTGACCTGAATGCGTCGAGCGTATTGCAATGATCCACCGCGGCGACGAGTTTCGGATAGTCGCCCAGCTCAATCCCGAAACGCCTCGCGTTGTACATCTGCGGAACCATGAATGCGTCGGCGACAGTCACCGAGTTGCCCAGTATGAACGGGCCATCTCCCGCAAATTGTTCGAGCGCCCTGAATCCTTCGTGTATCCAGTGCCCGTACCAGTCTGCCATCGGGTCGGCCTTAAACTCGTCCCGAATGTAATTCAGAATTCTTAAGTTCAGAATCGGATGGATGTCACAGGCGATCATGTTGCAGAACGCGCGCACCTGGCTGCGCATGGGTTGCTCGTCCGGCAATAACTTCACGGCAGGGTAGGTTTCTTCCAGGTATTCGACTATCGCCATCGTCTGACCGGTCCCGAAGTCGCCATCTTCCAAAAAGGGAACCAGCATCTGCGGATTTTTGCGGCGATACGCGTCTTTTCGATGCTCCGACTGGCCCGGTGCCAGCGACACGGGCACGATCTCGTGCACGAGACCTTTCAGGTTCAGCGCGATGCGCACGCGATAAGCAGCGGATGATCGCCAGTAACTATAAAGTTTGATGGACATCAGGCTTCGTATTTAGTGACGACCTGGTCGATCGTACCGAATATCGATGCGCCGTTTTTGTCATTCATTTCGATCCGGATGCGATCACCGAACTTCATGAAGGGCGTACTGGCCTTGCCGCTGTTGATCGTCTCGATGGTCCTGATCTCGGCGATGCAGGAATACCCTACGCCACCCTCGTTTATCGGCTTTCCGGGGCCGCCGTCCAGCAGGTTGGAAACCGTACCCGAGCCAATGATGGCGCCGGCGCCGAGGGGACGCGTCTTCGCCGCATGCGCAACGAGTTGCCCAAAGTCGAAAGTCATATCCACGCCAGCCTCGGGCTTGCCAAAAGGCTCGTTATTCAGGAATGACAGCAACGGCAAGTGCAGCTTTGCATTCCGCCAACTGCTGCCAAGTTCATCCGGCGTCACAGCGACCGGCGAAAACGCGCTGGACGGCTTCGACTGAAAGAATCCGAATCCTTTTGCCAGCTCTCCCGGGATCAGCCCGCGCAATGAGACATCGTTAACGAGCATGAGCAACTGTATGTGGCCGACAGCATCGGTAGCCGACACGCCCATCGGTACATCGTCGGTAACGACAGTGACTTCCGCTTCGAAGTCGATACCCCAGGCCTCATCGGCCAACGGTATGTCATCTCGCGGCGCTATGAATGAGTCCGAGCCGCCCTGGTACATCAGGGGATCGGTCCAGAACGATTCCGGCAATTCCGCACCGCGCGCTTTGCGAACGAGTTCGACGTGATTGACGTAAGCCGATCCATCCGCCCATTGGTAGGCACGCGGTAAGGGCGATGCGCAGGTCGATTGATCGAAAGCGTCGCCGCCGCCGTTCTCCAGCTCGTCAGCGATCGCTTGCAGGGCGGGGCGCGCAAGCGCCCAGTTGTCCAGCGCGTCCTGCATGGTTGCGGCGACACTCGCGGCGGAAACACAACGAGTGAGGTCTCTGGACACGACGACCAGGCGGCCATCGCGGCCCGCTTTCAGGGATGCGAGCTTCATCGTTCGTCGCCCCGGAATTCCAGTTCGTGCAGCCAGGCGGCATGGCGCGGCGCCTTCTTCGTTTTGCTCCATTCTTCAAGCATTGCAGGCGCGACGCGCTTCAATTCATCGATTTGCTCTTGTGTCTGGGTATTCGCCACGAGTTCGAGACGATGGCCGTTGGGATCGAAGAAATAGATGGACTGAAATATGCCGTGATTCGTTGGGCCGATCACGTCGAGTCCCTGCGCCTCGATATGTTCCTTGGCAGCGATCAGCGCCTTGTAGTCTTCAACCTCAAAGGCGATGTGCTGCACCCAGGTGGGCGTATTGTGATCGCGGTCCATCGGCGCCTGCGTCGGTAATTCGAAGAAGGCCAGCACATTGCCCATGCCCGCGTCGAGAAACACGTGCATGTATGGATCGGGCTCCTTCGTCGATGGAACGCGGTCTTCGGCGAATGCGACCGTGAATTCCATGTTCAATACGCGCTGGTAAAACTCGACGGTTTCCTTTGCGTCCTTGCAACGGTACGCGACGTGGTGGATGCGTTTCAGATTCATGTTTCGCTCCTGTCAGGACTTCGCTGCGACAATGCCGCGCGCAACCTGATCGCGTTCAATGGACTCGAATAAGGCCTTGAAGTTACCTTCGCCAAATCCTTCGTCCTGCTTGCGCTGGATAAATTCGAAAAACGTGGGTCCGATCATATTCGCCGAAAAGATCTGCAACAACAAACGTGGCTCTCCACCCTCCGTCGTGCCATCGAGCAGAATGCCACGCGATTGTAGTTCGTCCATCGGCTCGCCGTGGCCAGGCAGGCGCTCATCCAGCATTTCGTAATAGGCCGGGGGCGGAGCCGTCATGAATTCTATGCCCTGTTTTTGCAGGCGGTCCCAGCACTCAAAAAGATTGTCGCAGCTGAATGCAATGTGCTGAATGCCTTCCCCATTGAATGCCATGAGGTATTCCTCGATCTGGCCGACGCCCTGTGAGGCTTCCTCGTTCAGTGGTATCCGGATTTTTCCATCGGGCGCGGTCATGGCTTTCGATAGCAGCCCCGTGTATTCACCCTTGATATCGAAGTAGCGAATTTCGCGGAAGTTGAAAAGCTTCGTGTAGTAGTCGGCCCAGAACTGCATGCGCCCGCGATAGACGTTGTGTGTCAGGTGATCGATCTCCTTGAATCCGCAGCCAACCGGGTTCGGGTCGACACCCTCGATAAAGTCGAAGTCGATGTCATAGATCGATGACCCGGGCTGGTAACGATCGATCAGGTAAACGGTCGCACCGCCGATGCCCTTGATTGCGGGCAGGCGCAGCTCCATCGGCCCGGTCGGAATTTCGATCGGCTGCGCGCCGTTTTTGAGCGCGAGTGCATAAGCTTTGTGCGCATTGCGCACGCGAAACGCCATGCCGCAGGCAGACGGGCCGTGCTCCTGGGCAAAGTAATAGGCGTGACTGCGCTTTTCATTATTAATGATGAAATTGATGCCGCCCTGGCGCCACAAAGTAACGTTTTTCGAGCGGTGCTTCGCCACTTCCGTGAAGCCGAGCAGGCGAAAGGCGGATTCCAGGACCGCGGAATCCGGGGCCGCGAATTCGACGAACTCGAAGCCATCCAGACCCATGGGGTTTTCAAACAAGTCGGTCATGGTACGACCCTC
>Ga0224510_10001195_pt1 | contig 17568 bp, 15 predicted proteins | sample SF_May12_sed_USG_FD_170161 | JGI IMG/M metagenome (GOLD analysis project Ga0224510, IMG submission 170161) | Sediment microbial communities from San Francisco Bay, California, United States - SF_May12_sed_USGS_4_1 | ecosystem: Environmental > Aquatic > Marine > Sediment | place: USA: California... | reverse complement strand
TTTACATACTCCCCGGCGGATCCATTAACCGAGACGGCTGCTCCCGGTTTATTGATGCGATCGGCGATCTCCTGAGCCCTCACAAGATTGGTCGGAGAGGTGTCGCTGGTGTTGAACTTCTCTAGATCGTTGAGCGCGTCGCCAAAGCCTAGGCGATCGATCGCCAGGCCTCCTCCCTGCGCACGGATATCCACGGTCTGGGTCATGGCCAACCCGGCCGGATTCCAATAGGTTGCGAGGGCATTGGTTGTGACGGCGACGCCGGCCCCTCCCATACCCATGGCACGAGGGCCGGAGATGACAAATTCTGCCGCTGATACCTGAGGCGGCAGCGCTGAGGTAGCCAGCAAAACGGCTATGCGAACTGATGGCGACCAGCGCATCTCAAATCCTTGGCCAGAACTGATTTAGCGAGTCTAGAGAAGGAACGGTTGTTCGTCAAGGATTGCAGCCGTTCCAAATGATTCCACGACGACAGAGTACGCGAACGGAGACCACAAGCACTTCCAGCACATGTGAGGAACAGCTGAGCAAAGGGTGGAAGGGGATAGGGACGTACGATGCACTCAGGCGATCTGTCCGTCCTGCATGTGAATGATGCGGTCGGACTGGGCGGAGAGTTTGTCATTGTGCGTCACGATCACAAACGTGGTTCCGCGCGTTTTGTTCAAGGTGCGCATCAGTCCGAACAGCCCTTCCCCGCTAGTGGTATCGAGATTGCCGGTGGGTTCGTCGGCCAAGACAAGGTCCGGGTTCTGCATCAACGCGCGGGCCATGGCGACCCGTTGTTGTTCGCCCCCAGAGAGCTCGCCTGGCTTGTGGTGGAGGCGATGCCCTAATCCGACCTCCGTGAGAAGGATCGTGGCGTCGGCTTTGACCGAGGCTGGTTCTCGACGTTGCACGAGTGCCGGCATGCAGGCATTTTCCAGCGCGGTGAACTCGGCGAGCAAATGATGAAACTGAAACACGAACCCGATCCGTCGATTGCGGAACTCCGCTTGTTGAGCGTCCGTCATACGAAACAGGTCTTGCCCATCGAACGTCACGGTGCCGCTGCTTGGTTTATCAAGGGTCCCAATAATATGGAGGAGGGTGCTCTTGCCTGCCCCGGAGGCCCCCACAATGGCCACCAACTCACCGCGCTGAATTTCAAGATTGATTCCCTTGAGAACGGGCAGCTCATAGGATCCCATCGAAAACGATTTGTGGAGATTGATCGCTTTAATCATATTCAGTGACTGAGACTTGGAATATTGGGATGGGAATTGCAACTCAGTCCTCGGCCCTCAATTCTCCGTCCTGCGGGTCTACTCATAACGTAACGCCGCGACCGGTTCCAACTTCGCCGCCTGATTGGCCGGATACACTGTTGCCACAAAGCTAATCAGAATGGCAGAGCCTGCCACGAGCAAGACGTCTTCAGCCAGCACGTGTACTGGAATGGTTGAGATGTAGTACACGGACGGATCGAACGTCCAAAACGTTTGGATCAGCCAGAGAAATGTATAGCCCAGGGGGATGCCGATACCGGTGCCGGCAAATCCTATGATCAACCCATTCAGCATGAAGATGCGTCGAATACTTCGTTTGGTCGCGCCCATGGCTTTGAGGATCGCGATTTCCTTCTGCTTCTCCGTGACGATCATGGTCAGGGTGCTGACGATGTTGAACGAGGCCACGATCGTAATCAAAACGAGCAGGAGAAACATCATCGTCTTCTCCAGCTTGAGTGCCGAAAAGAGATTCCGGTTCATCTGCATCCAATCTCTGGCTCCGTGGCTGAATCCCAGCTCCTGTTCGATGCGACGCGCGGTTTCTGCGGCCTGGAAGACCTCAGTCACCTTGACCTCGATCCCGGATACGCTCCCATTCATGTTGAAAAATTTTTGAGCTTCACCGAGCTCGATATAGGCCAGCGACGAGTCGTACTCGTACATGCCGGAATGGAAGAGCGCGACGATCGCGAAGGTGCGGATCTTAGGAACCATCCCCATCGCGCTGATCGGACCGACAGGCGAGACCACGTTGACCGTATCGCCGACAAATGCGCCCAGCCTCAGCGCCAGTTCTTTACCAAGAATAATGCCCGGCTTCTCGACGACGCGGGGACGGCCTTCAGAGTCGTCGTCGGGTGCTTGGGTGACTTTCACCGGGGTGAGCAGATCGAGCAATTGGCCGGACGTAATGTTTTTTGAGAGCTCGGTGACGTTGGCTTCGCGTTTCGGGTCGATCCCACGGAGAACGATTCCTTGCACGCCCGATTGAGTGGTCAGGAGTACCTGGCGGAGCACAAAGGGCGTCGCGGCCACGACATCGGGTACGGTCTGGATCTTGTCGGCCAGACCGTCATAGTCGGTCATATTCTCTTTCATGCGTTCTTGGACGATGATATGGGCTGTCGTGCCGAGAATCTTGCTCTGAATATCTTCCCGGAAGCCGGTCATAATCCCAACTGTGCCGATGAGTGCTGCCACGCCCAGCGTGATGCCGGCGATCGACACGAAGGTGTTCAACGAGATCGTTCGGTTGCGACGTTTGGCGCGCAAGTAGCGGAGCCCGACGAAAATTTCATAAGGGAGGGCCACGTTATGGTTTCTCCGGCCTTAATTGCGGGAAGAGGACCACATCGCGGATAGAGGCCTGATCGGTGAACAGCATGATCAATCGGTCGATGCCGATCCCTTCTCCGGCGGTCGGCGGCATTCCGTACTCCAGGGCGCGAAGAAAATCCTCATCAACGAGATGTGCTTCATCGTCGCCCGCCTCACGCTGAGCGGCCTGACCGTCAAACCGTTCACGTTGGTCCAACGGATCGTTCAACTCGGAAAAGGCGTTGGCGATTTCCCTGCCGGCGATGTAAAGCTCGAATCGGTCAGTCAGGGTGGCGTCTGAATCCTTTCGTCTGGCAAGCGGAGAAATATCGATCGGGTAATCGGTAATAAACGTCGGCTGCTGCAAATTCGGTTCGACGGTTTCTTCGAAGATCTCATTGACGATGGTGAACAAGGATGCCTTAGGATCTACGGGAACATTCAGTCGTTTGGCGGCCGTCAGTGCTTTCTCTCGATCGTGCAGCACCAACGGATCGAGGCTATTCACCTCAAGAATAGCTTGGTGATAGGACCATCGTCGCCATGGAGGGGTGAGCACAATCTCTTTCCCTTGGTAGGGGATGACCGTCTTGCCGAGTATTTGTTGGGCGAGGCTGGAGACCAGCTCTTCAGTGAGCGCAATCAGGTCCTGATAATCCGCGAACGACACGTAGAACTCCAGCATCGTGAATTCGGGATTGTGGATCGTCGAGATACCTTCATTTCGAAAGTTCCGATTGATCTCGAACACTCGTGGAAATCCACCGACGATTAGGCGTTTCAGATAGAGTTCCGGAGCGATGCGCAGATAGAGATCGACGCCGAGCGCATTATGGTGTGTGACGAACGGTTTGGCGGCGGCGCCTCCGGGAATCGGATGCATCATGGGGGTCTCGACTTCAAGGAAGCCGCGTTCGATCAGAAACGCTCGGATACCGGCGATAATACGGCTCCTGGTGGAGAAAATCTGGTGGACTTGAGGATTGGCGATCAGATCGACGTAGCGTTGTCGGTATCGTGTTTCGACGTCCGTTAGACCATGCCACTTCTCCGGGAGCGGGCGGAGGGCTTTGCTCAGAAACGTCAGCTGATGAACTTCGACCGTGAATTCATTCGTTTTCGTGCGGAACAAGGTCCCTGTGACGCCGATCCAATCGCCGAGATCGAGCTGCTCCACCACGGTGTAGGCCTGTTCCGACAGCAGATCTTTTTTGAGGTACACCTGGAGACGGTCGGCTCCGTCTTGCAGAACTGCAAACCCAGCCTTCCCAAAACGACGCAGCGCCACGACTCGCCCAGCAATAGTGCAGGAAACCTTTTCCTGCTCCAATGTTTCCTTGGACTTTTCGCCGTGCTGCTTCAATAGGTGCCCGGCCCGGTCTTTAACCTCGAAGCGGCTGCCGTAGGGAGCGACACCAGCTTCTCGAAGAAGGTCGAGTTTTTTAATCCGCTGCTGCCGCTGTTCGTTTAGTTCATCCATAATGAGTCTATCTCGTCTGTCTAGTTCCTCTGGTCTGGTCTGTTCCGTCCGTCAGCACCAAATAGACCAGACGGACCGAACACCAGATGGACCGACTTTACAGGTCATCTTCCGGTCCGCCGACGGGGGACAGTTGCTCACTGCCCTTTCCGAGCTTCTTTTTCAAAAACGCTTCGATGAATCCATCGAGATCTCCGTCCATGACGGATGACACATTGCTGAGTTGATGGCCGGTTCGGTGGTCTTTAACCAATTGGTAGGGTTGGAACACGTAAGAGCGAATCTGGCTGCCCCACGCGATGTCCTTCTTTTCACCGACGATCGCGTTAAATTCCGCTTCCTTCTTTTTCTGTTCCAACTCAAAGAGGCGCGATTTCAAGATCTTCATGGCGCCGTTTCGATTTTGGAGCTGCGAGCGCTCATTCTGGCATTGCACGACAATGCCGCTCGGCAAGTGCGTAATGCGGATGGCGGTTTCAACCTTGTTGACATTCTGGCCTCCGGCCCCGCCGGCGCGGAAGGTATCGATCCGGAGATCCTTATCATCGACCACGACGTCGACATCTTCACTCAGCTCCGGATACACGAAGACGGACGCAAACGACGTGTGCCGTCGCTTGTTGGAATCGAACGGGGAAATGCGAACCAGTCGATGAACCCCTGCCTCCGCCTTCAGATAGCCATAGGCATACGGTCCGGTGATCGAAATCGTCACGCTCTTGATACCCGCTTCGTCACCGGGCAATAGGTCTAATGTTTCCACCTTGAACTTCTTGTGCTCCGCCCACCGCACATACATCCGGAGGAGCATCTGTGCCCAATCCTGTGATTCCGTGCCTCCGGCGCCGGGATGAATCGCGATGATGGCGTTGTTAGGGTCCAGGTCGCCGGAGAGTAGGAGCTCCACCCGCAGCGTAGCGAGGCGAGGCTCCAACTGATTCAATTCGCTGGTGAGCTCGGCCTCGATACCCGCGTCGTTGCTCTCATGCGCGAGTTCCAACAGTGCCCCCAAGTCGCCCATTTTGGCTTCAATTTCACGCCACTGCTGGAGTTCGTGTTCGATGGTCGCCTTTTTCCGACTCACCACGGCAGCGGCGCGGGTATCGTTCCAGAAATGCGGCTGGCCCATCTGCGCTTCAAGTTCTTCCAACTCGGCGGTCATATGAGCGAAGTCAAAGATGCCCCCGTAATTCGGAAATTTGCTCGCCGAGATTGCGAACACGAACTTCGACTTCCTCTAACATGCAACGATCCTCCTTCCATCATGCCGGCGTGATAATCGTCAGGGATGGTTCCTTCGTGCGGAAGTACCCGAACAGAAACAAAAGTCCGCAGATTATAACACAGGCGTATGCAAACACGTCGCCATAGTAGCTGTAAAATGTGCGGGAGTGTTTGATCGGAATCGTCGCCTGTAGGGCCAGTTCCGTAAACAGGGGCGTGGCCTGGGTGACCTCTCCGAAAGGATCGACGAACCCGGAAATTCCCGTATTGGCGGCACGTGCGAACGCAAGGTGATTTTCGACCGAGCGAAAGACGACCATCGCAAAGTGTTGAGCCGGCGCTGAGGAAGGTCCAAACCATCCATCATTCGTGATCGTCACGAGAAACTCCGCGCCGTTGGCGGCGAACTTACGGACTAAGTCCGGGAAAATCACTTCGTAGCAGATGGCGACGCCGAACCTCACAGCCCGCGGGGTGGTGGACGTGCCGCGTTCCCACGACTTGGGGTGAAACGACAGGATTTTCGATCCCGGTCCCGGCTCAAAGTCGCCGATGCCCTCAACAAGTTTGTCGAGAAAGAACAGTAATGATGATTTCAGGGGGATGTATTCTCCGAACGGCACGAGATGGTGCTTGTCATACCGGCCGAGGATCGTGCCGTCCATGCCCAGCAGATAGGCACTGTTCAGAAGATACGGTCGACGGTCCGGATAAAACCGAAGCGCCGGACTGCCGAGCAGGAGCGGCGCCTGAGCACGTTCCGCCCATGCGATCAGCTCGAGCTGATATTCTTTTTCGCGCTCCAAGATGAACGGTGTTGCCGCTTCCGGCCACACGATCAAGTCCATATCAGTGCCGAGCTGAGTAGTCAGGCGGTCAAAGCGTCGCATAGTCTCATCGCGAAACGACGCATCCCATTTCACGGCTTGATCGATATTCGGTTGGACGACACCCACAGTGACGGAAGGTTGTCCCTCTTTGACGGCTCTGTCGCTTAGGACTGCCGAACTGTAGAACCACGAAAGCACCATGCAGGCCGCTGCTGTTGTGAGGAGTTCCCACGGAAGTTTGGCCGGGTGAACGCCACGGAAAAACGGCATGATCCACAAAATGAGCTCGGCCAAGGCCACATTCACGAGCACGACTAAGAAAGATACTCCATAGACTCCTGTATGGTCTGCTACTTGGATCAAGTCCAATTCACGGTATTGTGAATAGCCCAGGAGACACCATGGCAGACCTGAGAGCAGGTAAGTCCGAAAGAATTCGAGCGCGACCCAGAAACAGGGGGCAAAGAAAATTCCATAGCGTGGGATGAGCTCGCGGAGCCAGACAAACGCGAGGCTGTAGAGTGCGACGTACAGTCCGAGGTAGGCGGTAAGAAGCAGCAGAATTGCGTAACTGATGGGCTCCGGTACTTTACCGTAGGTCGTCATGGCCGTGACGACCCAGGCCATGATGCCGGTAAATCCGATGACCCCGCTCAGCCAGCCGATCCAAAATGCGCGTTGTCTGGAACATTGATCGAGCGCGAGATGGAGGGGAATGAGGACGACCCAGGCCAGCAATCCCCAGTCGAACTTCGGAAAGCAGAGAGGCAACAACAGTCCGCTCGCGCAGGCAAACATGATTTGGCGCGAACGAGCTCCATCCATCGTGCCGTACCTTAGCCAAAAGATTCGCCTACTTGCAAGAGAATGCTTGAACAATCAGCGGCTTGAGACGTTTACCACGTGCTTTTCTCCGCTAAGGTAGGGTATTCTTGACCTGTATGGAACGGCGTCAGCATCGTCGTGTTTCGGGACAGGTTAAGACTCTGCTTCGGGCCAACTCGCATGAGGTGGAAGGAGAGACGGTCGATCTTTCCCTGGGTGGTGCCAGGATCGAGAGCTCGCTGGATGTGCAACCAGGCAAGCCGATCGTGGTCAAACTCTTGATTCCGGGTGACGACGTTCCGATCGTGATCGAGCAAGCGCAGGTTCAATGGAGCATCGATCGGACCTTTGGTGTAAGATTTCTGGACGTACCGAAGCAAGAGCTGGACGAATTAGAAGCGTTGATCGAAGAATGTATTGCGCTGGATGAAGGAAGAGAGGCATGAAACTGGTGAGCACTCAGAACGAAACGCTGAATGATGATCCACGTAGTTGGATGGGTGGTGAAGCAACGGTCGGTTCCCAAGCCCGCCGCTATATCCGTCGCCAAGCAGGGACACCGGCTTCTCTGCTCGGCGTCATCTTTGGCCTCACCTTCCTCAGCGGCCTCGCCCTCGGCAGCTCCTTCGGCCTGCTCTGTCGGAACAAGGGCAAATAGCGCATCTGTAACTTACGCTGTGTCAAGAATCTTCCATATGTGACATGGTTGCTTGCATTTCTTACCTGTCCGATCCAGGCAGTACACCGCTTCAGATACAACGCTTTCATCATGACTGAGATTCCGGAAACTTGCCGGATCCTTCCATGATTGCGGTCTGATCCACAGGCTATTTCTGCATCTCAGTCCGGTATAGAATAAGGACATGTTGTGTCTCCTGAGATCGTCACCTTGGGGTGCCAAGCTTGTCGCTAGACGTGCAATAGTGCCGTTTCTTGTTGGATTTTTTCTAATCACACTACCGCTCTCTATTCAATCGGCCCAGGTCGAGCCGGATAGAGGAACTTGGCGTACAGCGGCTCCTGCGCCGACAAAGCGGACAGAAGTGGCGGTTGCAGCGCTGGATGGCAAGATCTACGTCGTCGGTGGATTTGAGAAGCCCAGCCTAGGCAATGTACTGAATTTTGCTATCACGCCATCTGTCGAAATGTATGATGCAGCGACTGACCGATGGACTTCCAAAGCACCGTTACCGGTCGGCCTGCACCATGTTGGGATTGGTGTTGCAGGCGGACGATTATATGTGATTGGGGGATACAGCAAATCTGGTCTCAGCGTCTGGAATCCAGTGGCAACCGTTTATGCCTATGATCCATTGACGGATAGCTGGACTGAGCGCGCTCCGATGCCGACAGCGAGAGGCGCATTGTCTATAACGGAGCACGACGGAAAGTTGTATGCCATCGGCGGGTATGATCGGAAAGGCAACAATCCGCAGGTCGAAGTTTATGATCCTCTGCACAATCTTTGGACGACAGCTGCGCCAATGCCGACACCTCGCGATCATCTTGCGGCTGCCACGATTGCCGGGAAGATTTATGCAATCGGTGGACGCATTGATGGCGACTATTCTCGGAATCTCACTGTGACAGAGCGGTACGATCCTGCGACCGATCGCTGGATGCGAGTTGCGGACCTGCCGACTGCGCGAAGCGGCATCGCGGCGGCCGTCGTTGGAGGCAAGATTTTCGTGTTCGGCGGCGAGGGAGCCGCTGGTACGTTTAATGAGAACGAGGTCTATGATCCGGTGCGCGATATTTGGCAGCGTATGGCCCCAATGCCGACGGCACGTCATGGTTTGGGATCAGCGGTCGTGCAAGGACGTATCTACGTCATCAGCGGCGGGCCAACTCCTGGCGGATCATTCAGCGATCTGAATGAAGTCTTTATTCCACCGTCAGCATCCACATCCAAGACCAATTGAGCCTTCTCTCGTTTTTTCAGCCTGTTCTGCTATGATACGGCTCTATCATGAGCAACCCAGTCGTTCACCCTGCGCCGCTGAAACTGTTGCCGGCCTACACTGGTTGCACCTCACTCGAGGAGGCCTTGGCCCATCCGCGCCACCGCGCCGTCTTATGGCTGGAAGTGTTGTTCAATGATCAGTTGGATGAGGCCCTTCTGGTACAACACCCCAGCGGGAGGGAGGCGTATGACGAGGCCTGTCGGTGGTATACCCAGTTCCGCAGTTTGATTCAGTTCATTGCGCCACGCTCGCCGTTACCGTCGCATGACGGTCCCATCGACTTCCGGCAGTATCGCACATTCGTTGAGGCCCTCTACTTTGTCAGCCCTGACGCTTGACCATATCCTCGTCCTGTTCGAAGAGTATGTCCGACAATCTGGACAACGGCTGGATGTGTTGCTGATCGGGCGGTTGGCTCTGTACGCCTATGGATCTCCTCAAGCCCAAACCCACGATGTAGATGCTGAGCTCAGGCAAGATGTGGAACGAGTTGGCACCTTTTTGAAACAGCATGGTGTTCCGTCGAATCTCAGCGAGAATATTTCCGGATGGTCGATCGTATCCTTGCCTCCTGGCTATCGGGATCGTGCCACTGTGCTGCATGAGCGGAAGAATCTTCGAGTCGCGGTCCTAGAGCCGACTGACTTTATTATCAGCAAACTACGCCGAGGGACCGAACAGGATTTTACCGATGCGGAATTTGTCGCGCGACACTATGGCGTGACTGCTCAAGCGGTTCAGATGGCTGCCGACGCTGCTATTGCCGCTTCACCAAAAGACACGGCGTTGTTTGTGTTTTGCAAAGCGGTCGCCTTGTTTCTCGAGCGGTTGGGACAATAGGCGTCAGGTCGCGGTTTATAGGGTCCGTTTGAGGATCGAGAAAATTGTCAGTCTTTTCTCGAAGCCATCCGCTCTACTTTCTGATGCATCCATCTGGTTGGAGTGGCGGCGCTAGAGACAAAAGCATGGCCGAAGCCGAGCAGGAAGTGGGCGTCCTCCAGTTGTAATTCCCAGAGGGCAAAATCGCCAAAGCCAAACATCATCTCCGCTTGGGGGAACCGTTCTAGATATCGCTGCTTGATCTCATCATGAGCCGGTGCATCAGGCGATAGTATGGCAGCCTCACCCTGAAGATTCATGCGTCTCAACGCGAGCGGGTTTTTCTCTGGCCCGTCCGGTTCTGCGATGAACAGTGACATGTGAGGATCGCTGAGCAGATGTTGTGTGTGGAGTGCCAGTCGACTGAGATGCAGGTAAGCTCGCGTCCAATCTGGTCCGAACACATAAGCTACATGCGATCCAAACGGCCGTCCGTTTCGTAAAGTCAAGAGCACGGCCGTCCGTACATCATCCGCGAGTGCCGACCATGCGTCTTGGACATTCTCACTAGTTAATGCGGTTGCCATCGATAATGCGTCTCGTCTCTCCGAGTCGTCGGTTGATTCCTCAGTAACATCGCTGCAACAACATACCATCAGTCAGGTGCAATCGCTACAGGGCCGCCGGCGCTCAATCCAATTCCATATACCGCTTGACTCACTTCTATGTGGAGCCTATCGTAGCATTGTGGGAGGAGTTAACGCCCCGAGGGAATATGGTTCATAAGGGGATCGAGCGTGAGGATGGTGTGCAGGACCAGCTTGTACTGGGAAGCCTAAAGTCCTCCCAAGATCCCCGCCGTACCTGATCGTCCTCGGTTAGGTGCGTGCTCCTCCCACTTTAATCTCCGCCCCGTATCCCCCATCACAGCTTCCTGACCTGCTTCTTACTATCGACGAGCCCATGGTCATGCTTTGTTGTGGCCAGGCACAAATACGACTCCCTGCTATACTTTGGTCAATAGCCACATCATCTAGCACCACAGGAATCGACAACATGAAGATCTTTACCCTGAGTGTCATCACTGGCCTCTTTCTCTGGCCGATGATTGGCTCAGCGGAGCTTTATAAATGGATCGATGAACAAGGGAATCTTCATATTACGGATGCTCCGCCCCTTGAGCTGCAAAAGAGGTCAAGTCCCGCGGTAAAGCCCGCTCCACGATCCGTGTTGCCGAAGAAGGCTACAGCGAAGCCAGCGATGCCGGAGATGCCTCGAGCGGAGGTGTATCCTGTACCGGAAGCATCAGTGACGCCTTCATCGCTGACGGATACGGTGGCCCAGCCGAGTATGGAAGGTCTCAGTCCGAACCAAGCGACGTTCACGAGTGCATGGCAAACGTTCGATGGGCCCCCAGTGGTTGCGAAGGCTCCTGTACTGCGCTGGAAAGATGAACGGGGTCTTGAACATTTTGTGGATGTGTTGCCGACGGCAAAAGGTTTACCCGACGTTGAGACTACACCAAACCAGTACCGACCCAAAACCCCGTAGTAGTTACAAGGGATCGCGAGAGTATCAGCACTCTTGCACTGGTCATCAGTTGGCTGAGTGGAGAGCAGGTTCAGGGAGTAAGACCGCACGTGAACTGGTGAGGCAGCATATGAGCCGGCTGAAAATATTGTCAGTAGTAGTAGTCCTTCTTATCACGTCATCGATCCGGCAAGCGGACGCGTCTCTCTCTCACATTCCCACGGCGTTTTCGGAAGACGGGCGTTTCCTACTGATCCAGACGGACGAGCTTATCCTCTGGGATCTCGATACCAAGGCACTTGTCGCCAAGGTACCGCTCACCTCCTGTCACCAGATTGCCTTACTGAAACAAGACGGATGGATCCTGTGTGTGAAGCATGATGTCGTGATTTACGATTGGAAGAATCAGGAGTCTGTGGCGACTGTTCCACAGGAATCACGCCAGCCCTATAGCTTGCTCGCCTATTCAAATCAGACTGATCGGATGGTACTCCGACACGGCCATGAGGCGGTGTCGGTTTGGCAAATCGGGAAGAAGTTGGTGCCGCTCAAACATATCGGGTTAGATGCCAAGGCAGAAACCCAGTCGGTAGTTGCATCAGCAGATACAAAGTTGCTGGCGATCGCGCAAGGTCGTGCGATTCGTCTGCACGACCTTACCGGAACGACCATTCGTGATGTGAGTATCAAAGATGGAAAGCCACTCGATCTCCTCTTTGCACCGGACGGCGCAACGCTGGCCGCTACCATTGGGAATACGATTCTTTTCATCGATACGGTGGAGGCATCAATACGTGGACGAGCGAGGCTGACAATCGGGGAAGGAGCTCGTGCACACCTCACACCTCGTCTCTTTTCCCGTGACAGCCATCGACTGGTGGTAAGTGATGGGGAAAGGAGATATGGGCTGTTCGATACCGATACAGGCACGGTCGTGTCTGTGACCGAATTTACCTATGCTGATCAAGAGCAAGGGGTGCAGGCCCCTACGCATCTTTCTGCCGCCGATATTTCAGACGACGCCGGGTATGTGGTGGGGCAAGCGGAACATCCGACGACCTTGCAGATCTGGGATTTGCGCACCGGCGCCATGCTGCCGGATCTCTGCGGCCACGATTGTCGGAATACGGGGCCGCACGTCTCGTTGCTCAAATGGTCGCCCTCTGGATCGAAGATTGTTGTCGGACTGGAAGGGGGCCTCAATCCGGACGTGGACGGAAAAATATCAGTCTGGGACGTGCAGACTCGATCTCCTGAGCTGGTGCTGGATCCTCGTCAATCCCAGGCAAAAGTGTTGGCCAAGCGACCCACCCCGCCAGTGACAGGTGTTGAATGGTCTGTGAAGCCTGTGGTGCGATCTCCTGCCGAAGCTGGCCCGGCCTTTGTGCATGCGCGGGCATTGCGTGCGCTCGTGACTTCCCCCAGCGCCAATCTGCTTGTCACGAGTGGTGATGACGGGTTGCTGAAAATTTGGGACCCGGGTCAGGGAGTCCTTCTGCGGCAGCTGTCTTTGTCTGCACCTGCAAGCGCGCTGGCGTTCAGCGCCGATGGCGCAATTCTGGCGGCGGGGACGACCCAAGGAGAGGTACGGTTGTGGGACACGCAGAGCTGGCGGGAGTTTCCCTCCTACGTAACCCGACAGGGACAGATCAACGCGCTCCAGTTTCTCACGGGTAACCGATTTCTCATCATTGCCGGCAAGCAACCGAAAGTTCTCGTGGTGGATGTGGTGACCCGAGCGATTGTCAAAGAGCTGGTGCATGCGGGCGTCTCCCTGGCCTGCGAGCCGAAAGGCTGTGTCAGAACCCGAATGACACAGGGAGAGGTTGTCGAGACGCTGAGTCTATTGGATGGAAGCCCATTTTTACTCACGACGTCACGAACTGGACGTGTTGTCTGGAATATTGAGACATGGAAAGAGGTCGAGGGGCCAGTCGGACTACCTGACGTCTGGTCCGGCCTTGGATGGAAACGTCCCTTTGTCGCGACGACGATGCGCGCTCGTGATCCAAACGCGTTCACGCTTGCCGTTTGGGACACAAAGCGCAATACGGTCTTGTCGAGTTTGGATACCTTCACGAAACGTGATACCGAGGCAGTCGAGAAGGGACCGACCGTGGCATTAGGCGCATCAATAGCCGTCGATCCGCTGCATCGATGGGTTGCGACCCGCGTTGGAGAACATCTGGCGGTGTGGGATCTCCCGGCTCACGCTAAAAAGAAAACCTTCCACGTACACACTCCCTATCATCTCCACTGGACGAGCGACGGGAAATATCTCGTCGTCGGCACACTCGACCGCAAAGTGCTCGTCTGGTCTGCAGAGACAATGGAGCCTGTGCACTATTTACGAGATGCCTCCCTGACCCGCTAGGGTGGTTCGTGGCACACCTAGGCCGTTCTCCGTCTTGCCGCTTCACCATCTGGTCCCATTGTTTCCTGGAAAGTTTTGTGGTACCAAACAATCAATGATTGTTTGCTGAGAGGGTGAATGGGAAAAAAGAAAGACTCCGCGTCAAATACTGAATCGAAATCTTCCGCTCCTCGAGCCCATCCTGAACCAGTCGCAAAGAAGCCAGCCGCCGCCAAACCGGTAGAGCAGGTGACTGCGGTTGAGATGGGGGCACGGCAGCGGGAAATTTCCGTTTCTGAATTTTTCACGAAGAACCGGCATCTGCTCGGATTCGACAATCCGCGCAAGGCGTTGCTGACCTGCGTCAAAGAGGCGGTCGATAACGCGCTCGATGCCTGCGAAGAAGCCGGAATTCTTCCGGATGTGACGGTTAAGTTGGAAGTCGTGTCGAACGGAGAGCCGGTGGCGCCAAGCCAGGCGAACCGGTTTCGCGTCACGGTCACCGACAATGGACCGGGCATCGTTCGCCAGCAGATCCCACGAATTTTTGCCAAGCTGCTCTACGGGTCCAAATTCCATCGCCTGCGGATGAGCCGCGGTCAACAGGGAATCGGCATCTCAGCTGCCGGAATGTATGGACAACTGACGACCGGAAAACCGGTCAAAATCATTTCGCGTATCGGTCCCAAAGCCGCTGCGCATTTCTTTGAAGTTCAAATCGACACAAAGAAGAACGAGCCGCTGGTTCACGAGAACAAACAGATCGACTGGGAGCAGCCGCGAGGCACTCAAGTCAAGCTGGAAGTCGAAGGGAAGTATCAAAAGGGCCGTGCGTCGGTCGATGAATGGTTGGAGCAAACCTCCATCGCCAATCCGCATGTCAAATTGATCTACCACACTCCAGAAGGCGAGACGAAGGAGTATCCTCGGACCTACCACGAGCTGCCGCCTCAACCACGTGAGATCAAGCCGCACCCCTATGGGATCGAGTTCGGCATGTTGCTCAAGATGTTGCAGGACACAAAGAGCCATACGCTTTCCGGGTTTCTCGCCGGCGATTTTTGCCGGGTGTCTTCCCAGTTGGCGGATGAGATCTGCAAAGCGGCAAAGGTCTCGTCTGCGGCCAAGCCTCGCGAGTTGAAGGGGACGGTCGCAGAGACGCTTTATAAGACTTTGCAAGCGACGAAGATCATGGCGCCGCCGACCAACTGTATCTCTCCGATCGGCGAGAAGGCGATTCTTGCAGGGCTCTATAAACAGATCAAAGGTGAATTCTACACCGCGGTCAGTCGGCCACCGGCAGTCTATCGGGGTAATCCATTCATCATCGAGGCCGGCCTCGCATACGGGAACAGACCACAGGACCAAGACAAACCACAGCAGCCGGCTATGCCGAAAGCCGAAGGGGAACACGAGGAGGAAGATTCCGAGCTTGCCCGTGTGATCCGCTACGCGAATCGAGTGCCGCTCCTATATCAACAATCGGCCTGCTCCACATTCAAGGCCGTCCTGAGCACGAGCTGGAAAAACTACGGTCTATCGCAGTCGCGTGGAGCCCTTCCGGGTGGACCGATGGTAATCTTTGTCCATATGGCGTCGGTCTGGGTGCCGTTTACCAGTGAGTCCAAGGAAGCGATCGCGGATTATGACGAGATTCAAAAGGAAATCACCCTGGCGCTACGCGAGTGCGGCAGACGGCTGGGACTCTTCGTGCGCCGGCGCGAACGGGCGGCCAGTGAATTTCGGCGGCGGAATATATTTGAGTTGTATATCGAAGAAGTCGTCGAGGCCTGCAACCGACTCAAGGGAGGGACGCTCCCGAAGCAAAGACTGAAAGAGCAGCTCCAGAAGATCGCGACGTCTCGCACAGGCGGAACGAAGACCGACGAAGCGCTCGGAAAGACCGGGGGCGGTCCTGAAGGTCTTCCCCATTCAATCATCGTCACAGCAGATGGAGTGGAGGGCGAAACCGCGTTGGCCACGCAAGTCGAGTCTAGTCAGGGGGGATCGACGCAGACAGCAGAGCCCGACCTTCTTGGTGACTCATCGCCGTCGGATAAGCCGGCCTCGAAAGAGACAGCCACCAAGTCGAGTCGAGCCAAACATCCATCGAAGAAGACAACCGCCAGATCAGGTCAGGCCGCGCTCTCTACCGGCGAATCAAAGGCCAAGAAGAAACCAAGCGGCAAGCCTACCAGATCAGTAAAGACAGCGGGTTCGAGGAAATCCAGATAGGACACTATGACGACGACCAAAACAAAGAAAACCACGCTGGTCGAGAAGAAGTTGATCGGTCTGGCTGATATCGTAATCCAGTCGGCCGAGCGATCAAAAGACCCCACGTTTCAGATTCCAATCCGTGCCCTTTCCAATGTGTCTTTTAATGAACGGAAGGGCCTGATCGAGATGGGCGCCAAGAAGCAGGAGCGGTCGTTTTTCAACGTTGGCATGGCGAAGAAATTCATGCAGACGGTGCTGGTCGCCGATGCCCTCTCCGAGTTGCAGCGGGCAGATCTCACCACCTCGCTTCGAGAAATTTACTACCGCACAAAACATACGATCAAAGACTCGCACGAGAACACCTTCGACACGCAGGATGAATCCGATCCCGTGATCGAAGATCTCGAAGTCTCCCTCGCCGCGCTTCGGGAAGAACTGCATGTGCGAGCGGAGAACAGCGGCAGCATCGTCGGGCCGGTGGTCTTTGGGGACGACGGCGATCGCGTCGATTGCGCGAAGCTGGGGAAAGGCGGGTACTCGGTCCCATCGATCGTGGAGCCGGAGTATCTTGAGATCCGTCGCTGCACGGCGGACTTTGTGCTGCTTGTCGAAAAAGGCACGCAGTGGAACCGCCTGTCGGAAGACAAGTTCTGGCGGCGTTATAACTGTGTGTTACTGACGGGCAATGGTCAGCCACCGCGAGGCGTCCGTCGCCTGGCACGGCGGCTCCATGAAGAATGCAAGCTGCCGGTGTATGTCTTGGTCGACAACGATCCCTGGGGGTACTACATCTATTCCGTTATCAAGCAGGGGTCGATCAATCTGGCCTTTGAAAGCCAGCGAATGGCAATTCCAAAAGCCAAGTTCATGGGCTTATCCAGCGCCGACCCCGAGCGGTATGAGCTGCCGCGCAATGTTGGGATCAAACTGAATGAGAAAGACATCGCGCGTGCCAAAGAGCTGATGAACTATACGTGGTTCAAGAAGCCGGCCTGGCAGGCGGAGATCAAGCGCATGTTGACCAGCGGATTGAAGTTCGAACTCGACGCATTGGCCAATAAGGATTTCCAGTACCTGACGAAAAAGTATCTGCCGAGGAAACTCAAGGAAAAAGACTGGCTGGACTGAGCGGCCTCCTATCTGTGCCATCATTGAGCCACCACACGTTCGCTTCCACGAACCGGTTATGAAAAGTTTGCCTGTCTGGACGGCACCCCTTCGTGACTGGCAGCAACGCGCTCTGTCGGCGGTCTATACCCATCAGTCCAAAGATTTTCTGGCGATGGCCACGCCGGCCGCAGGGAAGACGCGCTTTGCGCTGCGCATAGCGCACGAGTTCATGACGAAACGGGCTGCAGTTCGAGTGCTGGTCGTTTGCCCGACGAATCACCTCCGGACGCAATGGTCGGATGCGGCTGGGAAGATGGGGTTACAGCTTGATCCGTCTCTGACCAATGAACAGGCATCTGAAGCGGCTGATTATCATGGTGCCGTCGTTACCTATCAGCAAGTCTGCCTGGCACCGACGGTCTTTCAAAGGGTCTGCAAGGGTAAAAAGACGTTGCTCATCTTCGATGAGCTGCACCATGCCGGTGACGGGAAAAACTGGGGGAAGGCGCTGCGCACGGCGTTTGAACCGGCGGTGTTTCGATTGATCTTGTCCGGGACCCCGTTTCGTTCAGACAACAATCCGATCCCGTTTATTCGATACGAGCATGGAGAAAGCCGGGCG
>Ga0224510_10001194_pt1 | contig 17590 bp, 14 predicted proteins | sample SF_May12_sed_USG_FD_170161 | JGI IMG/M metagenome (GOLD analysis project Ga0224510, IMG submission 170161) | Sediment microbial communities from San Francisco Bay, California, United States - SF_May12_sed_USGS_4_1 | ecosystem: Environmental > Aquatic > Marine > Sediment | place: USA: California... | reverse complement strand
CTCGGTCTGGCGGGCGATCCACTCGGCCTCCTCCAGCGCTTCGAGGCCTACAACGAAGAGGAGGAGGCCGAGTGGATCGCCCGCCAGACCGAGGGCCTGATCGGTGGGCGCGGGACGGTGTTGACACGCCGGGCGGACGACGACGCCGTCGCGACGCGTGGCCAGGACGTCGCGGTGATGTACCGGATGAACGCCCAGTCACGAGCGATCGAGGAGGCGTTCCTCCGTTACGGGCTGCGCTACCAGCTGGTCGGGGGCACACGCTTCTACGCCCGCCGCGAGGTCAAGGACGCGCTGGCCTACCTGCGAATCCTGCGTTCGGACGTGGACGTGGTGAGCTTCGAGCGGATCATCAACGTCCCGGCCCGCTCGATCGGGGACAAGACGCTCGAGGGCCTGCGCGACGTCGCCCGTGGTGACGGGATCTCGACCTGGGAGGCGATCGGGAAGGCGGCCGCCGGCGAGGTCCCCGCCATCGGGCCCCGGGCCCGTGCCTCGCTGGCCGACTTCGCCGCGCTCGTGGGGCGGCTGCGTAAGCGGGTCGGCGAGCTGCCGCTCCCGGAATTGCTCGACGCGGTCCTCGAGAGCTCCGGCTATCGGGCGATGCTCGCCGACGGCAGCGAGGACGGCGAGGAGCGCTGGGCGAACCTCCTGGAGCTCCGCCAGGTCACGACGCGCTACGACGATCTCGAACCGGAGGACGCGTTGGACCGGCTGCTCGAGGAGACCGCCCTCGTCGCCGACCAGGACAGCTACGAGGGCTCCGCCGACGCCGTGACCCTCATCACCCTCCACGCGGCGAAGGGCCTCGAGTTCCCGGTCGTCTTCATCGCCGGACTCGAGGAGGGGCTGCTGCCCCACAGCCGGGCGCTCGACGACGAGAAGGAGCTCGAGGAGGAGCGCCGGCTCGCGTACGTCGGGATCACCCGGGCGAAGCGTCGGCTCTACCTGTCCCATGCCTGGCGACGCGCGACCTGGGGGATGGGCCAGGCCTCGGTCCCGTCGCGGTTCCTCATGGAGATCCCCGCCGAGTTGATGGTGGGCCCCCAGCTCGGCGGCTCGGCCGGCGACGGGATGGACGATGCCGCGCTCGACATGGACCTCGTCTTCGGGGCGCGCCGGACGAGCCGCTTCGGTCGTCCGGGCCGCAGTGCCGTGTCAGGAGGCGGTGCGTTTCGGCAGGGGAGCGGGACGCCGGGCGCCCCGGCCAACGGCGCCCCGTTCCGCCCGGCACGTGACCTCACGGCACGGCGCGACGCGTACGCCGGCGGTGCCCGGTCCGGGGCCCTGGGCGGCCGGATCGCGGCCTGGGATGACGCCGTCGAGCTCGAGGCCACAGACGACGCGACCGACCGCGTCGCCGACCCCAGGGCGGGACTCGCGCCGCGCGCGGCCCGGCCGGCGCGGACCCCGCGCCCGATCGTCCCCGGCGAGCGCCGCTTTCGTGACGGCGATCGGGTCCGCCATGCCCGCTGGGGCGACGGGATCGTCGTGACCTCGAAGCTCACACGCTCCGACGAGGAGGTCGTCGTCGCCTTCCGCGACGCGCAGGTCGGGCGCAAGACGATGCTCGCCAGCCTCGCGAACCTCGAGACGATCGGCTGAGGCGTGAGCCCGCCTTCGTAGACTGACAGGAAAATCCGGTTCGGGCGGCCCATGCTCCGGGCAGGACCTCCTTGGTCAGTCGCGAGGAATCGCCTTGCGCGCATGTTTCCCATGCGTCAAACTCACCTCCACCTGATCCGCGTCCCGCGCGGCGAACATCGAGCGGCCGGAGCATCGCCTGGAGGAGACCAACGTGGCGACCAGCGACCTGGAGACGTTCGTCAACCAAGCCGGACGCGATGCCGCGGTGCGCGACGTTCGCCGCCAGATCGACGAGGCCGGCGTCGAGTACATGTACTTCCAGTTCGTGTCGGTGACCGGCCGGATCATGGGCAAGGGCATCCCGTCGGCCCACTGGGAGCGGATCGCCGAGAAGGGCTTCCAGCTCGTCTATGGGTCCACGGCGAACCTGTTCACGGACCGCAAGGGCAACTACATCGGGTATGGGCCGGAGGCGCGCGAGCTCGTGGGGATCCCCGAGCCCGAGACGTTCTGCGTCCTGCCCTGGGATCGCAAAACGGCGCGGGTCTTCTGCACCCTGTTCCGCGGCCGCGAGGAGGAAGTCGACGGCGGTGCCTTCCTGACCTCGGACGCCCGCGGCAACCTCAAGCGGATCCACACCGAGTTCGAGGACGCGACCGGCTACCACATGCGGATCGGCTGCGAGCCGGAGATGATGTGGCTGAAGGTCGACGCGGCGGGCAAGCCGACCGTGGAAGGCATGACCAAGCCCTACTGCTATCACATCGACCAGTTCTCCGAGCTCCAGCCGCTCATCCACAAGGTGATGGAGTACGGCAAGGCGATGGGTCTCGACATGATCCAGGGCGATCACGAGGACGCGCCGGGCCAGCTCGAGCTGAACTTCATGTTCGATCGCGCCGAACTGACGGCCGACCGGCTCACGACCTATCGCCAGATCTGCCGCCAGGTCGGGCGCGAGATGGGCGCCTTCGCCTGCTTCATGCCGAAGCCGTTCATGGGCGTGTCGGCCAACGGCTGCCACCACAACTTTTCGCTCTGGCAGGGCGAGGAGAACCTGTTCATGCCCACCGGCGACGACCCACAACTGCCCGGGCCGGTCGGGCTCCACGCCGCGGGCGGCGTCCTGAAGCACATCCGGGGCCTCACGGCGATCACCGCGCCCACGGTCAACTCGTACCGGCGCTTCTGGGACATGGGCTTCTGGGCGCCGGTCTACGCCGACTGGGGCTTCCAGAACCGGACGACCGCGCTCCGGGTGAGCGCCCCCGGCCGGTTCGAGTATCGCTCCGTGGACTCGGCGGTGAACCCGTACCTGTCGTTCGCCGGCCTGCTCAAGACGATGCGCGACGGCCTCGACAACGAGCTCGATCCGGGCGAGCCCGAGGAACGCAACATCTACGAGGCGATCGCGGGCGGAAAGTCCGTCGACAAGATCCCGTTCAGCCTCGGCGAGGCGCTCCAGGCACTCGAGGCCGACGAGGTGGTCCGATCGGCTATGCCCGGCGACATGTATCGCGTGTTCATGCACTACAAGCGCGACGAGTGGGAGCGCTTCCTGTCCACCGTCACCGAGTGGGATGTCGAGACGTACCTCGACGTCCTGCCCTGACCCGGGACCCACTGGAGGACCAAGTAGCCCATGTGCGGGATCGCCGGGATCATCCATCGCAACCAGACGTCGGACGTCGGCACCGAGATGGCCGCCATGCTCCAGTCGATGAAGCACCGCGGGCCGGATTCGACGGGGTATGCGTTGTTCGGCGAGCCCACCGGGCGGATCCTCATCCGGTTCAAGCTCGCCGACGCGAACGATCGGCGCGGCTTCGACTTCCGGGCCCGCCTGCGGCGCAATCGCCAGCGGGTGGAGAACCGCCTGCGCGAGATCGGCGCCTCGATCGACCGGATCGACGCCGAGACCGAGTACGCGTTCCGGGCTTCGGTCCGCTACAAGGGCGACCTCAAGACCCTCGCAGACTACCTCGAGGACATCCCCGGCTGCGAGGTCCTGTCGCTCGGGACCTCGCTCGAGATCATCAAGGACCTCGGCGATGCCAACGAGGTCGCCAGCCAGTACGAGCTGCGCGGGTTCCAGGGGACGCACGCGATCGGGCATGTCCGGATGGCGACCGAGTCGGATGTGGACATCTCCGGAGCGCATCCCTACTGGGCCTATCCGTTCGCCGACGTGGCCGTGGTCCATAACGGCCAGCTGACGAACTACTTCCAGTGGCGCCGCCGCCTCGAGCGCGCCGGCCACCGGTTCCAGTCGGAGTGCGACTCGGAGATCATCGCGGTCTACCTCGCCCAGAAGATGGCTCAGGGCTCGGCTCTCAAGGACGCGATGGAGGAGAGCCTCGAGGAACTCGACGGCGTGTTCACCTACATGGCGGTCACCAAGGACTCGCTCGGCGTCGCCAAGGACGAGATGGCGGCCAAGCCGCTCGTGCTCTACGAGTCGGAGGACTTCGTCGCGATGGCCTCGGAGGAGATCGCCATCCGGGCCGTCCTCGACCATGAGATCGACACGTCGGACCCGTACGAGAAGCAGGTGCTCGTTTGGACCAGGTAGGCGGCTCCAGCTCTCGCCGGATCACCTACGACGCGCGCGGCCTGGCCGAGCCCGTCGCCGCCGTCCCGAAGGTCTCCGAGATCGATGGCGGCAGGGCCGTCTTCGATGCCGGGCCGCTCACCACCCGCCAGATCAATCTCGAATTGAAGTGGCTCATCTACGAGGAGGGCGTCCGCGACGTCACGGTGCTCAACCCGGGTGCGAAGCACTCGCTCGGCGTCGGGATCCTGCAGCGCTGCAAGATCCGCTTCGCTGGCAGCCTCGGCTACTTCGGGCTGGGGGTGATCGACGGGCCCGAAGTGGTCATCGAGGGCCGGGTCGGCTGGTCCGTCTGCGAGAACATGATGTCCGGCGTCGTCGTCATCGAGAAGAACGCCGGCTCGCTGACCGGAGCGGCCATCCGCGGCGGCGATCTCGTGATCAAGGGCAGCGTCGGCGCGCGGACCGGCGTGGACCAGAAGGGCGCCACGATCCTCGTCGGCGGCGACGCCGGTGCGGTCACCGGGTTCATGATGCAGCGTGGTCGGATCGTCATCTGCGGGAACGCCGGGCCGAACCTGGGCGACTCGATGTACGACGGAACGATCTACGTCGGCGGCAAGGTCGCGTCGCTGGGCGTCGACTGCGTCGAGGGCGAGTGGACCGACGCGGACACCGAGTTCATCGACCGCAAGTTCCGGATCTACGGGATGGACAAGCCGTCGAGCTTCCAGAAGTTCGTGTGTGGCAAGCAGCTCTACAACTACGACAACCTCGAACCGGCCGAGCGCAAGCTCGTCCTGTGACGATGATCGACCAGTGACGATGATCGACGTCCGAAGCACGACCGAAGGCAGGTGACCGCGATGGACGACCAGCCGGCCCGGGGCAACGTCCTCGGCAGCAGCCGGATCTTCACGCCCGAGGTCATGGACGACATTCACGTGAAGGCCGAGCTCGGCCGCTACCGGATGCGCGGCTTCTCGATGTTCAAGCCGATCCCGCACTGGGACCAGCTGATGTTCCTGCCGGGCACCTTGACCCGGTTTGTCATCGAGGGCTACCGCGAGAAGTGCGAGACGAAGACGGTCCTCGGCGCGCGTTTCGCGAAGAACCCGATCGAGCTCGACATCCCGATCTACATCACCGGGATGAGCTTCGGGGCGCTCTCGATCGAAGCGAAGATGGCTCTCGCCAAGGGCGCCTCGATGGCCGGTACGGCGACCTGCTCGGGCGAGGGCGGGATGATCCCGCCGGAACGCGATCTCTCGACGAAGTGGTACTACCAGAACATCCAGAGCCGCTACGGGTTCAACCCGCACCATCTCATGCTCGCCGACGCGTGCGAGTTCTTCATCGGCCAGGGCTGCAAGGTGGGGCTCGGCGGCCATCTCATGGGTCAGAAGGTGACCGAACAGGTCGCCGAGATGCGCTCGCTGCCCCCGGGGATCGACCAGCGCTCTCCCGCCCGCCACCCGGACTGGCTGGGCCCCGACGACCTGTCCCTGAAGGTCCAGGAGGTCCGCGAGGCGACGGACTACCGGATCCCGATCCAGCTGAAGCTGGGGGCGGCGCGGGTCTACGACGACGTCCGCATGGCGGCCAAGTGCGGCCCGGACATCATCTATCTCGACGGCGCGGAGGGCTCCACGGGCGCGGGACCGCACATCGCGACCGAGGAGACGGGGATCCCGCTCATGGCCGCGATCCCCGAGGCTCGACGGGCGCTCGAGGACGTGGGCCTGGCCGACGATGTCGATCTCGTGGTCGCCGGCGGGATCCGCAACGGCGCGGATGTGGCGAAAGCCCTCGCGCTGGGTGCAAAGGCCGTCGCGATCGGGCACTCGGCGTTGATCGCCCTCAACTGCAACAAGGAGATCCCCGGGGTCACGGACTACGAGGGCACGGTGGGCGTGCCGGCCGGGAAGTGCTACCACTGCCACACCGGGCGCTGCCCGGTGGGGATCACGACACAGGACCCGGAGTTGCGCAAGCGGCTCGAGGTCGACGCGGCGGCCCTGCGGGTCTACAACTTCCTGACCGCGATGACGATGGAGCTCCAGATGATCGCCCGGGCGTGCGGCAAGACGGACGTCCACTCGCTGGAACCCGAGGACCTGTGCGCGTTGACCGTCGAGGCGTCGGCGATGGCCAAGGTGCCGCTGGCCGGCACGGACTATATCCCGGGCGTCACCGAGCAGAACATGCTCCGGGAGATCAAGGAGATGATGGCCGCACACCTCGAACAGACGGACCAGGTCGTGAGGAACGCGGGATGACCGAGGGACGCTTCCACGGAGGCTCGATCGACGCCGAGGAGCTGGCTGGCCACCGCTTCCCGTACCAGGAGGACATCGCGCTCGTCGAGGACGTCGACCTGTTCGCCCTCACGCCCGGCGAGGACCTCAACTGGCTCGAGGACATCCACCTCCTCCAGGAGGACGGCGTCCCCGCGGTCTTCGACCGGAACTCGAACGCGTTCATCAAGATCCACTTCCCGATCCCGGCGGGTCGCGAAGATGAGATCGCACGGAAGGTGCTGATGGCCCACCTGACCCAGGGCAACTCATACGGGATCCAGCTCAAGGCCAAGCACGCGAAGTTCCCCCAGCCGATGCTCGGCTCGTGGGTCGAGGGCTCCCAGACGGTCGGCGGCGACTGGAAGCCATCCGTGCTCGAGGGCTTCGAGCGCCCGACCGGCCACTGAGCGGATCGCCGAGCCGACCACAATGCGCGCCCTCGTCCTCCAGCACATCGCCTGCGAGCCGCCCGGCGTCTATGAGGACGTCGCCGAGGTCGCCGAGCGAGCGCCGGCGATGCTCGACCGTGGCCGGACCCTCTTCACGAACTGGCTGAACGCGACCGTTCGCGACCGCGTGGAGGTCGCCGGGTGACCCTGCCGCGTCGGCCGCGCGTCGTCGTCATCGGGGCGGGCATTCATGGCCTGTCCACCGCGTGGCATCTCGCCGCCGAGCTCGAGGCGCGCGGGATCGGGTCGGGACGCGACGTCGTCGTCCTCGACAAGACCGGTGTCGGTGCCGGACCCTCGGGGATCGCCTGCGGGGTCGTACGAAACAACTACTTCCAGCCGGCGATGCGCGAGCTGATGGCCCACTCCGTCTCCGTCTGGGAATCGGATCCCGAGGCGTTCCACTACCACTCGGTCGGCTACCTGCAGATCGCCCCCGAGGTGATGCGCGCGGACGTCGTCCAGATTGCCGCACAGCAGCGGGCCATCGGCTACGAGTCGCTGCTCGTGGAAGGCGAGGCGGACTGCCGCCGCTACATGACGACGATGTTCGGCGACTGGCAGGCCCAGGGGATCACCGCGGTGCTCCACGAGAAGCGCGGCGGCTACGCCGAGAACGGGCCGTCCCTGCGGGGGCTCCGCGGCAAGGCGGAGGCGCTCGGCGTCGAGATCCACGCCCCCGTCCGCGTCACCGGGTTTCGCCGGGTCGGTGGAGCCGTCGCCGCGGTCGAGACGGACCAGGGCGAGATCGAATGCGACCAGGTCGTCATCGCCACCGGGCCGTGGGTCCGCGACCTGTGGTCAATGCTGGAGCTGCCGGACACGACCGCGGTACTCGGCCGCGACGGACGGACCTACGACCGACCGACCTGGACGTACTGGTGCCTCCAGGAGGGAACCCTCGGCGTCGATCCGCGCTACCTGCTGACCGACGACGGGCAGCTCCCGCCGGTCATCCACGTGGACACGGATGCGCCGCTCCTCGACGACGCGGATGGTTCACTCATCACGGACGAGCTGTGGGGCATCTACTACAAGCCGGACGTCAACTTCAACGGCGTCCAGGGCGGGGCGATGCCGTGGGTCGTGGAGCAGCCGGCGGGATCGGTGGCCGTCGACCCCTACGGCGAGGCGAGCCGCGAGTTCACCGTGACCCCCGAGTTCGAGCGGATGTGGACCGCCGCGCTCGCCCACTGTCACGGGCGGTTCGTCGGGAAGCGGCCGCTCTACCGCAAGGCCCCCACCGGCGGGATCGGGGCGTTCACCCCGGACAGCTTCCCCGTGTTCGACACGTTCCACCAGAACGCCTACGTCATCGCCGACTCGAACCACGGCTACAAGATGATCGGCGTCGGGGCGCTCGTGGCGAAGGAACTCCTCGGGGAGCCACAGCGACTGCTCGAGCCGTTCCGCTACGCGCGGTTCGCGGCCGGGAAGCTCCATCCGGTGAGCCACTCGCCGTTCCCGTGGAGCTAGGCACGGTCTGCCGAGCCCGTCGATCCGGAGCGGCGCGGTCCGGTGCCCGCCTCGGCTAGCATGACGGTCATGGCCCGACCCTCCGATCTCGACCTCGAGCATGTCGCTGCGCTCGCCGACTTCGAGGGCGCTGCCCGGGCCCGGTTGCCCCGCGAGGTGATCGACTATGTCGCCGGCGGCTCGTTCGACGAGGTGACCCTCGCGGACAACGTCGGCGCGTTCCGTCGTCGCCGGTTCCGGCCGCGGGTGCTCGTGGAGACCAGCCGCATCGACACCGCCAGCACGCTTCTCGGGTTCCCGGTCGCCGCGCCGTTCGGCATCTGCCCGATGGCCCTCCAGGGCCTGCTCCACCCCGACGGCGAGCTGGCGATGGCGCGGGCGGCGGCCACGGCCGGGATCGCGATGCTCCTCTCGACGGTCTCCTCGCGCTCGCTCGAGGAGGTCGCGGCCGCCGGTTCGGCTGCCGGTGTCGCGCGGGATGGCGATGGGGGAGGCGGTCCGCGCTGGTTCCAGCTCTACGTCCACCGTGAGCGAGCGTTGTCGCGAACGCTCGTCGAGCGCGCGGCCGCGGCCGGCTACGCCGCGATCGTGCTCACCGTGGACCTCCCGGTGATGGGTCACCGTGACAGCGAGATTCGCCGGATCGAGGCACTTGGCGGGACGTACGGGAACTTCGCCGATCAGGGCGTGGACGGCGCCGACCTGGATCAGCTCATCGATATGCGCCACGCGACGCTGACCTGGGACGACGTTGCCGAGATCGCGTCGTGGACGGACCTGCCCCTCGTGATCAAGGGGATCCTCGTGGGCGAGGACGCCCGGATCGCCATGGAGAGCGGTGCGGCGGCGGTCGTCGTCTCCAACCACGGCGGTCGCCAGCTCGATCGGGCTCCGGCCAGCCTCGATGCGCTGTCCGAGGTGGTCGCGGCGGTCGCGGGTCGGGGCGAGGTCTATCTCGATGGCGGGGTCCGGCGCGGCACGGACGTCGTGACCGCCCTTGCGCTCGGCGCGGACGCGGTCTTCGTCGGCAGGCCGATGGCCTGGGCCCTCGCCGCGGCCGGCGAGCCCGGTGTCGCGCGGGCGATCGCGCTCCTCCGCCAGGAACTCGAGACGACGATGGCGCTCCTCGGGACGCCGTCGATCGCGTCGATCACGCGCGGCCACGTCGCCGCCGAGCCCGGGGGGCGATGACCGGCGCGGTGGACGGGCTGGCTGCTGACGTTCGCGCTCGCCACGCCGACCTCGCAGCCCGGATCAGACGGGCGAACCGGCTGTACTACGAGCAGGACGCACCCGAACTCGCGGATGCCGAGTACGACGCGCTCTTCCGCGAGCTCGTGGATCTCGAGCGGGCTCATCCCGAGCTCGCGACGCCCGATTCGCCGACGATGCGCGTCGGCGGGGCACCGTCGACCGCCTTCTCCGATGTCCGCCATCGACGCCCGATGCTGTCGCTGGCCAACGCGTTCGATCACGATGAGCTGCGGGCGTTCGATGCCCGCGTCCGCAAGGCCCTCGGCCTCCCTGCGGCCCCCGAACCGGCCGAGGGCCTCGCCTACGTCGCGGAGCTGAAGATCGACGGCCTCGCCGTCAGCCTGCGTTACGAGGGCGGCCGGCTGGTGCAGGGGGCGACGCGCGGCGACGGGACGACGGGCGAGGACGTGACCGCGAACCTGAAGACGATCGGTGCGTTGCCGCAGCGACTGCCCGAGCCCGTCTCCCTGGATGCTCGCGGTGAGGTCTTCATCCCGAAGACCGAGTTCGCCCGGATCAACGCCGAACGCGAGGCCGCCGCGCTGCCGCTGTACGCGAATGCCCGGAACAGCGGGGCCGGGTCGCTCCGCCAGATCGACCCCTCGGTCACGGCGAGCAGAAAGCTGTCCGCCTGGATCTACCAGCTGCTCGAGGATCCTCCACTGACCGACCGCCAGTCGGCAGCGCTCGATCGGCTGGCCGCCCTGGGCTTCCCGGTCAACCCCGAACGGGCCGCAGGCCTCGACATCGACGGCGTCGTCGCCTTCACCGAGCGCTGGCGGGAGGCGCGTCACGACCTGCCCTACGAGACCGACGGGGTCGTGGTCAAGGTCGACGCCTATGCGCTCCAGGAGCGCCTCGGGATGGTCAGCCGGGCGCCGCGCTGGGCCATCGCCTACAAGTTCCCGCCCGAACAGGTGGTGACGGTCCTCGAGGACATCGTCCCGTACGTGGGCCGGACCGGCACGCTCACCCCGGTGGCCTACCTGCGCCCGATCAAGGTCGCCGGCTCGACCGTCGCCCGGGCCACCCTCCACAACCGCGACGAGGTCCGGCGCAAGGACCTGCGGATCGGCGACACGGTCATCCTCCAGAAGGCCGGCGACGTCATCCCCGAGGTGGTCCGCCCGCTTGTGGACCGGCGGACCGGCACGGAGCGCCAGTTCGAGATGCCGGCCACGTGCCCGGTCTGCGCGACAAAGGTCGTCCAGGACGAGGGCGCCGTCCGCCACTACTGCCCGAACGTCGCATGTCCCGCCCGGGTCGCGCAGGAGTACGCCCACTTCCTGGGGCGGGGCGGGATGGACATCGAGGGCGCCGGTTGGGTCGTGCTCGAGCAGCTCCTCCAGCGCGGCCTGATCCACTCGCGCGGCGACGTCTTCCGGCTGACCGTCGAGCAACTCGAGTCGCTCGATCGGTTCGCACGCAAGAGCGCCGAGAACCTGGCTGCCGCGATCGAGCGGGCGCGGCGCCGGCCGCTGGCCCGGATCCTGAACGCGCTCGGGATCCCGCTGGTCGGCGAGGCGACGGCGATCGATCTTGCTCGCCAGATCGTCCAGTGGCTGCCACCTGGAGACGACGAGCCGATGGCCGGTCCCGACGGCTGGTTCGCCCGCGTGGCCGCCGCTCTGCCGAACGTCGACGAAGACGCCTGGGCGGAGGTGCCCGGGGTGGGCCCGAGCGTCGCCGCGAGCCTGCGCGCGTGGTTCACCGATCCGGCGACGTCCGGCGTGCTCGCCGACCTCGTCGCGGCCGGCGTGGAGCCCGAGCGCCCCGAACCGCCCACTGCGGCCGGCGACGGCCCGCTGGCCGGGATGACCGTCGTGGTCACCGGGACGCTCCCCGGGTTCGATCGGGCGGCCGCCGAGGCGGCGATCCGCGCCGCCGGCGGCAAGCCGGCCGGGTCGGTGTCCGCCAGGACCGACTACCTCGTGGCCGGCGAGAACGCCGGTTCGAAGCTCGCGAGAGCGGAGCAGCTCGGCGTGCCGATCCTCGACGAGGACGGGTTCCGCGCGATCCTGGTCGGCGAGTCGCCCCCGGACTGACACCGGCCGCACGTGCTCAAGGAGGAGTCCCGTGATCATCCCGCCCGATCCGATCCGCGAGGCTGCCGCGTATCAGCGCTATCTCCTCGATGCGCTCGGCGAGGACGATCCCGCCGATGCCCAGGCGACCACGGCGACGACGATGCGCGAGCTCATCGATGCCGCCGGGTCGGACCTCCGCACGCGCCCCGCCGAGGGTGAGTGGTCCGTGCTCGAGTGTCTCGGCCACATCCTCGACGCGGAAGTCGTCTACTCGGGCCGCTATCGCTGGACGATCGCCCACGAGGCCCCCGAGTTGATCGGCTACGACCAGGACCTGTGGGTCGCCCGCCTGGGCCACGTCGACGACGATCCGGAGGCGCTGTTCGCGCACTTCAGCGCGATGCGCATCGCGAATCTCGCCCTCTGGCGTGGCTCGAGCGTTGACGACCGCCGGCGCGTCGGGATCCATCGCGAGCGCGGCCCGGAGTCATACGACCTCTCGTTCCGCCTGATCGGGGGTCACGACCGGATCCACCTGGCCCAGGCGCGGGCGGCGCTGGCGGCCGTCGGCGATCTCCGGTCCGCGGGCTGAGTGCCGCCCAGACGAGGTTCGCGGCGCCGCGCGAGACGAGGCTGACGATCTCGATCGTCGTTCGCGAGGCGTCGGCGACGGCGATGCGCCAGTCCTCGGGCGAGTGGAGGCCCGCCGGCGAACGGGTGATCGTCGCCCGGCCCCTGCCGCCGTCGCGGTCGATCGCCATCGCGAGCAGGTCAGCCGAGTGCATGGTTGAACTGACCCCAGATCCGTTCCGGCGCCCAGCGGAGCGGATCGCCGCGGACCATCCGGACCGCGCGCCATGCCTCGTTCCAGCCCGCGCGTTCCAGGAGGGAGATCCCCGCGGCGTTGAGGTCAACGACGCCGGCCCGGACCGTCTTCGCCGGTCCGGCCGCCTGTCGCCGCGCCTCGAGGAGCCGGAACGCATCGTCGTTGTCCACGGCGACCGTGGCGCCGCCGCCCCACGGCGCCCGGACGACGAACCCACGGAGCGTCCCGTCGGGACGCACGAGGCATTTCGCGGACGATTGGTTCGCGAACGCCCTGAGCAGGTGACGGCGATCCTCACCGGTGGCCGCCCGGTCGAGGTCGGCCATCTCCGGCAGGTCCTCCGGCAGGAACGCCCGGACGACCGGCACGATCGAGTCGATGGCGGCCGCCGCGGTGCCGTTCGTGCCGGGGGCCTCGACGGTCCGATACCAGCACTGCTCCTCGAACCCGAGCCGTTCGTACAACGGCCGTCCCGCACTCGTTGCGACGAGGACCTCCGTCCGGCAGCCGGCGTCGCGGAGCCGGTCCTGCACCGCTTCGGTCAGTGCGCGTCCCAGGCCCCGACCACGCGCGTCGTTGGCGACGAAGATCGTACCGATCCAGCCGACCGGGCCGTTCACCGTGCCGACACCGGTCCCGACGAGCTCGCCGTCGCGCTCGGCCACGATGGGTCGGCATGCCGCGTGGGCGGTCACGAAGGAGAAGAACTCACGGCGGTCGCCCCAGTCGCCGGCCAGGACGATCGCCGTGGCCGCGTCCACGTCGGCGGGGCGCATCGGGCGGATGGTCGTCGGGATCACGGGCGGAATGTAGCGCGGCCGAGCGTGGTCCGTGCGGCCACACACCCACGTGGGTACCCGCCCGCCGCCGGTCATGCGGTCGGCGTCCGCTATCATCGCCGCCATGGCCACCCTGTCCCGCGCCGACGTCGAGCATGTCGCCCACCTGGCCCGCCTTGGGCTCGCCGACGACGAGCTGGCACGCCTCGAGGGCCAGCTGAACCACATCCTCGACCAGTACGAGATCCTCTCGAGGCTGGATACCGATCACATCGCCCCGACCGCGCAAACGATCGAACTCGAGAACATCCTGCGCGAGGACGTCGTCGAGCCGTCGCTCGCGGTCGCCGAGGTCGTGGCGAACGCCGCGGACCACGATGGCTCCCAGATCCTGGTCCCGGCGATCCTCGGCGGCGACGCGGAGTGACGGCCGATCCCACCCGGCTCCATGCTCATGAGATGGCCCGCGATCTCCGCTCCGGGGCGCGGTCCGCGCGCGAGCTGACGCTCGCCCACCTCGACGCCGCCGAGCGCGAGAACCCGGTGCTCAACGCGTGGCTGACGATCGATCGCGAGCGTGCGCTCGCGGAGGCCGACGCGGCCGACGCGCGCCTGGCCGCCGCGCGCGCAGCTGGCAAGGCGGCCCTGGAGGAGCTGCACCCAGCGCTCGGCATCCCCCTTGCTCTGAAGGACCTTGTCTCGGTCCGTGGCGGGCAGTGCACCGCCGGCTCGCGGATCCTCGAGGGCTACCGCGCGCCCTACGACGCCCACATCACCGAGCGGCTTCGGGACGTGGGCGCGGTGATCCTCGGCAAGACGAACATGGACGAGTTCGCGATGGGCTCGTCGACCGAGCACTCGGCGTTCGGGCCGACGGCGAACCCGTGGGCGCTCGATCGCGTTCCCGGTGGCAGCTCCGGAGGCTCGGCGACGGCCGTGGCCGCGTTCCACGTGCCGCTCTCGATCGGCACCGACACCGGCGGCTCGATCCGCCAGCCCGCCGCGCTCACCGGGATCGTCGGGATGAAGCCGACCTATGGGCGGGTCAGCCGCTACGGGATCGTGGCCTTCGCCAGTTCGCTGGACCAGATCGGGCCGTTCGCCCGCGATGCCCGCGACGCGGCGCTGCTGCTCCATGCGATCGCCGGCCGCGATGCCCGCGACTCGACGTCGGCGCCGGAGCCGGTTCCCGACGACCTCCTCCGCCTGCCGAACGGCGACGACGAGGCGGCCAGCTGGCTGCGCGGCAAGCGCCTCGGGCTGCCCCGCGAGTACTTCGTGGCCGGGATGGAGCCCGGCGTGGAGGCGCGCATCCGCGAGGCCGTGGTCGCCTTCGAGGCGGCGGGAGCGGTCGTCGAGGAGGTCAGCCTGCCGCATACCGACTACGGCCTCGCGACGTACTACATCGTGGCTCCCGCGGAGGCGTCGGCGAACCTCGCCCGCTACGACGGGATCCGCTTCGGCCCGCGGTTCGGGGATGGCGGCACGCTCGGGAACTACCTCGCGACGAGGGGCCAGGGCTTCGGGGCCGAGGTCAAGCGCCGGATCATGCTCGGCACCTACGCCCTGTCGGCCGGCTACTACGACGCTTACTACCTGAAGGCCCAGAAGGTGCGGACCCTGATCAAGGCCGACTTCGATGCCCTCTGGACGCAGGGCTTCGATGCCCTCGTCGCCCCGACGTCGCCGACGGTCGCGTTCCCGATGGGCGCCCGGATGGACGATCCCGTGGCGATGTACCTGTCAGATGCCTGCACGCTGCCCGTGAACATGGCCGGCCTGCCCGGGATCTCGGTGCCGGCCGGACTCTCCGACGGCCTCCCGGTGGGGCTCCAGTTCATCGGGGCGCCGTGGTCCGAACCAACGCTGTTCCGCCTCGCCCGTGCCCACGAGGCGCTGACGGCCGATGCTCCGTGGCGGGGCATGGAGCCGACCGCGCTCCAGCTCGCGGGGGCCGGATCGTGAGCGGCGCCAACGCCACGCGCGTGCCGCTCGCCCAGCGCGCGCTCAGCGCGCGCGTCCGCGCGGTCCCGCCGTCGGGGATCCGCAAGTTCTTCGACATCCTCGCCACGATGGACGACGTGATCAGCCTCGGAGTGGGGGAGCCCGACTTCGACACGCCGCGGGGGATCGTGGAGGCCGGCGTCGAGTCGCTGCGCGAGGGTCGGACCCACTACACTTCGAACTACGGGACGCTCGAGCTGCGTCGCGCGCTCGCCGCACACCTCGAGCGACGCTACGGCGTCCGCTACGACCCGCTGACCGAGATCCTGGTCACGGTCGGGGCATCCGAGGCCGTCGACCTCGCCCTCCGCGCGACCTGCGATCCGGGCGACGAGGTGCTTCTCCACGAGCCGTCGTACGTCGCCTACATCCCGGCGATCGTGTTCGCCGGTGGCCAGCCGGTCACGATCCCGACCCTCTTCGAGGACGACTTCGCGCTGGACCCGGCCGCGGTCGAGGCGGCGATCACGGCCCGAACGAAGGCGCTGTTCCTTGGCTACCCCTGCAACCCGACCGGCGCCGTCCTCCCCGATGCCGTCCAGGACGAACTCGCGGCCATCGCCGTCCGCCACGACCTGCTCGTCTACACCGACGAGATCTACGATCGGCTTGCCTACGGGACCTATCGCCACCGGGCGATGAGCTCCCTGCCCGGGATGCGCGAGCGGACGATCCTCATGGGCGGCTTCTCGAAGGCCTACGCGATGACCGGCTGGCGGGTGGGCTACGTGGCGGCCCCGGCGGGGATCCTCGAGGGCATCGTGAAGGTCCACCAGTACGGGATCATGTCGGCGCCCACGACCGCGCAGGATGCGGCCCTCGCGGCGATCGTCGATGGCGAGGCGGACGTCGAGCGGATGCGGGCCGAGTACGACCGTCGCCGCCGGCTCGTGGTCGACGGCTTCAACGCGATGGGCCTCGAGACGTTCGAGCCGCTTGGCGCGTTCTACGCGTTCCCGCGGATCACCTCCACGGGACTCACGGACGCCGAGTTCGCCGAGGGGCTGCTGCGCGACGAGCGCGTCGCGGTCGTGCCTGGTTCGGCGTTCGGGCCGTCGGGCGTGGGCCACGTCCGGGCGTGCTACGCGACGAGCTACGAGCAGCTCGAGGAAGCGCTCGTCAGGATCGGACGCTTCGTGGACGGGGCGCGCAGGTGACCAGCGCGTCCGCCCCGTCCGCCGGAGCGGCCGCCCTCGACCGGTACGAGGCCGTCATCGGGATCGAGGTCCACTGCCAGCTCAAGACCGCTTCGAAGATGTTCTGCGGCTGCTCGACGGACTACGACGGCGCCCCGCCGAACAGCCACGTGTGCCCGGTCTGCCTGGGATTGCCGGGCACGTTGCCCACGATCAACCGGCGCGCCGTCGAGCACGTCCTGGCAGCCGGTGTGGCCATCGGGGGGAGTTCGCCGGCGACGACCCGGTGGGATCGCAAGAACTACTTCTACCCGGACCTGCCGAAGGGCTACCAGATCAGTCAGTACGACCTTCCGCTGGTCTCGGCGGGGACTCTCACGTTCGATACCTCGGATGGGCCGTTCACGGTCGGGATCCGCCGGGCGCACCTCGAGGAGGACACCGCCAAGCTCACCCATGCGAGCTCGAACGACGGCCGGCGCGTCAGCCTCGTCGATTTCAATCGCTCGGGCGCTCCGCTCATGGAGATCGTGACCGAGCCCGATGTCCGGACTGCCGAGCAGGCCCGTCGCTACGCCGAGGAGCTGCAGCTCCTGCTGCGCTCGATCGGCGTCTCCGACGCGGACATGGAGCGCGGCCAGCTGCGCGTCGAGGCGAACGTGTCGCTCCGCTCGCGCGGAACCGAGACCTTCGGGACCCGGACCGAGGTGAAGAACATGAACTCCTTCCGGGCCGTGGAGCGAGCGATCGCCTTCGAGATCGAACGGCAGGCCGCCGCCCTGGACGCCGGCGAGGTGCTCCGCCAGGAGACGCGCGGCTGGTCGGATGATCGTGGCGAGACCTACGTGATGCGTTCGAAGGAGGACTCGCACGACTACCGCTACTTCCCGGAGCCGGACCTGCCGCCGCTGCGGCTCGACGCCGATTGGGTCGCGGGGATCGCGGCGTCGCTCCCGGAACTCCCGGCGGCGCGTCGAGCGCGGTTCCGGGACGGGCTGGGCCTGTCCGCGTACGACGCGGCGGTCCTCGTGGGCGATCCGGAGGCGGCCGCGCTCTTCGAGGCGACTCTGGCCGCCGACGCGGCCCTCGACCCCAAGCTCGTCGCGAACTGGGTCACCGGTGAGTACCTGCGGCTCCGCAACGCGGCCAGCGCCGCCATCGTGGCGACGCCCGCCGACCTCGCTCACCTCGTCGGCCAGGT
>Ga0224510_10001193_pt1 | contig 17601 bp, 13 predicted proteins | sample SF_May12_sed_USG_FD_170161 | JGI IMG/M metagenome (GOLD analysis project Ga0224510, IMG submission 170161) | Sediment microbial communities from San Francisco Bay, California, United States - SF_May12_sed_USGS_4_1 | ecosystem: Environmental > Aquatic > Marine > Sediment | place: USA: California... | reverse complement strand
TCGGTGACGATCGGAGGCTGAATGTGGTGGACCTGGTGCTCCTGATCGCCGCGCTTGCCCTCATCCTGCTCGGTGCCGAGCTCTTCACCAACGGGATCGAGTGGTTCGGCCACCGCCTGAACCTGGCCGAGGGCGCGGTCGGCAGTGTCCTCGCCGCGGTCGCGACCGCGATGCCGGAGACCCTGATCCCGGTCATCGCCATTCTCGGGCCGGTGGTCATGGGAGGGGGCTCCGTCAACTCGGCGGAGATCGGGGTCGGTGCGATCCTGGGCGCGCCCTTCATGCTCGCCACCCTGGCGATGTTTGTCACCGGCCTCGCCATCGTGATCGTTGCCCGTGGCGGGAAGCGCGGGACCGACTTGAGGGTCAACGTCACCGTTCTCCGCCGCGACGTCACCTTCTTCGTCGCCGCCTACGCGCTGGCAATCGGCACGACGTTCCTGCCGGCCGGCCTCACCGTGGTCCGCTGGGGCGTCGCCGCGACGCTTGTGGCGACCTATGCGTTCTACGTCCGTGCTCATTTCACCGATCCGCCCGAGGAAGGCGACCCCGACGCCCTGAACGGGCTCTATCTGAGCCGGATCACCGGTGGCGGCGCACGATCGATCGACATCGACATCCTGCCGGGGGAGGACGGCGAGGGGGAGGCGAATGGGCCGGTGCCGCACCTGCGGATCATCGTCGTGCAGGTGCTGGCGGCCCTGGCACTCATCATCATCGGCGCACAGGTGTTTGTCGGGGCGGTGGAGCACCTCTCGACCGTCATCGGTCTTGACCCCAGGATCCTCGCGCTGATCATCGCGCCGATCGCCACCGAGCTGCCCGAGAAGTTCAACAGCGTGATCTGGGTGCGCAGCGGCAAGGACACCCTGGCGATGGGGAACATCACCGGGGCGATGGTCTTCCAGAGCTGCCTGCCGACCGTCATTGGGATCCTCTTCACCGATTGGGCGTTCAGCGCCAGCAGCGCGCTCGCCTTCGCATCGGCCGGCGCGGCGTTCGTGGCGACGTTGCTCATCTTCGGCTCGATGATCCGCCGCGGTCGCCTGACCGCCTGGTCGCTCCTGATGGGTGGCCCGATCTACTTTGCCTACGTGGCGGCGGCCCTCTTCCTGCCGGTCACCGTGGTGCCCCACTGATTCAGTGGAGCCGAGCGGCACGGAGTTCGCGGAGGCGGCTCGGTATACTGGTTCGTAAATGCCGCGGCACCGCGCTTGAGGCGCGGGTTTGACGCGCGACACGACAGCTGAGGAGGCTGCGGTGCTGAAGCCGGGAACCACCACGGTCACCGCCGATGCGGACCACACGGCCAACCTCTGGGCATTCATCCGCGGCGGGTTCGTCCCGCTGGCCGAGGCGCAGATCAGCGTCACGACCCACGCATTCAACTACGGCACGGCGGTCTTCGAGGGGATCCGCGCGTACTGGAACGCTGACGAGGAGCAGTTGTTCGGGCTCGATCTGCTTGCGCATTACCAGCGCATTCATCGGTCTGCGAAGCTCCTGCACATGACGGTGCCACACACACCCGACGAGCTCGTCCGCCTGACCGTCGAGCTCCTTCGGCGAGACGGGCTGCGCGAGGACGCCTACATACGACCGATCGTCTACAAGTCGAGCGAATCGATCGGCGTCCGGCTGCACAACCTCGAGTCCGATCTCACCATCTTCGCCATTCCGTTCGGGAAGTACATCGACACCGAGGTCGGCATTCGTGCGCAGGTGAGCACCTGGCGGCGAACCGACGACAACGCCATCCCCGCGCGCGCCAAGCTCACGGGCTCGTACGTCAATGGCTCGTTCGCCAAGACCGAGGCGCAACTCAACGGCTTCGACGAGGCGATCATGCTGAACCAGGACGGGCATGTCAGCGAGGGGAGCGCCGAGAACATCTTCCTGGTCCGCGACGGCATGCTGGTGACGCCCCCGGTCAGCGACAACGTGCTGGAGGGGATCACCCGCCGGCACCTGATGGACGTAGCCGGAGATCTCGGGATCGGCGTCATCGAACGCAGCGTGGACCGCACCGAGCTGTACAGCGCCGATGAGGTCTTCCTGTGCGGCACCGGTGCGCAACTGGCGCCGGTGATCGAGATCGACCGACGGACGGTGGGGAACGGGAAGCCCGGGCCGATCACCCGTCGGCTGCACAAGATCTACTTCGACGCGGCGCGCGGCCGCATGGACGCGTATCGTCACTGGCTGACGCCCGTCTACTAGGGCCGACGGGCCGGCTGCTGCTGCCGAGCGGCGTAGCCGCGCCACCTGCCTACCGAGTTATCGAGAAGGTGCGGCCGATGTCTGACGAGGTCACCCCGATCGCGAGGCTGCGCCTCGCCCGCAGCCCTGTCCGCGTGCTCGCCGCGCCGCTCGTCTTCGCATTGGCAGGCGCCGCGGCCAGTGCGGGCGGCTGGATGCTCGGCGGAATCGGCGGCGCCGGACTTGCGATCGCGGGCGCCCTGGTGGTCGGCTCTGCAATCTTCCTAGCGCTGTTCGTCTTCTCGGTATCGGTGGCGATCGAGCCGGGCACGGTGCACCTCCGCTGGCTCACTGGGGAACGCCGCTACGCCCTGGTTCGCGGTTCGCTGACGCGGATAACGGTGCAGGGGCCCGACAGGGCAACCGTCCGGGCGCGCTTCGGCGCTTTCGGCTGGTCGCTGGGTCGCGCGGTGCTGCGTGGCCAGGAACACATCGACGTGGTGCGGCTGGCTGCCACGCCGACCATGATCGTGATTCCCACCGACCTCGGCAGGCTGGCCATTGCGGCCGCCAGCGAGACGGAGCTGATCGAGGCGCTCGGCACCGCCGCGCGCATGCAGCAGCGAACGGAGTCGGCGAGCGCCGCCCGGCCGCCGGTCGCCGTGGTCGTCCCCGCCGTGCGATTGCCGGAGCCGCCGCCACGGCCGCTCACCGGGATCGAGCGAGCACTTCTTGAGGAACGGCTGGCAGCTGAGCGGGCCGCCGCGGAAGCATCGGCCGCATCGGAGCGGCTTGCAGCGGCAGAGCTGGCGAAGGTCGATGCGCCCACGCCGCAGCCGACGGTGGAGGCGGTGGCGCCGCCCGCACCATCGATCCCGGTCGCGCCGCCCACCACCGCGATCATCGCGGTGCCGCGTGCGCGGCTGCGGACCCGGCCGCGGGAGCGCGCGGCATGGAGACGGCCATCGTGGCTCCATCTCCGGCGCAGGGGCCCGGGTCCCGCACCAGTTGCCATGGCCGCGCCGGCGACCGCCGCGGCGTCGGACGCGGCTCCACGGGTCAGCGCCCGAACGGTCGTCAGGCCGCGTGTGCGCATCGACCCTGCGATGATCAGCGAGGTGCTCGTCCTCGGGGCGCCGTTGGCAGCCGCTGCAGCCGTATGGATCGCCTGGGTGATCGGCGGCGCGATCTTCTCGCCGACCGACGGCCGCCTGCTCACGCTGGCGCTGGCACTTGGCGGAATCGGCGGTGCGCTTGGTGCTGCTGCCGCCCGCGCGTGGTACCCGCGACTCGGTCCGCTGGTCTCGATGACTGCGGTATCTGCCCTGGCGTTGGTGGCACGGGCGGCCATCGCCTAGGTCAGATTGACAAAGCGCGGTCTGCGCTGCCACGATCCGCGGACAGTCGAAGACGGCCGTGACGGAGCCAGCGCAGTCGCCGGCATCGAGCCCATGTAGCGAGCCCGGAGGGTGCGAGCGGGCGGGCACGAGGCGGCAGCGATCCCTCCCGAGCCGGAGGTGCCAAGCGGCAAACTGCCGTGCGTAACGCCTCCCGGGTTCGCCCCCGATGCCAGGGCGATGCGAGTGGATCGAAGCCGGGCGACCGGCATCGGTCAAGCGCGGGTGGTACCGCGGGAGTGAGATCCCGTCCCGGGTCTGGGGCGGGATTCGTGCTATCTGGAGCGATCGTGTTCAAACCGGTATCGAACAAGCTGGACGTTGCGGCGCTCGAGCGCGAGCAGATCGAGGTCTGGCGCGAGGCACGCACCGAGGAGCGCTACCTGGCCCGCAACGAGGAGTCGGAGCGCCGCTATTCGTTCCTGGATGGACCGATCACCGCCAACAACCCGATGGGCGTGCACCACGCGTGGGGGCGGACGTACAAGGATCTGTACATCCGCTACCACTCGATGCTCGGGGAACGGCAGCGGTATCAGAACGGGTTCGACTGCCAGGGTCTGTGGATCGAGGTCGAGGCCGAGAGGGAGCTCGGTTTCACCAGCAAGCGTGACATCGAGACGTACGGCGTCGATCGCTTCGTGGAGTTCTGCAAGGCGCGGGTGCAGAAGTTCGCGGACCGGATCACCGAGCAGAGCCAGCGCCTCGGCATGTGGATGCGCTGGGAGAACTCCTACTACACGAACTCCGATGAGAACAACTATTCGATCTGGGCGTTCCTGAAGACGTGCCAGGAGCGCGGGCTCATCTACAAGGGCCACGACGTGATGCCATGGTGCCCGCGCTGCGGCACCGGCCTGTCGAACCAGGAGATCGCCACCGAGGGGTATCGCGAACTGCGCCACCTCTCGCTGACCGTCCGACTGCCGATCACCTCTCCCGGCCACGGCGGCGAGGACCTGCTGGTGTGGACCACCACCCCGTGGACCCTGTCGAGCAATGTTGCGGCCGCCGTCCACCCCCAGCTGACCTATCAGTTGGTGGAGGGCGAGGGCGGGCGACGCTGGTGGGTCTCGCGGGGGTCAAAGGGGCGTGTCGCCCCGAAGGGGGCGGTCCTGTCCGAGGCGCCGGGCAGCGAGCTGATCGGCCTGACCTACACGGGGCCGTATGACGAGTTGCCGGTGCAGGCCGGCGTCGAGCACCGCGTGATCGCCTGGGACGAGGTTTCGGACGAGGAGGGGACCGGGATCGTGCACATCGCTCCCGGATGCGGCCAGGAGGACTTCGCGCTGTCGAAGGCGCTCGGCCTGGCGGTGCTCGACCCGATCGACGAGGCCGGGATCTTCCGCGATGGCTACGGCTGGCAGACGGGCCGGTATGCCGGTGCCACGCATGACGAGGATCGTGAGCTGCCGCTGGAGATCGCCGCCGATCTCGAGCGCAAGGGGCTGCTGGCGGCGAAGGAGCGCTACCTGCACCACTACCCGGTCTGCTGGCGCTGCAGCACCCAGCTGGTCTTCCGGCTCGTCGATGAGTGGTTCATCGCCATGGACCCGTTGCGCGCGCCGATCAGCGCGGTGACCAGGAAGGTCCGCTGGCTCCCCGACGGGATCGGCCTGGAGGAGCGGGAGATCGACTGGCTTCGCAACATGAGCGACTGGATGATCAGCAAGAAGCGCTACTACGGCCTGGCGCTGCCGATCTGGGAGTGCGAGGCATGCGGGAACTGGGAGGTGATCGGCTCGCACGACGAGCTGCGCGATCGGGCGGTGTCAGGCTGGGACGAGTTCGACGGGCACTCGCCGCACAAGCCGTGGATCGACGCGGTGCAGATCGCGTGCCGGTCGTGCGGCACGGCGACCCGCAGGATCTCCGATGTCGGCAACCCGTGGCTCGATGCGGGCATTGTCGCCTTCAGCACGCTCGACTGGAACCACGATCGCGACTCGTGGGCGCAATGGTTTCCCGCTGACTTTGTGACCGAGTCGTTCCCCGGTCAGTTCCGCAACTGGTTCTACGCGCTCCTGACGATGTCCACCGTCATCACCGACGAGCCGCCGATGCGCACGCTCTTCGGCTACGCACTCGTGCACGACGAGCACGGCGAGGAGATGCACAAGAGCAAGGGCAACGCGATCTGGTTCGACGACGCCGCGGAGGAGATCGGCGCCGACGTGATGCGCTGGATGTACGCAGCGGCCAATCCGGCGGTCAACCTGAACTTTGGGTACGGCCCGGGCCACGACGTGGTGCGTCGTTTCTTCCTGCCGCTCTGGAACACCTATGGCTTCCTGGTGACGTACGCACGGATCGACGGCTGGACCCCATCGGAGGCCGATCGAGATGCGCCCCGAACCCTGCTCGACCGATGGCTCCTTTCGCGCCTCGACGCCCTGGTGGGGAGCGTCAGATCGTCGCTCGACGGATACGATGCCGCGGCAGCCGCCCGCGCGATCGAGGCGTTCGTCGAGGACCTCTCGAACTGGTACGTGCGCCGCAACCGGCGGCGCTTCTGGAAAGGCGAGCTCGACGCAGACAAGCGCGCCGCCTATGCCACGCTTCACGAAGCGGTCGCGACGCTGGTGCGGGTCATGGCCCCGTTCGTGCCGCATCTTTCCGACGCGATCTGGCGGAACCTGGTGGCGGCGGTCGATGCCGACGCACCGGACAGCGTGCACCTCACCGACTTCCCGGAGAGGATCGCCGGGAGGGCAGCCCCCAAGGTGGACGCGGCGGTCGCCCTGGCGCGGCGGGTGGTGGCCCTCGGCCGAACGGCGCGAGCCGCCTCCGGCCTGCGGACGCGGCAGCCGCTGGCGGCGGTGCGCGTGAAGCTGCCGAGCTCCGCCGCCCGCTCCTTCGCGAGCGACCCGGCGGTCGCCGCCGAGCTGGTCGCCGAAGTGCTCGAGGAGCTCAACGCGCATGCGCTGGAGGTGCTCGGCGACGAGTCAGACCTGGTCGAGCGCACCCTCTATCCGCTCCTTCCGGTCATCGGTCCGCGCCACGGAGCGGCGGTGGGAGCGGTGATGGCAGGTGCACGCTCGGGCGACTGGCGGCTGCTCGATGACGGGCGAGCCGAGGTCGGCGGCATCGTGCTGGAGGCCGATGCGTTCCAGCTTACGGCCCGCGCCCGAGAGGGCCTGGAGGTGGCCGAGGATGGCGATCTGCTCGTCGCGCTCGACACTGTGCTTACGCCCCGGTTGGAGGCGGAGGGACTGGCGCGCGAGGTTGCCCACCGCCTGCAGAACATGCGCAAGGCGGCCGGCTACGAGGTTGCCGACCGGATCGCCGTGGCCATCGGCGGGGACGAGGGCTCGGTCGCGCGGCTGCTCGCGCATCGGGACTGGCTGGCAGACGAGACCCTGGCGACGGCCATGGAGATCGGCGCCGACGCCGAGCTTCCCAACGCCGACCTGGCCGAGGAGATGGCGGTCGATGGGGGATCGCTTCGCCTGGCGGTCCGGCGCGCCTGAGGCGGCCCCATCGCGTACCATCGGCTCATGACCGATGAGGCGCCGCCAGCCGGCGGCCGCGCCCGACCGGTGATCCTGCTGCTGGTCGCCGCCGGGATCATCCTCGCCGACCAGGCGACCAAGGCGCTCGTCGTCGCGAACCTGGAGGTGGGGGAGCGAGCGCCCGTCATCGGAGACCTGGTGCAGCTCTGGCACGCGCAGAACCGCGGCGCCGCATTCAGCCTCTTCCAGGGAGGGAACCTGCTCTTCATCGCGGTCACCGTCATCGCGCTCGGGATGGTCGTCTACTTCCACCGAACGTTCCGGGAGCGAGCGAGCTGGCTCCACGGGGTGCTGGGCGTCGTGCTCGGCGGAACGGTCGGCAATTTCATCGACCGCCTCCGGCTCGGCTACGTCACCGACTTCGTATCGGTCGGATTTGGCGACCTCCGATTTCCCGCCTTCAACGTCGCCGACTCGTCGATCGTGCTGGGGATCGGCGCACTCGTGATCTACCTCTTCCTGGCCGATCCGGACCGGCGCGAGGCCCCCGCGTGAGCGGAGGTCCACCCGCCCTCGAGGAGCGCATCGTCACCGGGCCTGCCACGGCCGGCCGGTTCGACCTGGCGGCCAGCGCCCTGGCGGGGATCAGCCGGGCGCATGCCCAGCGACTGATCACCGATGGACGCGCACTGGTCGATGGACACCGCGCCCGCGCGTCGGATCGCCTTCGTGGCGGGGAGCTGCTCAGCGTGACCCTCTCCGCTCCGCCCGACGAGACGCTGATTCCCGAATCGATTCCGCTGCGCATCGCGTACGAGGATGGGACGATGCTGATCGTTGACAAGCCCGCCGGACTGGTCGTCCATCCGAGCGCGGGCCACGCGACCGGCACGCTCGTCCACGCCCTGCTGGGGAGGGCCGCCGAACGCGGCGAGGCGCTCGGGTCGATCGCCGGCGTCGGACGACCGGGGATCGTGCATCGGCTCGACAAGGAGACCTCGGGTCTGCTGATGGTGGCGAAGACCGATGCCGCCCAGGCGAGCCTGATGCAGCAATTCGGCGAACGAACGATCGAGAAGGAATACCTGGCGCTGGTGCGGGGCGCCGCCCCCGCGTCGCGCGGCAGGATCGAGGCTCCGGTCGGCCGCGACCCGCGGGATCGTCAGCGGATGGCCGTCGTGGCCGGTGGCCGTGAGGCGGTCACCGACTATGAGGCGCTCGCCAGCGGGAGCGGCTACACCCTGCTGCTCCTGCGACCCCGGACCGGTCGAACACACCAGCTGCGCGCGCACCTGGCTTTTCTGGGCCTGCCGATCGCCGGTGACATGCGGTACGGCGGTGGCGTCGGCCCGGGCGGGCTCGGCCGCCAGTTCCTGCACGCAGCGGGCCTCACGCTGCGTCGCCCGGTCGACGACCGGCCGATGCGCGCCTGGAGCGAACTGCCGCCGGAGCTCGCCGGTGCCCTCGCAGCCTGCGGCATCGTCAGCGACCGCCTCCCGGTCGGCATCGGCGCCGCAATGGTTGAGGCGCCCTGATGCCGCCGACGCCCGACGCCGAAGAGCCGGCAAAGCGACTCGTCTTCCCCAACCCGCTGCTGGTGGTCGTCTCGGGGCCATCGGGAGTTGGGAAGAGCACCATCGTGGCGCAGCTGGCGCGGAACAGGCCCCAGGTGGTGCCGATCGTGACGGCGACCACGCGGGCACGCCGCAATGGCGAAGAGGACAAGGTCCACTACCACTTCCTCAGCGAGGCCGAATTCGGCCGGCTGCGGGATACCGATGGCCTCCTTGAGCACGCGGAGGTCCACGGCCAGTGGTACGGGACCCCGATCGAGCAGGTGCGCGGCATCCTGGCAGCGGGCCGCGACGCCATCCTGACCATCGATCCGCAGGGGGCTCGCTCGGTTCGGGCGCTCGTCCCTGATGCGCTGCTGATCTTTGTCATGCCGCCGTCGATCGAGGACCTCGACCTGCGACTCGCGACCCGCGGCTCGGAGGACGAGCGGAGCCTGGCGATCCGCCGCCGCAACGCGGAGGCCGAGATGGCGTCGAGCGCGGACTACGACTACGTGGTCGTCAACGAGACCGGGCATCCGGAGGCTGCGGCCGAGCAGATCTGGGAGATCATCCAGGCCGAGGCCCGGCGCGAGCCTCCCCGGCAAGTCCGGGTCTGATGGCGGTGGCCGACGAGGCCGCCTCGGCCGAAGCGCAAGTGGTTCGGGTCGCGGTCGAGGCCGTCGCCGACCGCCCTGAACGAGCGTTCACCTACCGGCTTCCGACCTCGCTCGGCGCACCGGACCCCGGCGCCCTGCTCCTGGTCCCGTATGGACGACGTCTTGCCCTTGGCTACCTGCTCGCCGGCGCTCCCGACGATGAACCGGACCTCGACCTGCGGGACGTCGAGGCGGTCGTGTCGGAGCCGATGCTGACCGCTGACCTCCTCGACCTTGCCGAAGCGATGGCCGTCTACTACCGCTCACCCCTCGGTACCACCGTGGCCGCCATGCTCCCGCCGGGGCTCGAGTCGCGTCTGCGGCGGAGCTGGGTCGTGGTCGATCCGGCGGCACTCCCCGAAGGGCTGCTGGCAGCCGCGTCGGACGCAGGCACGATCGACGACGCAACGCTGCGGCGCACGCTGGGTCGCAGTGGACCGGCCGCGGCGGAGCGGCTGCGCCGAGCAGGCGCCCTGCGCGTCAACTGGTCACTGCTCCCACCTGATCTTCGAGCGCGCCGGGTACGGACGATTCGGCGCCTCGCGGGCGAGCACGCTCCACCGCGTGGTGCGGTGCAGCGGGCACTGCTTGCCGCTGCGGACGCCGATCCTCGCACCCTGGCGGAGATCGCCGCCGGCATGGAATCGCAACCTGCGGCGCTGCTTGCCCCCGCCCGTCGCCTCGAGGCACTCGGCCTGGTCGAGCTTGGCTGGGAGCAGGTCGAGCGCGACCCACTGGCGCACCGTCCCCGCGGCATTCCTCGAGGGCACACCCTGGTTGCGGAGCAGGAAGGGGCACTGCGCGCGCTTCGGGAGCTCCCGCCGGGAGGCGAACTCCTCCTCGAGGGCGTCGCCGCGGCCGGCAAGACCGACGTGTACCTGGCGGCGATCGAGGAAGCGGTCGCGGATGGAGGTGGCGCGATCGTGTTGGTGCCGGAGCTGTCCCTCGTCCCCCAACTCGCCGACCGGGTAGCTGCGTTGGTGGGGGAGCGGCTGGCCGTGCTGCACTCGGGCCTGGCACCCGGTGAGCGTCACGACACGTGGTGGCGCATCCGCGACGGGCGGGCTCGCGTTGTCGTTGGGACGCGAATGGCCGTCTTCGCGCCGCTGGCCGATCTGCGCCTGATCGTGGTGGATGAGTCGCACGAGAGCGGCTACAAGGCGGATCGCACGCCGCGCTACGACGCACGCTGGGTGGCGCGTCATCGGGGCCTCCTGACGGGCGCGCGGGTCATGCTCGGCACTGCCACGCCCGACGTGGCCACCGTGGCGCGGGCGCGCGGCGGCATGGTTGAGCGCATCAGGCTCGTCGAGCGGAGGGTCGGTCGGGCGCCGCGCATCGAGCTGGTCGACTTGCGGGCGGAGCTCGCCGCCGGGAATCGTTCCATCTTCTCCGCGTCGCTGAGCGAGGCGCTGGCGGGTCTCCAGCGGGGGCGCGAACAGGCGATCCTGCTCATGAATCGGCGCGGCTCGGCGACCTTCGTCCTGTGTCGCGACTGCGGCACCAGCCTGCGCTGTCCCGACTGCGACCTGCCGTTCGTGTACCACTCGGCCGGGTCCCAGCTGCGATGCCATCACTGTGGGCGGGCCGCCGCACCGCCCGAACGTTGCCCGACCTGCAGCAGCTTGCGCATCCGCTACTTCGGCGCAGGCACCCAGCGCGTGGAGGCCGAGGTGCGCGCCCGCTTTCCGCACCTGCGGGTGGCGCGGATGGACTCCGACACGCTGGGTGCGCGGCGCGGCTTCGAGCTCATGTACGACCAGTTCCGCGATGGCGAAGTCGACGTCCTGGTCGGCACCCAACTCGCGGCCAAGGGGCTGGACCTGCCGAGCGTCACGCTGGCCGCAGTGGTGACGGCCGACGTGACGCTGAACCTGCCCGACTACCTGGCTCCCGAGCGGACCTTCCAGCTGCTGGCGCAGGTCGCCGGCAGGGCCGGCCGCGGCGAACAGCCGGGGCGAGTGATCATCCAGACCTACGCCGCCGACCACTACGCGGTTCGCGCCGCGGTCCGCCTCGACGTCGATGGGTTCGCCGACGAAGAGCTCGTCCGCCGCAGGCTGCTCGGCTATCCGCCCGCGGCGCATCTTGCACGCCTGCTGGTGGCGGACCCGAATCGGGAGCGCGCCGAGTCGCGCGGCCGCGAGGCAGCCGCCGCGGTGGAGATCCCCGGCGTGGATGTCCACGGCCCGCTGCCGTCCTACGTTCCGCGCCGTGCGGGACGCTGGCGCTTCCAGGTGGTCGTCCGCGCGGCAAGGGAGGCGGATCGAGCCGCGGCACTGGAGCGCGTCCCGGCCGGTATCGCGATCGACGTGGATCCCGAGTCGCTCCTGTAGCCGCTCCGGCTGACGCCATCGGTACAATATCGGCAATGGTCATTCGCCAGATCCTCACCGCCGAAGAGCCGATCCTTCGCGAGCGCGCCCGCAGGGTGACGCATTTCGACGCGTCGCTGCATCGGCTCCTCGACGACATGCTCGAGACGATGCGAGATGCCCCCGGAATCGGTCTTGCTGCCAACCAGATCGGCGTACCGCTGCAGGTGGCCATCATCGAGCTCGAGGACGAGATCACCGAACTGATCAATCCACAGATCGTGCGCGCCAGCGGCGAGGTGATCGACTGGGAGGGGTGTCTCTCCGTCCCCGGGTTCGTCGCCGAAGTGAAACGTCACGCCAAGGTGACCGTCAAGGCTCGCGACCGCCATGGCAAGGAGTTCCGGGTGAAGGGCGAGGAGCTGTTCGCCCGCGCGCTCCAGCACGAGATTGACCATCTCAACGGGATCCTGTACATCGACTACCTCGACTCGCTCGAGGAGTTGGTGCGGGTCAGCGAACGACCGAGCGAGGTGGAGGAAGCCGCCACCGCCAGCATCTAGTGGCCGGGATCGGGCGGATCGCCTTCCTGGGCACCGGCGCGATCGGCGTGCCGCTCCTCGCTCGACTGCCGGACATCGCCGACGAGCTGCTGATCATCAGCCAGCCAGACCGCCCCGCCGGGCGCGGGCTGGAGACCCGTCCATCTCTGGTTGCGGCCTGGGCCCGTGCCCACGATCTCCGGGTGGAGACGCCCCGCCGGGTGCGATCGCACGAGGGGACCGAGATCCTGCGTTCCTACGCTCCCGATGGATTGCTCCTGGTCGCCTACGGTCAGCTCATCCCGGGTGATCTGCTGGCGCTCGCTCCGCGCCCGCCGCTGAACGTCCATCCGTCTCTCCTGCCGCGGCATCGGGGAGCGGCGCCGGTGGCGTCCACGATCCTGGCGGGGGATACGGTGGCTGGTCTGAGTCTCATGGTGATGACCGAGAGCCTCGACGCGGGTCCCATCGTTGCGCAGTGGCCGCTTCCGCTCACCGGCCGGGAGACGACGCCCGATCTCGAGGCCCGACTCGCCGCGCTGGCGGCCGAGGTCGTGCCCGGCGAGCTGAAGCGCTGGGCCGATGGCGAGATCACGCTCACGCCCCAGGACGAAGCCGCGGCCACGCTCATTCGCCCGTTCCGGCGTCTCGACGGATGGATCGACTGGCGTCAGCCGGCCCAGGTGATCGACCGGCAGGTGCGTGCGCTGCAGCCGTGGCCGGGGGCATGGACCACGCTCGACGGGCGCCGGCTTCATGTCAGGGCGGCGCACCCGGTCGCCGGCGTGGAGGGGGTCCCGATCGGTGCCCTGCTCCCGGGGGAGATGCCGTGGGTCGCCTGCGGCCAGGGGGCGCTCGCGCTCGAAATCGTGCAGCCGGAGGGGCGTGCCGCCATGCCCGCCGACGCCTGGCGGCGTGGGCTCCCACGTGACCACGTGCTGCTCGGAGGAGGCGGACCCCCCGGATAGGGCTTCTTCATCGGCCCTTCACCGATTCCGCCGGGTGCTCGGCTATACTCGGCCCGCTTCCTTAGGAGGTGAGCACGACCGTCATGGGTGGATTCCTTCCGTACATTCTGCTGGTGATGCTTCCGAGCATCGCCGTCACCGGCTGGGCGGCCTGGCGAGTCCGCTCGACCTACGCCCGCTGGTCCGCGGTCGACTCGGGCATCAACCTGTCCGCGTTCGACTTCGCCCGGCGGCTTCTCGACCGTCAGGGACTGAGCGACGTGCAGATTGAGCCGGTGCCCGGCAATCTCACCGATCACTACGACCCGCGTGGCAAGGTGCTGCGCGTCAGTTCGGCCGTGGCAGGCACGGCGCAGATCGGCGCCTACGACCCGGTGCGTCGCGCCGTCGGCTTCCCCGACGGGAGCGGACGCCTCTCCGTCGCTGCCGCGGCGGTGATCGCGCACGAGGTGGGCCACGCCGCGCAGGACCGCGAGGGGGATCGATGGATGGCCGTGCGCCAGACGATCGTTCCTGCCGCGCAGTTTGGATCGGGGATCGCCCCCTGGCTGATCATCGCCGGACTGTGGTTCAACATGTTCAATCTCGCGCTGGTCGGCCTGGTCTTCTTTGGCGCCGCGGTGCTCTTCACCTTCGTCACGCTGCCGGTCGAGATCGGCGCGTCGGGCAGGGCGCTCGCGTACGTCAGCAGCCTGGGTCTTTCCGGCGAGCGCCAGGTCGGCGCGCGTGACGTGCTGAAGGCGGCCGCCTGGACGTATGTCGCAGCAGCTCTCGCCGCGCTCCTCACCTTCCTGTACTACCTGATGCTGGTCATGGGGCGTCGTGACTGATCTGACCCTCACCGCGCCTCGCAACGCCATCAGCGAGGTCGACCCCGCACTGCTCGCCGCGTGGCTCGACGCCCGCGGCGAGCCCGCGTACCGAACGAGCCAGGTGCTGGCCGGCGCGCACCTGCCCACGGCGGCTTCCTTTGACGACCTGACCGATCTGCCACGCGCGCTGCGGGCCGACCTTGGGTCGGCATTCGACTTCTCCTCGGTCGCCGGCAGTCATGTGCTGGTCGCCGATGGCGGAGAGACCGCCAAGGCGGTCCATGAGCTCGCCGATGGACAGCGCGTCGAGTCGGTCCTGATGCACTATCCGGCCCGTGGCCGCGCGGCCGCGCGAACGACCATCTGCATCAGTTCACAGGCCGGATGCGCGGTGGCCTGCCCCTTCTGCGCCACCGGCCAGGCCGGCTTCGGCCGCCAACTGAGCCCTGGCGAGATCGTCGACCAGGTACTGCACTGGCACCGATCGCCGTGGCTCGCGCTCGGCCGGGACTGGCGTCCTGGGACCCGCACGGGGCACTACAACATCGTCTTCATGGGGATGGGCGAGCCGCTCAACAACGCCGATCGGGTTTTCGAGGCGGTCCGGCTGCTCAACGATCCCGGGCGGTTGGGCATCGGCGCCCGGCACATCACCGTCAGCACCTCGGGCGTGGTGCCGGGCATCGACCGGATGGTTGATGAGCTGCCGCAGGTCAACCTGGCGATCAGCCTGCACGCGGCCGACGACGACCTGCGGGACGAGCTCGTGCCGATCAACCGCAAATGGCCGATTGCCGCGGTCCTCGGAGCCGGACGACGGTTCGCGGGTGTGACGGGAAGACGGGTGAGCCTCGAGTACGTACTGATCGACGGCGTGAACGACTCGCTCCAGCAGGCAGCTCGCCTGGCGGATCTGGCCGCCGGATGGCTCTGCCACGTCAACCTGATCCCCCTCAACCCGACCCCGGGTTCGCGCTGGAGCGGGACCGCGGCGGCTAGCGTGAGCGCCTTCGCGGCCTCGGTGCGCAGTGCCGGGGTGCCGGTCACCATCCGCGACACGCGCGGCCGTGAGATCGAGGCGGCATGCGGTCAGCTGCACGCCCAGCTTGCCGGCCGGGAACTGCCGGGCCGCTCCGACGTGCGCCGGGCCGAGGTCCCGGTGGCATGAGCATCGGGACGCCGCAGATCAGCGCCAGCCTGCTCAACGCCGATTTCGCGCGACTCGGAGACGAGGCCGTTCGCGCGCTGGATGCCGGCTGTGACTCTCTTCATTTCGATGTGATGGACGGCCACTTCGTGGAAGCCATCACCATGGGGCCGAACGCGATTCGATCGCTACGACCCTACGGCAGCGTGCCGTACCACGCGCACCTCATGGTCAGCCGCCCGCTCTCGCAGGTCACCGCATTTGCCGAGGCGGGGAGCGACCTGATCGCATTCCATGTGGAGGCCGACGACGATCCTGGGGCTGTCATCGATGCGATCCACGCAGCCGGACGAGGCGCCGGCCTGACGCTGAACCCCGAGACGGCGGCCGACGCGGTGCTGCCGTTCCTCGACCGGATCGAGCTGCTGCTGGTGATGACCGTGCATCCGGGGCGGGGCGGCCAGGAGCTCATCCACGATGTCCTCCCCCGGATGGCCTTCCTGCGCGACCAGATCGACCGCCGTGGTGTTGACCTGCCGATCGGAGTGGATGGTGGCGTGAACCTCGGAACCATCGGCGCCGCCCATGCGGCCGGCGGCGAAGTCTTCGTCGCCGGCTCGGTCCTGTACCGAGAGCAGGGCGACCTTGCTCCGGTCGTGGCCGCTCTCCGCGCGGCAGCCCTCGAGGACGCGGAATGACCCGCCCTGGTCAGGCGCTGCGCGGACCGGGGATCCTGATTGTCGTGGCGCTTCTCCTGGCCGCATGCGGCGCGGTGCCGCTCTTGCCGACCCCGCAGCCAACGCCGGAGCAGCCCCGCGAGGTGACGGTGCGTGTCGTGGAGCGGACGACAGGCGTCCCGGTCATCGGCGCGAACCTGACCGTGGGTGCGCTGACCGGTCAGACCGGGGAAGACGGCTCGGTTGTGCTGACGGCCATGCGGGGCGCTTCGGTGGAAGCGTCGGCCGATGGACACGACCCGGGCAGCGGGACGGTTCCCGACGATGGCGACCTTGAGATCGAGCTGCGCGCGAACGTGGTGAGCGGCAGCGTGGCCGATGCCAGCGGCCAACCCATCGCAGGCGTGCGGGTCTTCGTGGAGGGATCCACCACGCTGGTCGAGACGGACGCCGGCGGGCGCTACAGCCTCCCCGATGTTCCCGAGACGGGAACCCTCATCTACAAGATGCCGGGCCGCCAACTGGGAGTGATCGCGATTGACGATCAGATGACCAAGGATGTCGTCCTGCCGGCGTTCGAGGCCCGGGCGCTCTACGCCCCTGCGGCCATCTTCGAAGGAGTCGGTCGGCTCGACGCGATGCTCGACCTGATCGACGCCACCGAGGTGAACGCCATGGTGATCGACGTGAAGGAGACGAACGGCAATCTCTACTGGGCCACCGACCTGCCGGCCGCGGTGGCTGTCGGCTCGATCATGGACCAGCCGCTACTCGACCTTGACGAGGTCCTGCCGCCGCTCAAGGAGCGCGGTATCTACACCATCGCTCGCCTGGTGGTGATGAAGGACAACACCATCGGACGGGCTCGCCCGGAGCTGGCAGTCCAGAACTCCGCCACCGGCCAGCCGTGGCGCGACTATGGGGGCGGCGTCTGGCTGGACCCATACAACCCGGGCGTGGCTGAGTACATCGCGGCCCTGGCGGCGGATCTTGCCGACCGCGGATTCGACGAGGTCCAGCTCGATTACGTGCGCTTCTTCAGTGACGGCGACTACTCGGTGGCCGACACGAACCTGCCGAACACGCAATCGTTTCGCCTGCCCGCCATCCGGCGCCTCTTCCGGCTCGTCTCGGACGCGCTCGAGACCAAGCGGACGTTTCTTGGCGCCGACGTCTTCCCGATCAGCTTCATCGCGCCCGACGATCAGGGGATCGGTCAGCGCCCGGAGGTGATCATGCCTTTCGTGGACTACTTCTCCCCGATGGTCTATCCCAGCCATTACGGCCCCGGCACCTTCGGCTTCGCCGTGCCCAATGACCATCCTTACGACGTCATCAACAAGACGCTGCAGATCATGAACGAGCAGCGGGCGGGGCTGAGAATGGTCATCAGACCATGGATCCAGGACTTTGGGTACGGGCCGTTCCCGCCGTACTCGGCGGCCCAGGTGCTCGCCGAGATGCAGGCCGCCAGCGACAACGGGGCACACGGCTGGATGATCTGGAATGCGGCCGCCCGCTTCACCGCACGCGCGCTGGGTCCGCCCGTTGAGGGCGAGGCATCGGCGCCGGTCACCTCGACGCAGCCTGCCCCCTCATCATCGCCGTCACCGACAACGTCCCCCTGAGCCGATGCGCCTTGTCGTCCAGCGCGTCAGTCGGGCAGCGGTCCGCAGCGGGGGAGAGCTGCTGGGTGGGATCGGGCCCGGTGCATCGGTCCTGGTCGGGATCTCAACCGGTGACGATCTCGAGACGGTCGACCGCATGGCAGACAAGCTGGTCGCGCTGCGCTACTTCGAGGACAGCGGCGGGCGCACGAACCTCGCCATCGGTGATGTGGGCGGTGCCTTCCTGGTGGTGAGCCAGTTCACGCTCTACGC
>Ga0224510_10001191_pt1 | contig 17621 bp, 21 predicted proteins | sample SF_May12_sed_USG_FD_170161 | JGI IMG/M metagenome (GOLD analysis project Ga0224510, IMG submission 170161) | Sediment microbial communities from San Francisco Bay, California, United States - SF_May12_sed_USGS_4_1 | ecosystem: Environmental > Aquatic > Marine > Sediment | place: USA: California... | reverse complement strand
GGATCCCTCCCCCGGACGGGGCGACGTAGTTCTCGTCGTGCTTGACGATCACCTGGGTCGCCTCGAAGTGACCGTCGGCCGCCAGCGCACCCTCCACCACCGCGCCGATCCCCTCGCGGAACGACTGGGTCGGCAGCCTGCTGCTGTGTACCGGGATCTCGTTGGTCCCATCGGTCACGACGAAGGTGAGCTCCTGCCCGTCCTCGGTGATGCTGCCGATCTTCACCAGCCCGCCCAGGCGCACGGTGTCCCCGACGGCGGCGTCACCGCGGGCCAGCAACTCGGTCGGGGTCAGGTAGTAGACGAGGGCGTTCCCGATCCCCGACAGCGCGAAGTACCCGATCACCACGACCACGGCCAGCACCCCGGCGAGGATCCCCCATCGCGGCCCACGGGACGGGTAGGGCGGCGGGACCGGACGGGCCAGGCTCATTCGCCGACGTCGGCGGTGGTGGCGGACTCCACCTCCCCGCGAATTCGCAGCGATGCCTGCCGGGCGCGCGACAGGCGTCGCCCAAGGGCCAACGTGTACGCGGCCAGGCCACCGACGATGACGCCGTAGCCGGCGATCACGAACCAGACCTCGCTCACGGCGCGGCCTCCTCGGTGATCGATTCGGTGATGAACGAGCGGCGCGCGGCGCTGATCCGTCCGAGCCGGCCGTGCTCCTCGATCTGCCACTCGGTCCGCGCCAACTGGTAGCGACGAATCATCAGGTACCCCCAGACCAGGGTGAAGGCCGCCAACATGCCCATCAGGGCAAGCACGAAGAGCGGCGGGGCGCTCGGGTTGAGGATCTTGCTGGGGTCGCCGATGGTCGGGCCCTGGTGCAGGCCACGCCACCAGATCACGCTGAAGTGCACGATCGGGATGTCGATCGCGGCGATCAGGCCCACCACGGCTGCGCGCGCGGCGCGGCGATGGGGATCATCGGTCAGGCGGCGGAAGAGGAGGTAGCCCGCGTACAGGGCCAACAGGAGGGCGGTCGTCGTCAAACGGGGATCCTCCCACTGCCAGAAGACGCCCCAGACCGGGCGGCCCCACATCATCCCGCCCCAGATGGCGAACGCGGTGAACATCACGCCCACCTCGGCGCCGGCCAGCGCGATGGCGTCGAGTCGCAGGTCGCGCCGGACCAGGTAGCCGATGCCGGCCATGGCCGTCACGCCGAACGAGAGATAGGCCAGCCAGGCCGATGCCACGTGGGGGTACATGATCCGCTGGGCGTCGCCCTGGTTCAGGTCGGCGGGCACGATGAAGAGCCCGTTGACAGTGGCAGCGGCGACGGCGAGCAGCGCCGCGAACCCGAGGATGCGCGTCTTCATCAGTCCTCCAGCAGAAATCCGTACGTGGCGGCACCGGCGATCAGCATGACGATGTCGAAGCCGACCAGCAGCTGGAGCCATGCGCCCAGCTCGCCGAACGGATCTCCGGCGACCGCGGCGACCGTGGCCTTCACCGCAGCGAGCAGGAGCGGCGCCACGATCGGCAGCATGAGCAGCGGCAGCATCACCTCGCGGGCTCGCATCCGCACCGTGAGTCCGGCGTAGGCGGTGCCGACCGCCGCGAAGCCGACCGACCCCAGGACCACCGTGACGGCCAGCGGCAACCATGCGGCACCCAGCGGCACGCCGTACAGGATGGCAACCACCGGGAACAGCAGGCCGCCGAGCAGCAGCATCGCGCCGGCTCCGGCGAGCGCCTTGCCGGCGTACACCGCGCGACGGTCGACCGGATAGAGAGCGAGTTGTTCGAGGGCACCGTCATCGGCCTCCATCTGGTGAAGCCGCGCGACGGTGAGGAGGCCACCAAACACGATCGCCAGCCAGAGGAGTCCGGGAGCGGCCTCGGCGAGGCGCCCCGAATCCGGACCCAGGGCGAACCCGAAGAGGAGCAGCACCAGCGCCGCAAAGAAGATCGTGGAGCCGACCGCCTGACGTCCCCGCAGCTCGGCGAGGGCGTCCTTGCGCGCGATCGCCAGGGCGATGGTCGCGTGGCGGCGCAGGGCGCTCATCGGCTCGTTCTCACAGCCGCAGCCTGGGTGGGGATCACGGGCGCGAGCGCGCCCGCACGCACGCCGTTGCCGGTCACGTCGGCCACCAGCCCGCCGTGGAGGCGGACCGTGGCATCTGCGGCGCGGTTGACGCGATCGGCCTGGTGCGAGGCGACCACCACGGTGATCCCGAACTCGTGCCAGAGGCCGAGCAGCCGGTCTACCAGCCCCATGCCGTCCTCGTCGAGCGCGGCATGGGGCTCGTCGAGCAGAACCAGCGATGGGCGCGCGACGAGCAGACGGGCCAGGGCCAGGCGCTTGCGCATCCCCGCCGAGAATGTGCCGACGCGATCGTCCGCCACGGGAGCCAGTCCGACTTCGGCGATCGCACGGTCGGCGACGGTCGCGACCTCGGAACCCGACCAGCCGAGCATCGTGGCGGCGAAGCGCAGGTTCTCGGCCGCCGTCAGATCGTCGTACATCCCCGACGCGTGCGACAGGTACGCGACGCGAGTTCGGATGATCTCCGGATGGCGCAGTGCGTCGACCCCGTCGATGAAGAGCCCCCCGAACGACGGCCGGATTGCCGTGGCCAGGATCCGCAGCAGGGTCGTCTTGCCGGCGCCGTTGGGTCCGAGCAGCGCAACCGTGCGCCCGGCCTCGATGCGCAGCGACACGCCGGCGAGCGCGGCGCTGCGGCCGAAGAGGCGCGCAAGCCCATCGGTGTCGACGGCAGGTGGTGGAGATCCGTGCGCTCCGCCGAGGCGGGGCGCCACGTAGATGGTGGTCTGCGGCATGCTCGACGGGGCGGGGGTGATGGACGGGGCCGAGTGTGCGGCCACCGCACGGTCGCGTCAAATCCGCGGGACGACTTCTGAAACCGGTCGCGTATGTATCGATGAGTTGCGTCCTGCACGGGGCGCCTGCCACGAAGGAGCGACCGCTTATGAGCCCCCGGATCCATGCTCGACCCCGAACGGCGAGGGCGCTCGTCCCGGCGCTCGCCCTCCTGTTGGCCGCTTGCGCCGCCACCGGCGACGGGTCGCCGACCTCCTCTGCGATCGCCTCCCAGGCGCCGGCCGAGAGCACGCCTGCGGTGGCAACGGATCAGCCGACGACTCCTCCGACCGCGACGGCGACCGCGACCACTGACGTCACGGAAGTCACCATCGCCGGTTTCTCGTTTGGACCGGCCGAGGTCAATGTCAAGGTTGGCGAAGTGACCTTCGCCAATTCCGACGAGTTCCCCCACACCGTGACCGAGGGCGAGAATGGGGCGGCCTCGGCTGGTGCGCGGTTCGACGAGGTCGTTGGTGTGGGCAAGGCGATCGTGATCACTTTTGCGGAGGCCGGCGACTACCACATCACCTGCCAGTTCCACGCGCAGATGCGTCTCCTGGTCCACGCGCATTAGGCAGTCGGACACACAGAAAGACGGGCGCCCATCTGGGCGCCCGTCTTGTGCGACGGTCGTCTTCCGAAGCGACCGGTGGTCAGACCTTCTCGCGCAAGGAGCGAAGACCGAGCCTCATGCCGACCAGGAGCAGGAAGATCCCTGCCAAGGTCAGCGGTCCGACAGGGTTCGAAGCGGGGGTCACCGCCGTGTTCGGCGCCAGCGCGCCGAGTTGCCCACGGATGGCGCCGGGTCCGAAGTCCGCGTTGTGGACATTCACGTAGTAGCCGGCCGGGTTGTCGATGATCGCCTGCAGGGTCGCAGCGTCCGGCCCGGTCGTGCATCCAGTGCTGCTTCCCGAGAAGCCGTCGACGTCGAGGCCGACCGTCACGCCGCCGTTCGCGCCCGCCGCACCGACGTGAATGTGCGACGCGGTGGCGTCAGCGATGTTCGTGGTGGTCAGCTCCCAGCAAACCTGCAGGGTAGCGGGATCAATGGTGATCGTGGCCGTGCCGGCACCGTCGGGATCGCCCGGCGGATTCTCGGCCGCGCCGCCGGCGAGGGTGGCCGTCAGCGTGGTCTCGGCGCCGAGCACCGCGCCGGCGGCGATCAGCGTCAGCGCCATGCCCAGCACAACGGTGATCGGCAGAAGACGAGTGTGGTTCCGCAAGGTACCTCCTTCTTGAGATGCGTGCCGCGGAGCCAAGCGGACCGCGCTCGCACCGATTCATACGCCCGCGGTTACGCCCGCCAAGTCGGTTGACCCCTCTTGAGGCCGGGTGCTATCGTCCGGCGCCTGATGAAGGCCGGGCGCTCCGATCGGTCACCCAGGCGCCGTCGGACTGGCGCCGGTCAGGGATCCGTGTGACCCTCGGCCGAGACCCCGTTCGGCGTAACCGTCGGCGTAACGGATGAAGGGCGAGCCGGTGCCGCACGAACGAGAGGCGGCGGGCGTCCTCGAGGCAATCTACGACGAGCACGTCGTGCCCATCTACCGCTTCATCCATGCCAGGGTCGGCAACCGTCCAGACGCGGAGGATCTGACCGCACAGGTGTTCATGCGCGCCGTCGAGCAGCTCGACACGAGCCGCGACCACAACCAGGTGACCGCCTGGCTCTACCGCGTGAGCCAGAACCTGATCGCCGACTACTGGCGCGCGCTCTACCGTCTCCCGGTGATCGGCACCGAGCAGGTTGCTCCGGGGTGGGAGCCGGCCGCGCCCCCAGGCAGGTCAGCGGCCCTTGCTGAAGCCACCCAGGACACCGCCGCGGACCGGGTCCGATCCTTGCTGCGGAGCCTGCCGGAGCGGTACGCGCAGGTGCTCGAGTTGCGATTCCTCCAGCGGCTGAGCGTCGCGGAGACCGCGAGCCGAATGGGAGTCAGCAACGGCAATGCAAAGGTGATTCAGTACCGTGCATTGCGCATGGCAGCGCTTCTGGACGAGTCCGATGACTGACGATCGAGAACCGCGCGTGCCGGACGAGGAGCGTGCCGAGGCTGGCGCGGAGCGATTCGGTCGGTACCTGGACGCCCTGCTCGCCGGCGCGCGCCCCTCGCCAGACGATATCGGGAGCCCTGACGAGGCGGAGATGGCCCACGTCGCTGCCGAGATGGCCGCGGCAGCCGATCGGGCGGGCAGCACACCGGATCCGGCGTTTGTCGACCAGCTGCGCCGAAGGATTCGCGACGCGGACCAGGGGATGACCAGCGTGACCGAGCCGCTGCCAATCCGACCGGTGGTCTCGGACACATCCGTCGCGCGGATGCGGGTGACACGGCGCCAGGTCCTGCAGACCGGACTCGGCGCGGCCGCCGGTCTGGCTGCCGGAGTTCTGGGAGCCGGCCTGCTACGTGGCGAACCGACGCCGCGAGACCCGATCTGGGATGACGGCATCGGGCTGGTGGCAGGTGAGGGCGCCTGGGTGCCCGTCGCAACCCTCGCCGAGTTGCCGCGCGGAGCCGCCGTCCCGTTCTCGACCGCGGCGTTCAATGGCTACGTGGTGAATGACGACGGTGAGATCCGTGCCCTGAGCTCGGTCTGCACGCACATGGGGTGCACGCTGCAGTATCGACCCGAGTGGCGCGATCTCCGCTGCCCGTGCCACGCGGCCAGTTTCAACCTGGCCGGCAAGCTCGCCAATAGCCGCGCCGCCTGGCAAGCTGCCGGCGGGTACGGCGGCGATGACCAGGCCTATCCCATCGAGCTGCCGCCGCTGATCCGTCCGGCGGTGAAGGTCGAAGGCGAGCAGATTCTCGTGTGGACCGCGCGGGCTTGACCGGCGCTACGCCGAACTTCGTTGACCACCTTCCGGGGCGGTGCTATCGTCCGCCGCCCATGGAGGCCGCATGAGCCATCCCGTCGCCGAAGATCGCCCCGTTGAGCATGGCGATGCGCTCAACCTGATCCGCTCGGCCATCGCCGAAGCTCCGGGTCCGAGTGCGGCCGCGCAGAAGGCCGTGGACCTGCTCCACGAGCGCTTCGGCCACTACGACTGGATCGGCATCTACTGGGTCGACCCCAACAAGACCGATCTCGTGCTTGGCCCCTGGACCGGTCCCGAAGCCACCGAGCACACCCGGATCCCGATCGGGGTGGGCATCTGCGGGGCCGCGGCAGCATCCGGCGAGACCGAGATCGTTGACGACGTCAACGCCGATCCGCGCTATCTCGCCTGCTTCACCACGACCAGGAGCGAGATCGTGGTGCCGATCTTTGCCGAGGGGAGCGTAGTGGGCGAGATTGATGTCGACGGATCGGACCTGACCGCCTTCGACCAGAACGATGCGGACTTCCTGGAGGAGATCGCTGCGCTCCTGGCTCCGCTGCGACCCCGCGCCTAGCCGCCGACCAGCTGGACCAGGTAGCCGACGATGTACGGCACGGCCAGCGCCACCACCACCGCGGTCAGCGCCAGTCCAACGTAGGCCAGATAGCGGAGGTTCGGCGGTCCTGGATGCTCCGGCGGCGGGGTGGTGCGGCGCGCCAGGCGCGACGGTCGCCGCGGCGGGCGATGCTCGTAGGGGTGCGTCATCCGCTGCGCTCGACAGCGCCGAGGATGTCGCGCAGCCGGGCGTGACGCGGCTCGCGGTCGCCGGCGTAGCGCTCGATCGCGGCGAGGATGTGCCTCGGCCCGAGGTGCGCCTCGTCCATCACCTCGTCGACGGTGCCGCCGGTCCGCCAGCGGTCGTCCCAGTCCGATGAGAGGGAGTAGTCCTTGGCGATCGGTCCATCCACGAAATCGGTCATCAGCTTGAAGGCGCGGTTGGTAATGGCCATCCCGTCCCATCGGTCCGACGCGGAACAGATCTGCTCCCGATAGGCAGCATCCTGTCGGTGGAAGAGTTGCGGGCTGATGGCCGCCACGATGCGCACGTTGATCCCCGCCTTGTCCAGCTCGGGCAGGATCTTCACCACGTTGGCGGTGGTCACCGTCCCCTGGACGTACACCGTGCCGGCCGATGGCGATCCTGGCCGCGCGTCGCGGATCAGGTAGGCGCCGCGGGCTGCCTCGAAGTGCGAGGCCATCCCCAGTGCGGCGCGGTCCGGGATCTCGACGGTGGGTCGAGTGAGATGCAGCGCCACGATTGGGACCTCGGTCGCCAGCGCGGCGGCCAGCACCACCGGCACCTCGTTGTACTCCCACGGATGCAGGTCGATGACGTGACCCTCCGGGAACAGCTGCGTGACGCCGGTGGCGAAGATGCCGAAGTGCGTGCGCGAGTCCTCGGCCGTCTCCGGGCCGGAATGTCCGGCCACCCAGATCACCTTGCCGAGCTTCAGCTGTGTGTCCTGGGCGAGTTGGGAGAAGAGGCGCATCGGTCCGTACTTGAGGTACGAGAACGAGCCGTAGGTCGAGCAGGCGCCCCAGAACCCGTTGAACGACTTCATCGGGTCCGACGCCAGGTTGACGGTGGCCAGGCCGACCATCAGCCCCGCGTTGGTGAACTCGGTGATCTCCTGGGGCAGCAGCGCGCCCCGCGGGTTCGTGTCGCGCTGGTACCAGCCCCAGCCGGGCATCTCGCCGAAGTCCTTGGCGAATCCGGCGATGTTCGTCGAGTCGGCCAGGTCGGCGGAGCAGGCGATCACCAGCGGCCGCCCGTACTCGGCCTTCGCGAAGGCATTGACCCACGACCCCCAGGTGGCCAGCGCGGCGCGGTTGGGAGCCTTCTCGCCGGGCTGTTTCCACATCTCCGCGGGGTAGGCGGTCACGTCGGTGATCCGCGGATCGTCGAAGATCTTCGCCTCGCGGTCGTCCAGGTTGAACCCCTCGACACGGTCGGGCACAGACTTCGCCACCTCGATCAGTCGGTCGCTGATCGCATCGACCACGGCCGTGTTGCGGCGCAGGACGCCGACGACGACCTCGAAGTTGCGGCGCGCCTGCGCCTCGCGCTCGGCAGCATCGGCCGGGGCAGGCTGATCGACGCCGTCGTAGGAGACGCCGTGGCGCTCCATGAACGCCCTGCGCACCGCCCAGAACTCCGGTGAATTCATGGCGTGCGGAGAGCCGTGGCTCTTGTTGTCGTACTTGCCGTAGCCGCGCCCCTTGCGGGTCTTGAACCAGGCGACCGATGGCCGGCGCTCGGGATTCTCGCCACGCGCCGCCTCGAGCACGGCGCGCGTGACCGGGGCCCACTCGGACCCGTCCATCGTCCCGGTGACGCGCCAGTCGTAGGCGCCGAACCAGCTCTCCGGCGTGCCAGGCACGACCTCGTGGATGGCGGTGTCGTCGATCCCATAGTCGTTCCAGTCGATCAGGAAGACGAGATTGCTGAGGCCCAGCCCCCACGCCGTGTTACGGGTCTCGTGGCTGGCGCCGGGGGTCAGGCCGCCCTCGCCCTCGACGACGAAGACCTTGACCTCTTCCGCGCCGGCCAGCTTGAGCGCCACCGCCTCCCCCGCCGCGGGTGGCATGCCGTGGCCCGACGGTCCGGTGTTGAACTTGAGGAAGAGCGTCTTGCCCTCCATCTCGGCGTGGCCCGCGAGGCCGCCGCGACGGCGCAGCGTCAGGAGATCCTCCCAGGTGAGCGCCCAGCGGCCGTCGTCGGGAAAGGCAAAGGCGGGGTCCGGATCCCGCTCCGCGCGGGCGCGCAGGGTCTCGTTGAGGATCGCCAGCGTGACGTACACGAGCGGGACGGTGTGGCCGGCGGACAGGACGAAGCGGTCGGCAAAGGGACGCCAGGGGCGGCGGATGTCCCAGCGCATCGCGCCCGACAGCAGCAGCGACAGGAAGAGGTGCACCTTTGAGCGCGAGCCGCCGGGGTGCCCCGATTGGCGGTAATTGAGCGCCAGGTCGATCGCCTCGTCGATCACCTCGCGGACGAGGTCCCAGTCCTCGAACGAGCCGGCCGCCTCGTCGTAGAGGTGGTCCACGCTCCGCTGCTGCATGGTGGTCATGCGCTGACGAGCTGCCCGGTGCGCTCCAGCTTGGCCAGGGAGTCGGCGATCCGCTCAAGCGCAGCGCTCAACTTCTCGCGTGAGTTGGCATACGAGAAGCGCAGGTGGCCCTCCCCGTACTGGCCGAACGCGGTCCCCGAGAGGCCGCACACGCCCGCGTCGTAGAGGAGGTGGTCGGCGATCTGGTTGCTGGTTCGTCCGAAGGAACTGAAATTCGGGAAGGCGTAGAACGCGCCGTGGGGCATGACACAGGTGACCCCGGGGATGGCGTTGAGTCCCTCCACGATCAGCGAGCGCCGCGCGATGAACTCGGTGCGCATCGCCTGCGCCGCGTCCTGCGGTCCGGTGAGCGCGGCGATCGCGCCGACCTGGGTGAAGGCATTGGTGCAGCTGACGCTGTTGATCACCAGCCGTGAGAACGACGGCGCCAGCCACTCCGGCACGATCCCGTACCCGAGCCGCCAGCCGGTCATGGCGAACGTCTTGGAGAAGCCGTCGAGCGTGATGGTGCGCTCGGCCATGCCTGGGAGGGTCGCAATCGAGAGCGGCTCCCCTTCGTACTGCAGGCGTCCGTAGATCTCATCGGCCAGGACGACCAGGTCCCGCTCAGTGGCGATCCGCGCGATCTCGCGCACGTCCTCGTCGGTGAGGATCGATCCGGTCGGGTTGTGGGGCGAGTTCGTGACGATCATGCGGGTCTTGTCCGTCACCAGGCTCTCGACCTCCGCCACGTCCATCCGGAAGTCGTTCGCCTCGCGCAGGGGTGCCGCCACCGGCGTGCCGCCAACGTATCGGGCCATGCTCTCGTAGATGGGGAAGCCGGGGTTCGGGTAGATGACCTCCTCACCCTCGTTGATTAGGGCCAGCATCGCGTAGAACATGATCGGCTTTGCGCCCGGCGTGACGACCACCTGCTCCGGGGTCGTATCGATCCCCTTCCAGCGCTTCACGTCCGCGACCAGCGCGGCCTTCAGCGGGGCAATCCCGGTCGCCGCGGTGTAGTGCGTCATCTTGTCGTCGAGCAGGGCCCGCGACGCCGCGTCGCTGATGTGCGCCGGGGTGTCGAAGTCCGGCTCGCCGAGTTCCAGGTGAATCACGTCGCGGCCGGTTGCCTCGAGCGCGCGAGCGCGCGCAGCGGCCTCGAAGGCGGTCTCGGTCCCGATCAGCCCCATCCGGCTGGCAAGCTTCACTATCGGTGCCTCGTGTGCGGGAGGTCTGTGTTGAGTGTAACGATGGAGCGGCCGGGTGGCACTCGTCTGGCCGCGAGCCGGCCGCTTCGGTGGCCCGATCGGGCCATTGCAGAGTCTGAACGTGCCACTGCTATACTTTCGCCAGCAACCAATCTCGCGACCCACCCGAGCGACGGGGCTCCCCGAGCGCCAGAGGAGAAGACCGATCTCATGACGATGACCGAATCGACGCCGCCGACGGCCACGCCGGCTGCCCCCGCACCCGCCGAGCAGTTGGTCAGCATGACCGAGGCGGCCGCCGTCAAGGTCCAGGAGCTGCGTGCCCGCGAGGGCAAGGCCGATGCCGCACTGCGCCTCTTCGTCAAGAGCGGCGGATGCTCAGGCTTTAGTTACGGGCTGGCGTTTGACGACAAGATCGCCATCGACGATCGGGTCGAGACCCATGCCGGTGTGCCGATCGTGATCGACGCCTTCAGCGTCCAGCACGTGGCCGGCGCCGAGATCGACTACGTCGACTCGCTGATGGGCTCGGGCTTCGCAATCAACAATCCCAATGCGGTGAGCAGCTGCGCCTGCGGCAGTTCGTTCAACACCGATGGCTCTCCGGCGAAGGCGGGCGGCTGCCACTAGACCTTCCCTGGTCCGCGACCACCTCGAAGCCCCGGCCCGCCGCCGGGGCTTTTTGCTGTCCGGCGGTCCGTCTCGCCCGCTCTGGTCCGCCCCCTGCTCGCGTACCACGCATAGTGGTTCAACAGCACAGATCCGCCGCATCCGAGCCGCTGGCCTGCCCCGTAGGCGCCTTTTCGTCGATTCGCACCACGCACCGTGGTGCCGCCGGGCGTTTACGGCATCCCACGCGTCAATGAACCACCATGCGTGGTATTCGCAGGGTGTCGCTAGCCTCTGCGGCGCCTCGCGACGACGGCGAGCGCCACACCAAGCACCGCGATGCCCGCCGCACCGGCGGTGAACGCCAGCAGCCCGCCCGAAACGCAGTCTCCGGGCTGACGATCGATCTCCGTGCAGATCAGCACGAGTTGGCGTGCGAGCAGTGCGGCCCACAGTCCGCCGGCGCCGACGAGCATCCCCGAGAGCAGGAACAGATTCATGAAAAGGAGGGAGCCGAGCCCAATAATCAGGAGGACCACCAGCAGACCGGGAATGCCGAAGATCAGCCCGGGTACGCTGATCAGCGCGCCGTCGAGCAGGCCCACCAGCCAGGTGGAACGGGCACTCCGCGTCGCCATCACGTCGCGTTCACTCCCCTGAGCCGTCGTCCTCGAAGACCGATGCGCCGGCCACGACGGCCGCTTGCGTTTCACCGCCGAGGGCGGCCGGCAGGGGGCGTGGGAGGTCTGGCGGCGTCACGTATCGGTCCACCAGCGAGCGGGTGCCCGCGATCTTGAGCAGGTCGAAGAGGTGGCCGAACTTGCCGCGCAGGTTGGCGGCGACCTGCGCCTCTGCCTCCGCGGGGAGCGTCCACAGGTCGCGTTTGAACGGGCCGATCGCCTTCTTGCGCGTCTTGTACAGGAACTGCTCATCGGTCTCGCCGGGCTTGCGCTCGTCGGCGCAACTGGCCACGCACCAATCGAGCATCTCCGAGCGCAGTTCGTCGGGCAGGCCGCCGTCGTCGTACAGGATGTTCTGGAAGCCGGTGGCCAGGTGGATCTCCGCAGTCCCGTTCTCCGGGAAGTGCCCGAAGGCGTCCTCCGGCAGCGTGCTGGCGCCGTGCTGCACGCAGCCCGCCAGCCCGTACTCGTCGCGCGCAACCGCGGAGAGTCGACGCATGGTGTCGAAGTCGATCGCGACCTGCGCCACGCTGCCGTCCGGCAGGACGACGCCGCCGTGGCTGGTACCCGTCTGGATGCTCACCTTGCTCACGCCCGGCAGTCCGGTGCCGTGGAGCATGCCGTAGTAGCCATCCAGGTAGGCGCGCAGCTCCTGCTCGGTGCTGTTCACCTTGCCGACCTCGCCGATCTCCCCGCCGATGCTGGTCGTGACACCGGCCGGCTCGATCTCGCGGATCAGACCCGTCAGGCTCAGGGTGTTCTCGGCGTTCACCCGCTGCTGCGCCGCCACGGTGGGCAGGGACAGGTCGACCAGGGTGCTGCTGTCGATGTCGATGTTGTAGAAGCCAGCCGCCACCGCCTCACGGGTCAACTCGTGGAGGCCGGCCATCTCAGTGTCCGGGTCGGCCGCCCATTTCGCGGCGTTGAACTGGAAATGGTCGCCCTGGAGGAAGACCGGGCCCCGCCAGCCGGTGCGCAGAGCCGCAGCCAGGACCACTGCCGTGTACTCCGCGGGTCGCTGATCGGTGTAGGCCATCTCGCTCTTGGCGATCTCGAAGATCACCGCCCCGGCATCGCGCTCGATGGCGGCCGCGAAAGCCTGTCGCGCGGTGAGATAGGCGGCGGCGCGGAGGTTGATCGCCGGCACGGTGAAGTCGGTGGCCGCAAACTCGGCCCGGCCTCGCGCCATGTACAGCTCGTGAATGCTGGCCGATCCGCAGCCGAGCGCCTGTGACGCGCTCCAGATGAGCCAGCGCGCGGCGTCGCGCAGCTCCTCATCGGGGTTGAAGACCGCATCGAAGACAAGGCTGTCGACCAGTTCGTCGCGGAAGCGGGATTCATCGATGATCTGCAGGCGATCGCCGCTGATGGTGGCGATGCCGGCGAGGCTGTCACGCAGCCCGGAGGCATTTGTGGTGGTCATGGCGTTCATCCTAGCGGAGGGCCGAGACCAGGGTGAACGCCAGCAGGGGTGCCACGGGCACGCCAATCAGCGCCGCCAGCAGGTACCAGTCGCGGGCGGCTCGGGTGTCGGCGAGACCGCGGCGGCGGAGTCCCGTCACCCACGCGAGCACGCCGCTCAGTCCCGTGACGTACAGGGCGGCCGAGAGGCCGGCGACACCGACTGCGAAGGGGCGCACGGCGACGCAGTTTCCGATGCTCAGGGGGCCGCCGGGTGGGCACGGGGCACCGAGCTCCAGAAGGATGAGCCCGGCCGCGGCGGCCAGGACGGTCGCCGACCAGGCGACGTGGAGGACGAGCCAGCGGGAAGTGCTCGTGGGGCGGCCCTCAGCCGCCGGCGGACCAGGCCGCTCCGGCAGCGGCGGCCGCCTCCGCCTCGCGGCGGCTGACACGGCGATACTCGAACCACAGGTAGACGATGCCGGTCGCGCCGCCGCCGGCGGCCATGGCCCCGAGCCCCAGCGCCAGCAGCGGGAATCGCAGCGGGATGAGACTGCCGCCCGCCAGGTTGAAGAGCATGAACGGGATGATCGCCAGCGCGGTGGCGGCGTACTGCATGACGTCCAGGAAGCGGATGAGCGACCAGGCGAAGCCGCGCCGGCCTCGAGCCGCCTGCGTCCAGAGCGCCATCACCAGGAGCAGCGTGAAGGTCGGACCGCCGATCAGCACGATCGCCACCAGGTAGCCGACGTCCTTGCTGAAGCCGAGGTACAGGGTGGTGATGGTGTTGGCGTAGTTGGGGATGTAGCCGAGCACGAAGTACATGAACAGGAAGAGCGGCACGCCCTTCAGCAGCGCAACCAGCCAGGTCTCGCCGCCGTACAGCAGCCAGCTGGCGAAATCATCGACCTCGCGGACCACCCGCGAGATGAGGTCGCGACGGGGCGGGACGGTGTAGTTCGTCATCAGTCGGCTACTGCTTCAGACTCAGCAGGAAGGTGATCAGCGCCTTCAGGGCGTCCGCACTGAGCGACCCCTCCGGGTACGGCAACATGCCGGTCGCCGTCCCGCCGTTGTAGTTCGTCGCCGAGTCGCGGATCCACATCTCCAGGAAGGTCCGGCTATTGGCGGCATAGTCCGCCTGGAGCTTGTCGAGTCCGCTGATCGGGTTGGGCAGATCGATCACCGGCTCGTTGCCGATGTTCAGCAGTGATGGGAAGGTGCCAGCCACTCCGGAATAGTCGGCCTGGTGGCAGTTGACACAGCCGGCGTCCACGTACACCTGCTTCCCCGCCTCCACCGTGTCGGGGATCCCCTCGACCGGCTGTTGAAGCGTCTCGTTTGCCCAGGTGCCGACCAGAGCGGTCAGGGCATCGATCTGGTTCAGCGTCAGCCCGCCCTCGGCGCCCCAGGCGGGCATCTCCGACTTGGCGTTCCCGCTCACCACGATGCCACCGTAGCGGATCGCCCAATTCACGTAGTTGTTCAGGACGGGTGGCGCGCCATCGTCGATATTGGCCACCTCCCCGCCGGTGTCCTTCCACTTGTTGGCCAGCGCGCGAGAATGCAGATTGGGTGCCTGGTTGCCCAAAGGCGTGACGCCGCCCGTGCCATCGGCTCCATGGCAGCGGGCGCAGTTGGCGCCGAGCGGGCTGAGGAACTCGGGCCCCGAGGTTACCTCGAGCGTACCGGCCACACCATCGGCGGTCACCGATGTGACGCCGTCGGACTGGAAGCGCGTCTTTGCCTGCTTCCCTGCCTTCACCTCTGCCTCGAAGGGGTGGGATCCGGTCCCTCGCAGGGTGATGTCGGCACCGAGCGTGTTGGTGAAGTTGATCGACGCGTTGATCTCGATCTCGATGACGGCGGGTTCGAACCCGGCGCTGGAGACCGTCACGGTGTGGATGATCTCGTCGGGCCCAAAGTAGAGCGTCCCGAGCTCGATCAACTCGGTCTGTTGGGCCCGGAACTCGGACTCCCGGCGCGCGCCATCGGTCATCCAGTAGAACGCGGTGAAGAGCGCCATGCCGCTCATCAGAAAGATGGCGATCGCCTTGAAGCGCATCGGTCAGCCGGCACAGTGCGGAATGGCCGCGGTATCGCGGGGGTCGAAGGTGACGGTGCCCTCGGGCGGGCCTCCCACGATCCGGCTGGTATCGACAACGTAGGCACCCTCGACGACCTCGACCGCGAAGCTATCCATTCCGCGTGGCGCGGGGCCGGCGCGCTTCTCGCCGAGGATCGTGTACTTGCTGCCGTGGCAGAGGCACTCGAACCACTTGCTCTGGTCGCACAGCGGCGGGATCTGACAGCCCAGGTGGGGGCACTTGCGGTAGAGGGCCAGGACCTCCTCGCCGGGATCCGTGACGGACGCGCCGCTGCCGTCCACCAGGCCCTTGGCGGCAGGGACGTTGAGGAAGAAGAGGCGCGCCCGGTTGAAGGCGAACGGCGTCCCGGTAGCCCAGGCAGGATCGTTGGCGATGATCTCGGCCGGAGTGCCGATGGTCAGCCTGCCGCCGAGCCCGCTGCGCACGTTCGGCCAGAGGAAGTTCACCGTGCCGGCCAGGAACTCCACCGACAGGATCGCCACGCCGACGCCGAGCATGCGGCGCATGAAGCCGCGCCGGCTCATCTCGCCGATCGGGCGACCGGGGACCTCACCGTAGGTGGGCAGTTGGCTCATAGGGTGAAGAAGATCCCGTCCCATGGCCAGACCCAGTTCCAGCCGGGGCCCCGGAAGAACGAGCCGATGATGGTAATGAGCAGTCCGCCCACCATCAGGCACATGAAGAAGACCCACATGGTCTTTCGATCGCGCGCCGCCTTGTAGGGGGATCGGTCGATGTACGGCACCAGCGCCAGCCCGACCAGGTAGATGATGGGCAGGAAGGCCCCGGCCACGGTCGCGTTGAAGTAGGAGATCAACTCCTGGAGGCCGAGGAAGTACCACGGCGCCTTGGCGACGTGCGGTGTCACGCCGGCGTTGGCCATCTCTTCGAGCGGCGCCCTGATGGTGACCGACGCCACCACGAGCACCACGCCCATCAGTAGCGCGGCCAGGAACTCGGCGCGGAGCAGGTGTGGCCAGGTCAGGAGCGTCTCATCAGGGCGCTTGTCGACACGGACGAGCGACTCCTGCTTGACGTACGCCAGCAGGCGGAAGCGCTCGGTGCCCGGTACGCCGGGCGGGCCCGGCAACTTCGGGCCGGCGCCGCGCTCGACCGCCGGCACGTTCGGCGCCTGGGTCGGGGCGTTCTTGTCGGCCGTGGCGTTGCGCCGCTTCTCGATGGTCATCGGTCCCTCGTCAACTCACACCGGCCCGCTGATGCCGCCGTCCTTCCGGATCCTCCAGAAGTGGACGACCATCAGGATCGCCGCGATCAGCGGGAAGGCGATCACGTGCATGACGTAGAAGCGGATGAGGGTGCCCTGGTCAACGAGCACGCCGCCCAGCAGCAGGAAGCTCGACTCGTCGGAGAGGAGCGGCGCGTACGTCGCCATCTGCGAGCCGACGGTGATGGCCCAGAAGGCGATCTGGTCCCACGGCAGCAGGTAGCCGGTGAAGCTGAGCCACAGGGTGGAGAAGAGCAGCACGACACCGATCACCCAGTTGAACTCGCGCGGCGGCTTGTAGGCCCCGTGATAGAAGACGCGGATCATGTGCAGGAAGACGGTGAGCACCATCAGGTGCGCGCCCCAGCGGTGCATGTTCCGGACGAACGAGCCGAAGGCGACCGAGTTCTCGATCGACAGGATGTCCTGGTAGGCGCGGGTCACCGACGGCACGTAGAAGAACATCAGGTAGACGCCGGTCACGGTCAGCACCAGGAACAGGAAGAAGCTCAACCCGCCCAGGCAGAAGGTGTAGGTGTAGCGGACGGCGTGCTTCTTGACCCGCACCGGGTGCAGGTGCAGGAAGACGTTGTTCATCACCGCGAGCGCGCGCGTGCGGCTGGTGGTCGGGTACGGTTGGCGGAAGAGGCTCCGCCACAGCGCCGACTCCTTGACGACCCGCACGAGGTCGCCCGGACCCGGGAAGGTCATCGTCGCACCGCCGCGCCGGCCTGCTGACCGACCTGCCCCAGGATGTTGTCCTTGTAGCTTTCCAAGAGCACCTTCCCGTCAGGCGTGATCCGCTCGAGTTCGAGACGGTCCATCGTGATGCAGTTGGTTGGACACCGCTCGACGCAGAGGTTGCACCGGATGCAGCGCTCCTCGTCGATGACCATCGCGATACCCCGCGGCCACGACTGGAACAGCCCAATCTCCGGGTCGTCGCCACCGACCTGCGCCTTGTCGATCATGTAGATGACGCCTTCGGGGCAGACATCGGCGCAGAGCCCGCACAGGATACAGCGCGGGCCGTCGATGTTGATGTTGTGATTGCACTGGAGGCAGCGGCTTCCCTCGGTGATGGCGCTACGGGTGTCGTAGCCGACCTCCACCAGGCTCGTGAAGTCGCGACGCAGCTCTGGCGGGGCCATCGGGATGTGCTGCCGCTCGATCGCCTCGTACCGGTCGGGCATGTCGTGCTCGAGCGCCTGTGTCACCACCGCGCGATTGATGACCGGCAGTTCCACCAGCTCGGCGCCACGCACGCCATCGAGCCAGCGGTCGATCGAGCGGGCTGCACGCCGGGCGCGCCCAGCCGACTCGATGATCGTTGCCGGACCGGTGACGAAGTCGCCGCAGGCGAAGACGCCATCCAGGCTCGTGGCGAAGGTGTCGGCATCGGTAACGACATAGCCGCGGTTGAAGTCGAAGCTCAGCGCGTTGTGGGACGTGCCGTCGGAACCGACCGGGGTCGAGCCGTTCATCGGTGCGCTGCGCCAGGAGGAGACCGACCCCCCGGCGACCACCGCCCGGGTGTCGGTCACACCGAGGTGGCGGTTCAGTGCGGCGCCGTACTCACCGAGGACGTTGTTGTCGGCCGCCTGGCTGGTGCAGGGGATGACC
>Ga0224510_10001187_pt1 | contig 17632 bp, 15 predicted proteins | sample SF_May12_sed_USG_FD_170161 | JGI IMG/M metagenome (GOLD analysis project Ga0224510, IMG submission 170161) | Sediment microbial communities from San Francisco Bay, California, United States - SF_May12_sed_USGS_4_1 | ecosystem: Environmental > Aquatic > Marine > Sediment | place: USA: California... | reverse complement strand
GCTGGCCTGGTTATCGCCGGCATCCTGCTGATGCGCGTATTCGAGCGCCCAGCCGAATTTCATTTTCTCGCCGAGCGCATGACTGCCGTCGTAGCGGACCCCATAAGTGTTCGCCGACAGCTGCGGTGCGTCATCGAAATCCAGCAGATATCCGTACAACGTCAGAGCGCCAACCGGGAGTCTGGTCAACTTCAGATTCAGGACATGGCTGTCGCTATCGAAAGTTTCCGCGGGTGAGCCGGAATCCGGCCCGAATACGCGGCGCACCTGGTCGACATAGGCGTATGTAGCAGTGACGCCGGACAGCGCCTTCGTTTCCAGCGAGAACGCATCAAACGTCTGTTCGTTTTGGCGCCAGCCGACCGAGCCGACGAACCGCTCGCCATCCAGGCGGATACGCTGGCGACCGAGACGGAGCGTCGTGCCGGCCCGGCCCGCATACTGCAGGTAGGCTTGATTCAGGTCCGTGCCCTCGGGATCCGCGACAACGGGATAATTCGTCAGGCCATTTCGCGTGCTGTCGTAATGTTCTCCACCGATGACCTGCAGATGGTCGAACTCCGCAAATCCGGAAAATCCGTTGACGCTGCCGGACGCCAGATTCAGTCGCAGCCGGAGGGTATTGGCGCCCGCGGTCGAGGGCTTGTCCGCCTGCTCTACGCTTTCGTAACGGTAGCGCAGGTCGAGCCCCGCCTTGCCGTCCGTCACAAGCGTGTCTAGCCCTTCGCCGGCAGCTCCATGCGCGATGACTAACAGCGAAAGCAACAAAAGTCTGTTCATGGCGCGCGCCTGCAGCCCATGGTTCAGCTTACGAATTGGCACAACCGGTGCCTTGACCTGCATCAATGCCGCTAGAATTGGCGCCATGGACGTACTCAAACACCCTGTTCCGGAAGCCTTCGCCAGGGACGCCCGGGTCAAGGCCGCGGACTACGACGCGATGTACAAGGAGTCCGTCCGGGACCCGGAAGGATTCTGGGCGCGCATCGCGAAACGCCTCGACTGGATCCGGTTCCCGACGCGCATCAAGAACGTTTCATTCGATCCGGCGGACTTCCGCGTGCGCTGGTTCGAGGACGGCGAGTTGAATGTCTCCGTCAACTGCCTCGACCGCCAGCTCGCCAGCCGCGGCGACAAGACGGCGCTGCTGTTTGAGGGTGACGATCCCGGCAATTCGCGGGCGATCAGCTACCGCGAACTGCATGCCGACGTCTGCCGATTCGGCAATGCACTGCGCGCAGCAGGTGTCGCCAAGGGTGATCGCGTCACGATCTACATGCCGATGATCCCCGAGGCGGCGGTCGCGATGCTGGCCTGCGCACGCATCGGCGCCGTGCACTCGGTCGTATTCGGCGGCTTCTCGCCCGAATCGCTTGCGGGCCGGATACACGACTGCGAATCGACGCTCGTGATCACTGCCGACGAGGGTGTGCGCGGCAACAAGGCGATCCCGCTCAAGGCGAATGTGGACGCGGCGATCTCGTCGCGCGGGCTGAAGGTCACGAACGTCATCGTCGTGCGGCGCACGGGCGGCAAGGTCAACTGGGTCGCAGGCCGCGACCTCTGGTACCACGAAATAACCGCGGCGCAGCAGCCAGCCTGCGAGCCGGAACGCATGAATGCGGAGGATCCTCTTTTCATCCTCTACACCTCGGGCTCCACCGGCAAGCCAAAGGGCGTGCTGCATACGAGCGGCGGCTATCTCGTTTTCGTGAACTTCACGTTTTCCTGCGTGTTCGATTACCGCGAGGAGGACATCTACTGGTGCACGGCGGACGTCGGCTGGGTCACGGGCCACAGCTACATCGTGTATGGCCCGCTTTCGAATGGCGCGACCAGCCTGATGTTCGAGGGCGTGCCGAACTATCCGGACGTCTCCCGCTTCTGGCGGGTCGTGGACAAGCACAAAGTCACGATTTTCTACACGGCGCCGACGGCGATCCGCGCATTGATGCGCGACGGCGATGCACCGGTCAAGGCCTGCTCGCGCAGGAGCCTGCGTCTGCTGGGCACCGTCGGCGAACCGATCAATCCCGAGGCATGGGAGTGGTACTACCGCGTGGTCGGGGACGGCCGCTGCCCGATCGTCGATACCTGGTGGCAAACCGAGACCGGCGGAATACTCATATCGCCGTTGCCAGGCGCGACGGCACTGAAAGCAGGCTCTGCGACCCTGCCGCTGCCGGGTGTGCGCGTGGGCCTCGTGGATGCGGAGGGCCGGGAACTCGAGGGCGTCGCCGACGGCAACCTGGTGATCCTGGACAGCTGGCCCGGCCAGATGCGCACGGTTTACGGCGATCACCAGCGCTACATCGACACCTACTTCAAGACTTTTCGCGGCAAGTACTTCACCGGCGACGGTGCGCGCCGCGATGAGGACGGCTATTACTGGATCACGGGCCGCGTGGATGATGTCATCAACGTGTCCGGCCACCGCATCGGCACGGCCGAGGTCGAAAGCGCACTCGTTGCACATCGGAAAGTTGCGGAAGCTGCGGTCGTCGGCTTCCCGCACGACATCAAGGGCCAGGGCCTCTATGCTTTCGTCACGCTGATCACTGGTGAGCAGCCATCCGAAGCGCTGCGCAAGGAATTGACACAGTGGGTGCGCCAGGAAATCGGGCCGATCGCGCAGCCCGAATTTATCCAGTGGGCTCCGGCGCTGCCGAAGACGCGATCCGGCAAGATCATGCGGCGCATCCTGCGCAAGATCGCGGCGAACGAGCACGACCAGCTCGGCGACACGTCAACACTCGCGGATCCGGCCGTGGTCCAGGATCTCGTCGCCAACCGGCGCACGCCCGGCAAATGATCCGCGTCGCGGTACTCGTCCTAGCGCTCGCGGCGGCGACACCCGCAGCAGGCGCCCCCGACCGGCTGCGCGTCGGTACCTGGAATCTCGAGTGGATGATGACGCCCGGGACATTCGATGCGCATGCCGGGAGCTGCTTCGGCAAGCAGCAGCGCGCGGGCGGCAACGACCGGACCTTCCCCTGCGACCTGGTCCCAAAGGGGCGCTGGAGCGAGCGCGACCTGGCGCGGCTCCGTGAATTTGCGGGCGGAGCGGAACTCGACGTCATCGCATTGCAGGAGACGGATGGGCGCGAAGTAGCGAAGCGGATATTCCCGCAATACGTCTTCTGCTTCACGACCCGGCACAATGTGCAGAATGTCGGCTTCGCGGTTCGCCGCGGCATTCCGCATCGCTGCGACCGCGATTACCGCGCGCTCGGCCTCGACGATTACGTGCGCCGCGGCGCGGACCTCACGCTCTATCCCGGCACCAGCCGTGCCATCCGCCTGCTGGCCGTGCACTTGAAGTCGGCCTGCAACAGCGATCCGCTCAGCGAGCCGCGCGACGCCTGCCGGCGGCTCCAGCAGCAGGTGCCGATACTGGAGGACTGGATCGACCGGCGTGCACGCGCCGGCAATGCATTTGCCGTGATCGGAGACTTCAACCGGCGTTTCGACATCGAGCGGGAAAGTGCGCGTGACGCAATGGGCCGGAGCGTGGCGATCTGGCCGGAAATCAACGACGGCGATCCGCCGGGGGCGGAGCTCCTGAATCCCGGAGTCGAACATGGTGCCGTCGCCTGCGGCAACGGCCATGGCGCACGCCAGCCTATCGACTACTTCGTGCTCGGCCGAAGACTTTCCAGTGCACTGGTGGCCGGCTCATACAAAGTCTGGCATTACCCGCAGGGCGGGCGCTGGCCCGATCATTGCCTGCTCACGATCGAACTGGAACCGGAGCGCCTCGATGGCTTATGACGCCGACAACATCTTTGCCCGCATCGTCCGTGGCGAGATTCCCTGCCATCGCGTCTATGAGGACGCCGATACCCTCGCATTCATGGACATCATGCCGCAGGCCGAAGGCCACACGCTGGTGATCCCGAAATCTGCCGGCGAGGACATTTTCTCGACCTCGCCGGAAGCTGCGGCAGCCGCGATGCGCACTGCGCAGATGGTCGCTCGCGCCGTGAAGAAGGCCTTCGCGCCACCCGGGATCATGATCGCGCAACTGAACGGTGCCGCAGCGGGACAGAGCGTGTTTCATCTTCACATCCACGTCATCCCCCGCTACGCCGGCAAGGACCTCGGGATCCATGCCGCAGGACAGGCGGACCCGGCGGTGCTTGCCGGGCATGCCGCGCGCATCCGCGCGGCACTGTAGCGGTGTCGCGCATGGGTGAGTCCCAGGACACGCGATTTTACGAACGTGTGCTCGCGATTGCGGGCCTCGCGCTGCTCGCGGCCCTGATGTACCAGATCCTCGAGCCATTCTTCGCGCCGCTCGCCTGGGCGATCTTCCTGGCGTTCCTGCTGCAGCCCGCGCAGGCGCGCCTTGCTGTCCTGCTGCGCGGCCGCGCCACCGTCGCCGCGTCACTGCTGACGATATTCGTGCTGCTGATGTTCGTCGGCCCGCTGGCGACACTCGCCGTTGCCTTCGGCAGGCAGGCGGCCGGCCTCGCGACCCTGCTGCAGGGCTGGCTTGAACAGCATCATGGCCAGGGCGTTCCCGAGCTGGCCGACCTGCCGCTACTCGGACCCGCGCTCGCGTGGCTCGACCAGTACGCCAGCATCAGCGCGGCCGACGCGCAAGCCTGGCTGCTCAAGACCGCACAGGCGCTTTTCGAGCGGCTCGCGGCCTTTGGAGGCGCCGCGCTGCTAGGCGCGCTCGGCACGGTCCTGAACTTCACAGTGATGCTTTTCCTGCTGTTCTTCTTCATACGTGACGGCCAGGGAATGGCGCGCGCAGCGATCAACCTCGTGCCGCTTGAACCCTCGAGACGAGACGAACTGCGGAATCGGCTTGGGTCCGTGACCCGCGCCGTCGTACTGGGCACGGTCGTGACCGCGATGATCCAGGGCCTGCTGCTCGGCATCGGATTCGCGGTCGTCGGGCTCCCCGCGCCCGTCGTATTCGGCGTGATCGCCGCGGTGTTTTCCATCGTGCCCTTCGGCGGCACGGCGCTGGTGTGGGCGCCGGCGGTCGCCGTGCTGCTGTTCCAGGGCCGCTATGTCGCCGCAATCATTCTGGCGGTGATCGGCCTCGTGGTCAGCACCCTGGACAACTTCCTGAAACCGTTGCTGATCTCGGGCCGCGCGGTCGTGCCGACGCTGGCCGTATTCATCGGCGTGCTGGGCGGCCTCATCGCCTTCGGCGTCATCGGGATGTTCCTGGGCCCAGTGGTCATTGCACTCGCGCTTGCCCTCGTGAATTTCGCCGAGGAAACGCAGCAAGTGACACCTCGGTAACGGGCGGGGCGCTTGCTAGAATGCGCGCCCCATGCCCAGCCATGACCTCCTTGAATCGCTGAACGACGCCCAGCGCGAAGCCGTCACCGCGCCGCTCGTTCCCATCCTCGTATTGGCCGGCGCCGGCAGCGGCAAGACGCGCGTCCTGACGCATCGCGCCGCCTGGCTGATCCGCGAGCACGGAGTATCACCGCACGGCCTGATAGCGGTTACATTCACGAACAAGGCGGCCGCGGAAATGCGTGGGCGCATCGAATCGCTGCTGGACATGCCCGGCGGCGCGTTGTGGGTCGGGACATTCCACGGCATCGCCCACAGGCTGTTGCGCCGTCATTGGCGCGAGGCCGGCCTGCCGCAGTCCTTCCAGATCCTCGATGAAGAGGACCAGCACCGGCTCGTGCGCAAGCTAATCCGCGAGCAGAATCTCGACGAGCAACGCTGGGTCCCCCGTGAGGTGCAGGGTTTCATCAATGCCCACAAGGACGAGGGCCGCCGCGCGAAACGCCTGGACGACCGCGGTGACCCGACGCGCCAGCAGCTGATCAGGCTCTACGAACAGTACCAGCAGCGCTGCGAGCAGCTGGGCGTCGTCGACTTCGCGGAATTGCTGCTGCGAAGCTTCGAGACCCTGCGCGACATCGCGGATCTCGGCGCGTATTACCGTGAACGCTTCCGGCACCTGCTGGTGGATGAGTTCCAGGACACCAACAGCGTCCAGTACGACTGGCTGAAATTCCTCGCCGGCCCGCCGGGCATCCCATTCGTGGTCGGCGACGACGACCAGTCCATTTACCGCTGGCGGGGCGCGCGGGTCGAAAACATGCAGCACTTTCGTCGTGATTTTTCGGCAACTGTCTGCCGCCTCGAGCAGAACTACCGTTCGACCGCCGTGATCCTCGGTGCAGCCAACGCGATCATCGCGAAAAACACGGATCGCATGGGCAAGGAGTTATGGACCGCGGCCAAGGGCGGCGATCTGATCCGCGTCTACGCTGCATTCAACGAGCGCGACGAGGCCGATTTCGTGCTCGAGCGGATCCGCGAACACCAGCAGAGCGGCCTGCCGCTCGCGGCAGCAGCAGTGCTTTATCGCTCCAATGCCCAGTCGCGCGCCTTCGAGGAGGCGTTGATGGCGGCGCGCATGCCGTATCGCGTCTATGGCGGGCTGCGGTTCTTCGAGCGCGCCGAAATCAAGGACGCGCTCAGCTATCTGCGCCTGACGCAGCTGCGTGGTGATGACCTGTCATTCGAGCGCGTCGTCAACCTGCCCACACGCGGTATCGGTAACGCGACCGTCGACCTGCTCCGCGCAGCCGCAAGGGAAAAGGGCCAGACCCTGTGGGACGCCGGGCAGGCACTCCTGCCCGGGCTGCCATCCCGCGCAGCCGGTGCACTCAGGGGTTTCTTCGCGCTGATCGATCACCTTGCCGCCGAGATCGCGGAACTTCCGCTGCACGAGCAGGTGCGCGTGGTCATCGAAAATTCGGGTCTGCGCGCCCACCATGCGCGGGAGAAGGACAACAAGGGCGAGGCGCGGGTCGAAAACCTGGACGAACTCGTCAATGCCGCCGAAGGATTTGTCCCGGAGAATGACGACGGCCTGGCGCCGCTGCCCGCATTTCTCGCCCACGCCACCCTCGAGTCCGGCGAGACCCAGGCCGCGGTCGGGCTCGACTGCGTGCAGTTGATGACATTGCACGCGGCCAAGGGCCTCGAGTTCCCTACCGTGTTCATCGTCGGCCTGGAGGAAGGGCTGTTCCCGTCGGAACGCTCCGCATTCGACGCCGACAAGCTGCCCGAGGAACGGCGCCTGTGCTACGTGGGCCTCACCCGCGCAATGCAGAGGCTGTACCTCACCCACGCGGAAAGCCGGCGCATCTTCGGCCACACGTCCTACCGCGACCCGTCGCGCTTCCTGTCGGAACTGCCGCCCGAGGCGATCGAGGAAATCCGGCCCAGGATTTCCGTCAGCCGGCCGCTGTACAGTGCCCCCGGACCGGCCATCATCCGTCGCGGCACCGACATAGGGAGCGGCACGCCGCAACGACGGTCGCGTGCCGCACCCCCACCCGCCGGCGAGGAAACGCCAATGCGCCTCGGCGCCCGCGTGCGCCATCCCAAGTTCGGCGAGGGCACGATCCTTCGTTTCGAGGGCAATGGCGAGAACCGGCAGGTGCACGTGAACTTCGAGGATGCCGGCCAGAAGTGGCTGATGTTCTCGCTGGCGCGCCTCGAGCAGATCAGCTGATCCGCGCGTCCGAAAGCGCCAAGCCAGGCGCCCGCGAGGTGGCGGGGATGAACATCGTTGTTCTGCGGCCGGGCGTGCGAGGCTGCGCTAGAATCTGCCGCCATGAAAATCATCATTCTCGGCGCCGGCCAGGTCGGCAGCACGGCTGCACAGCAGCTGTCCCGCGAACAGGTCAACGACGTCACCGTGGTGGACACCCGCGACGAAGTCCTGCGCGACCTGCAGGACCGGCTCGACATCCGCACGGTGTCCGGCAACGCGGCGCATCCAGCCGTGCTCGAGGCAGCGGGCGCCGCAGGCGCCGACATGATCGTCGCGCTCACGAATAGCGATGAAGTCAACATGATTGCCTGCCAGGTCGCCTGGACGCTGTACCAGACGCCGACCAAGATCGCGCGCATCCGCTCCGGCGATTACCACCGTCGCCCGGAACTCTTCGGAGATACCGCGATTCCGGTGGACCTCGCGATCAGTCCCGAACAGCTCGTCACCGATTACGTCGAGCGGCTGATCCGCTACCCGGGCGCGCTCCAGGTTCTCGACTTCGCCGATGGCCGCGTGCGCCTGGTCGGCATGCGCGCCCTCAAGGGCGGCAAATTGGTAGGTCATCAGCTCAGGGAACTGCGCGACCACATACCAAATCGCGACGTGCGCGTAGCCGCCATCTACCGAGGCGACCAGAACGTGAAGCTTGAGGGCGACACGATCATCGCCGAGCACGACGAGGTGTTCTTCATCGCCGCCCGCGACGACATGCGCACGATGATGAAGGAACTGATCACCGAGGAGGCGCCGGTGCGGCGCGTCGTCATCGCCGGCGCCGGCAATATCGGGTTCCGGCTTGCGCGTGCCCTCGAGGACCGCGCCCAGGTCAAGCTGATCGATCGCAGCGTCGAGCGTACGCGACGAGCCGCCGAGACCCTGCGCAACACGCTGGTGCTTACCGGTGACGCCGCGGACGAGGAACTCCTGCTCGAGGAGAACATAGACGACACTGACGTGTTCGTGGCGCTGACCAATGCCGAAGAGATCAATATCCTTTCCGCAATGCTGGCGAAACGCCTCGGAGCGCGGCGCGTAATGGCATTGATCAACAGGCCCTCCTATGCGGAACTGATGGAGGGCGGCAAGATCGACATCGCGATTTCGCCGCAGACAATAACGATCGGGGCGCTGCTGTCGCATGTGCGCCGCGGTGACGTGGTGCGCGTGCATTCGCTGCGCCGCGGCGCGGCAGAGGCGATGGAAGCGATCGTGCACGCCGACAGCCGGAATTCGCCGGTGGCCGGAAAGCGCGTTGACGAGATAGACCTGCCCGAGGGTACGACCATCGGTGCAATCGTGCGTGGCGAGAAAGCCATGATGGCGCACCACGACACGGTCATCGAGGCGGACGATCACGTGATCCTGTTCCTGACCGACCGCCGTCACGTGGAGGATGTCGGCCGGCTGTTCCAGGCCGGCACGCGCGCATGAATCTCCCGATGGTGCAGCGCATCCTGGGGCTGATGCTCCTGATGTTCAGCGTGACGATGCTGCCACCGATCGGCGTCGCACTGGCTTTTGGCGACGGCCATTGGCAGCCATTCCTGGATTCATTCCTGATCGTCGCCGCGATTGGCCTGCTGCTGTGGCTGCCGGTGCGCAAAGTGCGCCGCGACTTGCGGCTGCGCGACGGTTTTCTCGTCGTTGCCGTGTTCTGGATCTGCCTCGGGCTCGCTGGCGCGACGCCGCTCCTGATCACCGACGTGCCGGCACTCAGCTTTACGGACGCCGTATTCGAGGCCGTATCCGGTTTCACGACCACGGGCGCCACGGTAATCGTCGGACTGGACGAGCTGCCAAAATCGATTCTTTACTACCGGCAACAGATCCAGTGGCTTGGCGGCATGGGCATCATCGTGCTGGCGGTAGCGCTGCTGCCGGTGCTCGGCATCGGCGGCATGTCATTGTACAAAGCCGAAACACCCGGACCGATGAAGGACCAGAAGCTGACGCCACGCATCACGCAGACGGCCAAGGCTCTCTGGACGATCTATGCGCTGATGACCGCATCCTGTGCACTGGGTTACTACGTTGCCGGCATGAGTGGTTTTGATGCCGTCGGCCATGCTTTCAGCACGATGTCGACCGGCGGCTTCTCGACGCACGACGCGAGCTTTGCCTACTTTGACAGCCCGGCCATCGAGGTGATCGCAACCGTATTCATGTTTCTCGGCGGCGCCAGTTTCGCGCTGCACTTCCTGGCGATTCGCCAGCGCGATCCTTACACCTATTGGCGTGACACGGAATTCAGGGCCTATTTCTGGCTGGTCGCCGTCGTGATCACCGGTGCGGCCGTCTACCTGTGGCTGCAGGGTGAATTCGCTACGTTCGGGTCCGCGCTGCGCCATGCCAGCTTCCAGATCGTGTCGATCCAGACCAGCACCGGATACCTGACTACCGGCTTTGCACACTGGCCCGGCGCGCTGCCAGCATTCATGATGCTCTTGACGCTGGTATGCGGCTGCGCCGGCTCGACCGCCGGCGGCATGAAGGTGATCCGCTGGCTGATCGTGTTCCGCCAGGGTGTCGTGGAGCTGAAGCGGCTCGTTCACCCGAGCGCCGAGATTCCGGTCAAGCTCGCGGGCCGCGTCGTGCCGCAGCGGGTCATCAGCGGCATAGCGGGCTTCTTCGCAATGTATTTCGTCGTGTTCGCGGTGCTGATGTTCCTGCTGATGATGTTCGGCCTGGACCAGGTCACGGCCTGGTCGGCGATCGCGACCAGCCTCAACAATGTGGGCCCCGGGCTCGGCGACGTGATCATCACGTTCCGCGATGTGCCGGATTCCGCCAAGTGGGTGTGCGCGGTGGCGATGCTGGTCGGCCGACTCGAAATCTTCACGCTGGTGCTGCTGCTGACCCCGGCTTTCTGGCAACGCTGACATGGCGCTGCGCGACAACCTGCAATTGATGCTGGAACGCGGCCAGGATTCCCCGCTGCTGCGCTACTCACTCGGCCTCGAATGCCTGAAGGCCGGCGATCTTCTGGCCGCGATCGATCACCTGCGGCAGGCCGTGGAGCGGAATCCGGGTTACTCGGCGGCGTGGAAGGCGCTGGGCGAAGCCCATGCGGGCGCCGGCTCGCCCGAGCGCGCAGCGGAAATTTACGAGCTCGGCATTGCAGCCGCCCGCAAGAGTGGCGACATTCAGGCGGCGAAGGAGATGAGCGTGTTCCTGAAGCGCCTGCGCCGCCAGATCGCGGCCCGCTGATCCCGCCGTGTACGAGCCAAGGCACAAGCCGCCACTGCCCCGCGCGAAATTCCTGCGCCGCCTGGCGTGGCACCTGTTCGCCGGCCTCGGCGTCATCGGCTCGTCGCTTGCCCTCGGCATGGCCGGCTACGCGTTTTTCGAGAGCCTGCCATGGATCGACGCTTTCCTGAACGCCGCCATGTTGCTGGGTGGCATGGGACCCGTGGACATGCCGCGTACCGATGCAGGAAAGTTGTTTGCCGGGTTCTACGCGCTGTACGCCGGTCTCGTTCTCATCGTCGTCGCCGCCATCCTGATTTCGCCCGTGATCCACCGGTTGTTGCACCGTTTCCACTGGGAGAAGGCGTCACGCGATGACGGCGAGTAACGCTTGATCGGGCTCCTGCAGCGCGTGACCGGCGCATCTGTCGCGGTCGCGGAGAACGAGGTTGCGCGCATCGGGTCCGGGCTCCTGGTCCTGGTCGCCGTCGAGCATGACGACACGTCGGCCGAGGCTGGACGCCTGCTGGAGCGACTGTTGAACTATCGGGTGTTCGCCGATGCCGAAGGGCGCATGAATCTTTCGGTCACGGACGTCAACGGCGGCCTGTTGCTGGTGCCCCAGTTCACTCTGGCCGCGGACACAAAAAAGGGCCTGCGGCCGGGATTCAGCACCGCGGCCCCACCGGAAGAGGGCCGACGCCTGTTCGAGGAGTTTCTGGGGCTGGCACGGCAGCGGTTTCCGGGCGTCCAGGCGGGCCGATTCGGGGCCCATATGCGGGTGTCGCTTGTCAACGACGGGCCCGTTACATTCTGGATCCAGGCTTCCCGTCACAGGGCCTGAGAGTGGTTTGGCGTATCATTCACTGCTGCGCCGGTTGCGCGGGCTGGAGTTGCAATTATGGGTATTGGTTTCAGGGAACTGCTGATCATCCTCGCGATCGCGCTCCTGGTATTCGGGGCAAAGAAGCTGCGCACCATCGGGTCCGACCTGGGCGCCGCGGTCAAGGGCTTCAAGAAGTCCATGAACGAGGGCGACAACGAGGAAGCCGACAAGAAGCTCGTACAGGACGATCGCCCGGACGCGGATTTCAGCAGCAAGAAACCCGACAACGTCGACTCCTCGAAGAACGCCTGACGCCTGATGTTTGAGGTCGGCTTCACCGAGATCATCCTGATACTCGGCATCGCGCTGTTGGTGCTGGGCCCCGAGAAGCTCCCGAAGCTCGCCAACCAGATCGGCCGCTGGGCCGGCCGCGCACGCGCGATGGCGCGCCAGTTGCGCCAGCAGCTTGATGACGAAGTATCGATCAATACGGGCCTCGACCAGAAACCACCGGTGCGCCGCCCACCGGGCGTCGCCCCGGTGGATCCCCCGGAAAAGACTGACGGACCGGATCCGTCATGAACGACCCCGCGCCAGCTCCGGAGGAGCTCCCCGAGAGCTCGCTGATCTCGCACCTGCTCGAACTGCGCGACCGGCTGCTGCGCGCAATGATCGCAACGCTCGTGATCGCGATCCCCTGCCTCTACTTTGCGAATGACATCTTCAGCTGGCTGTCGGCGCCGCTGCTGGCGCAGATGCCACCCGGAACCAGCCTGATCGCGACCTCGGTCGTGGCGCCATTCATGACGCCATTCAAGCTTGCGCTGCTCGCGGCGTTCTTTTTCGCGATGCCCGTGATCCTGTACCAGATCTGGGCATTCATCGCGCCCGGTCTTTACCGCCATGAGCGACGCTTTGCGCTGCCGCTGTTCGTCTCGAGTGTCGTGCTCTTCTACGCCGGCGCGGCCTTCGCCTACTTCATCGTATTCCCGGCGGCTTTCCGCTTCTTCGTGATGACGACGCCGCAAGGCGTGCAAATGATGACGGACATCACGCAGTACATGGATTTCGCCGTGTTGCTGTTCTTCGCATTCGGACTCGCATTCGAGATTCCGGTCGCGACAGTGTTGCTGGTGCGCACCGGGCTCATCAGGCGCGAGGCGCTCACCAAGAATCGCGGCTACGTATTGCTCGCGATATTCATCATCGCGGCCTTCCTGACGCCGCCCGATCCAATTTCGCAGACCATGATGGCGCTGCCGATGTATGCGCTGTTCGAGGCGGGCATCATCATGGCGCGCCTGCTGGTACGCGACCGGCCGCCCGACCCGGAAGCTGATCCGGCTTGATGTTGCACCGCAACATCGTCGAGACTCGCCGGATTCTGGAGTAATCAAATAATGACGACCAACGTCCACGTCCCGCCGGGAACATGGTTGGGACATCCCAAGGGCCTGTTCCTGCTGTTCATGACTGAAATGTGGGAGCGTTTCAGCTACTACGGCATGCGCGCCCTGCTGGTGCTTTACGCGGTCGCCGCCACCAACGCCGCGAACCCGGGCCTCGGCTGGGACAGCGCGCAGGCACTGACGCTCTACGCCTGGTACACGGGGTTCGTCTATTTCACGCCGCTGTTCGGCGGCTGGCTCGCAGACAACTTCATTGGCCAGCGCAAGGCCGTGATCATCGGCGGCGTCGTCATGGCGCTCGGCCAGTTCGCGCTGGCCTCGCCGCTCGGCATCATGGGCGTCAGCCCGGCCTGGTCCCTCCAGTCTCTGGGCATCGCGTTTCCAGAGACGGCGACCAGTTTCTACGTAGGCCTGCTGCTGCTGGTCATCGGCAATGGCTTTTTCAAGCCGAACATCTCGACCATGGTCGGCGACCTCTACCCGCAGGGCGATGCCCGCCGCGACGGCGCATTCACGATTTTCTACATGGGTATCAACCTCGGCGCCTTCCTCGCGCCGCTTTTCTGCTCCACGTTTGGCGAAGATCCGGCCTACGGATGGCGGGTCGGCTTCCTGATCGCCGGTATCGGCATGATGCTGTCCGTGGTCATCCAGCTCGCGTTTGCACAGCGCTACATCGGCGACATCGGCCGCGAGCCCGCGGCCAGTCGTTCGCTGAAATTGGCCGGCGGGGAGAAAAAACCACTGACGCCCGAGGAGCGAGACCGCCTGCGCGTAATCTTCGTGGTCTTCATCTTCGTCGTGATGTTCTGGGCGGCCTTCGAACAAGCTGGCGGCCTGCTGAACCTGTTCGCAGAAAAGTACACGGACCGCGAGGTAGGCAGTTTCACCGTCCCGACCGGCTGGTTCCAGTCACTGAATCCATTGTTCATCGTGCTGCTGGCCCCGTTCTTCTCCATGCTGTGGAGCAAGCTCGGCCAGAGCGGCAGGAATCCGAAGACACCAGTCAAGATGTACCTTGGCCTGCTGCAGGTCGCGCTCGGATTCATCTTCCTGGTCATTGCCGTGTTCGAGATGCAGCGCACCGCCGACGTGAAGTCGGGCATGCTCTGGCTGGTCCTCGGGTATCTGTTCCACACCACCGGTGAGCTGTGCATCAGCCCGGTCGGGCTATCCATGGTCACCAAGCTCGCGCCGCTGCGACTCGGCTCCCTGATGATGGGTGTCTGGTTCATGATCAACTTCGTTGCCAACACGCTGGCGGGTTACATCGGCGCTTTCTCGGAGCACATGGGCGAGTACCCCTGGATGATTTCGATCGCGACCGACGTGGGCGTGCGCGCCGAGCATGCAGGACTCCTGGGCGTATTCGGCGGCCTGGCGCTGGCGCTGATCGGCTTCAGTATCGTGCTATGGGCTATTTCCGGCCGCATCATTCACTGGATGCACGGCGCCGAAGGAAAATGACGATGAACGGCCTTACGCGGATTGGCAGCGTGCTCTGCCTGGCTGGCTTCGTCGGCGCTTGCGGCGACAGGCCCCCGAAAGAAAGCGCGGATGAGTTCGTCGCGCGCGTCAACAAGGACCTGCAGCAGCGCAGCCACGAGAACGCACTGGCCAGCTGGGTGCAGCAGACCTACATCACCCCGGATACCGAGCAACTCGTAGCCAAGGCCGAAGAGCGGGTGCTGGAGTACTACCCGAAGGCCGTCAAGGATTCGCTGGCCTACGCGGACCTGGAGATTTCGCCAGAGTCGCGGCGCGCGATGCTGCGCTTGAAGCAGGGGCTTGCCGCTCCCGCCCCGGATGATCCCGAAAAACGCGCGGAACTCACGACCATTTCTTCGCACATGGAATCCATGTACGGCGCTGCCAAGTGGTGCCCAGGCGGTCCCGAGACCTGCCGAAATCTCGACCAGCTCGCCGACACGCTCGTGAAAAGCCGCGACTGGGATGAGCAGCTCACGGCCTGGACCGGCTGGCATACGATTTCGCGCCCGATGCGAAAGGACTATCAGAGCTTTGTCGAACTTGCGAACGAGGGCGCGCAGGAGCTCGGGTACGGCGACCTCGGCGAGATGTGGCGCTCGGGTTATGACATGAGCCCGAAGGAGTTCGAGGACGAGACGGAAAGACTCTGGACGCAGGTGAAACCGCTCTACGACGGCCTGCACTGCTATGCGCGCGGCAGGCTGCAAAAGAAGTACGGCAAGGATCGCGTACCGGACGGCAAGCCGATACCCGCGCACCTGTTCGGCAACATGTGGGCCCAGCAGTGGAACAACATCTTCGACCTGCTGGAGCCCTACCCAGGTGTCTCGAACCTCGACGTCACTGCGGCGCTGAAGAAGCAGGGCTATGACGCGACCCGCATGGCACGTTCAGCGGAATCCTTCTACACGTCGCTCGGCTTCCCGGAGTTACCGGCGCGTTTCTGGGAAAACTCGATGTTGACGCGACCGCGCGACCGCGACGTGGTCTGCCATGCGAGCGCGTGGAACATGGATACGCACGGCGATGTGCGCATCAAGCAGTGCATCGAGCCGACCGAGCAAGATCTGTACACGATCTATCACGAACTGGGCCACGTCTATTATTACCTGAGCTACCTGGACCAGCCCTACCTGTTCCAGAGTGGCGCGAATGACGGATTCCACGAAGCCATCGGCGACACCATCAACCTGTCTATGACCGAGGGCTATCTCGCGAATGTCGGCCTGGTGCCCACAGGCATGAAGAGCAGCAACAAGGCGCTGATCAACCGCCAGATGAAAGTCGCCGTCGAAAAGATTGCCTTCCTGCCATTCGGCAAGATGATCGACCAGTGGCGCTGGGGCGTGTTCTCGGGCGCAATCCCTCCGGAAAAATACAACGAAGCCTGGTGGGACTTGCGCCGCAGGTACCAGGGCGTCGAGGCTCCGGTGGCGCGCAGCGAGGAAGACTTCGACCCGGGCGCCAAGTACCACATACCGGGCAACACGCCGTACACGCGATATTTCCTCGCTTTCGTGCTGCAATTCCAGTTCCACAAGGCACTCTGCGACGCAGCCGGCTTCAAAGGCCCATTGAATGAATGCTCGATCTACGGCAATGCCGAGGCCGGCCGCCGCTTCCGGGAAATGCTCGCGCTCGGCGCGAGCAGGCCATGGCAGGACGCGCTCGAGAAGCTCGCCGGCACTCGCCAGATGGACGCCTCTGCGATCATCGACTACTTTCATCCGTTGATGACCTGGCTCGAAGAACAGAACCGCGGCCGCGAGTGCGGCTGGTAAGGGAAAGGAGTTCGACATGAATTCCCCGGATGCTGCACGGCAGCTGACCGCACGCGCGATCATCCTGTCGCTGATCCTGACCGTGCTGCTCGCCGCGGCGAATGCCTATCTCGGCCTGTTTGCGGGGCTGACGGTCGCGACCGCGATCCCGGCTGCGGTTGTCTCGATGGGCGTGCTGCGCATGCTGGGCCGCTCCAGCATCCTCGAAAACAACATCGTCGCGACCGGCGCCTCCGCAGGCTCGTCGATTGCGGCCGGCACGATTTTCACGATTCCCGCGCTCGTGATCATGGGTCACTGGACCCACTTCGAGTACTGGTGGGTGCTCGCGATCGCGGGTCTGGGTGGCCTGCTCGGTGTGCTGTTCTCCGTCCCGCTGCGCCGCACGTTGATTCTCGACCAGAAGCTCCAGTTTCCCGAGGGCGTCGCGACCGCCGAAGTGCTCAAGATCAGCGTGGACCCGGGCCCCGGAGTGAAGGCGCTGTCGTACGCCGCCGGAGCGGCTGCGCTTTTCAAGCTCGCGCTGTCGGGCCTCAAGTTCTCGCCGGAATCATTCATCACCGCGCGTTTTTTCGGCGAGCGCACCATCGGATTCTTCGGGATCAGCCTGTCCCCCGCGCTGCTCGGTGTCGGCTACATCGTCGGACTGAACATCGGCGTGCTGATGCTGTCGGGCGGGGCTTTGTCCTGGTGGTTCTTCATCCCCTGGTACAACACGTTCATGTCGGGCCACGACCCCGCGCTCGCGGCGGAGCTCGTCGGGCTCTCAGCTGGTGATGCGGCCTACCTGATCTGGAGCCGGCAGATCCGGTTCATAGGTGTCGGCGCCATGCTGATCGGCGGCCTGTGGTCGTTGTGGTCGCTGCGCAAGTCGCTGCTGTCCGGCATCAAGACCGGCCTTAAAGTGCGCGGCATCGCCGGCGCAGACATTCCGGACACCGAGCGCGACCTGCCGATGAGCATGATCATGACCGGCATCGTGCTGTTCGTGATCCCGATCTTCGCGCTTTATTACGTGGTTGTGGACAGCTTCGGCATCGCCCTGACCATGGCGGTGATCATGGTGATCGCCGGTTTCGTATTTTCGTCGGTCAGCGGCTACATGGCAGGCCTCGTCGGCTCTTCCAATAACCCGGTTTCCGGCATCACGATCTCCACGATACTGTTCGCGTCCTTGATCCTGCTCGGAATCATGGGCAAGGGTTCCACCATCGGGCCGGTCGCAGCGATCATGATCGGTGCCGTGATCTGCAACGCTGCCGCGATCGCCGGTGACAACCTGCAGGACCTCAAGGCCGGCCAGCTGATTGGCGCCACGCCGTGGCGCCAGCAGGTGATGCTCGGCATCGGCGCGGTGGCGAGTGCGGCCGTCATGGCGCCGGTG
>Ga0224510_10001186_pt1 | contig 17661 bp, 18 predicted proteins | sample SF_May12_sed_USG_FD_170161 | JGI IMG/M metagenome (GOLD analysis project Ga0224510, IMG submission 170161) | Sediment microbial communities from San Francisco Bay, California, United States - SF_May12_sed_USGS_4_1 | ecosystem: Environmental > Aquatic > Marine > Sediment | place: USA: California... | reverse complement strand
GAGGCGCCGTTCTCGAGCACGTAGAGCAGCGACACGATGCTGTCGGTCGGGAACACCACGAAGCCCTGCAGGCCGCCGGATTCGTAGAGCGCCAGCCCGAGCGGCATGGCCATCGGCTCCAGGTGCGGCAGCAGCGCCTGGTAATCGGCATCGGGGAGCGACTCGAGGAGGCGGTTGGCCCTCGGCTGCAGGCGGCTGGCGCTGCGCGGCTTGACCACCGGGCCATGCTACGCGCATCCCTGCGCCGGCGCACGCGCCCTATGTACGACAGCGCACAGAAGGTCCCGCGCAATGCGCGCGCCCTGCCATGACCGAAAGCACGGCGCGGCAGCGCGCCGGCGCGCACGCGGACAAGGCGGTGGTCGCTTCGCTCACCCCGATCTGCGTGGCCCGGTTCCAGAAGGACCCGAACGCGAAGGCGAGCCTCGCCGCGCTGACGGCCCTGGATCGCTGGGACCAGAGCGACTACGTGAGCAAAGGCGGCTGGGCGACGATGCCCGGCAGCACGGGCGAGCCGAACCGCGAGGTCGCCGAGGCCTGCGCCAAGACGCTCGCCAAGCGCGACGTGTAGGCGCGGCCTACGACAGCTCGATCCAGCGCGCGAGCAATTTCGTCAGCTGCGCCTCGATCTCGCCGCTGCGCGCGCGGTCGGCGCGCAGCGTCTCCGGCGGCTGCCTGAAATACTCCGGCGCGCTCATCTTCTCCTCGAGCGCCTTCTGTTCCGCCTCCAGCGCCTCGATCTCCCCCGGCAGCGCCTCCAGCTCGCGCTGCTCCTTGTAGGAAAGCTTCGAGCGCGCCTTCTCGCGCGCCGGCGCTCTGGCCGCAGGCTTGTCCTCCACGGCAGCCGCGGGCCGCTGGCGCAGCCAGTCGGTGTAGCCGCCCGCGTACTCCTTCCACGTCCCGCCGCCCAGAGGCGCGAGGACGGAGGTGACGACGTTGTCGAGGAACGCGCGGTCGTGGCTCACTAACAATAAAGTCCCCGAGTAATCCTGCAGCGCCGCCTCGAGGAGCTCGAGCGACTCGATGTCCAGATCATTGGTCGGCTCGTCCAGCACCAGCACGTTCGCCGGCCGGGCAAACAGGCGCGCGAGCAGCAGCCGATTCCTTTCCCCTCCAGACAACATGCGCACGGGCGAAGAAGCGCGCCGCGGGGGAAAGAGGAAGTCGCCCAGGTAGCTCATGACGTGCTTCCTCCCGCCCTCGAGCTCGACCCAGTCCGAGCCCGGGGAAATGGTTTCCGCGACGGTCTTCTCCGGATCCAAAGCCTTGCGCATCTGGTCGAAGTACGCCGGCACGACGTTCGTGCCCAGCCGCACCGACCCGGAATCGGGCGCAAGCGTCCCGAGGATGAGCTTCAGCACCGTGGTCTTGCCCGCGCCGTTCGGCCCCACGAGCCCGAGGCGGTCGCCGCGCGAGACGAGGAGGTCCAAGTCCTTCACCACGACCTTGTCGCCGAAGGCCTTCCCCACGTCCTTCAGCTCCGCGACGAGCTTCCCCGAGCGAGGTCCGGAGGAAAGCTGCAGCTTCACCGAACCCAGCCGCTCGCGCCGCGCAGCGCGCTCCTCGCGCAGGCGCTCGAGCCGCCGCACGCGCCCTTCGTTCCTCGTCCGCCGCGCCTCGATGCCCTTGCGGATCCAGGCCTCCTCCTCCTTCCAGAACTTGTCGAACTTGCGCGAAGCAACGGCCTCGGCGGCGAGCTCGTCCGCCTTCACGCGCTCGTAGGCCGAAAAATTCCCCGGGTAGGAGCGCAGCCCCCCGCGGTCGAGCTCGAGGATGCGCGTGCACACGCGATCCAGGAACGCCCGGTCGTGGGTGACGACGATCGCCGCCGGCACCTTGAGGAGCAGCCCCTCCAGCGTCTCGATCCCGCCGATGTCGAGGTGGTTGGTGGGCTCGTCCAGCAGCAGCAGGTCAGGCTCGAGCGCGAAGGCGAGCGCCAGCGCCGCGCGCTTCGCTTCGCCCCCCGAGGCCGCCTGGGGAGACAAGTCCTCCGACAACCCGAAGCGGTGCAGGTACTCCGTCAGCCGCGCTTCCGCCTGCCAGCGCGCGCGCTCATCCGGAATCGAAGGGATGTGGCCGCGAAGCAGCAGCGCCGCGCGCAGCGTTGCCGCGTGGGGAAGCGAAGGCTCCTGCTCAACAAGCACCACGCGCGCCCCCTCGCGCAGGCGCGCCTCGCCTTCGTCGAGCACCGCGCGCCCCGCGATCACCGAAAGGAGTGAGCTCTTGCCCGTGCCGTTCCGGCCGATCAGCCCGATCCGCTCGCCGCCCTCCATGGAGAAGGCCGCGCGATCGAGGAGCGGCAGGTCACCGTAGGCGAGCTGGGCGTCCAGCAGCGTGAGCAGGGCCATGGAGGCGGCAAGTCTATAGGCGCGCGGGGCGGGTCAACGGCGCCGGCGCCCCGCGCGTTGCATCCCCATGGACTCGGGCAATGCGCGTTATACCGGTTTTGAGATAAACTCGTGAAGCCCGTCGTTCAAGTAGAGACGGACCCGATGAGCGAGAAGATCAAGATCGAGCGCGGCAGCGGCAACGTGTTTCTCGACCTCGGCTTCGGCAAGGCCGAGGCCGAGAACCTCAGGCTGCGCTCCGAGCTCATGGTGCGGATCGGCGACTACTGCAGGGCGAGCGGCCGGACGCAGGCCGAGGTCGCGAAGGCGCTCGGGCTGACGCAACCTCGCCTCAACGCCCTGCTCAAGGGCCGGATCGACCAGTTCAGCCTCGACGCCCTCGTCAACGTCGCCAGCCGGGCGGGCATGAGCGTGCGCCTGGTCGTGAAGAAGGCCGCCTGACGGGCGCCTCGGAATGGCCAAGAATGAGGGGAGGCACACCCATGGGCCGCTGGCAGCTGCAGGACGCGAAGAAGCGCCTCTCGGGGCTCGTGCGCAAGGCGCGCGACGAGGGACCGCAGGTGATCACCGTCAGGGGCCGTGACGCGGTGGTGGTCGTCTCGGCGGGCGAGTACGCGCGCCGGGCGAAGCCCAAGGGCAGCCTTGTTGAGTTTCTGCGCCGTTCGCCGCTCGCGGGCACGGCGCTCGAGGTCGGCCGCAGCCGCGATACCGGAAGGCCGATGCGGCTCTAGGCGGCCACCGGCCAGCGGCAGGCAGCCCCCGCCCTCACTACGCCGCTAGCGGCAGCGCCATCGCCCGCTTCAGCAAGCAGGACCCAGGCCAGGCGTCCGCAATTCGCGAATCGCGATCGCCGTCAACCCGCAGGTCTGGCGGCGCGTTGATGACCTCGGGGGCCACCGCGTGCAGCTCGACACGACTAAGCCATTGGATTAGTATGACGGCGCTGATCACCGTCGCGGAGACGCCGGAGTACCTGCGCCGCGCGGAGCGGCTCCTGTCGGCGGCGGAGCGCACCGAGGTGGTGGCCTACCTCGCCGCGCATCCGCGGGCCGGCGACCTGATGCAGGGCACGGGCGGCGTGCGCAAGCTGCGATGGGCGCATGGCGGGCGCGGCAAGAGTGGCGGAGCGAGGGTGATCTACTACTTTCACAGCGAGGCGATGCCGCTGTATCTCCTCACGGTGTACGGGAAGAAAGAAAGGGCGAACCTGAGCAAGGCCGAGCGCAACGACCTTGCCAGCCTCGTTCGCATCCTCAAGCAGACGGCGGGGAACTGACGATGAACAGAACTTACGCGAGCATCAAGCGCGGCCTCGAGCAGGCCATCCGGCACCGGAAGGGCAAACGCATCGCCGGGCTCAGGCTGCACGTACCACCGCAGGTGGATGTGAAGGCCGTGCGCGAGCGGACCGGCCTCACGCAGGAGGAGTTCGCCGCGACCTTCGCGATCAGCCTGGGTGCGCTCAGGCACTGGGAGCGCGGCGATCGCAAGCCGCGCGGCACCGCGCTCGTGCTCCTCAACGTGATCGCCAAGGACCCGGACGCGGTGCTGCGGGCCGTGGAGAAGGCCTGAGCGGCTCTCCTCGACGAGAACTTTTAGGGCGGCTCCCTACGCCGCCAGCGGCAGCGCCATCGCCTGGATCTCCAGGCGCTTGGCGAGCTCCCGGATCAGCTTCGCCCCATCCCCGCGCCAGGCGCTGCCGTGCATGCACGCGAGCGTCAGCGGCTTTTCGCACGCGAGCTTCAGGGGGCGGCGAGCGGCCGCTCGGCGAGTACACCTTCCGGCACACGCCCGGCTAGGGCGGCTACTTCTCCGCCTTTTTCGCCTTCTTCCTCAGCTGCTTCTTGATCTTCTGCTTGCGCGCTCGATTGCGGCGGTCGCGGGCGGTGTGCCTCATGGATGCTCCCTCACCTGGTGAGCGCACAGTATGCCCCGAACCCCGCCTCGGCCGCGCCCTGGGTGGATAGATATACAGTAATCGCCTATAGTCCCGCCCCATGGGCGCGACGGAAGCCTTCACCACGCTGAACGAGCGGCAACGCGAGGCCGCCACCGCTTCCGCCCGCCCCTTGCTCATCATCGCCGGTGCGGGCACGGGCAAGACCAACACGCTCGCGCACCGCGTCGCGCACCTGCTGCTCGCGGGCGCGGCGCCGGAACGGATCCTGCTGCTCACCTTCACGCGCCGCGCGGCGCTGGAGATGACGCGCCGCGCGGGCCGCATCGCCGCGCAGGCGCACCGCAACGTCCGGCTGTCGTGGTCGGGCACCTTCCATTCGGTCGCCAACCGGCTGATTCGCCGTCACCACGCCGCCGTGGGACTCGCCGAGAGCTTCAGCGTGCTCGACCGCGGCGACGCTGCCGACCTGATGGACGTGGTGCGCCACGAACTGGGCCTGTCGAAGACGGAGAAGCGCTTCCCGCGCAAGGACACCTGCGTCGCGATCTACTCGCACCGCGTGAACACGCAAGGGTCGCTCGAGGCGACGCTGCGCGAGGCCTTCCCCTGGTGCGAGGAGTGGGAAGCGGAGCTGAAGCGCCTCTTTGCCGCCTACGTGGAGCGGAAGCTCGCCCACCAGGCGCTCGACTACGACGACCTGCTCCTTTACTGGCACGCGATGATGGAGGACGCGGCGCTCGCGCGCGAGATCGCCGGCCGCTTCGACCACGTGCTGGTGGACGAGTACCAGGATACGAACGTGCTGCAGGCGGAGATCCTGAGGAAGCTGAAGCCCACGGGCGAGGGGCTGACGGTAGTGGGCGACGACGCGCAGGCGATCTATTCGTTCCGCGCGGCGACGGTGGACAACATCCTCAATTTCGAGAAGCAGTTCGGAAATCCTGATCTGACCCCATTGATCGTGACGCTCGAGGAGAACTACCGCTCGAGCCAGGCGGTGCTCGACGCGGCGAACGCGCTGATGCGCGAAGCCGCGCGCCAGTACCGCAAGGATCTGCGCGCGGCGAAGCCCGAGGGCCCGAAGCCGCGCTACGTGACGGTGGCCGACGACGCGGCGCAGGCGCAGTACGTGGTCGGGCGGGTGCTGGAGGCGAGGGAGGAGGGCGTGGACCTCAAGCGCCAGGCGGTGCTCTTCCGGAGCTCGCACCACTCGGACGTGCTGGAGCTGGAACTGGTGCGCCGGAACATTCCCTACGTGAAGTACGGCGGGCTCAAGTTCCTCGAGGCGGCGCACGTGAAGGACGCGCTCGCGGTGCTGCGCTGGGCGGATAACCCGCGTAACCGCGTCGCCGCCTGGCGCGCGCTGCAGCTCCTGCCCGGCGTGGGGCCGAAGGGCGCCGAGCGCGCCTGGACGGCGTTCGAGGCTTCAAGCTGGCAGTGGGCGGCGCTCAAGTCGGGCTCGCCGCCGTTCGACGCGCTGCTGCACGGCCTCGCCGACCCGGCGGGCGGCTGGTCCGGCCAGATGCAGCGCGTGCGCGAGTGGTACGCGCCGGTGATGGAGCGCAAGTACGACGCGCCCGAAGTGCGCGCCGCCGACCTCGTGCAGCTCGAGCGCATCGCCGCCACCTACGGCACGCGCGAGGCCTTCCTCACCGACATGGCGCTCGACCCGCCGCAGGCGAGCTCCGACCTCGCGGGCGACCCGCTGCTCGACGAGGACTACCTGGTGCTCTCTACGGTGCACTCGGCGAAGGGCCAGGAGTGGGACGCGGTGTACCTGCTCAATGTCGCCGACGGCAACTTTCCGAACGAGTTCGCCACCGGCAAGCCGGAGTTGATCGAGGAGGAGCGGCGCCTGCTCTACGTGGCGATGACGCGCGCGAAGACCAAGCTCGACCTCGTCGCGCCGCTCAAGTACTACGTCACGCAGCAGTCGCGCATGGGCGACCGGCACGTCTACGGCGCGCGCAGCCGCTTCATGACGCGCGCGGTGATGCGCTGCTTCGACGAAGTGGCCTACGGCGAGCCCGACAGGGCCGGCGCGCCGCAGGGCGCCACGCCCGCAGTGGACGTGGCGGGGCGGCTGCGCGGCATGTGGGCCTGAAAACGGGGTCGGATCCCATTTTTCCCGGCATCAGGGCATGTCGACGAAATCGCGCAAGCTGACGATCCGGATTCCGGCGTATTCCTTCAACTCCAGCAGCTCGCGGTCGCCGGTCACGATGAGGGCCGCGGCGCCAGCCGAGGCGCATTCCAGGACGCGGTTGTCGGGGTCGTCCTTGAGCACCTTCAGGCGGCGCGCCGGCTTGACCATGGTCGCGACCTCACCGAGGAGAAGCGCGGCGCGCGCCAGCTGTTCGCTATCGCGCGCGAATTTGCGGGCGAGCACGCCGAGTAGCTCGTCGAGGATCGCCTTGGACAGGACGAGCTCGTCCCGCTCCTCCAGGATGCGCTGCAGCGCCTGCTCGCCCCGCCCGCCGGGAAACACCAGGGACGAGACGAGGACGTTCGTGTCGAACACCACCCTCACGAGCGCAGATAGCGCTCCAGATCCGCTTCGGTAAGGATGCCTTTCTCGCGCGCCTTGCGGCTCCAGAAGCCCTGCACGCCGCGCAGCTCCTGCTGCCGGCGCCCGATGCGCGCCTGGCGTAGCGCCTCCTGGATCACGCCGCTGAGCGTTTTCCCCTCGGCCCTGGCGATCGCCTCGGCCTCCTTCGCGAGATCCACGGGGAGGGAGATGGTCTTCTTGACAGCGGCGCCCATGACAGCGGTCCTCGTTGCGGTGTGAATAAATCATACCATCGCCTGGGCGGGCGCTGCAGGACGCGAAGCGCCAGCGACGGGGTGAGGACGCGAGCCTGAACGCTCGCCCGCGAGCGGAGTTCCCGCGGCGCGGGTATTCTCTTTGTCCGATGGCCTTCACCTGGTCCATGCTGCGCAGCCAGGAGCCCACCACGCTTGCCGCCGCGCGCTCGCTCGCGCACCGCGCACTGCAGTGGCCGGCGCGCGCTGCGCGCGCCAACCTCGAGCCTGCGCCCGACGACAGCCACACCAGCCTCACCTGGCACCCCGACCAGGCGGCGCTGCTCACGCAGCTGCTGCCCGGCGGCGTCAAGGTAGGCCTGCGCATCGGCGTGCACGAGCTCGTGTTCATCAAGGGCTCGGGCAGCGAGAGCTTCCCGCTCGGCGCCGCGCCGGACAGCGACGTCGGCGAGTGGCTGGACGCGAAGCTCGCCGCCGCGGGCCTGAAGCCCGCTTCCGGGGTGACGCTGCCCTACGAGACGCCGCATGCGCTCTTCGCGCGCCCGGCGGAGGAGACGCCGCGCTTCGCCGCGGTGGCCGGCTGGCTCGCCGCCGGCGCGGAGGTGCTGGAGTGGGTGCGCAGGAAATACCGGCGCTTCAAGCCCGGGCCCGGCCCGGTGCGCTGCTGGCCGCACCACTTCGACATCGCGACGCTGGTGGCGCTCGAGCCGGGCGATGCGGAGCACGCGCGCGCCATCGGCGTCGGCGTCTCGCCCGGGGACGACTACTACGCGCAGCCCTACCTGTACGTGAGCCCGTATCCGCGGCCGGACATCGCCAACCTGCCCGCGCTGCCGCGCGGCGGGCGCTGGCACACGCGGGACTTCTTCGCCGCGATCGCCACCGGTACGGACCTGCTGGCGCTCGAGGACCCGGAAAAGGGCATGATCGAGATCATCGAGGCGGCCTTCGAGGAAGGCCTGAGGAGGCTCCATGTCCGCTAAGGCGCAGTGGCAGGATCTCGGCCCGGCGAAGGCGTTCCAGGAAGCGGGGCTGAGCGAGGCGAGCCTCGGGCGGCAGAAGATCGCCGTGTCCTGGCGCGACGGCAGGTTCGGCGCGGTCGCCGGCACCTGCAACCACGCCGGTGGCCCGCTCGGCAAGGGGCGCCTGGAGGGCGACTACGTGGTCTGCCCCTGGCACCACTGGAAGTTCCACCGCTGCACGGGCGAAGGCGAGCCCGGCTTCGAGGAGGACAAGGTCCCGGCCTACGAGCTGCGCGTGCAGGACGGACGCCTCGAGGTGCGCACCGACAACCCGACGCGGCGGCACAAGAAGCCCCACGAGCCGCACCCGCTGGCGCGCAAGATCGAGCGGGCGCCGGGCGCCATCCGCGTGGCCGGCATCTCCACCACCAACATGGACGAGGCGCACCCGCGCTACTCGACTTCGGACGCGCTGCTGCAGGTGGCGCTCGAGCACGCCGGCGCCGCGCTGCAATGCCAGACGCAGCTCATCCGGCTCTCGGCACTGAAGTTCCGCAACTGCGAGGGCTACTACTCCAAGAGCGCGCACGCCTGCACCTGGCCCTGCTCGATCACGCAGATGGACGCGGCCGACGAGCTCACCGCGGTGTACGAGGCGCTGGTGCACTGGGCCGACGTGGTGCTCGTCTCGACGCCCATCCGCTGGGGGGTGGCGAGCGCGCTGTACTTCAAGATGGCCGAGCGCCTCAACTGCATCCAGAATCAGGTCACGATCCGCGACAGCGTGCTGATCCGGCGCAAGGTAGCCGCCTTCGTCATCACCGGCGGGCAGGACAACGTGCAGGGCGTGGCCGGGGAGATGCTGTGCTTCTTCTCGGAGCTGGGCTTCCACTTCCCGCAGTTCCCCTACATCGCCCATTCGCGCGGCTGGTCGGCCGAGGACATGGAGCGCAACGTCGAGCACGTGATGCGCAGCGCCGAGCTGCGCGAAGGCGCGCGCATGCTCGCCGAGCGCGCGGTCGGTCTGGCGAAGAACCTGCTCGCCACCGCGCCCATGGTCGAGCACACCCCGCGCGGCGGCAGGAAGGCCTACCGGCTGGAGATCGAGCGCGCCTAGCGCGCGGGCGGCGCACCCGCCGCCAATCGTCAGGAACCTTCAGGATTTCGACACAACTCGCGGCCGGCGCCGCCGCCGGACCGCGGGATACGCGGCGGCAGGCGGAAATTCGGTACATTGGCGCCCTCGGCCATGCCGCAACCTTCCGTTTTCGCGAGCGTCGCGCTGCTCAAGATCCACGACTTCGGCCGCCGGCCGGTCGTCGAGCAGACGCGCCTGCGCGCGCAGCTCGAGGCGGTGGTGGCGGTGACGCTCGGCGACCTGGAGGAGAAGGACCGCGCGGTGCTCGATGCCGCCGACGGCATCGCGCTGGTGGTGGCCGGCGATCCGCTCGGCACGCTGCGCGCCGCGACGCGCGCGCTCGCCGCGGGCAAGGCGGGCCTGCCGCTCGCCATCGGCATCTCGCACGGCGCCGTGCGCCAGACCGGCAAGGGCAGGAACGAGGGCCTGATGGGCGACGGCATCGCGGTGGCGGCGGCCATCGCCGAGGTGGCGGGGCCGCAGAAGCTGCTGCTGACGAAGGAGTTCCGCGACGCGCTCGCCGACGCGCGCCCCGGCGCGGAGGCCGAGCTGGTCGGCGCGGGCACGCACACCGACGCGAGCCTGCGCTCGCACGAGCTGTACCGGCACGACGCGCGCGCGCCGGTGCGCCGCGGCCGGCGCTACCTGGCGGCCACGGCGCTCGCCGTGGCGGCGCTCGTCGGCGCGGGCCTCGCGTGGCGCGCCACCTACGAGCCGCTCGGCGCCTACGCCGGGCGCTTGCGCGTCGACGCGCTGGACACGCTCGAGCGGCTGCGCGCCGAGCCGCCCAGGCCCGCGCCGCCGCCCGCGGCGAGGAAGAGGACCCGCTAGCCATGGCGAAGAAGAAGGACAAGGACAACCGCATCGGGCGCTACAGGATCCTCGAGGAGCTCGGGCGCGGCGCGATGGGCGTCGTCTACCGCGCCGAGGACCCGTCGCTCGACCGCGTGGTGGCGCTGAAGACCATCTCGCTCGCCGACGCCGAAGGGCGCAAGGAATACGAGAAGCGCTTCCTGCTGGAAGCCAAGGCCGCCGGCAAGCTGACGCACCCCAACATCGTCACCATCTTCGACTACGGCGAGGAGGAGGACACCGCCTACATGGCGATGGAGCTGCTGGAAGGCTCGGACCTGCGCTCGCGCATGCGCCGCGAGCAGATCCCGCCGATGGAGGCCGTGGAGATCGCGCTGCAGGTCGCCGACGGCCTCGGCTTCGCGCACGAGCACGGCGTCGTGCACCGCGACGTGAAGCCCGGCAACATCATGCTGCTGGAGCGCGGCGCGGTGAAGATCATGGACTTCGGCATCGCGCGCATGCGCTTCGCCGACCACAAGACGAGCACCGGCATGGTGCTCGGCACGCCGCGCTACATGTCGCCCGAGCAGATCAGCGGCCTGCCGGTGGACCAGCGCTCGGACATATTTTCGCTCGGCACGGTGCTGTACGAGATGCTGACGCAGACCTCGCTGTTCGCCGGGCAGAACGTCGACCAGATCGCCTTCAACGTCACGACCAACGAGCCCGCGCCGCCCTCGCACAAGAACCCGGAGCTGCCGCAGATCCTCGACTTCATCGTCGCGCGCGCGCTGAAGAAGGAGCCCTCGGTGCGCTACCAGGACGCCTACGAGATGGCGGCCGACCTGCGCGACGCGCTGGCCGAGATGCGCGGGCGCGCGCCGGCGCGCGACGCGGAGAGCGAGACGACGATGACGCAGAAGCTCGGCGCCGGCGGCGACAAGCTGCCGGTCGCGCCGCCGGCGAGCGCCATCGCCAAGGACACGCGCCTGCCGATGTCGCGCGTGTTCGACAGCGACGCGGCGCTCGCGCGCCTCGGCGCGCCGGGCGACAAGGACCGCCTGACGCGCGCGCCGCGGCCGGTGCGGCTCTTGCGGCGCGTGCTGCGCGACCGCCTGCCGCGGCGGCTGGCGGTCGCCGCGCTGCTCGCCGCAGGGCTGGGGGCCTGGATCGGGCTGGGCTAGGCGCTCACAGGTTCCAGCGGTAGCCGAGATAGAAGAAGCCGCGCGTCGCCACGTCGCGCGAGGCCGGGCCGGTGGTGACGGTCCGCTCCCAGCTCAGCTCCGTCTCGAGCGCGACCCGCTCGTGCACCTGGTAGGTGAGGCGCAGCACCGGCAGCCAGCGCTCGAGCTCCACGTCGAAGTTGTCCGTCTGCGTGTAGTAGCGTATCGAGGGCTCGATCGTCCAGGCGCCCGCCTGCGAGAGGTTGTTCACCGCGAGCTGGTAGCCGGTCTGCATCGGGGCGTCGAGCACGGTCAGGCTGGTCACCGTGGTGTCGCGCCGCGAGTACAGGTTGGTGCCGATCAGCTGCGCGTCGTAGCTGTAGACGTCCCCGGTGGCGGGCTGCGCCGGCATCACGATGCCGTTGATGACGACGCTGGGCAAGGCGTCCACGTTCGTCAGGCGCACGCCGCCGCCCAGCTGCCATTTCTTGTCGAGCGGCGTCGTGAATCCCGCGTAGGCCTGCGTCGCGGTGGCGGTGACGTCGCGCGCCAGCTGGCGCAGCTGCGCCTCGCTCGTCGTCTGCAGCAGCGCGGCGAGCGAGGTCGTGCCCTGGCCGAAGATGGCGTTGGTGGTGGTGAGCGTGGGCGCCTTGCGCTTGTCGTACAGCAGGTTGATCGTGGTGCCGCCCTCGGACTGCCAGGTCCCCTGCACCATGGCCACGTTCCACTCCTGGTAGCTCGTGTCGTAGTCGAGCAGCGAAAACAGCGACGCGCGCGCGCCGAAGTAGCGCAGCTCGGTGCCCACCGCGCGCCGGTCGAGCACGCCGTCGGCGTGCTGCTCGACGGCGTACAGGTTGCCGCTCCAGTGCTCGCCCAGGTTCTCGAACTCGAGGCTCGTGCCCCAGAATTCCCGCTCGGTGTCGATGTCCGGGTACTCGACCGGCACGCCCGCCGCCGCGGTCAGGCGCCACTTGGGCGCCACGCCGACGCCGGCGAGCGCGCCGTCGAAGCGCTGCGGCAGGCCGCCGGAGAGGCCCGTCTGCCGGCCGAGGCGCAGGCTGAACGGGTTCTTCAGCCCGCGATAGTCGTAGTACGCGGCGGTGAGCCGGTTGTAGCTCTTCTGCGTGTCGAGAAAGCTGTGGCTGTCGGTATCGCGCAGCACCAGGCGCGTGTCCGACGATTCGCTGCGCATGCGGTAGCTGAGGTCGATGTTGGTGACGAGCGCCGACAGGTCGTTGGCCGTGAAGGTGGCGCTGTCCACCGTGGTCGGCGTGTTGAAGACCGACTCCACCTTGGTGCGCCCGTTGTAGTAGTACTGCGAGATCGTGCCGGTGAGCTGGTCCATCGGCGCGCGCGCCGGGCGCGGCGCGGCAGCGACCGCCGGCGCGCCGGCCAGCGCGGCGAGGCGCGAGCGCACGCGCGCCGCGCCCTCGCCTTGCGGGTAGAGCTTAAGGTAGAGCTCGTATTCGGCGCGTGCCTTGTCGAGCTCGCCGGCGCGCTCGCGCGCCACGCCGACGAGCTCCTGCGCGTCGCGCGACTGGCGGTTGGGCGGCAGCAGCAGCAGCGCGTTCAGCCGCTCGACCGCCGCGCCGGGATTGCCCGTCTCGATCGCCTGGCGCGCCTCGCCCATCAGTGCCGCGGCGCGTGCTTCGACTTCCGGCGCGGCCACGGCGGGCGGCGGCGCAGGCGGCGGCTTGGGCGTCGGCACCGCAGCGATGGCGGGCCCCGGCGGGGGCACGCCGAGGTCCACGACCTCGGCGCGCGGGAAGCGGCGCAGCAGCTGCGAGCGCGCCCGGATGGCCGCGTCGGCCGTCGGGAAGTAGCCGAGCAGCAGGTCGTACTCGGTGCGGCCCGCGCGCTTCGCCTCGGAGACCATGACGTCGTACTGCGCGAAGGCGCCGGGCACCGGCGCCGCGCCGCGCATTTCCTCTACGCTGCGGAAGGTTGCGAGCCGCACCACGTAGCGCGCGGGGGCTTCGGGCTTGGGCGGCGGCGGCGCGGGCACCGGTGCGGGCACGGGCACCGGCACCGGCGCGGGCGGCGCCGCGACTATTGGGGCGGGAGGCGCGAGCGCGGGGGCGCGCGCGACGCGCGCCGCTGCGCCCGCGACCACGAGGTCGATGGTGCGCTGCCCGGTCGGGCGCACGCGCAGCTTGAGCGGATCGGTGAGGCGCACGGTGAGCTTGCGCGTCGGCGTGCGCGGCTGCAGCGGGTAGATGACCTCGACCCCGGGAAAGGTCGGGGTGCGGCGCACGTGGCGCGTCTCGGTCGCCACCGTCGCCTCCGCGGTGAGCGGCCGGAAGTAGATCTCGACCAGCCCGTCGCCGAACACTTCGTGGCGCAGGTACTGCACCGGCCCGCTGAACGTGATGCGGATCACCGCGTCGCCGCGCTCGGCGAGGACGGCGAGCTCGTCGAGCACCTCGGCCAGCGCCTCGGGCGGCAGCCACGCCAGCGCGAGCGCCGCCAGCAGGGTGGCGAGGCGGCGCAGGATCAGAAGCCCCCGTCAGTCGAGCGGTGCTTTGCCGAGCGCGACTGCCGGATCGTCGTGAACGTGCTGTCGGTGTACGTGTGGCAGGCGCCCGAGCAGTCCTTCAGCTCCAGCACCGTGTAGAGGATCTTCGGCGAGTCGACCTTCTTGTGGGAATCGGGCTTGAAGGTCGAGGCGTGGCAGCCGGCGCAGTCCGGTTTGTAGGCGGCGAACGTCCAGGTGGCGGTCTCTCCGTTCGACCTGTGGCAGGCAACGCACGTCACGCCGGAGTTGTGCGGCTTGTAGAACGGCGAGCGATGCGCATAGGGGCGCACCGGGAGCCAGGCGCTCGTCGCGTGGCAGGCGTCGCAGGCTTGCGTCGTCACGAAGTGGCCGGTCGGCTTGCCGGCGGCGGAGGTGCCGTTGTGGCAGGTCGCGCAGGAGCCCGGCGCGACGCTCGCGTGGCTGAACGTGGCCGGGAGCCACGCGGTGGTGCGATGGCAGGTGTCGCAGGAAGCGGTCGTCGCCATGTGGCTCGCGGGCTTGCCGGTGGCGCCCGTGCCGTTGTGGCAAGTGGCGCAGGTGCCGGGGACGACGCTCGCGTGGCTGAACGTGGCGGGCAGCCAGGCGGTGGTGCGGTGGCAAGTGTCGCAGGTGGCCGTGGTCGCGACGTGGTTCGCGGGCTTGCCGGCGGCGCTTGCGCCGTTGTGGCAGGTCGCGCAGGAGCCGGGCGCGACGCCGGCGTGGCTGAAGCTCGCCGGCAGCCACGCGGTGGTGCGATGGCAGGTGTCGCAGGAGGCGGTGGTCGCGACGTGGTTCGCGGTCTTGCCCCTGGCGCTCGTGCCGTTGTGGCAGGTGGCGCAGCTGCCGGGCGCGACGCCGGCGTGGCTGAAGCTCGCCGGCAGCCACGCGCTGGTGCGGTGGCAGCTGTCGCAGGAGGCGGTGGTCACCACGTGCCGGGCGGACTTGCCCGTCGCGCGCGAGCCGTTGTGGCAGATGGCGCAGGTGCCCGGGACGACGCCGGCGTGGCTGTAGCCCGCCGGCAGCCAGGCGCTCGTGCGGTGGCAGCTGTCGCAGGAGGCGGTGGTCGCAACGTGGTTCGCCGGCTTGCCGCGCGCGCTCGCGCCGCTGTGGCACGCGAAGCAGCCGCCCGCCTGCACGCCGACGTGGCTGAAGCGCGCGCCCGCGAAGGTCGAGGTGTTGTGGCAGGAATCGCAGGGCTGCTGCACTGGGATGTGGTTCGCGGGCATGAGCACGCTGGAGATGCGCCGCGCCGCCGTATGGCAGGACGCGCATTGCGTGGGCGTGCCCTTGAAGATGCCGCGCACGTGGCAGGTCTCGCAGCGCGCCGCGCGGTGCGCGCCGGTGAGCGCGAAGCCCGTGCCGAGGTGGTCGAAGCCCGCCGGCGCCTGGCCGGCGGCCGGGCGCGCGCCGAGCAGCACGAGCGCGCCCAGGAGCACGGCGAGCGCGCGCCTCATTGCAGCCCCCCGGCCATGCCGACGCGCCGCCGGATCGTCTTGAACGACGAGGTGACGTGGCATTTCTCGCACTGGCGGCCGAAGCCGCCGTCGTGCACGTCGTCGCCGGCGTGGCAGCTCGCGCAGCTCGCCGCGAGCCTCGGCGCGCCGTCCACCGGTGCGCGGTGGCAGCCCTCGCACTTGAGCCGGGCGTGCGCGCCGTCCAGCGCGAAGCGCGCACGCCTGGCATGGTCGAAGTCCCAGCTGCGCCAGGCGCGCGCGTTGTGGCAGGTCTCGCATGCGGGACCCAGGCGGCGCTTGTGCACGTCGTCGCGCGCATGGCAGGAGACGCAGGCGGGCTTCGCGTCCTTGTAGCGCTTGCCCGCGTGGCACTTCGCGCAGGGGACGACCAGGTGGCCGCCAAGGAGCGGGAAGCGCGTGCGCCCGTGGTCGAAGCGCGCCTTCTTCCAGGTGCCGGCGTCGTGGCAGGCATCGCACCGCGTGCCGAGCTGCCCCTCGTGGACGTCGTCCTGCCGGTGACAGCCGAAACAGTCCTTGGGCGTGCGCCGGTAGTTGGTGTCGCGGTGGCAGCTCTCGCATCTCACGCGCGCGTGGCTGCCGAGCAGCGGAAAGGCGGTCTTCGCGTGGTCGAACCGGCTTTCCTTCCAGCTGCGCTCGCCATGGCAGCTCGCGCAGTTCTCGCCCAGCGCGCCCTTGTGGCGATCGTCCTTGCGGTGGCAGCCGATGCAGGTGCCCGGCACGTCCTTGAATACGGCGCTCTTGTGGCAGCTGTCGCACTTGACGGCGGCATGCCTGCCGAGCAGCGGGAAGCGCGTCTTCGCGTGGTCGAAGCGCCCCACCTTCCAGTCGCGCTCGCTGTGGCAGTCGCCGCAGGCCGTGCCGAGCGAACCCTTGTGCCGGTCGTCCTTGCGGTGGCAGGCGATGCACGTCGCCTGCAGCTTGTCGCGGTACAAGTCGCCGGTGTGGCAGCTGTCGCACTGCACGGCGCGGTGCCGCCCGCGCAGCGCGAAATGCGTGTCCTTGTCGTGGTCGAAGGCAAGGAGCTTCCAGCCCTGGTCGCTGTGGCAGGTCTCGCACTTCTGGCCGTAGCGCGCCTTGTGCTTGTCGTCGGCGCGGTGGCAGCCGATGCAGGTGACCGGCGCCTCCTTGAAGTTGCTGCTCTTGTGGCAGCTCGCGCACTTGACCGGCGCGTGCTTGCCGCGCAGCGGAAAGCGCGTCTTGCCGTGGTCGAAGCGCGTCTTCTTCCAGTCGCTCTCGGCATGGCAATCGGCGCACTGGGCGCCGAGGCGCCCCTTGTGCACGTCCTGCTTCGCGTGGCAGTCGACACAGCGCCCGGGCGCCTCGCGGTACTTCTTCTTCGGCGGGTGGCAGGCCCGGCACTCGAGCTTCGGCTCGGCGTGCGCCCCGCGCAGCGCGAAGTCGGTCTTGCCGTGGTCGAAGGCGCGTTCGTCGAGCTGCACGATCTTCGCGCCGCGCCCGCGGTGGTCGGTGTGGCAGGCGCGGCAGGGCTGCGGCGCGATGCGCCCGTGATACCCGCGGTGCTCCCGGAGATCCACGCCGACCTCCTTATGGCAGTCGAGGCAGAGCGCGTTCTGCGCCGCGCGGTCGAAGGGCACGTGGCAGTTGCGGCACTCGCCCTCGGCCCGGGCGTGCGCCTCGGCGAGCGGCCCGGGCGAGAGCACGCTCTCCAGCGACTGGCCGAGCGCCGCGCCCCCGGCGAGCGCGAGCCAGGCCGCGAGGAGGCAGCGGACGGTCAATAGGCGTGGACGGCGACCACATGGGCGATCGCGCTGAGCAGCATCATCCACACGAACGGCACGTGCAGGACGTGCCAGAGCGAGAACAGCCGCTCGTAGCGGCTGAACTGCGCCACGCGCTGCGCGCCGTTGACGAAGTCCACGATGAACGCCCGGCCGCCCGCCAGGTGGCGCCGCTGCCGCGCGGCGTCCCAGCCGAACGCGCGCGCGTGCATGCGGTAGACGCGCGCGAACTCGCGGATGCAGCGGCGGCGCACCCAGCGCGCGCGCCAGCCGAGGGTGACGAAGCGCCAGGCGCCTTGCAGCACGTTGCCCGGCCGCGCGAGCGCGGCCGCCTCGAAGGCGGCGAGCCGCCGGGCGACCTCCGGCGCGAAGCTCAGCTTGGACTGCAGTTCCCCGGCGTTGAGCCCGACCTCGGCCTGCAGCTGCGCGAGCGTCATGCGCGTGCCGTACAGCCCATGGTGGATGCGCACGTAGATGAAGCGCCCGACGATGCCGCTCGCGGCGACGAGCAGCATGCAGGTGAGCGCCACGCCGGCATTGAGCGAGCCGACCTGGAACTTCGAGTGCACGAGGATGAGCAGCGGGGCGGCGATGCCGCAAGCCATGTGTAGCGCGAACCATGCCTTGCTCGCGCCCCAGGCCTGCATGAAGCGCAGGCGCTTGCGCAGCGGGTAGAGGAAGACGAGCAGCAGCGCGATGCCGCCCGCGAGGCCGAGGAAGTAGCCGAGGTCCGAGCCGGGCGTGTAGTCGCCGTACCGGCTGGCAAGCCACGCGGCGCCGACCAGCGCCGCGACGGCGGGCAGGAAATAGCGCGCGCCGGTGGACGCGCGCCGCGCGGCGCCGGCCGCCGCGCGCGGGTAGGGATAAGTCGTGCTCGCGTGCAT
>Ga0224510_10001184_pt1 | contig 17667 bp, 16 predicted proteins | sample SF_May12_sed_USG_FD_170161 | JGI IMG/M metagenome (GOLD analysis project Ga0224510, IMG submission 170161) | Sediment microbial communities from San Francisco Bay, California, United States - SF_May12_sed_USGS_4_1 | ecosystem: Environmental > Aquatic > Marine > Sediment | place: USA: California... | reverse complement strand
GTGCGCGGTCGGGCTCGCGAGCTCGATGTGGCCCATGCGCTCGCGGCGCACCTTGGCCTGCGTCACTTCGACGCCGCACTTTTCGCAGACGACGCCGCGGTGCTTCAGGCGCTTGTACTTGCCGCAAAGGCACTCGTAGTCCTTCACCGGCCCGAAGATCTTGGCGCAGAACAGGCCGTCGCGTTCGGGCTTGAACGTGCGGTAGTTGATCGTCTCGGGCTTCTTCACCTCGCCGAACGACCAGGACCGGATCATGTCCGGGGACGCCAGCGCGATGCGGATCGAGTCGAAGTCCTCGGTCGTCGGCTGCTGCTTGAACAACTTCAGGAGATCTTTCATTGGTTCACCTGCGCAGTGGTGGCGGCTTTGAGGCCGCTCACCGCTTTTCCTGGTGGAGTTCGATGTTGATGCCGAGCGAGCGGATTTCCTTCACCAGCACGTTGAAGGATTCCGGCATGCCCGCGTCCATCTGGTGATTGCCGTCCACGATGTTCTTGTACATCTTGGTGCGGCCGGTCACGTCGTCGGACTTGACGGTCAGCATTTCCTGCAGCGTGTAGGAAGCGCCGTAGGCCTCGAGCGCCCACACTTCCATCTCGCCGAAGCGCTGGCCGCCGAACTGGGCCTTGCCGCCCAGCGGCTGCTGCGTGACGAGGCTGTACGGGCCCGTCGAGCGCGCGTGCATCTTGTCGTCGACCAGGTGGTTGAGCTTCAGCATGTACATGTAGCCGACCGTGACGTCGCGCTCGAAGCGCTCGCCCGTGCGGCCGTCGTACAGCGTCGTCTGGCCGCTCTCGGGGAGGTCGGCGAGCCGCAGCATGTACTTGATCTCGGACTCGGCCGCGCCGTCGAACACGGGCGTCGCCATCGGCACGCCGCGCCGCAGGTTCTGGCCGAGCGCGATGACTTCGTCGTCGCTGAGCGACCCGAGGTCCTCGTGCTTGCCGCCGCTCTTGTTGTAGATGGCGTCGAGCAGCGCGCGCACCTCGCCGGCCTGGCGGCCCGCGTCGAGCATGCTGCCGATCTTGATGCCGAGGCCCTTGGCGGCCCAGCCGAGGTGCGTCTCGAGGATCTGGCCGATGTTCATGCGCGAAGGCACGCCCAGCGGGTTCAGCACGATGTCGACCGGCGTGCCGTCCGCGGCGAACGGCATGTCCTCGACCGGGACGATCGTCGAGATGACGCCCTTGTTGCCGTGACGGCCGGCCATCTTGTCGCCCGGCTGCACGCGGCGCTTCACCGCCAGGTAGACCTTGACCATCTTGAGCACGCCCGGCGCGAGGTCGTCGCCCTGCGTGATCTTCTGGCGCTTCTCCTCGAGGCGGCGCTCGAACTCCTTGCGCTGCTCGCGCATGCGCTCGGCGGTGAGCTCGAGGCTCGTGTTGGCGTCGTCGTCCTCCAGCCGCACTTCGAGCCAGTGCTCGCGCGGCAGGTCGGCAAGGTAGTCGGCGGTGACCTTCGCTCCCGGCTTCAGCTTGCGCGGGCCGCCGGTGGCCACCTTGCCGATCAGCATCGACTGCACGCGCGAGAAAAGGTCTTCCTCGAGGATGCGCTGCTGGTCGGCGAGGTCCTTGCGGACCTTCTCGATCTCCGACTTCTCGATCGACAGCGCGCGGCTGTCCTTCTCGACGCCGTCACGCGTGAACACGCGCACGTCGATCACCGTGCCGTCCATGCCCGGGGGCACGCGCAGCGAGGTGTCCTTCACGTCCGACGCCTTCTCGCCGAAGATCGCGCGCAGCAGCTTCTCTTCCGGCGTGAGCTGCGTCTCGCCCTTCGGCGTGACCTTGCCCACGAGGATGTCGCCCGCCCTGACCTCGGCGCCGATGAAGGCGATGCCGGCCTCGTCGAGCTTCGCCAGCGCGGACTCGCCGACGTTCGGGATGTCCGCGGTGATTTCCTCGGGCCCGAGCTTCGTGTCGCGCGCGACGCAGGTGAGCTCTTCGATGTGGATCGTCGTGAAGCGGTCCTCCTGGACGACGCGCTCCGAGATCAGGATCGAGTCCTCGAAGTTGTAGCCGTTCCACGGCATGAACGCGACCAGCAGGTTCTGGCCGAGCGCGAGCTCGCCCAGGTCCGTGGACGGGCCGTCCGCCAGCACGTCGCCGCGCGCGATCGCGTCACCGGCGTGCACCAGCGGACGCTGGTTGATGCAGGTGTTCTGGTTCGAGCGCGTGTACTTCGTCAGGTTGTAGATGTCGACGCCCGGCTCGCCCGCGGTCGTCTCCGCGTCATTGACGCGGACCACGATGCGCGATGCGTCGACCGAGTCGACCACGCCGCCGCGGCGCGCAATCACGGTGACGCCCGAGTCGATCGCGACGGGGCGCTCCATGCCGGTGCCGACGAGCGGCGTCTCGGAACGGAGCGTCGGCACGGCCTGGCGCTGCATGTTCGAGCCCATCAGGGCGCGGTTCGCGTCGTCGTGCTCGAGGAACGGGATCAGCGAGGCGGCAACCGAGACGATCTGCTTCGGCGACACGTCCATGAACTGGAGCTTGTCGGTCGTCGAGAGCATGAACTCGTTCTGGTACCGGCTCGAGACGAGTTCGTCGGTGAACTCGCCCTTCTTGCTGAGCGTCGCGTTCGCCTGCGCGATCACGTACTGGGCCTCGTCGATGGCCGAGAGGTACACGATGTCGTCGGTGACGCGGCCGTGCACGACCTTGCGGTACGGCGTCTCGAGGAAGCCGTAGTCGTTGGTGCGGGCATAGACCGAGAGCGAGTTGATCAGGCCGATGTTCGGACCTTCGGGCGTCTCGATCGGGCACACGCGGCCGTAGTGGGTCGGGTGCACGTCGCGGACTTCGAAGCCCGCGCGCTCGCGCGTCAGGCCGCCCGGGCCGAGCGCCGAGACGCGGCGCTTGTGCGTCACTTCCGAGAGCGGATTGTTCTGGTCCATGAATTGCGAGAGCTGCGACGACCCGAAGAACTCCTTCACCGCGGCCGCGACCGGCTTCGCGTTGATCATGTCCTGCGGCATCAGGCCCTCGCTCTCGGCGATCGTCAGGCGCTCCTTCACGGCGCGCTCGACGCGGACGAGGCCCACGCGGAACGCGTTCTCCGCCATTTCGCCGACCGAGCGCACGCGCCGGTTGCCGAGGTGGTCGATGTCGTCGACCACGCCGTTGCCGTTGCGGATGTCGATCAGCGTGCGCAGGACGTCGATGATGTCCGAGGTCTCGCCGTTGGCTTCGATCAGCGACTTGGCGAAATCGTCGCCGCGGCGCCCGAAGTGCAGCTGGTCGTAGAGGATGCCCGCGCCCTTCACTTCCTGGCGGCCGACCCGGCGGTTGAACTTCATCCGGCCGACCGCCGACAGGTCGTAGCGCTCGGGGTTGAAGAACAGGTTCTGGAACAGGTTCTCCGCCGCGTCGCGCGTGGGCGGCTCGCCCGGGCGCATCATGCGGTAGATCTCGACCAGCGCTTCCATGCGGTTCTTGGTCGGGTCGATGCGCAGCGTGTCGGAGACGAACGGGCCGCGATCGAGGTCGTTGACGTAAAGCACGCGGATCTCGGGGATCCCGGCCTGCACCAGCTTGAGCACCGTCGGCGCGGCGAGGATCTCGTTGGCCTTGGCCAGGATCTCGCCGGTCTCGGTGTTGACGACGTCGTGCGCGAGCACCTTGCCGACCAGGTAGTCGGTCGGCACGCTCAGGCGCGTCATGCCGGCGTCCTCCATCTGCCGCACGTGACGTGCAGTGATGCGGCGGCCTTCCTCGACGACGACCTTGCCGTTCGCCTTGATCTCGAACGCCGCGGTTTCACCGCGCAGGCGGCTCGGCACCAGCACCATCTCGATGCCGCTTGCCGCCAGGTGGAACGTATTCTTCTCGAAGAACATGTCGAGCATCTGCTCGTCGCTGTAACCCAGCGCGCGCAGCAGGATGGTGACCGCCAGCTTGCGGCGGCGGTCGATGCGCGCGTAGACGCAGTCCTTGGCGTCGAACTCGAAGTCGAGCCACGAGCCGCGGTACGGAATGACGCGCGCGTTGAACAGGAGCTTGCCCGAGCTGTGCGTCTTGCCGCGGTCGTGATCGAAGAACACGCCGGGGCTGCGGTGCAGCTGGGAAACGATGACGCGCTCGGTGCCGTTCACGACGAACGTGCCGTTGTCGGTCATCAGCGGCAGCTCGCCGAGGTAGACCTCCTGCTCGCGGATGTCCTTCACCGGCTTCTTGGCGCCCGGGGCTTCCTTGTCGAACACGACGAGGCGCACCTTGACGCGCAGCGGCGCCGCGTAGGTGAGGCCGCGGAGCTGGCACTCCTTGACGTCGAACACCGGCTCGCCGAGCCGATAGCTGACGTACTCCAGCAGCGCGTTGCCCGAATAGCTGACGATCGGGAAGACGCTCTTGAATGCGGCGTGCAGGCCGATCTCGTCACGCTTGTCCTCGGCCGTGTCGGCCTGCAGGAACTTGCGATACGAATCGAGCTGGATGGCGAGCAGGTACGGCACCTCGAGGATGCTGGACCGCTTGCCGAAATCCTTGCGGATGCGCTTCTTTTCGGTGAAGGAATAAGCCATTGCGATCACCCTCTCTAGGCTGCCGATGCCGGCGCCTGAGCGCGACGGAAACTACCGGACGAAAAAACGACGGACAGGGGCGACCGGGCGGCGCTGTGGCGCCGCCCGGCTCCCCTTGCTGCAACGGGCACGGGCCCGTGCATCGCGGTTACTTGATCTCCGCGGACGCGCCGGCGTCTTCGAGCTTCTTCTTGATGGCGTCGGCGTCGGCCTTCGGCAGGGAATCCTTGACCAGCGAGGGCACGCCCTCGACGAGGTCCTTGGCTTCCTTGAGGCCGAGACCGGTCAGCTCGCGGATCACCTTGATCACGCCGACCTTGTTCGCGCCGAAGCTCGTCATCGTGACGGCGAACTCGGTCTGCTCTTCCGCAGCCGGGGCCGCAGCCGCGGCAGCGCCGCCGGCAGCCATCATGGCCATCGGGGCGGCGGCGGTGACGCCGAACTTGTCTTCCATCATCTTGACGAGGTCGACGATCTCCATGACGGTCATGTTCGAGATCGCTGTGAGGATGTCTTCCTTAGTGGCAGCCATGTCAGTTGCTCCTGTAAAAGCTGTTGCCTGAATACCCGTAAATCAACGTGTGCGACCGCCTCAGGCGGCCGCGCTCTTCTGGTCCTTGACCGCTGCGATCGTGCGCACGAGCTTCGCGTGAGGCTCCGCCAGCGTGCGTACGAACTTGCCGATCGGGGCCTTGATGACTCCCAGCAGCTGCGCCAGGGCCTGTTCCTTGGTAGGAAGGCCCGCGACGCGCTCGAGGTCACTGCCCGGCAGAACGGTGCCGCCCAGGGACACCAGCGTCGGCACGAGCTTGTCGTTGTCCTTCGCGAATGCCCTGATCAGCCGTGCTGCCGCGCCCGGATCGTCCTGCGAGAAGGCGAGGATCAGCGGACCCTTGAGCTTGTCACCGACGCACTCGAACTGAGTGCCGGCGACGGCTCGACGGGCCAGCGTGTTCTTCACCACGCGCATGTAGACGCGGTTGGCGCGGGCCTTGGCGCGGAGCTCGGTGAGCTTCGCAACCGGCAGCCCCCGGTATTCCGCAGCGACCACGGACAGCGCGGACTGCGCGACCGTTGCCACTTCGGCGACCAGTGCCTTCTTGTCGTCAAATCTAAGCGCCATGTCTTCCTCCTGGCCTGAAGATCAAACTTCGAACACCCATCCGTAGGCGTTCGCCCTTCTCGAGAAGGCGGACCTTCGGCAGTGAGACACTGACTCGGGTACCACCATCTGCGCAGGCTGCGCGATTAAGGGAGCGACTCTGCCAAGAGCTCTCCCGCCTGCGGTCTTCGATGATGACCGCCCCCCGCCTTGCGCCACTCGCGTGGGCTGGGGCGACGGACGGCCCTGCATCAAAACCCTGAATTCAAGAAAACCTCGACTCGGCTCAACTCGCGGTCGGCGTGAGCGACGACTGGTCGACCGGCACACCGGGACCCATCGTCGACGACACTGTGATCCTGCGCAGGAAGACGCCCTTCGACGAGGCCGGCTTGGACTTCTGCAGGTCCGCGAGCAGCGCCTGGAGGTTGTCCCTGAGCTTCGACGGGTCGAAGCTCGCCTTGCCGATCGTGCAGTGGATCACGCCACCCTTGTCGGTGCGGAAGCGCACCTGGCCGGCCTTGGCGTTGCGGACCGCGCCCGCGACGTCCGGCGTGACCGTGCCAACCTTCGGGTTCGGCATCAGGCCGCGCGGGCCGAGGATCTGGCCGAGCTGGCCCACGACGCGCATCGCGTCCGGGCTCGCGACGACCACGTCGAAATTGAGTTCGCCGGCCTTCACCTTCTCGGCGAGGTCTTCCATGCCGACGATGTCGGCGCCCGCTTCACGCGCGAGGTCGGCGTTCTTGCCGGACGTGAACACGGCGACGCGGACCGACTTGCCCGTGCCGTGCGGCAGCACGGTCGAGCCGCGGACCTGCTGATCCGACTTGGAGGCATCCACGCCCAGGTTCACCGACACGTCGACGGCCTCGTCGAACTTGGCGGTGGCGAACTGCTTGACGAGCCCCAGGGCTTCGTCGATCGAATACTGCTTGCCCGGGACGATCTTCTCGGCCCACGGCTTCATGCGCTTGGCGACGGCAACCATGATCAGACCTCCAGCCCTTCGACGTCGACACCCATGCTGCGGGCACTGCCCGCGATCGTCCGCACTGCCGCTTCGAGATCGGCGGCGGTGAGGTCCGGGGTCTTGGTCCGGGCGATTTCCTCGAGCTGCTTGCGCGTGATCTTGCCGACCTTGGAAGTGTTCGGCGTACCGCTGCCCTTTTCGATGCCGATGCTCTTCCGGATCAGCACGGACGCCGGCGGCGTCTTCATGATGAAGGTGAAGCTGCGGTCGCTGTAGACCGTGATCACCACGGGAATCGGCAGGCCCTTCTCGACCTGCTGCGTCTGCGCATTGAACTGCTTGCAGAACTCCATGATGTTGACGCCCTGCTGGCCGAGCGCCGGCCCGATCGGCGGGCTCGGGTTCGCCTGGCCTGCAGGCACCTGCAGCTTGACGTAGCCGTTTACTTTCTTTGCCATCTCTCTCTACCTCTGGTGGGTGCGAACGCCCTCGCGGGCTCCCCGTTGAAGAAGTGAATAGTGATTGGTGATAAGCGGACAGGCCGCATCACCGTCACTAGTCACTAATCACTAATCACTAATCACTAATCACTAATTACTAATCACTAATCACTAATCACTAATCACTAATCACTAATCACTAATCACTAATCACTAATCACTACTTTCGCCAGCAACTCGCCGATCTGCTCCGGCACGCCGTTGCGAGCTTCCGTGACCGCAACGCGCACGGCATTCGCAAACGACACGCGGTCGGCACCGCCGTGGCTCTTGATCACCACGCCCTGCAATCCCACCATGCTCGCGCCGTTGTAGGCGCGCGGATCGAGCCGCGCCTTCAGCGCATTGAGTGTCGGCGCCGCCGCCAGCGCGCCGATCTTGCGCACCGCGTTGCGCGTGAACTCTTCCTTCATCGCGCCACTGATGAACCGCGCCAGGCCTTCCATCGTCTTCAGCGACACGTTGCCGGTGAAGCCGTCGGTGACCACGACGTCGATGTCGCCCGAGAAGATCTTGTCGCCTTCGACGAAACCGCAGTAATTGAGGGCGGAGCCGGTGAGACGCTTGTGCGCCGCCTTGATCTGCTCGGTGCCCTTGATGTCTTCCTCGCCGACGTTGAGCAGGCCGACGCGGGGACGCTCGATGCCGTGCAGGTCGGACGCGATCACCGATCCCATCACCGCGAACTGCACGAGGTGATCGTCGCTGCAGTCGGGGTTGGCGCCCAGGTCGAGCATCACCGTGTAACCACCGACCGAGGGCACGGCCGAGACGATTGCGGGACGGTCGATGCCCGGCACCATGCCGAGCACGAAGCGCGCGGTCGCCAGCAGCGCGCCGGTGTTGCCTGCGGAAACGCACGCCGAGGCCTCGCCGCTTTCCACGAGGTTGATCGCGACACGCATCGAGGAATTCTTCTTGCGGCGGAGCGCGTCCTGCGGACGCTCGTCCATGGCGACGACTTCGGTCGCTTCGACGAAACGACAGCGGTCGTCGTCGCGCGCGGCGCCCAGCAACGGCAGCACGGCTTCGCCACGACCGACGATGATCAGTCGCAGGTCGGGCGTGGACGCGAGGACAGCGAGTGCCGCGGGTACGGCGACTGCAGCGCCGTGGTCTCCGCTCATCGCGTCCACGGCTACGGTCAGGCCGGCGGTCATGCGCGGGCCCGGCGGAACAGGATTACTCCTGGCCTTCGTCGGCGGCCGGCTTCTCGATCACCTTCTTGCCACGGTAGAAACCGTCGGCGGTGATGCGGTGACGCAGGTGCGTTTCGCCGCTCGTGCGGTCGACCGACAGCGCGGGGCTGCTCAGGTGGTCGTGCGAACGATGCATGCCGCGCTTGGACGGGGTCTTGCGGCTTTTCTGGACTGCCATGATCTACTCTCCTGAAGCGGGTCCACGCTCGTTTCTCTTGTCGAGCAGTTCCCGCAGATTCGCAAAGGGCGTCTGTTTCTCTTCCACCGCCGCCACTTCCGCAGCGGCCTCGGCCACGAGAGCCGGTGCCAGCGGCACCACTGCCGCCTCGGACGACAGGCATTCCGGGCTGCCTGCTTCGTGCGCGGGCACGAGCGGCAACGCGAGCAGCACCTGCTCTTCGACCAGCGCCGCGAGCGACAGTTGCTCCGGCATTCCCACGAACGGCTCGTAGCCTCCCGGCACGTCGTCCGTCTCGTCGCGGACGATGGCGACCAGCGCCGACTCGTCCACCACGATCACGCAAGGCTTCAGGCAACGCTGGCATTCCAGCACCGCCCTGCCCTCGACGCGCACGTCGACCGTCGTCCGGCCTTCGAAGGCGCCGAACTGCAACTGCGCATCGATGCGCGTGCCGGGAAGGCCGCCCGCCTCTGCGACGCGTGCGAAGTGCGCCAGGTCGTAGTGACGCTCGAGAACGGCGGCTCGCGCCGACAGTTCCTTAGCGTTAACCTGATCGGCCGGGCCGGGCGACATGGGGCGCGTATGATAGTGACGCGTCCCTGCCCTGTCAAAGAAAAGACGAGCCTAAATCTTTGTTTTCCAAGGGCCTGATTCTCGCCTCGACGTCGCGCTACCGCCGTGCCCTGCTGGAGCGGCTCGGGCTCCCGTTCGACTGCGTGGCACCCGATACCGACGAGACCCGCGTGCCCGGCGAACCGGCCGCCGAGATGGCCCTGCGCCTGGCCCGGGCCAAGGCCGAGGCGGTCGCCGCGAAGTATCCCGCAGCGATCGTGATCGGCTCGGACCAGGTCGCCCTGCGTGGCACCGATGTGCTTGGCAAACCCGGTACCGTCGAACGCTGCCGCAAGCAATTGCGGGCCTCGTCCGGCAAGGAAGTGGTCTTCCTCACCGCGGTGCACGTGATCGACGGCGCGGCCGGTCGCACCGAATCCCACGTGGATCGCACCGTCGTGAAGTTCCGCGAATTGTCGGACGCGGAAATCGACCGCTACATCGAGCGCGACCAGCCGCTCGACTGCGCCGGCGGATTCAAGGCCGAATCGCTTGGCATCGCCCTGTTCGACCGGATCGAATCCATCGACCCGACAGGCCTCACCGGCCTCCCGTTGTCCTGGCTCTGCGGCGCCCTTCGCCGCGCACGGGTCCAGGTCCCTTAGCAGGCGCCGGCTTGCCCGCCCGGGGGCTGCCCATCCTCGGCTTGCCTGTCCGCGCCACCGGAGCCGGTCGCTGCACGCGCGGCGCGGCAACCGGTCCCCGCGCACCCTCCGGCTTCAGGGTCTTGCCACGTTCGTCCTGCGGCGCCCGGGCCTTGCCACGCGTGAGCGTGTCCAGCACCGCACTGAGTTCGGGCGGCAGCGGCGCGCTCGCCAGCATGGGCTCGCGCGTGCCGGGCCGCGTGAAGCCGAGCGAAGACGAATGCAGGAACATCCGCTTCAGGCCGTAGTCCTTGAAGATGTCGTTGAAGATCCGGTTGCCGTACTTGTCGTCGCCGGCCACGGGGTGACCGGCATGCGCAGCGTGCACGCGGATCTGGTGCGTCTTGCCGGTGTCGATCTCGACTTCCATCAGCGTCGCGAGGTTGCCGAAGAACTGCACCGGCTTGAACGTGCTCACGGACTTCTTGCCGTGCGGCCGCACGGCCACGTGCCGCTCGCCGCTGCGGCGCTCGTCCGTATCGAGCGCGAGTTCGATCCGCTTGGTGCCCAGGTTCCACTTGCCGCAAACCAGTGCCAGGTAATGCTTCTCGGTCTGGCCCTCGCGCAACTGCAGGTGCAGGTCGCGCAGCGCAGCGCGTCGTTTTGCCACCAGCAGGCAACCGCTCGTGTCGCGGTCGAGCCGGTGCACGAGTTCGAGGTCGGGCTGCCCGGGCCGAGCGCCGCGGAGCGCTTCGATCAGGCCGAAGTCGGTCGCGCTGCCGCCGTGGACCGCAAGACCCGGCGGCTTGTTGAAGACGATGAGGTCGTTGTCCTCGTAGGTGATCGCGTCGAGCACCAGCTTCTGCAGCGACTCGCTGGCCGTCCGGGGCGTCGCCGGCGGGGGCACGTCCTCGGCCTTGCGCACCGGCGGAATGCGGACGATGTCGCCCAGCGCCACGCGCTGATCGGGCTTGGCGCGACGCTTGTTGACGCGCACCTCCCCCCTGCGCAGCAGGCGGAACACGTGCGTGCGCGGTACGTCCTTCAGCTGCCGGACGAGAAAGTTGTCGAGCCGGGTCCCGGCGTCGTCTTCGGTCACTTCGACGTGGGTAACGCCGCGTCCGGGCTCCGGCATGGCGGTGTTCTCGTCAGTTGCCGGGTTTATTTCGTAAGCCATTGATTTTCGGGCCTTCGCTTGTTACATTCCGGCGCTAGGCAATGCGCTGGTGCGTCCAAGCAACATCAGGCAGCGCCGAATGAGCGACGCGCGGTTGCACGCCCTACGGGTTGTGCGGGGCGCCCGCAATCTTAGTTGGTTCTGAACCTTCAGACACCATCGATCTGCCGCGGACACGCGCAGGTGCCGCAGCCCCGGCGGGCGGCGGGCCGGCAGCGACCTCGGCGGGTACGATGCCCGACAGCACCAGGATTCGGTCACGCATCGTGCGCTCTGCGCCGGTGCAGAAGAACAGCAAATGAGCGCTCGCGCAGTCGCTGCCAGACCTTTTTCCCACGCCACGGCACCATTACCCGTCCGAACCGTACGCGGCCCCAACCTCCAGTAACGAGAGGGCCGATGAAAAGAATGCTCGTCAACGCAACTCAGGAAGAGGAGTTGCGCGTAGCGCTGGTGGACGGCCAGCGGATCTACGACCTCGACATCGAAATCCCGTCGCGCGAAACCAAGAAAGCCAACGTCTACAAGGGTCGCATCACCCGGGTCGAGCCGAGTCTCGAGGCTGCGTTCATCGACTACGGCGCCGAGCGCCACGGCTTCCTCCCGCTCAAGGAAGTCTCCAAGGCCTTCTTCAAGGACAAGCAACCCGGCCAGGAAGGCGGCAGCCGCGGTATCCGCGACCTGATCGAGGAAGGACAGGAAATCATCGTCCAGGTCGAGAAGGAAGAACGCGGCAACAAGGGCGCCGCGCTCACCACCTTCATCAGCCTGGCGGGCCGGTTCCTGGTCCTGATGCCGAACAACCCGCGCGCCGGCGGCGTATCGCGCCGCGTCGAGGGCGACGATCGCGACGCTCTGCGCGAAGCCATGGACTCGCTGCAGATCCCCGACGGCATGGGCGCAATCGTGCGCACCGCCGGCGTGGGCCGCAGCGCGGAAGAACTGCAGTGGGACCTCAACAACCTCGTCGACATCTGGAACGCGATCCAGCAGGCGTCCGACAGCCGCCCATCGCCGTTCCTGATCTACCGCGAGAGCACGGCGATCCTGCGGGCGCTCCGCGACTACCTCAGCGACGACATCGGCGAGATCCTGATCGACAAGCAGGATGTCTACGAGGAAGCGCGCGAATACATGCAGCGCTTCATGCCGAACAACCTGCGCAAGCTAAAGCGATACGACGACCATGTGCCGCTCTTCACGCGGTACCAGATCGAGAGCCAGATCGAGTCGGCGTATTCGCACAAGGTGACGCTGCCGTCGGGCGGCAGCATCGTGATCGACCACACCGAAGCGCTGGTCTCGATCGACATCAACTCGGCGCGCAGCACCCGCGGCACCGACATCGAGACGACTGCCTGCAACACCAACCTCGAGGCCGCGGACGAAATCGCGCGCCAGATGCGGTTGCGTGACGTCGGCGGCCTGATCGTCATCGACTTCATCGACATGGAGTCGGCCAAGAACCAGCGCGCGGTCGAGGACCGGCTGCGCGACGCGGTCAAGCAGGACCGTGCCCGCATCCAGCTGGGCAAGATCTCCCGCTTCGGCCTGCTCGAACTCTCGCGGCAGCGACTGCGGCCGTCGATCAGCGAATCGACCAACATCGTCTGCCCGCGCTGCACCGGCATGGGCGTGATCCGCAGCGTCGAATCGCTGGCGCTCGCGGTGCTGCGACTGATCGGCGAGGAGGCCCGCAAGGACCGCACCGCCAAGGTCATCGCGCAGTTGCCGGTCGACGTCGCGACCTACCTCATGAACGAGAAGCGCGACTGGCTGCACGACATCGAGGCGCGCAGCCACGTCGACATCGTCCTGGTGCCGAACAAGTACCTGGAGACACCGGCTTACGAACTGCGCCGCGTGCGCGATGACGAAACCGACCTGCCCGAGAACTCGGTCATCAGCCACCACATGGCCGTCGAGCCGAAGATCGACCTCGATGCAATCGCCTCGGCGGAGGAAGAAAAGGCCCCGACGCCGCAGCAGCCCGCGGTGACGACGATCATCCCGAGCACCCCTGCCCCGCCCGCGGCCCCAGAGGTCGTGGCCGCCCCGGTCGCAGTCGTCTCGGCTCCGGTGGCCATTGCCGCGCCGGCCTACGGACCGCGCGACAACGTGCTGGTCCGGCTATGGCGCTGGGTCGCCGGCGACAAGCGCGCCCCGGAGCCGCAGCCAGTTCCATCCGCGAGCATCGGCCGCAGCGGCAGGGACGGCGAACGTGACCGTCCGCGTCACGATCGTGATCGCAACGAACGCGGCCGCGGCCGTGATGGACGTCGCGACGGACGTGACGGGCGCGGACGCAGCGAGCGCGGCCCGCGTGACGAAGCGCGCCGCGAGAGCCGTGCTGAAGGTGCGCCGGGCCAGCCCGTCCGCGGCAACGAACCGCGTCGCGACGAGCAGGGTCGGGCGCAGCCGCAACCGCGCCGTGACGAGGGCTCGCGTGGCCCACGACGTGACGGTGGCCAAGGCCAGGGCAGCGAGGGCGGGCCGCGCGAGGGCCAGCCGCGTCGTGAAGGCGGCCAGCAGGGTCAGCGCCAGCCGCAGCAAGCACGTCCTCCGCGCGAGCCGCGTGAACCGAGGCCGCCGCGTGAGTACCGTGAGCCGCAGGAAGCGCGTGAGCAAGTCGCCACGGCAACAGCGGTCGTCGCGGCCGTTGCGAACGACATGAAGACTGGCGACGCGTCAGTCGCACCGCCGATGGGCGACGGCCAGCAGCAGCGTCCCGAGGGTGATCGCAGCGAGCGGACCGGCCGCAGGTCGCGTCGCGGTGGCCGTCGCCGTCGCGGGCGCAGTGACGGCGGTGGCGAGGGCTACGGTGCCGGCGCTGCCGCAGGTGCTGCCGGCGCAGGCAACTTCGACGAAGGCCCGGGTGGCGAAGGTGGTGACGACGCGGGTGGCAGCGACAAGGCTGGCGCCGGGCCGGCTCCGCAATCGTTCGATGCCTCAGCGCCCAGCCAGATGTTCGACTCACCGCGTGAATTCGCGCCTGCGCGCGAGCCCGAGGCGCCCCGCGAGCGGCAAGCACCGGCAAGAAGTTTCGATGCACCCTGGCCGCCGGAACCACGCGCGTTCGATTTCGACCGTCCCGCAGCGCCGCCTCCTCCGCCGGCCCCGCCGCGCGAAGAGGCACCCGCGCCCGTCGTCGTGCGTGAGGCGACTCCGATCGCGACGGCTTCCGAACCGCGTGAGTGGACGCCCACTCCGCCGACGGATGTGACGACGCCACGCAACGAGCCGTAAGCAATTCGTTCTGCCGGGAACTGGACCCGCTGCCCGGTACGCAGCGGGTCTTCTGTCGCTGCGAGGGCGCGCGCGACAGCAAGTCGCCGTCCCGCATGGCCCGGGCAACTCCAGGGATGATCATCTCCAGGGCCGGCTCAATTCGTCTTCGGTGGCGGCGACGGCTCGACGATCACCGTGGTGCCGGAGCCGGTCTTGCCCGTCTCGCCCGTCTGCCCGGTCTCGCCTGGTTGGCCGGTGTAACCCGTGTCGCCCTGCGCACCGGTCTGTCCCGTGGACCCGGTATCGCCCTGCACGCCGGTCTGACCGGTGTAGCCGGTATTGCCCTGGGCACCAGGTTCGCCTTGCGGACCGGCGGGGCCGGGCTCGGCAACTGGAGCGGGAACAGTGATGACGGTGGGCTGCCGATCACAAGCACTCAAGCCGAGCGCTGAGATCAGCGCAAGCATCAATATCGAACGGGTCATGGGTAATCCTCTGGAAGCGGGAGACTGCAGTGCGGGTGGCTCCGGCCGTCCGGGACCGCGACGCGACCCAACGGGTCGCATTCGGCACTTGGGCAAGCGCAGGCGGAAGTCACGCCACTTTCGGTGCGTCAACGTACATTGCGATAATCGAACGCACGGCATCCCGTGCGCTACCGTACCGACTGGCGATGGGCGCCGGCGGAAGATCGTGCTGCTCTACCCTCTCAGCCTGCCTACGGTCGTGCTTCATGCGTCGAATCGATGTCCAGGCACTCTGCATTCTCACGGCGCTGCTGCTTGCCGCCTGCGGCGGAGGCAAGTCGAGCTCTGACGCCGTAGTTGCGAACCCGCCGCGCGGTCAACTGCTGCAGAGTCCGCCCGAGTTGGTGACCATTGTCAGTGCGCCAGCCTTGCTGCTCGCACTGAACGCATTGGCCAATCAGCAGCTGCTCGCGGTCAGCGGAACGCCGCTGTGCGACGTCGCCGTCCACCGCATTCGATACGCGACGGTCGGCGGTGCAAACGAGCCAACCACCGCCTCCGGAGCGCTGATGGTGCCGGTCGGCAACGACCCAATGTGCCGTGGCCCTCGCCCCATTCTCTTGTACGCCCACGGCACCACGACCGACCGCGCGTTCGACATGACAAGACTGCAGGGCGACCCGAATGGCGAAGCGCTCATCATGACGGCGCTGTTCGCATCACAGGGCTACATCGTGGTCGCCCCGAACTACGCCGGCTACGACAGTTCTGCGCTGTCTTATCATCCATACCTGGTCGCGGACCAGCAGTCGAAGGACATGATCGACGCGCTGACCGCTGCACGCAGCGCGTTGCCGACCGCCGCCGCACCATCGACCGCGGACAGCGGCCGCCTGTTCATTACCGGGTACTCGCAGGGCGGTTACGTGGCGATGGCGACCCATCGCGCCATGCAGGTCGCCGGGATGACGGTCACGGCATCGGCGCCGATGTCCGGGCCGTACGCCATGGCAGCGTTCGTCGACGCGGCTTTTGCGGGTAGAGTCAGCTCCGGCGCGACGGTGTCATTCACCTTGCTGATGACCGCGTACCAGAAGACCTACGGCAACATTTACTCCGGCACGGCCGATGTCTTCGAGCCGCAATACGCGGGCGGCATCGAGTCCCTGTTGCCGAGCACGACGCCAAGAAGCCAGCTGTATGCGCAGGGCAAGCTGCCCAGGGATGCGATGTTCAGTTCGACGCCTCCCGATCCGGCGTTCACCGACGTCACGCCCGCCACCACTCCGGCCAACCTGGCGCCGATATTCGCGCTCGGCTTTGGCACCGAAAACCTGGTCAACAACAGTTTCCGCCTGGGTTATCTGCTGGACGCGCAGGCCAATCCGGACGGCGGCTGGCCCGCGACCACGACCGGCATTGCTGCCGCGACGCCCGCGGTTCACCTGCGCCAGGCCCTGAAGCAGAACGATCTGCGCAACTGGACTCCAACGTCCCCGATGTTGTTATGCGGAGGCAATGCAGATCCCACCGTCTTCTGGTTCAACACGCAGCTGATGCAGGGCTACTGGGCGGCGCGTGCGCCGTCGCCGAGTCCGGTGATCGTGCTCGATCTGGACTCCACGGCGTCGGGCAACGACCCCTACGCCGACCTCAAGAACCAGTTTTCTCTGGCGAAACAGATCGCGGCTGCGACGGCTGTGGCGCAAGGAGCCACCGATGGCGGGGCGAGCGCGGTCGCCGATGCCTATCACGCCGGACTGGTGCCTCCGTTCTGCCTCGAAGCCGTTCAGGCCTTCTTCGCAACCCGTTAAATCCCGGGATGTGCTCGCGCGAGCTACGCCATACGGCGGCCAGCGCGCGATGCCACGACGACTGCCGGCAGGCAGCAGGAGCGCTCTGCGTTCGGTACCGCACAGACCGCGTCCTTCCACTCGACGATCCTGCTCCCGAGTGCCCGACGCCCCCCATCCCCGGTCGGGTGCTCACAAAGTGGCCCGGTGACGCCCCCCGTCACCGGGTCCCTTTTGCTCCTTGGCTACAATGTGGTTCCGTCCGACCAGCCTTCGCCCCTGGAGGTTGCGACGACGTGAGGAGAGCGAACATGAATGCATCCAAGATTGCCGCAATCGTGCTGATCGTGGCCGGTGTCCTCGGACTCGCTTACGGTGGATTCAGTTACACGAAGCAGACGCACGACATCAGCGTCGGACCGATCGAAATGTCGGTCAAGGAAAAGCAGACGGTCAACGTTCCGGTCTGGGCCGGCATCGGCGCTATCGCCATTGGCGCTGCGCTGCTCCTGCTAGGCGGCAGAAAGCCCTAGTCGAGTTTCTCCACGATGACCCGGCCGTCCGCATTCACGGAAACGCGATAACGATTGCCGTTATCGCACGCGGCGACGTAGTCGTCCTTTCCCTGCTGGGTGGCGCTGACGACGTTACCGCACGGCAGCCCATGCAATGCAATCACAGCCGTCAGGTCCTTGGTAACCGCGACGTCCGCGGGGGTCTCCTCCACGGCCAGCGCCGTTCCCGTGAACCCTGTCGTCACGACGCCGATCAGGACCATTGCCCCTGCACGTATGCTCACGGTGTTGCTCCTGCCATCAGATTGGATTCAGTGAATTTCCTCGGATCCTCGAGGATGCTCCAGATTGCTGCGCGCGACCTGACGATGTCCCGGGCCAGTGGCGGATCGCTGTCCTGCAGCAGTGACAGCACCTTCAGGAGCAGCATGTCGTAGTTGCGACGCAGTTCAGCGAGCGTCGCCGTGCCCTGCCGTTTGTGGTAGGTGCGGAACTTGTCCACCAGGTCGTCGACCTCGTTCTTGAGTGCCAGCTTGGTAAGAACGCCGATGGCCCTGGTCTCCCGCAGTCGCGACGCGAGCGACTTGAAGTCGAGCGGCGCGGGTGAGAGCTGCGGCACGGCAGGAACTGCGGCAACCTTTGGCATCGCCCGCGGTGCGGGCACGGTCACGGCAGGAACATCTGCCACCGGCCTCGGCGGCGGCTTGGGCGGTGCGACTGTCGTAGCCGTGGCGGGGACTCTGGGGACTGCAGCTCGCGCCACCGGGGCGGGCTCCACCGGGCGCACAGGTGCAACAGCGGGCGGCAG
>Ga0224510_10001183_pt1 | contig 17677 bp, 13 predicted proteins | sample SF_May12_sed_USG_FD_170161 | JGI IMG/M metagenome (GOLD analysis project Ga0224510, IMG submission 170161) | Sediment microbial communities from San Francisco Bay, California, United States - SF_May12_sed_USGS_4_1 | ecosystem: Environmental > Aquatic > Marine > Sediment | place: USA: California... | reverse complement strand
CTCGGCGCGGCCCGCCTCGATGGGCGACTGGGCGTTGCGCAACCTGATCAAGGGTGGCTTTCGCGGTGAGATCTACCCGGTTAACCCGAACTATGAGGAACTCCAGGGCCGCCGCTGCTACCAGTCCCTGCATGAACTGCCAGCGGTTCCCGAACTCGTGATGTTCGCCGTCAGCGACCAGCGCATCGAGGCGGTGCTCGATGAAGCGCTCGCACTCGGTGTGCCTGCGGCGGTCATACATTCAAGCGCGGTACTCGATGATGACAAACCGCCGCTGCTGAAAGTGCGGCTGCAACAAAAAATCCAGGCGGCCGGCATGCTCGTCTGCGGCAGCAACGGCATGGGCTTTTACAACGTCCGCGATCACGTCTGGGCCTGCGGCTTCGACAGTGCGATGCACGAGGCGCCCGGCAGCGTCAGCCTGATCAGTCATTCGGGCGCCGGCATGTCGGGACTGTTGGATTGCGAACAGCGTTTGCGTTTCAACTTTGCGGTTTCGACCGGCAGCGAGATAAGCGTCAGCATGGACCAGTACCTCGACTTCGTGCTCGATCTTGCCGAAACGCGCGCCGTTGGCCTGTTTGTGGAGACCGCGCGCAATCCGCAAGGCCTCAGGGCCGCGCTCGACAAGGCCCGGCAACGCCGCATTCCTGTGGTCGCCATCAAGGTCGGCAAAACGGAGCGTGCCGCGCGCCTGACGGTATCGCATTCAGGCGCCATGGCCGGCGACGACGCGGCGTTCGAGGCGCTGTTCGATCATTACGGCGTGACGCGCGTTGCCGATATGGACCAGCTCGCAACAACACTGATCATGTTCGCCGAACTGCACCCGGTCGCGGCCGGCGGCCTGGTCACTTTGCACGACTCGGGCGGTGAACGGCAGCTGATCATCGATCTCGCCGACGATCTCGGTGTGCCGTTGACCGAGTTGCAGGCGACCACGGTGGCCGCGCTCGAAAAGGTGATCGATCCGGAGCTGCCGGCCGTCAATCCGCTCGACAGCTGGAGCCGTGGCGGTGCCGACTACGAGGAACAAACCACGCGCGCGCTCACCATCCTGCTTGATGATCCGGGTGCGGCTCTCGGTGCGGCGGTCCTGAACCGTGCGCCGGGTGGCGCGATCTACCCCATGTACATGAACTATGTGCAGCGCGCGAAGGCCGCAACCGGCAAGCCGGTAGCGCTGGTCTCAGCGCACCAGGGTTCGGGTTACGACGAACTTGCAGTCAGGGCCACGCACGCCGGTATTCCGGTACTCGATGGCGTATCGCAATTCCTGACAGGTGTTGCGGCACTGCTTGCCTACCGCGATTTCCTCTTGCGCGAGCCCACGGCACCCGCAGCGATCAACACGGACGCGGTGCGCAAGTGGCAAAACCGCGTGCAGGCCGGCAATCTCGACGAGCCAACCTCACTCGCCATGCTGCGCGACTTCGGCTTACCGGCAAACCGCACACTCGCGATTTCTTCGGCCGAGGGACTCGCCGCCGTCAGCGAGTTTCCGGTGGCGCTGAAAACTGCATCCGGTATTGCACACAAATCAGACGTCAACGGCGTGATGCTCAACATCGCGAGCACCGCTGCACTGTATGCCGCGTACGAAAATGTTGCAGCCAGGCTCGGGCCCGATGTCATCGTCGCGCCGATGGCGGCTGCCGGTGTCGAGATGATTCTCGGCGCGACCCGGGATGCGCAATTCGGCCCGCTGGTCATGATCGGGTTTGGCGGCGTGCTTGCTGAGACACTGCACGATGTGACGTTTGTTCTGCCGCCCTTCGATGCGTCCCATGCGCGCCGCTGCATCGATCGCCTGCGTTTGCGGCCGCTGCTCGATGGCGTGCGGGGCAAGCCAGCCGCTGATATCGACGCATTTTGTGAGCTCGCTTCGCAGTTCTCGGTCATGGTCAATGCGCTGCAGGACGAAATCGGCGAGATCGATATCAATCCCGTGATCGTGCATGCCAAAGGATCCGGTTGCACGATCGTTGACGCCCTCGTCGCCGGAGGGCTGGCGGCAGGAGGCCCTGCAGCTCCGGCAGTGGGTTGAAGAATTCCGGGCTGAGAGCTAGTCCTGGTTCCTGAACACCAGTCCGCCCTTGACCACGACCTTGATGTCGCGCATCAGCAGCATGTCGGCCAGCGGGTCACCGTCGACGGCCACCAGGTCGCCGAAGCGCCCGATTTCTATGGCACCGACATCGTCTGACCAGCCCATGTGCACGGCGGCGAGCGAAGTGGCACTTTTTATCGCATCCATCGGTTGCATGCCGCGCTCGACCATGGTGGCAAACTGCCAGCCGCTCATATCGTGCGGGTGCACGGCCGCGTCGGTTCCATAAACGATCGGCACGCCGCGCGCATAAGCCTTTTCGAATACCACGCGCTGTGCTTCGGTCGTTTCGGTATTCCTTCGCAGAATTTCCTCGGGATAACCGAGTTCGCGACCGACCGTGTCCGTATAGCTGCCGTTGTATATGTCCATCGAGAACGCGACGCCGCGCTCGGCCGCAAGTTCGATAACATCGTCAGTCAGCAATGATGCGTGTTCGAGGCTGTCGACGCCGGCAAGGATTGCATCGCGCCCGGATTGCGCGCTGTGCACGTGCGCGGTCACCTTGATACCGGCTTCGTGCGCGACCGCGACAACCGCTTCGATTTCGGCCTGCGTCATTTCGGGCGCGCCAGGTTCGGTACCGAAAGCGAACACGGCACCGGATGCGATGACTTTCAGGAAATCAGCGCCCTCGGCAACCGCGTGCAGCGCTTTTTGCCGAAACTCGTCCGCTCCCTGCGCGATTCCCAGCTGCGCCGCGGCCGGCGTGTCGGCCGCATCGTAATCGACGGCGGGGACTGCGCCACCTCCGCCGGGAATGGTCAGGAAGGGTCCGCCCGTCTGGATCCTCGGTCCGAGCGCGCGGCCCGCGGCGATCTCGTTGCGGCCGAACACGATTGGCGCCGGGAAGTAGTCGCCAACGTTGCGAACCGTGGTAAAGCCGGTCAGCAGCGCCTGTGCGGCAGCCTCGAGAACGCGCGCGTGGAAAACTTCAGCGTCGTTCCTGAAATAGACGCCGTAGTCGACGGCGTCGGCGCCGCGCTCGAGCAAGTGCACATGCATATTGATGAGTCCGGGCAGGCAGGTCTTGTCGCTGAGGTCGAACAGTGTCATACCGGGCCGCACTTCGGCCGAACCGTCTACAATCGCGGCGACGCGGCCGTCGCGGATCACCACCATACGGTCTTGCAGCACCTCATCCGACAGCCCGTCGATCAACGATCCGCAGCGCACGAACAGATTGCCGCTGTCGGGCGCATACGGAATCTCGGCGATTTGCGGCGCGGCTGGCTGGCAGGCACTAAGGGTCGCCGCAAGCAATACCGCTGCGGCTATACTGGGCCATATCCTCATGGCCCATATCCTAGCACTGACTTGACCGGCACAACTTTCGCATCCTTACTCAAGCCTGGCTCGCCAGTGATCATTGACGGCGGTCTCGCGACCCAGCTCGAAGCACAGGGCTGCAATATCAATAATCCGCTCTGGTCGGCTTCGGTCATCGCGAGTAATCCGCAGGCGATTGTTGATGCGCATCGCGCTTATCTCGAAGCCGGTGCGCAAATCATCATTACTGCAAGCTACCAGGCGACGGACCCTGACATGCTGCTGCGCTCGGTTGCACTGGCGCGTGAGGCGCGGGACGATTTTGCAGCCGGCGGCGGCGGGTACGCACTCGTGGCAGCAAGCATCGGACCCTATGGTGCCGTATTGAGCGATGGCTCCGAGTACCGTGGTGATTACGCGATCGATGCCGACGAGCTGCACGATTTTCATCACGGCCGCCTCGAATTGCTGGATACGAGCGGTGCCGACCTGCTCGCCTGCGAGACCATTCCGTCGCTCACCGAAGGCATCGTGCTCGGCGGGCTGCTACGTGACGCGCAAAGCCCTGCCTGGATCAGTTTTTCCTGTCGCGATGGCGAGTGCATCAATGACGGCACGCCAATCGAGGAGGCAGCGGACCTGTTTCGCGATCATCCGCGCGTGCTGGCGGTCGGCATCAATTGCACGCGACCACAGTTCGCGGTGTCGTTGATCCGGCGCATACGCGCGGTATTGCCGGGCAAGGCGATTGTTGCGTATCCAAACTCGGGTGAGGAATTTGATGCCAGCGACAAGACCTGGTCCGGTACGGTAACGGCCAACGACTGGGCCGCCGCCGCACAAACCTGGGTAAGCGCGGGTGCGTCGATTATCGGTGGCTGCTGCCGTACCGGGCCTGCGCATATTCGCGCTATGGCCGGCGCGACTTAACCGTGCAGGGCCTGGCGACCCTGTCGCTGCGCGAGCAGTTCGAGTTGCGCGGGCGGCACGTAATCGAAAATGAAGGTGATGCGATCGTCGCTGCCCTTGTTGGCGACGCTGTGATTCATCTGGTTGTTGATTTCGTAGGCTTTGCCAACCTCGAAGCGGTGCGGCCGGCCATCGATCATGAAACGCACCCGAGGATTGGTTGTAATCGGCACATGAATACGGTGTCCGATATGAAACGAGTGGTGTGTGTCGGTATGCGGCGTAATTTTGCCGCCGGCGAGCAGCTTCGCCGCCATGGCACGAATGATGGTGCCGCCCTTCGGGTAATGCCTTTCGATAATGTCGTGCATGACCGGTACGGCGACGTGCGCGAGCCGGTCCCATCCCGGCTCTTTCTTTATCTCAATGATCGGCCAGACCTCGAGATTGACGAATACCATGACCACCGATTCAGTCTGCTTGTGCACATCGAAGGCCTCCTGGCGATACTTTTCCTCGCGCCAGGCATCATCGTCCAGCGCAAGGATTGCACTGACCAGTGCAGCAGAGTCGATGTCACCTAATTCGCGAAGGCGCGAATCGATATTCATCTGTGCGAATACCAGGGCTGCGTTACTTGAAGTACCTGCGGTAGTTGATACCGATAGTGCGCGGCCGGTTTGGTGTAAGCCGCGTCTGCGCCCAGCGATCGTTGTAGAACTCTTCGGCATACTCGTTGGTCGCGTTGTTGACGAACAAGGCTGCACTCCATTCATCCGCTTCGAGGCTGAATCGCAGGTTGAGCAGTGTATACGGGTCCTGGATGCGCACAGGCTGGTCAAACTCGACGGACTGCACGCCAGCCAGCGAATTGACGGACTCGCCCGTGTGCGCTATGCCAATACCGAAACTCGGTACCGCGCCGAACAGTTGGCCTTCGAAATACTTGTCGATGTTCAGGCTGCCCTTCCAGTCCGGGGTTAGCGGCAGGCGCGTGCCTTTCTCTGCCGAGCGGTCAACCGGCGCACCGTCAACTTCAAGCGTGCCGGACTTGGACAATTCGGCGTTGTTGACCCCGACATTGGCCGTGACCGTTACCGTTTCTGACGGTCGCCAGGTAAAGAAGGCCTCGATGCCATCGAGTGTCGCTTCGGGGAAGTTGACAATACCGAGCGTGAACAGGTTAGGGGTCGGGTCTTCGGCCTCGATCTGCATATCGTCCCAGACCATGGTGTACGCCGTCAGGTTGAGCTGTATGGCGCCATCAGCCAGCGTCGTCTTGATGCCGGCCTCTATGTTCGTCACGAGATCGGAATCAAACTCGTTATACGGCGCGCGGCCGAAAATCGACCGCGGCTTGGCGGCATTCGCGCCGCCGCGACGGAATCCCTCAGAGTAGGTGCCGTAGATCATGACATTGTCGTTGACGTCGTAACTCAAGGTCACCTTGGGCACGAAGCCGCTTTCCTTGGCACCCGAAATCGTATTCTGGTAGCACAGATCGCCACCGCGGAAGGCGCCCGCAAGTTCCGGTTCGCACTGCGCTTCGCGTCCCAGCTGGCGGTAGTCCTGCAGACCGCCAACCAGTGCGGCCTGTTTCAGTTGGCGGTCAAAATCGGTGTCGTACCAGCGACCGCCGAGCAGGATATTGAAATTGTCGGTGATGTCGAAGCCAAGTTCACCGAACAGGGCGACCTGCTTGAACGAGTCGTCGTACACACCATCCCACCAGTTGGCCGACGGCGATACCGCATAGGTACAGGCGTTGCCGTAATCGGGCCCGGTGCCGCAGTTGTAATAAAACGCAACGTAGTTGAGGTAGCCGTGCGCGCCCATCAGGTAATAGGTGGTGCCGTTGTAATAGGTGTAGCCGATGATGCCGCTCTGGTCGAGGTCCTTGACGTTGGATGAAAAGTGCGAATGCCCCTCGTTCTCGTTGTAAAACGCACCGATGATGCCCGACCAGCGGCTGGTCGAGTCACTCGGCGTTTGTACGCGCAGCTCGATGCTGGTTCTTTCTGTGCCGCCGTCGCTAAAGACCTGGGCGCGCGGGTCCTGTCCCGGATAGTAGTCGTAGATGGCAAAACAGTAATCGAGGGTGCCATTGAAGCAATCGTTCGGATTCGCCAGGTTGTCGGAGAACTTCGGCACGTATCGTTCCTGCCAGCCACTCAGGTAGCTGGTGGCGTCGGCGCGGAAGAAGGTCTCACGATCCATGAACGAGGCGGCAAACACGACTTCGGCGCCGCCAATGCTGCCTTCGAGCGTCAGCGCAAGCTGGTACCACTCGTCGCTGAAGTCCTCGGCTTCGAAACGCAACTGTTCCCACTCGCCAATGCTTTCGTTGGCATAAAAGCCTTCACTGCCGAGATCCGTATCGCCAAAGCCGTCTTCTTCCAGCTTCTGGTAGATCGCGCCGATGTCGACGGTCCAGTTTTCCGTTGCGTGCCAGCGCAGTGCTGCGCGCGCACCGGTCGTGGTCGCCGAGTTGACATCGTCTTCAACAAATTCCGAATTGTCGAAAGTGCCGACGCCGCCGGCAGGATACATTTCGCCGACCGGGCTGTTGCCCAGAACGTTGTCGATGTAGCCGGCGTCCTCGGACTGGAATCCGACCAGCCGGATGGCAGCCTTGCCCTCGGCGATCGGGAAATTGACCATTGCCGATACGTCGTAGCCGGTGTCGCCATCGGTGACACTGTTGGCGCCAAGATCGACCCAGGAATCGAATGCAGCAGCGTCCGGCTTGTTGGTGATGATGCGCAAGGTGCCGCATTGCGAAGCGTCGCCGAACAGCGAGCCCTGCGGGCCGCTCAAGGCCTCGACGCGTGCAATGTCGATGAGGCGCGGATCGGGATTGAATCCGGCCGCGGTAATCGGTTGTTCATCGAGGTACACGGCAGTGGTCGGGTTATCGCTGAAGGCGATACCGGACACCGCGCAACCGCGCATGACCACGTTGGAACCACCCGGGTGCCGGGTGCCGAAGGACAGTGCGGGGATACGCAGTGCATAGTCTTCGAGTTGCTTGAATCCTTCGCGAACGATCGCTTCGTTGCCGAAAGCGGTGATTGCCATTGGCACGTCCTGGATGCTGGCGGCTCGCTTGGTCGCGGTAACCACAATTTCTTCGATCGCAAGAGATTCCTGCGCATTGGCCATCGGTACGCCGGCACAGGCTGCAGAAACCGCCATGGCGACAGACTTCTTCGAAAACAACAGCTGCGAATTGGTGCTAGACATGCGCGACCCCCGATGTAATAAATGTTTTGTTCCGGACCCTGCTGGTGCCCCGATTGCAGGCTCGGTTGTGCTCAAATGCTAACCCAAGCAACGCTTTCGATCCACGCCAAAATGACGCATTAATCCATGACTACCTTGATTGTCACATCGGTTGTACGCGGTTCCCGCCAGGGCGAAAGTCATGGTGGCGTGTACCTGGTCGATCTGGAACAACAACGCGTCGCGCAGGCGATAGACTGGAATTCCGCGAATATCGACTGGCAGGGTCGCGGTTGGGATCGGGGCTTACGGGGTATCGCTTTCGATGCCGACAAAATTTATATCGCGGCCAGTGATGAGTTGTTCGTCTACGACCGGGACTTCAATATGCTCGCGTCGTATCGTTCGTTGCATCTGAAACATTGTCACGAAATCTTTGCGTACAAAAGGCGCCTGTACCTCACCTCGACCGGCTTCGATTCGATCCTGAGCTTCGATCTGGATGCGCTGAGATTTTCCTGGGGCCTGAAAATCGGCAAGGTCGGCGACGATTTCCGCGCCGTGCCGTTCCTGCCCGGCGCCGCGAACGGGCCGGCGCCGTCGAACGAATTACACATCAACAACGTGCATTGCACGCCGGCAGGGCTGTTTATCAGCGGCATGCGCACCACCGGATTGTTGCGCTATACCGGCAAGAGCATCGGCAGGGTCGTGTCACTGCCGCCGGGCTGCCACAATGCGCAACCCTATGCCGATGGCGTGTTATTTAACGATACCGCGGCCGACGAAGTCTGCTTCCTGTCGGCTGGCAGGCGCCGACGCTTCGCGGTGCCGCGCTATGATGAGGCACTGTTGACGCACACGGACAGTGATGATTCACGCACGGCGCGGCAGGCGTTCGGCCGCGGCCTGTGCGACCTCGGCGCCGGCCTCGTTGCCGCGGGCTCATCGCCTACCACAATCACGCTGCACAATTTCGAGACCATGCAAACGACGCTCAGCATCAACCTGTCACTGGACGTGCGTAACGCCGTTCACGGTCTCGCCGTCTGGCCTTACTGATTGATGTATTCGTACTGCTGGTAGCGTGGCAGGGCCGGGCGTAGTACTTCGATCAATTCACCGAGGTTTTTTTCGTGGTTGCGCCAGAAGTGTACAGACCTGGTGTACACGGGTTGACGGACCTGCTCGGAACTTGCTGTGCGCACCGGGCGATCGGTTTCATGGTAGCGCAAGCACGCATCCTCCCAGGGCAACTCGCAGTAATCGAGCAAACGGTGTACCTGGTTTTCGAAGTCAGTCACGACATCCTCGTACTGCACCGTGAGCACGCGTCCAGGCAATACCTCGTGCCAGTAGTCCATCATGCGCTGGTACTCAAGAAAGTACTCGCCGATATCGGTCAGGTCATAAGTGAACGGTTGGCCCCGGCCGTACAACTGCCGAAAGTTGCTCAGGCAGGAATCGAGCGGGTAGCGCCGTGCATCGATGATCTTCGCATTCGGCAGGATGAGGTGAATCAGGCCGATACTCGGAAAATTGTTCGGCATCTTGTCGATGAAACGCGGTGTGCCATTGACGCGGTGCAGCGCGGCAGCATCGAGGTAGTCCTGGCCCAGCGACTTGAAGTGCGCCTCACCGAGTTCTCGCACGGCCTCGGGGTAGTTCACGCCATCGACGCGATTCTTGCTAAGGGAATGTTCAACGCGCTTGATGTAGGGCAGCTCCGATGTGCCCTCGACCATGCTGTGACTGGCAAGTATTTGCTCGAGCAGGGTCGAGCCCGAACGAGGCAAACCGAGAATAAAAATCGGTGCCGGGTCCGCATTGCCGAGGCCGGTATTGGCCTGCAGAAATTCTTTGGTAAAGACCTTGAGCACCGCATCGTCGCGAGTTTCCAGTCCGACCGGGTCGTAGTGCTCGAGCATGCGGCGTTTTGCATTACCGGCAACGTAGTATTCCCAGGCCGTATCGAAATCACCCCGGTCTTCATAAGCTTTCGCCAGCGCAAACAGGAAATTGACATGCGACTCGTCGCTCAGACCGTCTTTTGCGACCTGGGTTTGCATTTCGCGAATGTCGTCGTCGGACAGCTTGTAGGTCTTGAGATTGGCCAGGCTCCAGTAAACCTCGCCACGGTCCGGTTTTGCCTCAATGCACTTGCGGTATGAGGCGATGGCCTGTTCCTGTTGACCCATGGTTTTCAATGCATGGCCCAGGCCGAGCAAGGCGCCACCGTGCCGGGGCCTGAGTTCCAGAACGCGCTGGTAGGCTTCAATGGCTTCGTTGTTCAGGGCGGCCGGCGCGAGAATCTGGCCGAGCTGGAAGTGCGCCTTGACGTTGCGTGGTTCAAGCCTGGCGGCCTGGCGGAAACATTCGATGGCCTCTTCGATGCGACTCTGTTCCTTAAGTGCCATGCCGAGGTCAATAATGGCATTGACAAAATCCGGTGCCGCGGCAACGGCGCGGCGAAACAGCCGCTCGGCTTCATCGACGTTGCCCTCGCCGAACGCCAGAATGCCGAGCATGCGCAGCGCATCAACATTTCGCGGATTGGCCTGTAACACCTCGCGATACAGCTTGGCCGCCTCTGCGTAGCGCCCGTGTTGCTGGTGCTCGGCTGCGAGAGCAAGTTTCTTGCGCACCGGGTTGAGATCGAACGAACGCTCAAAGGCGGCGTCAGCTTCCTCAGGTTTGCCAGTCATTGCCAGCGCCTTGCCGAGATCGAGGAATGCAAGTTCCAGCGAAGGGTCGAGGCGGGTCGCGTTCTGCAATGCTTCGATCGCTTCTTCCGGCCGGCGCATTTGCAACAGCGCATGCCCGAGATCTTCATGCGGTTTCGCGAACGACGGCGCGAGCTCGATGGCCTTACGCAGCAGTGTTTCGGCATCCTTTAGCTGGCGTTTTTTGACCAGGATGGCGCCGAGCAAGGCCGTTATGTTCGCATCGTCAGGATGCTGCTCGAGCGTATCGCGACAGAGGTCCTCGGCCAGGTTCGCTTTGCCGCTATTAATAAGGTCAATCGCCTCGCTAAAAGTCGCTCGCAACGTTGCCGCCCTATGCATGATTGCCGCCCATTTCTTCGGTGCTGATTTCTTGTGGCCATCTGGCCATCGTGATTTTGCTACATTACTGAATTACGTCAGCAAAAAACACAGGAAGCTTCGTTGCAGACCTTTCAGCAGGCATTACGCAGCAAGGATTTTGTCCTCACGGCGGAGCTTGCCCTGGACGCCACTGCGGGCCGGGACGCGATTATTGCGCAGGCAGAAATGCTTGCGGCCGAAGTGGATGCGGTCCAGGTGCCCGACAGTTCGCCATCCTATGCAACATTTTCACCGATTGCGGTAAGCGCAATTCTGCTGCAGGCGGGCATCGACCCGATCCTGCATCTGCACTGCCGTGATCGAAATCGACTCGCATTGCGTGCCGATGTCCTCGGTGCCGCGGCGCTCGGTGTATCCAGCCTGCTGCTGATGCGTGGCCAGGAAGTGCCGGAGGATGCGCGCCCGAAAATCAAAACCGTTTATGACTGGGGCACCTTGCAACTGGTTCGTTTTGTGAACTCCCTCGAACATACAAACTTCCTCACCGGTTCCATCGCGACGGTGTTCAAACCGGATCGCGACTGGAAGCCAACGCGGCTGGAAAAGAAAGCCGATGCGGGCACCAGGTTCATACAAACGCAATTGTGTTTCGATGCGGATCTGATTCGCCATTACATGGCGTGCCTGGTCGCGGAGAAATTCATTCAACGGGCCAGCGTGATCGTGGCACTGGCGCCATTGCCATCGGCCGACCTGGCACAGTGGCTGGGCAAGAATTTGCGCGGCGCGGTCGTGCCAGCCAAGGTTGTCAAGCGGCTGCGCCAGGCCGCGAACCCGGAGCAGGAGGGCATCGATATTTGCGCCGAACTGCTGCGCGAGGTGGCGCACATCCCCGGTGTGTCCGGTACGAACCTGGTGTGTCTCGGCGATGCCGAACCTGTTGCCGAATCGGTACGCCGCTCCGGCTTGCGAGACTGATGCCCGCAGCACAAAAAGGGGTCAGAGCCCTTTTTCGACCATAGTTGGCAAAAAAGGGCTCTGACCCCTTTTAGAGGGTTTGGTGCTGCATGCGCTCGGCGATATGGTCGGCCTGGCGGATTGCGAGGGCGACGATCGTCAGCGTCGGATTGGCGGCGGCACTGGTGCTGAACAGGCTGCCGTCGCTGACGAACAGGTTCGGCACATCGTGCGCCTGGCCCCAGCGATTCGTGACACCGTCGTCCGCGTTCTTGCTCATGCGCGCGACGCCCATGTTGTGCGCGCCGACGGGAATGTCGCCACCATGAAAATGGCTGGCGCCAAGAGAGTCGTAAATTGCCTTGCTCATCTTCAGCGCATGCTCACGCATCGCTGTGGTATTTGCGTGGTCCCGGTATGCAATGACCGGAACCGGCAGCCCATGCTGATCCTTTTCCGAGGCGTGCAGCGAGATGCGATTGCCAGCCTCGGGCGGGTCTTCGCCGGTGATGAAGACGCCCGCGAGTTTCGTATAGTTATTCATGAACGCGGCGTTGTGCTGGCCCCAGCCGCCCACAATATTGGATACGTCGAAGGGAGCAATGCTCAATGTCTCAATGATGTAGCCGCCGGCAAAACCGCGTTCGGGCTTATGGTATTGCTCGTCGAGCACGATGCCTGACTGGCGCGTGCCGCGGTGAAAATTCACCTCGCCCGGCATGACGGCCAGCGCTATGCCGAACGTATGGCGAGTGTAGTGCCTGCCGACATTGCCGCTGGAATTGCCGAGACCCGCCGGAAACATCGCGCTTTCCGAGTTCAGCAGCAAGCGCGTCGTCTCCACGGTATTGCCCGCAACACAAACCGCGCGCGCCTTCTGTTCGTGCGTTGCGCCGGCTGCATCGACATACACGACGCCCGTGACTTTGCCGGTCTTGTTGTGATTGATACGTGTTGCCATGCATTCCGTGCGCAGCTCGAAATGACCGGTCAGTTCCGCTGCGGGTACTTCCGTATACAGCGTCGACCACTTGGCGCCGATGGCGCAACCTGAATTGCAGAAACCGATTTGCTGGCAACCGGGCCTGCCGTTGCGTGCGACCGGGTTAATGGCAGTACGCGTGCTGGTAATTTCCTGGTACCCGACGCGTGCGGCGCCGGCTTTGAGCACTTTGTAATTGTTGGTCTCTGCGGACGCAGGGATACCGTGTGTCCCCGATACGCCCATCTTGTCTTCGGCCTTGTCGTAGTAGGGCTCTAGTTCTGCGAGCGTCAGCGGCCAGTCGATGAGCGTCGTGCCGGCATCGAGCTGGCCATAGGTCGACAGGGCGCGAAACTCATGTTCCTGGATGCGCGGCGTGATGCCGGACCAGAACATGGTCGTGCCGCCGACGGTCTTGCCATTCCAGACCATCGGCCCGATGCGCCGGTCGAGCCAGCCCATCCGGGCAAACATGGTGGGCGGGTGATTTTCGATGTCGGCGAGCGTCAGGCGTTTGCCGGCCTCGAGGCAGACGACATCGATGCCTTTTTGCGCGAGTTCATTGGCCAGCGTGCCACCACCGGCGCCGGAGCCGATAACGACGACGACTGAGGCATCGTCATGCGCATATCGCCGGCTCATGACCTGCCCTCCGGCAGCCAGTTAATGTCATCGAAGCCACGCTGGACATAGCCACCGAATTCCTTCGAAGAGCCGGGGTAGCGCATATGCGCCCAGACGGCGGGATCGTTGTAGAACGTGTCGCGCACGGCGCTGAGTACGGCGGCGAAGTGGGCCTCGTGCTGGATATTTTCGATGGCCCTTATCTGGGCTGCTGCGTCGAGATCAAACCAGTTTCCTGCCTGCTGGCTGTTCAGCGACTGCTCTGTGATCATCAGCACGTCGTCGCCTGGCTGCATCGAAACGAGAGACATGAGTACCCTGTCCATGACTTGCACGTACACTGCATCCGCCAGTCCATCGAGCGGAAACAGCAGACGGCCAAATCGCGCCAGCGTAGCGGGGTCCCTGGTGCCGGCCCAGGCTGCAGCACCACGCAGCCAGGTTTCCGCCGCAACGGCAATACTTGAGAAAACCAGGGACGCGGCAAGAAATCTGCGGCGGGTCGTTTGTACTTCGTTCATCGGAGCTGCCTCCGTTATGATCGTCGGCCAACGAATTTGCAACTTACTCCAGGAATCCTGAAAAGTCATGGCACCGGCAGCGCATACACATAGCTACTATGCTGCGACCGCGGTCGGCATGCACGATTACCCATGTCTTGATGAAGCCGTGCGCGCCGACGTCTGCGTCATCGGCGGTGGCTTTACCGGCCTGTCGGCAGCTCTGAATCTCGCCGAACGGGGCTTCGGCGTGGTTTTGCTCGAGGCGGAGCGCATCGGATTCGGCGCATCCGGGCGCAATGGTGGCCTGATCGGCAGCGGCCAGCGCCAAGACGTCATCGAAATGGAGCGGCAGTTCGGCCTGGCGCGTTCACGCGAATTCTGGAACTTCGCCGAGGCGGCGAAGAGTGACATTCGCGAGCGTGTCGCGAAACATGTGATTGACTGTGACCTGCAGGAAGGCCAGCTACTCGGCGTGCACAAGAAGAGTTACCTTGGCATGGCTGCAGAGACCGCAAAAGCACTGGCCGAACGCTACGGCTACCCGCACGCACGCGCGCTTGGCCGCGATGAAACGCGCGCGCTGGTTGCGACCGACAGCTTCCTGGAAGGAATGTACGACGCAAAAGCAATGACCATTCATCCGCTGAATTACGCACTGGGACTGGCAAGTGCAGCGCAGGCTGCCGGTGTGCGAATCCACGAAGCGTCGCGAGTCCTGAATTACACGCGCAGCAGTCCGGCGGTTGTCACCACAGCCACCGGCCAGGTCAAAGCAGATTTTATCGTGCTCGCCTGCAATGGCTACCTTGGCAAGCTCGAGCCGCGCGTCGCGGGCAAGATCATGCCGATCAATAATTTCGTGGTGACCACCGAGCCGCTTGGCGAGTCTCGGGCACATGCGCTGATCGCGGGTCGTTTTGGCGTCCACGACACGCGTTTTGTCGTGAATTATTTTCGCCTGAGTGCGGATCGGCGCCTGATTTTTGGCGGTGGCGAAAACTATCGCGCCGGTTTCCCGCGCGATATCGCGGCCTTTGTCAGGCCGAACATGCGGAAACTGTTCCCGCAGCTCGCCGATGTCGCGATCGACTACGCCTGGGGAGGCACCCTGTCTGTAACGTTGCGGCGTCTGCCGCATATCGGCCGGCTGCCGCCAAACCTGTATTTCGCGCAGGGTTATTCAGGCCACGGTATTTCCATCGCGAACTTTGCCGGCAGGATTATTGCCGAGGCAATCGGCGGTAGCGCCGAACGATTCGATGTTTTTTCCAGCCTTCCCGTGCACACTTTTCCGGGTGGCACCTTGCTCCGTTACCCCGGCATGGTGCTTGGCATGTTGTACTATTCGCTGAAAGACAGGCTGTAACTGCTGAGTAACCCGATAATGAAAAATATACAAGTCAGGCTGGCAAGCCGCCCCAGTGGCTGGGTATCGCGGGATAATTTTACGATCACGGAAAACGAAGTTGCTGAGCCCGGCCCGGGCCAGGTGCTGGTGCGCAACCTGTTCATGTCGGTCGATCCGTATATGCGCGGCCGCATGAACGACGTGCAATCCTACATCCCGCCATTCCAGATCGGTGAAGTGCTGCAGGCCGGCGTGGTCGGCGAAGTGGTTGCCAGCAATTACCCCGGCGTTGCCGAACGCGATTACGTGATGGGTATGCTGGGCTGGGAAAATTTTTCCATCAGCGATGGCCGGCTGTTACGCAAGCTGCCGCGAAGCTCGGCGCCCTTGTCCTGGCACCTAGGCATCCTCGGCATGCCGGGCATGACGGCTTATGTCGGGCTGATGAAAATCGCGGCAGTCAAACCGAGTGATACGGTGTTCGTGACCGCAGCCGCCGGGGCAGTCGGCAGCGTCGTCGGCCAGCTGGCCAGAATTCACGGCTGCCGGGTCGCCGGCACCGCGGGCACCGAGCGCAAGGTAGCGTTGCTGAAGAAAGAGTTCGGCTATGACGCCGCCTTCAATTACAAATCCAGCGGCTCGCTGGCCGCAAGCATCAAACAGGTTTGTCCCGCCGGCATTGATGTGCTGTTCGAGAATGTTGGCGGCGAGATTTTTGAGGCAGCGCTGTGGAATATGCGCGACCACGGCCGTATCGCGCTGTGCGGCATGATTGCCGATTACAATTCGGAGGAACCGCAACCCGGACCGCGCGGCATGATGCTCATGATCGGGCGCCGCCTGACGATGCGCGGTTTTATCGTCACCGATCATCCGGAAGCTTGCGACGAATATGTTGCCAAAGCGATTGCCTGGGTGGCCGAAGGCAAGCTCGTGTACCGGGAGACAATCGCAGTCGGTGTCGAGAACGCGCCGCAGGCATTCATCGACATGTTGCGGGGCGGCAATACCGGCAAGCAAATCGTACGGCTGTCCTGAGGTGGCCGTACGCAACATCCTGCGCATCGGTGACCCACGGCTGCGTGAAGTTTCGAAGCCGGTGGAACTATTCGATACGCCCGAGTTGCACGAACTGATCGACGACATGTTCGATACCATGGCAGCGGCTGACGGTGCCGGCCTCGCCGCACCGCAAATAGGCGAATTGCAGCGCATCATGATTTTTGGCGTGCAGCAGAATCCCCGTTACCCGGATGCCGAAGAGGTGCCGATGACGGTACTGATTAATCCCGAATATTCGGTGATCAGTGACGCCGTGCTCGGCTCCTGGGAGGGTTGCCTGTCAGTACCGGATATGCGTGGCTACGTCGAACGGCAGGCGCGCATCAAGTACCGCGGCTACGACCAGTTTGGCATGCTGGTCGAGCGCGAAGCCGATGGTTTCCACGCGATCGTGTTTCAGCACGAATACGATCACCTCGACGGCATCCTGTACCCGGACAGGCTCAACGACCGGAGCCTGTTTGGCTATACCGAGGAACTCGCAGCAAGCGGCATCATCTGAAGAATCACCTTGCCGAGCGCACGGCGCCCGGCAATGGCGGCAAACGCGGCGCGGAAATCTTCAAGGGCATACGACTCACTGGTCTGCGGCACCAGCTTGCCGGCAGCAAGCAGCTCCGCAAGCTTCTGCATGTTGCGGGCCTGCAGCCCCGGGTTTTTCTCTGCCCAGGTTCCCCACCAGACACCAACGATGCTGGCTTCCTTTAATAAAGCGATATTCGCCGCAAACGCGGGAATGTCACCCGAGGCAAAGCCGACCACGAGGTAGCGGCCGTGCCAGTTGAGTGCGCGATACGCCTGCTCGGCCAGCTCGCCGCCGACCGGGTCATAGACGACATCCACGCCATCGCCGCCGCAAATTTCCTTGACCGAGTCGCGCAACGACGCCGTCGAATAGTCGATCAGCGCATCGGCGCCGGCTGCACGGGCAAATTCGAGTTTTGCCGCACTGCTCGCGGCGGCGATCACGCGTGCACCGAGCGCTTTGCCGATTTGCACGGCGGCGATGCCAACTCCGCCCGCGGCGCCCAGCACCAGCAGCGTTTCACCGGCCTGCACTGACGCGCGTTGTACCAGTGCGTGGTAGCTGGTGCCGTAGGTGACGGAAAAGCCGGCGGCTTGCGCGTAATCGAGTTCCACCGGCATTCGCATACTCATCTTTTCGTAGGCAACACAGCGCTCGGCAAACGCACCGCCGCGCGTCGCGACGATGACCCGGTCGCCGGGAGAGAAGTCTCTTACGCCGGGGCCAATCGACAGCACTGTGCCCGCTGCTTCGTTGCCCGGCACAAACGGTGTGGGTGTTTTTACCTGGTATTTGCCGGCAATCGCCAACAGGTCGGGAAAATTGATGCCGGCAGCGACCACCTGGACCAGGATTTGCCCCGGGCCAGCAACCGGGTCCGGGTATGCTTCGATGCGCAGGGTGTCTGGCGGGCCGTACTGCTTGCAGACCAGCGCGCGCACTACACGACTTCGAACAGTGACGCTGCCCCCTGGCCACCGCCGACGCACATTGTGCAGACGACGTATTTCACGCCACGGCGCCGGCCTTCGATCAAGGCATGACCGACCATGCGTGCGCCGGACATGCCGTACGGGTGACCGATGGATACTGCGCCGCCGTCGACATTCAGGATCTCG
>Ga0224510_10001182_pt1 | contig 17678 bp, 13 predicted proteins | sample SF_May12_sed_USG_FD_170161 | JGI IMG/M metagenome (GOLD analysis project Ga0224510, IMG submission 170161) | Sediment microbial communities from San Francisco Bay, California, United States - SF_May12_sed_USGS_4_1 | ecosystem: Environmental > Aquatic > Marine > Sediment | place: USA: California... | reverse complement strand
TCGGTGTAGTAGGGAATCTTCGCCGCTTTCAGCTTGACGAGCACGCCCTCCGGCTCCGCGTACGCCCCCACCGGCACGACGAATTGCGCGTTCGCCAGCGCCGCTTCGGCGCGCGCGCGCTCGGCGGCGTCCGGCGCGGGCTTGGCCGGCGGCGCGGCGACCGGCTTCGCGTCCGTCTGCGGCGCCGGCGCCTCGGGCTTGGACGCGGGCTTGCTCTCGGTCGCCGGCGCCTCCGGGCGCGGCGGCGCGGGCTTGGGCACCGCCTTGGGCTTGAACGCGGATTCGTCCTCGTTGGGAATGCGCACGCTGACGGGCGCGGTCTGCCGCGGCTGCGGGTCGAAGATCCAGGGCAGCACGATCACGGCGACCAGCACCAGCGCGATCGAGCCCACCAGCCGCCGCCGGCCGCGGCGCTTGAGCGTATTGACGTCCTGCGATTCAGCCATGGGTGCCGGCGCCGTGTCGGGTGGCCGCGAGGGATTGCATCACTTCGGCGACGGTAAGGAAGGATCCGAAGACGACGATTTTATCATTCTCTCCCGCTTCCTCCCGCGCCGCGGCGAACGCCGAGGCGGCACTGGCGTGCCTGTGCAGCGGCGCACGGATGCCGATGGACGACAGGATGCCGGCGAGCGCGTCGGCATCTGTCCCCCGTGGGCCGCCCAGGGTGCACAGGTGCCAGCGCGTGACGCGGGGCGCCATCCGGCGCGCCACGCCGGCGACGTCCTTGTCGCGCAGCATGCCGAAAACGGCGAGGGTCTCGGCGGCGAAGCCGGCGGCGCCGAGGTTCTCCGCCAGCACCTGGGCCGCGTCGGGGTTGTGGGCGACATCGAGTATGACCTGCGGCCTGCACGGCAGCACCTGGAATCGCCCCGGCAGAACGACTTCGGCCAGCCCGCGGCGCACGTCCTGCATGCTCACCGGCAGGCGCGCGCGCAGCGCGTCGAGCGCCGCGAGCGCGGCCGCGGCATTGTGCAACTGACGTTGCCCGCGCAACGCGGGAAAGGCGAGCGCCGGGCGCCTCGACGCAGGGCCCCAGTAGTCCCACTGGCCCGGATGCGCGCGATAGCCGAAGTCCTGGTCCAGTCGCAGCAACGGGGCACCGAGCCGCCGGGCTGCTTCGAGCACGCTCGCGGGCGGATCGGCGTCGGCGAGGATCGCCGGCCGCCCAGCGCGGAAGATGCCCGCCTTCTCGCGGCCGATCGCTTCGCGCGTGTCGCCGAGATACTCCATGTGGTCCAGGCCGACGTTGGTCACGACGGCACAATCGGCGTCGAGCACGTTGACCGCGTCCAGCCGCCCCCCCAGGCCGACCTCGAGCACCAGCGCATCCAGATTCTCGCGCGCAAACAACCAGAAGGCCGCCAGCGTGCCGTATTCGAAATAGGTCAACGGTACGGCGCCGCGCGCCTGTTCGACGGCTTCGAACGCCTGCTCGAGCGGCGCGTCCGGCGCCTCTGTGCCGTCGATCCGCACGCGCTCGTTGTAGCGCAGCAGGTGTGGCGAAGAATACAGGCCCACGCGCCGGCCCGAAGCCTGCAGGATGGCCTCCAGCATGGCGCAGACGGATCCCTTGCCGTTGGTGCCGGCAACGGTGATGGTCGGGCAACCGATGCGCGCGTCCATGCGCCCGAGCACTTCGCGCACCCGGTCCAGTCCAAGGGCGATGACGTCGGGGTGCTGGCGCCCGATGAACGCCAGCCACTCGGCGAGCGTGCGCGCGCTCACGAAGGCTGGTCGACGGCGATTCCCAGTAGCAGCGCGAGCAGCGTGGCGAGCTTGTCCCGCAGCTGGCGGCGGTCGACGATCATGTCGATGGCGCCCTTCTCCAGCAGGAATTCCGCGCGCTGGAATCCTTCCGGCAGCTTCTGGCGCACGGTCTGCTCGATGACGCGCGGGCCCGCGAAGCCGACCAAGGCCTTGGGCTCGGCGATCACCAGGTCGCCGATCATGGCGTAGCTCGCCGACACGCCGCCCGTGGTGGGATCGGTGAGCACGGTGACGAATGGCAGGCGCCGCTCGGCGAGATCGGTGAGCGCCGCGGTGGTCTTCGCCATCTGCATGAGCGACAGCAGGCCCTCCTGCATGCGCGCGCCGCCGCTCGCCGTGATGGCGATGAAGGGCAGCTTCTGCTCGATGGCGACACGCACGCCGCGCACGAAGCGCTCGCCGAGCACCGAGCCCATGGTGCCCGCCATGAAGTCGAACTCGTGCGCCGCCACCACCACGCCGAGCGCCTTGATCGCGCCCTGCATCACCACCAGCGCCTCCGATTCCCCGGACTCGGCTTCGGCGTCGAGCAGTCGCTCGGTGTACTTCTTGGAATCACGGAACTTGAGGCTGTCCACGGGGAGCACTTCGGCGCCGATCTCGAAGCGCCCGTCGGCGTCGAGCAGCCCGTCGAGGCGCGCGCGCGCGCCGATCCGCTGGTGGAAGCCGCACTTCGGGCAGACGTTGAGGTTCTTCTCCAGGTCGGTGCTGTAGAGCACCGCGTCGCAGGCGGGGCACTTGGTCCACAGGCCTTCCGGCACCGCGCGCCTCGGCCCCGAGCTGCGCTGGATCTTCGGCGGCAGGAGTTTCTGCAGCCAGCTCATTGCACCACCACCCGCGCGTCGAGCGCCTCGCGGATGGGCTTGAGCAGCGCCTTGACTCGCGCGACGGCGTGCTCCGGGCCCGCCGCCTCGATCTCCTGGATGATGCGGCTGCCGATGACGACGGCGTCGGCGGTCTGCGCCACGCGGCACGCGGAGTCGGCGTCGCGGATGCCGAAGCCCACGCCGATCGGCAGGCGCGTCACGGCGCGAATCTTCGGGATGCGCGCCGCGACTTCGTCGAGATCGAGGTGGCCGGCGCCGGTCACCCCGCGCAGCGACACGTAGTAAAGGAATCCGCTGCCGATGCGCGCCACCGCCTCGATGCGCTTCTGCGTGGACGTCGGCGCCAGCAGGAAGATCGGGTCGATGCCGCCCGCCTTGGCGAGCGCCGCGAACGACACGCATTCCTCGGGCGGGTAGTCGACGACGATGACCCCGTCCACGCCCGCAGCCTTGGCTGCACGCACGAACGCTTCCACGCCCATCGCCTCGATCGGGTTGGCGTAGCCCATCAGCACCACCGGCGTCTGCGCGTTCTGCTGCCGGAAGTCGCGCACCATGCCGAGTATGTGAGCGAGGCCCACGCCCTTGGCGAGCGCGCGCTCGGAAGAGCGCTGAACCACCGGGCCGTCGGCCATCGGATCGCTGAACGGCACGCCGAGCTCCAGAATGTCGGCGCCCGACTCGACCAGCGCCGCCATCAGCGGCACGGTCAGCGCCGGCGCCGGATCGCCCGCGGTGATATAGGGAATGAGCGCCTTGCGCCCCGCCTGACGCAGGGCGACGAAGCAGGCCTGGATGCGCGACACGGCTAGAGCTTGAGGCCCGAGCGCTCGGCCACGGTCTGCATGTCCTTGTCGCCGCGACCGGAAAGGTTGACGAGCAGGATGCGGTCCTTCGGCATCGCGGGCGCGATCCGTACCGCGTACGCCACCGCGTGCGCCGATTCGAGCGCCGGGATGATGCCTTCGAAATGGCACAGGTCTCTGAACGCGCGCAGCGCGTCCTCGTCAGTGATCGCGACGTACTCGGCGCGGCCCGAATCCTTCAGCCACGCGTGCTCGGGGCCCACCCCGGGGTAGTCCAGGCCCGCCGACACCGAATGCGTCTCGATGATCTGGCCGTTGGCGTCCTGCAGGAGGTAGGTGCGATTGCCGTGCAGCACGCCGGGCTTGCCGGCGCAGAGGGACGCCGCGTGGCGCCCGGTCGCCAGCCCCTCGCCCGCTGCTTCCACGCCGATCAGCCGCACGTCCTTGAGGTCGATGTACGGATAGAAGATGCCCATCGCATTCGAGCCGCCGCCGACGCAGGCGATGACCGCATCGGGTTGGCGCCCGGCGATCTCGGGCATCTGCTGCTTGCACTCCTCGCCGATCACAGACTGGAAATCCCGCACCATCATCGGATAGGGATGCGGTCCGGCGACCGTGCCGATGATGTAGAAGGTATTGTCGACGTTCGTGACCCAGTCGCGCATTGCCTCGTTCAGCGCGTCCTTGAGCGTCTTCGAGCCGGATTCGACGGGCACCACGCTCGCGCCGAGCAGCTTCATGCGGTAGACGTTCTGCACCTGGCGCTTGATGTCCTGCGCGCCCATGTACACCACGCACTGCATGCCGTAGCGCGCGGCCACCGTCGCGGCGGCCACGCCGTGCATGCCGGCGCCCGTTTCGGCGATGACGCGCGTCTTGCCCATGCGCCGCGCGAGCAGCGCCTGGCCGATGGTGTTGTTGATCTTGTGCGCGCCGGTGTGATTGAGGTCCTCGCGCTTCAGGTAGATCTGCGCGCCGCCCAGCATCTCCGACCAGCGCCGGGCGTGGTACACGGGGCTGGGCCGGCCGACGTAGTGCTTGAGATCGCGGTGGAACTCCGCCGCGAATGCCGGATCGCGCCTTGCGTCCTGGTAGGCCGCGAGCAGCTGCTCGAGCGCGTGCGTCAGCGTCTCGGCGACGAACACGCCGCCGTAGGGGCCGAAGTGCCCATGCGCGTCGGGCAAGTCATGCATCTGCATTCCTGACCTCCGCTATGAACGCAGCCATACGGGCGGCGTCCTTGATGCCCTTGGCCGATTCCACGCCGCTGGACACGTCCACCGCCCAGGGCCTGATGCGCCGCACCGCCGCGGTCACGTTTTCTCGAGTCAGCCCGCCCGACAGCACCAGCGGGCGTTCCAGTTTCGCCGGCACCAGCGACCAATCGAAGCTCGCGCCGACGCCGCCGTATTCGCCGACATGCGCGTCGAGCAGCCAACCGCGCGCCGCGGAGAATGGGCGCAGGTATTCTAGCAAATCGATCCCCGGCGCCACGCGGCACGCTTTGACGTAGGGCAATCCGAACTGCGCGCAAAAATCCGGCGATTCCTCGCCGTGGAACTGCAGCATGGCCGGATGCACGCGGCCGATGACTTGCGCCACCTGCGCGGCGTCGGCATTGACGAACAGCGCCACGGTCTGCACGAACGGCGGCAGCGCGCCGCCGATGTCGCGAGCCCGCTCGACGCTGAGGAAGCGGGGGCTCGGCGGATAGAACACCAGGCCGATGGCGTCGGCCCCGGCCTGCGCCGCGGCGACCGCATCCTGCGGGCGCGTGATGCCGCAGACCTTGACGCGCGTCCTCATGGCAATGCCGGAACGCCGAGCTCGCCCGGCGCCAGGGCCGGCAGCCCCCAGGTCTCGGCGTATTCCACGCGCTCGAGGTACAGCCCTTCCGCGGCAAAAGTGGGCGCGGCGCGGCCGCGGTCGCGCGCGGCCAGCACTTCGCCCGCCCAGGGCGGTGCGTGCCGGCCGTTGCCGACGTACACCAGGGTGCCGATGATATTGCGCACCATATGGTGCAGGAACGCGTTGGCGCGCAGCACGAAATCGACGCGCTCGCCCCGCGCCTGCACGTCCAAGGCATGCAGCGTGCGCACCGGCGACTTCGCCTGGCACTCGGCCGAGCGGAATGCGGAAAAATCGTGCTCGCCGACCAGCTGCAACGCCGCTGCGCGCATCGCGGCGACGTCGAGCGGCGCGTGGTACCAGCCGGCGTGGCGCGCCGCAAGCGCCGGGCGCACCGGCCGGTTGAGCAGCACATAGCGATAAGTGCGCGCGAAGGCGGCGTAGCGTGCGTGAAAATCATCGGCCACGCGCGTCGCCCACAGCACCGCCACGGAATCGGGCAGGAGCGCGTTCACCCCGCGCACCCACGCGCTGTCGGGTCGCCGCGCGTCGGTATCGAAATGCACCACCTGCTCGCGGGCGTGGACGCCGCGATCGGTGCGGCCGGCACAGGTCACCTGCACGGCGCGGCTGGCGATGCCCGAGAGCGCGGCTTGCAGGACATCCTGCACGGTGCCGCCCCCAGGCTGGGTCTGCCAGCCGAGAAATCGACTGCCGTCGTATTCGAGTGCGAGCGCGATTCTCATGCGCGGGAATCGAAGCCGGCGCCGTGCGCGCCGTCGCGCGTCAGCCCAGCTTGGCCAGCAACTGGTTCGCCTGTCCCTGCTGGGCCGCGTCGCCTTCACGCAGCACCTCGTTGAGCAGTTCGCGCGCCCCGTCCTTGTCGCCCATCTCCTCGTACGCCTTCGCCAGGTCGAGCTTGGTCGCGACCTCCTGCCACTTCGGGTCCGCCTGCGCTTCGCCACCCGCTGCACCGGGTTCGCCCGGCGTGCCGAGGTCCAGGCTGATCGTGGACAGATCCATCGGCGCCGCCGACGCCGACTCCTGCGTCTGGTCGCTGCCGCCCAGATTCAGGTCGAAATCCAGGCCGCCGCCGGCGCCGGACGCCGAAGGGGCCGGGGCCGCCTCGGGTGCCGCTGGCGCTGCGCCCGGGAGCTCGAAATTCAGGCCGCCGCCCGTGTCGGCGGGCTTCTCCTCTCCGCCACCCAGGTCAAAGTCCAGACCGTTCGAAGCGGCCTTCGTTTCCTGCGCATCGAGGACCAGCGTGCCGCTGGGGGCGAAATCCGTCTGTTCCGGCGCGGCCGAAGCACTGCCGAGATCGAGATCGAGCGATGGCGTCGGCTCGGCCGCCGGCTGGGATCCACCGCCAATGTCGAAATCCACGGCCGGCGCGGCTACCGCGGCAGGCGCGGCCCGGGCGACCGCGGCGACCGGCGCGGCGGCGCCACCGCCCCCGTACAGACCATTGCCGGGATCGACGTTTCGGCCCAGCGCCATGGCCTTCTCCCAATCCGGCCCGGCGCCGTTCGTTACGCCCTTCAGCTTGAGGGCGATCGGCTCGAACGACTGCGCATCGCGCCGGTTGGCGTAGATCTCGAGCAGCTTGGCCATCACCGGTATGCGATTCGGATCTTTCTGCAGCGCTTCCTTCAGGATTTCCTCGGCCTGTGCATCGCGGCCGTAAGCCATGTAGACGTCGGCTTCGGCGATGGGATCGACATCATCGGTGCCCATGCCGCCCACCGGCGCCTGGCTGGCCGAGGACGGCGCAACACTCGCCGGCGCCGCTGCTGCCGGCGCGGCATCCATGCCGACGACCGGCTCGATCGAGCCCCGCCCGAGAACGCTATCCTGGAACTTGCTTACCGATTTTTTTTTACGCTGCCAGGCAAAGACGCCGTAGCCGACGAGCAGCAGCACCACGGCGCCGAGCAAGGGCAGCCCGATCGGGTTGTCGAGGATCTCGTCCAGCAGGCTGGGTTCCGGCGGCGGCGGCGCCATCGGCCGCGGCTTGGGCTTGGCGGCGACCGGTGCGGCCGGCGGCACGGGCTTGGGCGTTTCTGCTACGGGCTTGAGCGCCTCCGGCGCCAGGGGCGCCGGGCTCGGAGCGGCAGGCTTAGCTTCCGGCGCTGTCGCCGCCTGCGGCGCCGGTGCGGGCTTTGGGGGTTCAGGCGCCTTGGCCGCAGGCGCAGGCACCGGCTTGGCGGCCGCCTTCTGCTGCATCTGCGCCAGCTGCTGGTTACGAATCTCGAGCAGCTTCTGCAGATCGCTGACGCTCTTCTCCAGCTCGGCGACCCGCGATTGCGCTTCCTGCAACGCGCGCTGGCGCGCCGCCAGGTCATCTTCGCGCGCCGCCTTTGCCGCGCCCGGTTTCTTGGGATCGGCCTTGGAGAGCTTCAACTGGTCCGTGGACGGTGCCGGCTTCGGCTCCTCGGTCTTGGGCGTGATCTGACCCGCTGCGCTGCGCTGCGCCGCTTGCGGCGCGACGGGCGTGGCCGCCACGACGATCCCCAGGCGGCTCCGGTACTCCGCGAAGTCCGCATGCTGCGCCAGCACCAGTCGATTGGCGTCCTGCGGCTCGACCGCGGCGGCGGCATCCGCATCCGGGATGTTGAGAATGCGCCCGGCGCGCACCAGGTTGATGTTGTTGTTGATGAACGCGTCTTCGTTCGCGCGCTGCAAGGCGATCAGCATCTGGTTGAAGGTGACGCCCTGCGGGCGGTACTGAAGCGCGATCTCGCCGAGCGTGTCGCCCTTGCGCACTTCGTGCGTCTGCGCAGCTTGCGCTGCCGGCGTCTCTTTCTCGGCGGCGGGCGCGGCTTTGGCTTCTCTTGCGGTGTCGGGCCTGGCCATCGCGGGGGCCACCGGTTCGGCGACCGGCGCCTGCTCCGCGCGAGGCGCCATCGGCTTGCTCTCGGCAGCGGCCGGCGCGGCCGGCGCCGCGGCAGGCGGTGAAGGCGCGGCAGGCGCAGCAGGCGCAGTGATGGTCGAAGTCGTCGGCGCCGCCGCGGGGGCAACGGCCATCGGCGGCGGTTTCGGCCCCAGATAGCCGGGCGGATCGAGCAGCACCGTGTATTCGCGCACGAACAGGCCGGTGGCCCAACGCAGTTCCACCAGCAAGTCGACGAACGGCTCGTTGACCGGCTGGCGCGTACTGACGCGGATGATCGAGCGCCCGTCGCGCTTGTCGAGCGTGAACTGAATCCCGGTCAGCGCTGGATTGAACTCGATGCCAGCCTGCGCGAACGCGTTGCCTGAGGCCAGTCGCGCTTCGAGCGAGGATTCCTCGCCGGGCTGCACCGAGACCACCTCGATTTCGGCGAGCAGCGGCTGGCCGAGAAACGACTGCACGCTCAACCGGCCCAGACCCGCCGCCTGCGCGAGCAGGGGCAACGACAAGACCGCTGCCGAGACGAGTCGTAGCAACGCGACCGGTTTACTCACCCGCACCACCCTGAATCATTCTTATCGACTGAGTACCATAACATCATGGCGTTAGGCCTGCAAGCTGAGACATTTTCTTAAGGCCGGACGCCGGCGTCCAGAAGGATGCGCAACATGCGCCGCAGGGGCTCGGCCGCGCCCCACAGAAGCTGGTCGCCCACCGTAAACGCGGCCAGATAGTCCCCGCCCATCGGCAACTTGCGCAGCCGCCCGACCGGAACGGACAGCTTGCCCGTCACCGCCGCCGGCGTGAGCTCGGCGAGCGTCTCTTCTTTGCGGTTGGGCACCACCCGCACCCACTCATTGCCCTCGGCGATCATGCCCTGCACCTCGTCGAGCGGCACGTCCTTGCGCAGCTTGATGGTCAGCGCCTGGCTGTGGCAGCGCATCGTGCCCACGCGCACGCAGATCCCGTCTACCGGAATGGGCCGCACGCTTCGGCCGAGGATCTTGTTGGTCTCCGCCTGCCCTTTCCACTCTTCGCGGCTCTGGCCGTCGCCGAGGTCCTTGTCGATCCAGGGCAGGAGGCTGCCGGCAAGCGGATGGCCGAAATTCGACTTCGGCAACCCCCCGTTGCGCAACGCGTCGGCGACGCGCCGGTCGATGTCGAGCGCAGTCGCTGCGGGATCGTCGAGGGCGGGCTTCGCCACCTCGCCCAGGTGCGCCATCTGCTCGGCAAGCTCGCGCATGTTTGCGGCACCGGCGCCCGAGGCGGCCTGATAGGTCATGCACGTCATCCATTCGATGAGATCTCGCCGGAACAACCCTGCCATGCCCATCATCATCAGGCTGACCGTACAGTTGCCGCCAATGTAGTCGCGTACGCCCGTGGCGATCGCGCGCTCGATCACGGGCATGTTGACCGGGTCGAGGATGATCACCGCGTGGTCCTTCATGCGCAGCGCGCTCGCCGCGTCGATCCAGTATCCCTTCCAGCCCGCTGCGCGCAGCTTCGGGTAGACCTCGTTGGTGTAGTCGCCGCCCTGGCAGGCGATGATCACCGGCAGGCCCTTTAGCGCCGCGATGTCGGTCGCGTCTTGCACCGGGCCCGCGTCTTTGCCGATCGCCGGGCCCGCGCCGCCCGCCTGGGAGGTGGAGAAGAACACCGGCTCGATGAGGTCGAAGTCCCGCTCCTCGCGCATGCGCTGCACGAGCACCGAGCCCACCATCCCCCGCCAGCCGACGATTCCTACTCTGAGCATGGCCCTTTCCCTTACAGCGCCGCCACCACGGCGTCGCCCATTTCCTGCGTGCCGACCTTGCGGCAGCCGTCAGTATAGATGTCCGCGGTGCGCAGGCCCTGCCCCAGCACCTTGCGCACCGCCGCCTCGAGCCGGTCGGCCTCCGCCTTACGCCCCAGCGAATAGCGCAGCATCATGGCGGAAGAAAGTATGGTGGCCAGGGGGTTGGCGAGCCCCTTGCCGGCGATGTCCGGCGCCGAGCCGTGGATCGGCTCATACAGGCCCTTTCCCTTCTCGTCCATGGAGGCCGAGGGCAGCATGCCGATCGAGCCCGTGAGCATCGACGCTTCATCGGACAGGATGTCGCCGAACAGGTTGCCGGTGACGATGACGTCGAACTGCTTCGGATTGCGCACCAGCTGCATCGCGCAGTTGTCCACGTACATGTGGCTGAGCCGGACGTCGGCATAGTCCTTGCCGACTTCGCTCACCACCTGCTTCCACAGTTCGGTGGTCTCGAGCACGTTGGCCTTGTCCACCGAGCACAGGCGCTTGCCACGGCGGCGCGCGGCCTCGAAGGCGACGCGCGCGATGCGCCGGATCTCGCTTTCGCGGTAGCGCATGGTGTTCACGCCCTCGCGCTCGCCGTTGGCGAGCGTCGTGATGCCGCGCGGCTCGCCAAAATAGATGTCCCCGGTCAGCTCGCGCACGATGAGCAGGTCGAGCCCGGCCACCAGCTCCGGCCTGAGCGAGGAAGCCTGCGCGAGCTCGGGGAATACCTGCGCCGGTCGCAGGTTCGCGAACAGGCCCAGCTCCTTTCTCAGCCGCAGCAGGCCGCGCTCGGGGCGCTTGTCGCGCGGCAGCGCGTCGTATTGCGGTCCGCCGATGGCGCCAAAGAGGATGGCGTCGGCCTTGCGCGCGAGCGTGAGCGTCGCCTCGGGCAGCGGGTCGCCCGCCGCCTCGTAGCCCGCGCCGCCGACCGGGGCGTCTTCGAGCTCCAGGGGCAGCTCCAGGCGACGCAGCGCCCTCACCGCCTGGGCCATGATCTCTTTTCCGATCCCGTCCCCGGGCAGCACCGCGATCTTCATCGGGTCACCGCATCAGCCAGGGAAACTGCTGCAGCCGTTTCGCCTCGAATGCCTGGATCTCGTCCTTGTGTTGCAGCGTCAGGCCGATCTCGTCCAACCCGTTCAGCAGGCAATACTTGCGGAAAGCGTCGATTTCGAAGCGCATGACCTGCGCGCGATCGGCCGTGGACACCGTCTGCGCGTCCAGGTCCACCGTCAGGCGAAATCCCGGAAACGACGCGCACTCGTAGAACAGGCGATCGACCTCGGCTTCCTGCAGCACCACCGGCAGGAAACCGTTCTTGAAGCTGTTGTTGTAGAAGATGTCGCCGAACGAGGGCGCGATGACGCAGCGAAAGCCGTAGTCGAGCAGCGCCCAGGGCGCGTGCTCGCGCGAGCTGCCGCAGCCGAAATTCTTGCGCGCCAGCAGGATCGACGCGTCCTTGTAGCGCGGATCATTGAGGACGAAGTTCGGATTGCGCGGCCGCTTGGCGTGGTCCATGCCCGGCTCGCCGTGGTCCAGGTAGCGCCAGGCGTCGAACAGGTTCGGGCCGTAGCCGGTCTTCTTGATCGACTTGAGGAACTGCTTCGGAATGATCTGGTCGGTGTCGACGTTGCCGCGGTCGAGCGGCACGACGATCCCGGTGTGCACTGTGAATTTATCCATGCTTCAGCGCCACTGCCGGATGTCGACGAAATGCCCGGTGACGGCCGCGGCCGCCGCCATTGCCGGGCTGACGAGGTGCGTGCGCCCGCCGTCACCCTGGCGCCCTTCGAAGTTGCGGTTGGAGGTCGAGGCGCAGCGCTCGCCCGGCTCGAGCCGGTCGGCATTCATCGCCAGGCACATGGAGCAGCCCGGCTGACGCCAGTCGAAGCCCGCGTCCTTGAATACCCTGTCAAGGCCTTCCTTCTCGGCCTGCGCCTTCACCAGTCCGGAGCCCGGCACCACCATCGCCAGGCGCACGTTCGGCGCCACGCGCCGGCCCTTCACCACGGCCGCCGCGACGCGCAGGTCCTCGATGCGCGAGTTGGTGCACGAGCCGATGAACACCTTGTCGAGCTTGATGTCGGTGATCTTGGTGCGCGGCTTGAGGCCCATGTACTGCAGGGCGCGCTCCATGCCTTCGCGCTTGATGGCGTCCTTTTCGCGCTCGGGGTCGGGAACCTCCGCGTCCACCGGCACCACCATCTCGGGCGAGGTACCCCAGGACACCTGCGGCCGGATTTCTTCGGCGCGCAGCGTGATCTCGCGATCGAACCTGGCGCTCGCGTCGGATTGCAGCGTCTTCCAGTACGCCACTGCCGCGTCCCAGTCGGGCCCGGCCGGCGCGAACGGCCGCCCCTTGAGGTAGGCGATCGTCGTCTTGTCCACGGCGACCATGCCGGCGCGCGCGCCCGCTTCGATCGACATGTTGCACAACGTCATGCGCCCTTCCATGGTCAGCGCGCGAATCGCGCTGCCCGCGAACTCGATGGCATGGCCGGTGCCGCCGGCGGTGCCGATGCGGCCGATGACCGCGAGCGCGATGTCCTTGCCCGACACGCCGCGCGCAAGCGCGCCCTCGACGTTGACGCGCATGTTCTTCATCTTCCGCGTCATCAGGCACTGCGTGGCGAGGACGTGCTCGACCTCCGAGGTGCCGATGCCGTGGGCAAGGCAGCCGAACGCCCCGTGGGTGCTGGTATGCGAATCGCCGCACACGACGGTCATCCCGGGCAGCGTCGCGCCCTGCTCCGGGCCGATGACGTGCACGATGCCCTGGCGCTTGTCGAGGAACGGGAAGTACGCCTTCGCCGGGTGCTCGCGCATGTTGGCGTCCAGCGTTTCCACCTGAATGCGGGAGGTCGGGTCGACGATGCCGGCGATGCCGCGCTCCCAGCCGTCGGTCGGCGTATTGTGGTCGGCGGTGGCGACCACGGACGCCATGCGCCAGGGCTTGCGGCCGGCTATTTTCAGTCCTTCGAAAGCCTGCGGGCTGGTCACCTCGTGCACGAGGTGCCGGTCGATGTAGATGAGCGCGGTGCCATCTTCCCCGGCGTGCACGAGGTGGCTGTCCCAGAGCTTGTCGTAGAGCGTGCGGTCCATATGCGGCATCGCGGAAGCCGGCAATTATGGCACAGGCAAAGTCCTTGATAGGACTGGGTTTACCTACTGCCGGGCCTTGGCTTGCTCGTACAAGGGAAGTACGCGTGCGGCATACACGTGCAGGTCGGCGATACGCGTCGCCGGCGCGGGATGGGTCGACAGGATCTCCGGGGACCTGCCGCCGCCCAGCTTGCTCATCTTCTCCCACACGCTGATCGCGGCGCGCGGGTCGTAGCCGGCGCGCGCGGCGAGCTCGACGCCGATGCGATCGGCTTCGGTCTCGTGCTCGCGCGAGTTCGGCAGGTTGAGCGTCACGTTGAGCACCACCTGCGTGAGGTCGATGCCGCCGCGCGACACGCCCGCCACCGCGCCGAGGATGCTGAGCGCGATACCCTGCGCCATCGCCTGCGAGGCGCGCTCGCGCCCGTGCTCGCGCAGCGCATGCGAGATCTCGTGCCCCATGACCGCGGCGATCTCGTCGTCGCTCGGCTTGAGCGCGTCGAGCAGCCCTGTATAGAAGGCGATCTTGCCCCCCGGCATGACCCAGGCATTGATGTCCTTGGCGCTGATCAGGTTGACCTCCCACTGCCAGCCCGGCGCGTCGCCGCGGAACGCAGCCGTCTGCGGGATGAGCCGCTGCGAGACGCTGCGGATACGCGCGAGCTGCGCGGCGTCGGTATTGAGGTGCCCTTTCTTCGCCGCCTCCGCGATGAGCTGCTGGTAGGCCTTGCCGGCGCTCGCGTTGACTTCCGCCGACGACAGCAGCATCGACTGCTGCCGGTCGACCCCGACCGCTCCCGGCTGCGTGGTCTGCACCGTCTGGCAACCGGCCACGGCTGCAAGCAGACCTGCCAGCAGGAATCTCTTCGCCATGGCGAAAGCCTACACGCGCACGCGCCAGGTGACGAGTGCGGCGCCCGCCAGGGCGAACACTGAACTGAGCGTAAAGCTCCAGCCCGGCCCGAGGGCCTCCCACGACCAGCCGGCGACGAGCAGGCCGGCGCCGCCGCCCAGTCCGTACGAAAGGCTCGAATACAGCGTCTGCCCGCGCGCCTGCAGGCGGCCGGTGAACAGGCGGTGCACCGCGGCAACCGAAGCAGCGTGGAACACGCCGAAGGTGGCGGCGTGCAGCAGTTGCGCCGCCACCAGCAGCAGGAGCACCTGCGTACCCCAGCCGATTGCCGCGAAACGCGCCGCCGCGCACACGAAGCTCGCGATCAACAGGACGCGCAGGCTGTAGCGGCGGGTCAACTTCGGCCATGCCAGGAACACGACGATCTCCGCCAGCACGCCGAGCGTCCACAGCGCGCCGATCGCGGTCTTGCTGTAGCCCAGCGCTTCGGCGTGCAACGAAAAAAAGCCGTACAACGCGCCGTGCGCGGCGCTCATGCAGCTGCAGGCCGCGAGCAAGGCGATGACGTCGACGCGGCGCAGCACGTCGCCGAGTCGCGCCTCCGCGCCGCCCGCGCCGACGCTGACGCGCGTCGTCGGCAACAGCGTCGACACCGCGAGCGCAACGGCCGCCAGCAGCACGACCACGCCGAGCAGCGACTGCGGCGCGTGCGCGTCGAGCCACACGCCGGTGCCCAGCACGCCGGCGATGAAGCCGATCGAGCCCCACATGCGGATCGGGCCATAGCGCTCGCCCCGACCCTCGAGCGAGTTCAGGGTCATCGCCTCGACAATCGGCAGGGCACCCGCCGAGAGCAGGCTCATGAGCAGCATCACCAGGGCAACGGCGAGTGCGCCTTGCGCCGCGGCGAGCACCGGATAGCCCGCCACCAGCGCGAGCCCCGAGCCGATGACGATGGCGCGGCCGGCACCGCTGCGGTCGGCAAGCCAGCCCCAGAACGTGGGCGCGGCGACGCGCGCCAGCTGCGGCATCGCCATCACCGCCGCGATTTCCACGGCGCCGAAACCGCGCGCCGCGAGGTACAGGGCGAAGTACGGCACGAATGCGCCCGCGTACAGGAAGTACGCGCCGAAATAGGCGGACAGGCGGAACGACGGTGGCATCGCGGCGCATCTTACCGGCACGCCGTGCTATAACCGCCCGCCATGCCGGGCTTCGTGCCGTCGCGCACCGCGTTCTACCTGCTGTTCACCGCGTCGGGTTTCGCCGGGCTCATCTACGAGTCCATCTGGACGCACTACCTGAAGCTGTATCTGGGGCACGCGGCCTACGCGCAATCGCTCGTGCTGGCGGTGTTCATGGGCGGCATGGCGCTCGGCGCGGCGTACTGTGCGCGCTTCTCCGCGAGATTGCGCAGCCCGCTCGCCGCCTACGCGCTGGTCGAGGCGGTGATCGGGCTGGCGGCGCTCGGCTTCCACGAAACGTTCGTCGCCCTCACCGACTGGTCCTACGCCGCGCTGCTGCCCGCGCTGGGCGACGAAGGGTCGGTGCTCGCCGCGCGCCTCGGCCTCGCGTGCCTGCTGATCCTGCCGCAATCGGTGCTGCTCGGCGCCACGTTTCCGCTGATGAGCGCGGGGCTGGCGCGCGCGCATCCGGCCGCGTCCGGCGAATCGGTGGCGATGCTGTACTTCACCAACAGCCTCGGCGCGGCGCTCGGCGTGCTCGCCAGCGGCTTCCTGCTCATCGCCTGGGTCGGCCTGCCGGGCACGCTGCGCACCGCCGGCGTGATCAACCTCGGCCTCGCCGCCCTCGTCTGGATGCTGGCGCGCCCGCTGCGTGCGCCGGCGCTCGAGGTGCGCCCGCCTGCGGAGCCGGGCGTCCTGACGTTGCTGCTGGCCGCGAGCTTTCTCACCGGTGTCGCCTCGTTCGTCTACGAGATCAGCTGGATCCGCATGCTGTCGCTGGTGCTCGGCGCCTCGACGCACGCCTTCGAGCTCATGCTCTCGACGTTCATCCTCGGCCTGGCGCTCGGCGGCTACGCCGTGCGCCGCCGCGTGGATCGCGTGGCGGCACCCGAGCGTCTGCTCGGCTGGGTGCAGGTGGCAATGGGCCTCGCCGCGCTGGCCACGCTGCCGGTCTACGACCGCAGCTTCGAGATGATGGCGCGCCTGATGCAGGGCCTGGCGCGCAACGACGCCGGCTACCTGCTGTTCAACCTGTCCGGGCAGGCGGTCGCCGCGCTGGTCATGCTCCCCGCGACGTTTTGCGCCGGCATGACGCTGCCGCTCATCACCGGCGCCCTGCTGCGCCGGGGCGCGGGCGAAGGCGCCATCGGCCGCGTCTACGCGGCGAACACCGTCGGCGCCATCGCCGGCGTGCTGTTCGCGCTGCACATCGGCTTGCCGGCGCTCGGCCTGAAGGGCGCGCTCATCGCCGGCGCCCTGCTCGACACCGCGCTCGGCCTCTACCTGCTCTACCGGTTCGCAGCGCCGCGCGCGCAGTGGCTGCCCGCGGCGGCGGCGTGCGGCGCGCTGTTCGCCGCCGTCGCGCTCGCCTTCGAGCTCGACGTCCACAAGATGACTGCCGGCGTGTACCGACACGGCGATCTCGAGAGCTCGCGCGACGCGAAGATCCTGTACGCCAGGGACGGCAAGACGGCCACCGTGCACCTGGTGAAGTACAGCTCCGCTACCAGCATCCGCACCAATGGCAAGTCCGACGGCTCGATCAACCTCGAGGGCAAGGCGGAGGCCGACCGCGGCACCGACGAGATCACCATGGTGCTCACCGGCGCGCTGCCGCTCGCGCTCAAGCCCGACGCCCGGAGCGCGGCGGTGATCGGCATCGGCACCGGGCTCACCACGCACACGCTGCTGCAGAGCCTCGAGATCGAGCGCGTCGAAACCGTGGAGATCGAGGCGGCGATGGCCGAAGCCGCGCGCGGCTTCCTGCCGCGCAACAGCGCCGCCTTCGCCGACCCGCGCGGCGCGATTCTCATCGACGACGCGAAGGCGTTTTTCGCCGCGCGCCAGCGCCGCTACGACATCATCGTCTCGGAGCCGTCCAATCCGTGGGTGAGCGGGGTGTCGAGCCTGTTCACGCGCGAGTTCTACCGGCGCATCGCCGGGCACCTCGCCCCCGGCGGCCTGCTGGTGCAGTGGTTCCAGCTCTACGAGATCGATCCCGCGCTGGTCGCTTCCGTGATGCGCGCGCTGGGCGAGGAATTCGCCCACTACGCGGTGTACGCGCCCAGCGACCATGACGTGCTCATCGTGGCGAGCGCGGCGCCCTTGCCGGCCGCGCCGCAGGCGCGCGTCTTCGAGCATCCGGGTCTGGCCAAGGAGTTGTGGACCGTGCATGTCCTCACTGCGGGCGATCTCGATGCGCGCTACCTGGGCAGCCGCGCCACCCTCGAGCCGCTGTTCGAGAGCTACGGCGCGCGCGCCAATTCGGACTACGACCCGGTGCTGGATCTCAATGCGGCGCGCCACCGCTTCGCCGAGCGCAGCGCCACCGGCATCGTCGCCATGACGAACGCCGCCGTGCCGGTGCTCGAGCTTCTCGAGCCGCAGTTCGTGCGCCGCCCGCCCAATCCGCTGCACAAGGGCGCCTACGCCTTCGAGCGCACCGAGAACACGCGCCAGGCGCGCTACGCGCGCGATTTCCTCGTCCACCTGACGCCGCCCGCGCCGCAGGACATCCCGCCGCAGCTGCAGAAGGATCTCGAGGTGGTGCAGCTGCGCCTGCTCGCCTGCCGCGAAGCGCGTCAATACGACGTATGGCTGCACAGCCT